>Ga0065705_10002880_pt1 | contig 10658 bp, 11 predicted proteins | sample SwibulcommuniRL2_FD_59092 | JGI IMG/M metagenome (GOLD analysis project Ga0065705, IMG submission 59092) | Bulk soil microbial communities from switchgrass field near Rose Lake, East Lansing, Michigan, USA - RL2 Bulk Soil v2 (version 2) | ecosystem: Environmental > Terrestrial > Soil >... | reverse complement strand
GGGTCCGGCAGGGATCATCGGTGGGGTCCGCCTTCAGGCGGACCTTCCTGATTCCAGCAATTTGCCTGGTCATGACGGCAACCATCTCCGCCCAAGGGTCGAACGCCACCGCGCTGTTCCGCGAGGCGGTGAAACGTGAGACAGCACTTCGGAGAGAGATCGACGCGCGCGGCGCCGGCACACCCGCCACTTCCCTCCTCGAACGGGCACGCATCCTCGTGGGCGCATACGAAGACATCGCGCGGTTGTTTCCTGCAGGTCCGTACGGCGACGATTCGTTGTGGCACGGTGGCGTTCTGGCCGCGGATGCGTTCTGGGAATTCGGCCAGTTTGACGATCGGACGCGTGCGCTACGATTGCTCAAGACTCTCCCGACGCGCTACCCAAAGAGTGCTCTGCTGAAAGAACTGCCCTCGCAGGTGTCACGGCTCGATGCGGCACGGCCAACGGCCGACGACCCGAACCCCGCAGAGGTGGTGCTCAAGACGATTCGGCGAGAGCCGCTCACAGGCGCCATGCGCGTGACGCTCGAACTGGAAGGCGAAGCGACCTTCCGCGACGAAGAGGTCGCCGGCCAGCCACGACTCTTCGTCGACCTTCAGAATACGCGCCCTGCTGAATCATTGAAGGACCTGACGCAGGCATTCCCGGACGATCTCGTGCGTCAGATCCGAGTGGGGCCGCAGGTGGGAACGCGCACACGCGTCGTTCTTGAGCTGAGCGCACGTGCNCCGCACACGGTGTACGCGCTCTANAACCCGTATCGAGTCGTGATCGATTTCGCGCGCGAAAGCACGAAGGACACCAAGATCGCCTCTGCAACCACGAAGGATACGAAGACTGTTTCACCGGGCACGAAGAGCACGAAGACCGCTTCACCGCCCCCCGCCGTCAAGGGACGCGGCGGATTATCGCTGTCGCGACAACTCGGCCTTGGCGTTGCGCGCATCGTCATCGACCCCGGCCATGGGGGCTACGACCCCGGTGCGATGAATGACGGGGTGAGCGAGGCGGACGTCGTACTCGACGTCTCGATGCGGCTGGAACGGCTGCTCGTCGACCAGCCGGGCGTCGAGGTGGTCCTCACGCGCCGTGCGAATGTGTACGTGCCGCTCGAGGAACGGACGGCGATGGCGAACCGCGCCGGCGCCGATCTATTTCTGTCGATCCACGCAAATGCGAGCGAGGACGACCGCGCGCGAGGAATCGAAACCTACTTCCTGAACTTCGCGCCAAACCCCGCGGCCGAAGCGATCGCGGCGCGCGAAAACGCGGCGTCGGCGCGAACCATGCGCCAGCTGCCGGACATCGTGAAAGCGATCGCGTTGAACAACAAGATTGACGAGTCGCGCGATTTCGCGTCGTTGGCTCAGTCCGCGATGATGGAGCGCCTGAAGCGGGGCAACAAGAACGTGAAGGACCTAGGCGTCAAACAGGCGCCGTTCATGGTTCTTATCGGCGCCACCATGCCGAGCATCCTGGCTGAGATTTCCTTCCTCACCAACACCCAGGAGGCGGCACTGCTTCGCGGCACAGCGTATCGTCAGCAGATTGCGGAGGCGCTTTTCAACGGCATCATGCGGTATCAGCGGTCGCTGAAGACCGACGCGCAGACAGTCGCCTCCCAGTAGCGGCCGGCCCTACTCCTCGCGCTGGATCGACATCTCCTTCGCCAGCTTGAGCAGCGCGCGGCTAACGGCGACGTGAGCCGCGGCGACACTCGGCTTGCCAAGCGCCTGCGCCACTTCCGTGTAAGGAAGCCCGAGCTCGATGCGCGCGATGATGGCCTCGCGATCCGCCGGCTTGAGCCGCTGAAGCGCTGCCTCGTAGCGGGCAAGCGCCTCACTGCCAATCGCCTCCTCGATGGGCGACGGCCCGTCCGCGGGACAGTCGCTCGCGAGCACGTCGGTCGGACGGCGATGCGCCCGGCGAATCTCGTCGCGGATGCGGTTCAGGAGCGACGTCCGCAGGAACGCTTGCAGGGCCCCATCGTGCCGAGGCTCGAACGAATCCAGACGCTGAATGACGTTCGAGAGAGCATCCTGCACCAGGTCGTGAGTATCCAGAGCGCCGCGAGCCCAAGCCGGAAGGCGGCCGTGCGCCCATTTCTGCATTCGGGGGAGGTAGCGCTCGCAGAGTTCGTTGAGCGCGGTCGCGTCCCCCGACCGCGCCCGGGCGAGCAGCTCCATCGAGGCCATCGCGCTGGCGTTGGCNGACGTCTTCCGGTGAACCGACTGTGAAGACGCGCGTTTACCCATGGCAGAACCGGAGACGAATGTGAGGNTTGCGGCGCTCATCATAGCGTGAGTTCCTTTCTCACCGAGGGAAGACGCGGCTAGCCGCGCCGGAAATTCGCTTGTTGTAANTAAGAAACGCCGGCTGACGCCGGTTCTAACAGTCGCCTAACTGCGCAGCCTGGCGTGGCCGGGATCGGTGGGACCGGCGGCGCGATCGCGCAGCCGCTTCCTGATCACCACCACCAGGCCGACCAGCAGCCCCGCCACCGCGGCGGCAATCATGACGAGACCGACGAAGCCAACCGCGCCCAGCACGACATCGCCCATCGTGATCTCGCGGGTAACGGGGGGTTGGCGGACTGTCTGCACGATGATCGCGCCGGATTGGGAACCGGGCGACGGTGTGCTCTCGGGGGTGGGCGCCGGAGTGGGCGCGGGTTGCTGACGCACGGGCGTTACCTGACCTTCACCCACGAATCCGCATCAAGCGCGAGCTCGGCGAGCGTGCGGACGCCGACTCCGGTCGCACCTTTCGGCTGATATGGCTTCGCCTCCTCCGCCCACGCGGTGCCTGCGATGTCCATGTGGACCCACGGCAGGTCTCCCGCAAACTCTTTCAGGAACACCGCCGCGCTGATTGCGCCGCCGGGACGGCCGCCGGTGTTGGTGAAGTCGGCGATCTCGCTCCTGAGCAGGTCCTTGTAGTCGTCAAAGAGCGGCATCGGCCAGCTGCGATCACCGGCTCGTTCGCTCGCACGCCGCACCTGCTCCACCCACGCCGCCGGCCTGCCGAACAGACCACTTGTCGTCTTGCCGAGCGCGACCACGCACGCGCCGGTCAGCGTGGCGATGTCGACCAGGTGCGTCACGCCCAGCTTGCGCGCGTACCACATCGCATCACCGAGAATCAGCCGGCCCTCCGCGTCGGTATTCAGCACCTCGACGGTTTTCCCTTCCGCGCTCGTCAGGATGTCGCCGGGCTTCATCGCGCGACCGCCGGGCATGTTCTCCGTCGTCGGAATGATGCCGATACAGCGCACGGGTGCGCGCAGCTTCGCCACCGCCAACATGGCGCAGAGCACCGCAGCGCCGCCGGACATGTCGTCCTTCATCTTGTCCATGTTGTCGGCCGGCTTGATTGAAATACCGCCGGTGTCGAAGGTGATGCCCTTGCCCACGAGGCCGAGGACGGCCTTGTGCGCGGCCCTCTTCGGTTCGTAGCGAAGCACGACGAGGCGGGGAGGTTCATTGCTGCCGCGGGCGACGCCCATCAGCATGCCCATCTTCAGCTGGGCGATCTTTTTCTCGTCCAGGACCTCCACCTTGAGGTCGGCATTCCGGGCCAGCTTCGCCGCGCGTTCTGCAAACTCACGCGGCGTCAGGACGTTACCGGGCTCGTTCGACAGCGCGCGCGCCACGTTCGTACATTCGGCGAGCACCCGGCCGCGTTCGACGGCTACGCCGTCCGCCGTGCCCGCTACCCGAATCTCGACGCGATCCAGCCAGGGCATCGGTTCGTCAGACGTCTTGTAGGACGTCCCTTCGTAGTTGGCGAGCACGGCGCCTTCCGTGAGCGCCTGCACCGCGCGGCTGTCCGGAACGGCCGGCGAGGAACGCGCAAGGATCGCGATGCTGCTGAAGCGTCGTTGACGCGCCACCAGCCCGCCAATAGTGGCGGCACGTCGCAGTTGCTCCGCCGTCACTTCCCGCCGCGGCCCCAGGCCGACCCACAGCGCACGGCGTGCTTTCCATCCGTCGCCCGAGATTGGCGTGAAGAGCTGTTCGTACAGGCTGCCCGCAAATGCACCGCGCTTGACCGCGGCACCGTATTCGCCGCCGGACGCGCGATCGAGATCGCGTTCCCCCTTCAAGTCGTCGTTTTCGAATACTGGAATTACAAGGAGATCGGCGCCCAGGTCGCGTGTCGGTCGGGTCGTGGCCGTAACGGCCGGCGTCTTGTACACCGTGTGCATCGAGTTGAAGTCTGTCTTAGAATCGAAGGCGCCTGCTCAGGGGATCAATCATGACCGATGCACGTCGCGCGTTTTGCACGATCGCTGCGCTCGCTGCGGTATTGGTGGCGACAGCCGCGTCCACGGCCGCGCAGCGCGACGGCGGGGACAAGAAACCAAGTTTATCACTCAAGGCGACACCGCCTGCCGGCTTCGCGCCGCTTCGCGTTCGCGCCGTCGTCGACGTCAGAGGCGGCCCGAATGACTACGCCGAGTTCTACTGCGCCACCGTGCAGTGGGACTGGGATGACGGAACCATCTCCGAGAATTCCGAGGATTGTGACCCGTACGAAGCGGGCAAGAGCAGCATCAAGCGGCGCTACAGCGGCGATCACACGTTCAGGCTATCTGGGGACTATCGGGTGACATTCCGCCTGAAGCAGAAGGACAAGGTCGTCGCCTCGACGACCACGACGTTGACTGTGCGGCCCGGTGCTAACGAAGGATTCTAGTGACGCGTAGGCCCGCGAGGTGACCGCCTCGACCGATCAAATAATGGCGGAGCTGCAGGGCCGCGTCCGCGAGCGCGTTCGCGCAGAACTCGTACGTCACGGTGCATCCGAAGCCCTTCAGGATCCGACGCTGTTCGCCGACATCGACACCATGCTGCGAGCCGCGATCGAACGAAGTCAGCCTGCAGCGCTGCTGCTGCCCGAACTGCTCGGCGATCCATCCACATGGCGCCTCGACACAGCGATCAAATACCAGACACACCGCGGTGCGGCCGGCGCGCCGATTATCTTCGTCAAGCAGCGCCTGCTGATGCCGCTGCTCCGCTGGTTCTACGAGTTCAGCCGTGACAACTTCGAGCGCCAGCGTCGCGTCAACCAGGTGCTGTTTGCCTGCGTTCAGGAGCTGGCAATCGAAGTGGCGAAGCAGCGCCGCGAACTGCAGGCACTTTCAGGGCAGTCCGTCCAGCGTCATCCGTGAAACTCGGCTTCGTCGTCCAGCGCTACGGCGCGGACATTGCGGGCGGCTCCGAGATGCACTGCCGTCAGCTCGCCGAGCGGCTCTCCTCGCGCCACGACATCACGGTCCTCACCACCTGCGCGCGCGATTACGTCACCTGGGAAAATGCATATCCGGCGGGCCCTTCGGTCGAAAACGGCGTCCGCGTTCAACGTTTCCCGGTCGCGCGCACCCGCAACCTCAAGACGTTTGCAGATCTCAGCGACGAGGTGTTCGACGACCTCGGTTCCACTTCCGAGCGCGAGGTGGAATGGTTTCGCGCGAACGGTCCTGATGCGCCGGCGCTGCTGGAGCACCTGCGAACACACGGTGCCGAGTACGAACTTCTGCTGTTCTGGGCGTTCCGTTACGCTCCGACATTTTTCGGCCTGCCGTCTGTCTCCGGACGCGCCATCCTGCTGCCGACCGCGGAGGAAGATCCCGCTGTCGATCTCGACGTTCTGCCGGAATTCTTCGCCAGAGCGGCGGGTTACCTGTTCCTGACGCCCGAGGAGGAGGCGCTTGTCACGACTCGAGCAGGGCGCGCACTTCGCCCCGCGCAGGTCATAGGCATCGGCCTCGATCCCGAGCGGGAGATGCGTCCATCGCGTGATGCCCTTGATCGCCTCGGCGTTCCGAACGAATTCGTCCTGTATCTTGGCCGCATCGACCGCAACAAGGGATGCGCGACGCTTCTCGAGTACTTCCAGGAATACATTGACGCCGGCGGCAACACCACGCTGGTGCTCGCCGGACCGTCAACGCTGACAGTGCCGAATCACCCGCGTATCCGAGCACTTGGCTACGTGGCCGATGACGTTCGCCGCGCACTCCTGTCGCGCGCTCGCGCACTGATCGTCCCGTCGCCATACGAAAGCCTCAGCATCGTGCTGCTCGAAGCGTGGAACCAAGCGACGCCTGCGCTGGTGAACGCATATTGCAAGGTGCTGCACGGGCAGGTGCGGCGCGCCAGCGGCGGCCTGTATTACCGCTCCTCGCGCGAATTCCAGGAGGCACTGTCGTGGCTGCTGACCAATGACGCGGGCAGGCGCGAGCTTGGCGAGCAGGGGCTGGCATACGTCGATCGCGAGTACCGCTGGCCGACCGTGCTCGAGCGAGTGGAGAGACTGCTGGACGAAGTCAGTCGACGACGATCAGCGGCACCGGCATGAGTCGATCAGCGTCGAACGCGTAGGCGCGGATCTCCATCCCACCGATCGGTGCGCCAAGGCCGACAATCAGAAACACAAAATCGCGGAACGCCTGCTCGACGTCGGTTTCCGACGGTTCTGAGCCGCCGCGCGGATGCGAATGATAGGCGCCGACGACGGCGAAGCGCTCCGACTGCGCCTCGTTGATGCGGCGGCAGCGTCGGATCTGCGCGAAGTAATCGGTTGGAGAGATTTCGTACCGCCTCGTCGGGTCCTCCGCGCCGTTGCTGCAGGGAATTGCTTCGAGTACGTGGGGTCCGGCTGCAGCCGGACCTACCGTGCCTCCCTCAGCCGGCCCGTTGGCGCGGCCGACGAGCAATCCGCAGCATTCCTTCGGCGCATCACGCCGCGCGTGCGCGACGATTGTGGTCAGCGCTTCGCGATCGATTCGGACGTCAGGCAGCCGGGACCTCGATGACCATCGCAATCCCCATCCCGCCTCCGATGCACAGCGACGCGACACCTTTGCCGCCGCCCCTCGCGCGCAGCGCATGAATCAGCGTCGTCAGTACGCGAGCGCCGCTGGCGCCGATGGGATGTCCGAGCGAAATGGCGCCGCCGCGCGTGTTCACCTGATCGCAGCTCAACCCGAGCTCCTTGAGCACCGCGACGGCCTGCACTGCGAACGCTTCATTCAATTCGAAGAGATCGATCTCCGATGTTTTTAGCTTCGCGCGATCGAGTGCCTTCTTGACGGCAGGTACCGGACCCATACCCATGATGGCGGGATCGACTCCGGTGGACGCAAATGACAGGATGCGCGCGATCGGCTTTCGTCCGAGCTTGGCCGCGCGCTCCGCGGTTGCGACGACGACCGCAGCAGCGCCGTCGTTAATCCCCGAGGCGTTGCCCGCCGTCACCGTGCCCTCTTTCTTGAACGCGGGCTTCAGAGTCGCAAGCTTCTCGGCGGTGGTCCCGGCGCGCGGATATTCGTCGGTGTCGAAGGCGATTGGATCCCCCTTCTTCTGTGGAATCTGCACCGGTACGATCTCGTCTTTGAACAGGCCGGCCTTGATCGCGCTTTCCGCCCTCCGCTGACTCTCGGCCGCGTACGCGTCCTGCTCCTCGCGGCTCACGTTGAATCGGCTCGCGATGTTCTCCGCCGTGATGCCCATATGGTAGCCGCCCATCGCGCACGTCAGCCCCTCGAGCAGCATCGAGTCGTAGACCTCGCCGTGTCCCATGCGAAAGCCCCAGCGCGCGCCTTTGAGGATGTATGGCGCATTGGTCATCGACTCGGTCCCACCGGCGAGCACCAAGTCTGTGTAGCCAACGCGCGTGGCTTCAACTCCATGGACGACCGATTGGAGCCCCGAGCCACAAACGCGATTCACGGTTTCGGCGGGAACTTCCTGCGGAATGCCGGCCTTGATGGCCGCCTGACGCGCGACGTTCATGCCGGCGCCAGCCTGCAGCACACAGCCCAGGATCACGTCGCCAAGATCGATGGGCTTGACGTCGGCACGCCGAATCGCCTCACGGATCACGATGGCGCCGAGATCGACGGCCGAGAAATCTTTCAGCGAACCGCCGAACGACCCAATCGGGGTGCGGCACGCGCTGAGAATGACCGCGGGTTCGTAATCCGGCATCAGAACTTCCCAACTTCTCCCTGAATACGCAGCGTCGCGCCGGTCGCCTTCTTCACGGCGTCGAGCGTTGTGTCAGAGGCGATCTCCCGGAGCACAAGTCCTTCAGGCGCCACCTCAATCACCGCGAGCTCTGTGACGATCATGTGGACGACCTTCGTGCCCGTGAGCGGCAGCACGCACTTCTTCAGAATCTTGTGGCCGCCGTCCTTCGTTGTGTGCTCCATGGCAACGATGACGCGCTTCGCGCCGGCAACCAGATCCATGGCGCCGCCCATGCCCTTCATCATCTTGCCAGGAATCGTCCAATTCGCCAGGTTTCCCTCCTCGTCGACCTCGAGCGCGCCAAGCACCGTCATGTCGATGTGGCCGCCGCGCACCATCGCAAACGAGTCAGCGCTGCTGAAGTACGAGGTGCCCGGCAGCTCCGTCACAATTTCTTTGCCTGCGTTGACGAGGTCGGGGTCGATCTCNGATTCGAGCGGGTACGGGCCGACGCCGAGCATTCCATTTTCCGAGTGGAGCGTGATGTCGATCCCTGGCGGCACGTGATTGGCCACCAGCGTCGGCATCCCGATGCCGAGATTCACGTAATCGCCGTCGTGCAGCTCTCGGGCGATCCGGCGGACGATGCGCTCTCGTTTGTCCATCTGCTCAAACAGCCTGGAGCTGTCGTACCGTGCGCCGTTCGATTCGCTTTTCGAACTCAGCTCCCTTGAAGAGGTGCGTGACATAGATGCCGGGCGTGACGATGGCATCGGGATCGAGCTGACCGGGACTGACGATTTGCTCGACCTCGGCAATCGTCACGGTCGCCGCGGTTGCCATCACGGGATTGAAGTTCCGTGCGGTCTTCCGGTAAATCAGATTCCCTTTCGTGTCGCCTTTGTACGCTTTGACGAACGCGAAATCCGCGTGCAGCGGCGCTTCGAGCACGTAATTGCGGCCATCGAACACTCTCGTCTCTTTACCCTCGGCGACGATCGTGCCGTAACCGGTCGGGGTGAAGAACCCGCCGATTCCCGCGCCGCCGGCGCGGATGCGTTCCGCGAACGTACCCTGCGGGACCAGCGTGTACTTGATCTCGCCAGCGATCGCCTGCCGCTCGAACTCCTTGTTTTCGCCAACGTAGCTGCCGATGAAGTGCGATACCTGCTTCGCCCTGACGAGCATCCCCACCCCGAAGTCATCAACACCGGGGTTGTTGCTAATCACGGTCAGGTTCCGGGTGCCGCGAGCGTGCAGCGCCCTGATGAGATTTTCCGGCAGACCGCACAGGCCGAAGCCGCCACACATGATGGTCGCTCCATCCGGAATGATGGCGACGGCATCGGCGGCGCTCTTAATCACCTTGTTCATATCAGTGATTATCCTTCATCAACTCTGCGCGCCATTTCGCCGCCGCTGAGAAGATGGCTTCAATTGCCTCGCCGTGACGGAGATCGCCACGCAACTGCGTGAGGCGCGCGATCAGACAGTCGAGTGCGTCGCCGAGCGCATCCGCATTGGTCAGACAGATGTCGCGCCAGACGTCTGCCGGACTGGATGCGAGTCTCGTCGTATCGACCAGTCCGCGACCGGCCATCCGCAGCCCCTCAATGCCAGCCGCCGCACCGACCGCCTCCATCAGCGCGCTCGCGGCAAGCTGCGGAAGGTGGCTGACATAGGCCATCGCGCGATCGTGTTCCTCCGCGGAGAGGATGCAGGGCTTCGCCCCGAGACCGGTGACGAAGCGCGAGAGCCGCCCGATGGCCTCTGCCGAATCATCGCCGTCGGGGGTGAAGATCCAGGGGCGTCCAGCGAACAGGTCCGGGCGTGCGAACGCAAAACCACCGCGTTCGCCGCCGCCGAGCGGATGGCCGCCTACGAAGGCGATGCTGCGTGAAAGGCCGCGAGCAGCAGTAACAATTTCCCGCTTCGTGCCGCTCACATCAGTCACGACCGGCCGTTGGGTTGCCGGGTCCGCAACGACCCGGCCTCCGCCGCTGATTTGCTGGAGAAGATCAATGTTTTGCCGGACGGGTGCCGCGAGGATGATCAGCGACGTATCCGGCAACGCCCCGACTGAATCGAAACCACGCTCGATTGCGCCTGCCCCGAGGGCATGCGCGATCACCGACTCGCTGTCGACGCCGAACACGCGCGACTCCGGCCAGCACTCTCGAACGCCAAGCGCGATCGATCCCCCAATCAGGCCGAGCCCGACGATGGCTATCGACTCAAATGGAGGTTCGGTGGACACGAGCTAACTCCCAATTCCCAATTGCCAACTCCCAAGACGCCTGCTTGGGCGTTGGGAGTTGGAGGTTGGAAGTTCTACCGCGCCCATCCTCGACGCGCGACAGGTTCCAGACAGATGCCGCGGCCAATTGCGGGCGCAATGATTCGGAGTTCAGCCATCAGACGCTCGAATTGCGCCGGGAACATCGATTGCGCACCGTCGCTCAGCGCGCGATCGGGATCGTTGTGCACCTCGATGATCAGGCCATCGCATCCCGCCGCGACTGCCGCGCGCGCCAGTTGCGCGACCATGTCCCGTCGCCCTGCGCCATGGCTCGGATCGGCGATGACAGGCAGGTGACTGAGCTTCTGCACAACGGGAATCGCGGAGATGTCGAACGTGTTGCGCGTGGCGGTCTCGAACGTGCGAATCCCACGCTC
>Ga0065705_10005521_pt1 | contig 10660 bp, 11 predicted proteins | sample SwibulcommuniRL2_FD_59092 | JGI IMG/M metagenome (GOLD analysis project Ga0065705, IMG submission 59092) | Bulk soil microbial communities from switchgrass field near Rose Lake, East Lansing, Michigan, USA - RL2 Bulk Soil v2 (version 2) | ecosystem: Environmental > Terrestrial > Soil >... | reverse complement strand
ACGCATGCGAATGGGTCTGGCCGTGCTCAACACCACTAACCACTTCAACCCCAGTGAGGTGCAAAATAACATCACCAGCCCGCGACTGGGCCAGTTTTTCAACAGCCAAGGCGTGTCCGTNCGCGGCAAATTTGAATTCGATTTCTAGGTGTGAGGACTTGCACCCCGGTCGCTACTGCTCACTGTTGCTATCGGTTGCACGTTCGCTTTCTTCATCCAGCTGGCCGCGTTCACGATATAAGTTCAGTTTGTTGTGAAGCGTCTTGAGGCTGATTCCTAACAGCTCGGCAGCACGCGTCTTATTATTCTTGGTCTTTTTGATCGTACGGATGATCATCTGGCGTTCCACTTCTTCGATAGGAGTACCCACCGGAAAAGTAATCGTGTCCTCGTTCCTTAGGCGCTCGCGCTGGTCTATCGGATACGGAGCGAAGTGGTGTCGCTCGATTTGTTCCCCGGAGCAGATCACCACTGCGCGCTCGATCACGTTTCGCAGCTCGCGCACGTTCCCGGGCCAGGCATGAAACTGCAAAGCAGAAAGCGCGGCAGGACTTAGGAAGCGCGCGGGCCGAGCGTGTTTCTGCGCCAGGCTGGTGACCAGATACTGGGCCAGCAAGGGAATGTCTTCCTTGCGGTCTTTCAGCGACGGAAGGTGAATGCGAAAAACGTTGATACGGTAAAGCAGATCTTCGCGCAACGTTCCCTTGCCCACCGCCGTTTGCGGATCCTGGTTGGTCGCGGCGAGCAGGCGCACATCAACCGCAACCTCTTTGCGACTACCCAAACGACGAACCGATCGTTCTTCAATAACGCGCAACAGCTTAGACTGCAGCAACGGCGGCATCTCGGCGATTTCATCAAGTAGCAGGGTGCCGCCTTCCGCTAACTCAAAACATCCGGCTCGCATCGAGGCCGCGCCGGTGAAGGCGCCCTTTTCGTGTCCGAAGAGTTCCGACTCCATTAGAGTGTCGGGTATCGCCGAACAGTTAATACCGATAAACGGATGTTCTCGCCTGGGGCTGAGCTGGTGGATAGTTCGCGCCACTAGTTCTTTGCCGGTCCCCGAATCGCCGGTGATCAAAACCGATGCGGATGACGAAGCGACCTGTTCGACGAGCGAATAGACCTCGCGCATCGCTGCAGAATTTCCCACCAGTTCGCCGAAGGCACCACGATCAAGAAGCTGCCGGCGCAGAACTTCGATTTCGCGTTTGGCCTCGCTCAGTTCAGGGGCTTGGGGTTCCGTTGACATAAGATTTGTTAGTTAATGGTTTCGCGCACGTTGAAAATAAAATGCGGCTACTCGTTGCTGGCAGAAAAGTACTCTGCTATCGCTTGAGCCAACGCCGGGATTGTAAATTGTTGCGGCTGAATTTTCACTTGCAATCCATAATTTGCCGCGGTTGTGGCCGTGATGTCACCAATACAGGCGATGACTACTCCCGCCAGAGCTCCACTTAAATCCTCCGTGTCAAAAAGCCTTGCAAGATTTTTGACAGTCGAAGAGCTTGTGAAAGCGATACAGTCAGAGCCGCCCGAAAGCAGCGCCGCGACGCGTCCGCGATCGAGATCAGCGGGAAGATCCGTGCGATATGCCGGCACGACATCGACGCGAGCGCCGGCCTGTTCCAGGGCTTTTGGCAGATAATCCCTGGCGACCGAGGCGCGCGGGATTAGCACGTTCAGACCTTCGAGCGCTGCTGTGCCGCCGACGAACCGTTCCAGCGCTCTAAAGACGCCTTCAGCCTTAAACTCTTCGGGTATCACATCCACGTGGATATGCAGAGCCCGCAGTTTGTCAGCAGTGGCATCACCGATCGCACAAACCTTGAGTTCGTCCAGATCACTCACGTTGCGATTTCCCGTTTGGAGTCGCTGGAAAAAATATTCGACGCCATTCACGCTGGTAAAGATAACCCAATCGTAACCGTAGAGATGTTCGATAGCTTCATTCAGCCGTTCATAACTTTCGAGTGCGCGGATTTCGATGGTGGGACATAGAACTACGTTCGCACCGTATCGTTCGAGTTCGGACACGAACTCATTCGCTTGATCCTGAGCGCGCGTGATCACGACGGTGCGACCGGCGAGCGGGGCGTTCTGCCTTGATTTGGTATGTGCGTTGTTCACTGGCTCTGGCAAGCTAAAGCTTGGACTCTGAACTACTGAATGCCATTCATAGAGTTCAGAGTTCAACCTTCAGGTTGTGGACTTTCCAAAAGCTCGCGTGCGCCCCGATCGAGGAGTCGCTCCCCCAATTCTGTGCCGAGCTGTTCTGCCTCGTCCAGACTGCCGGAGATACGATCTCTAACGACGCGATGTCCCTGGGGGTCCGCTACCAGTCCATCCAGCCTGAGACGCTTTTCGCGCACCACTGCATGGCCCGCAATCGGTAATTGGCAACCGCCTCCCAAACTGCGAAGGAAGGCGCGTTCGGCGGTGCAGGCCAGCCGAGTAAATTTGTGATCAAGTTTGCGAACGGCAGTAATCGTTGTTTCATCGTCTGCACGAGTTTCAATTCCGAGCGCGCCCTGGCCAACCGCCGGAAGCATTTCAGTCGCGAGTAGTGCCGCGCTAATTCGATTTTCCAGCCCCAACCGGCGCAGACCGGCGCAAGCCAGAACCAGCGCGTCATATTGGCCTTCATCGAGCTTGCGCAAGCGAGTGTCCACATTGCCACGAAGTTCCCTGATGCTCAGATCGCCTCGCAAGTGCTGCAACTGTGCCAGGCGTCGCGGGCTCGAAGTTCCAACCGTAGCGCCATGCGGTAGCGAGCGAAGTGACGCCTGCGTGCCCTCCAGCTTCCGAGGCAGTACGAGCGCGTCGCGAGGGTCTTCACGCTTGCAAATGGCCGCGATGGTTAACCCGCCGGGAAGAATTGTCGGCAAATCTTTAAGAGAATGAACAGCGATATCGATGCGACTATCGAGCAGCGCCTCTTCCAGCTCTTTCGTGAACACACCCTTGCCGCCGATCACTGAAAGGGGATCGCTGTTCGCGTCGCCAGAAGTTTTAATTATCTCGATACGTACGGACAAGGTGGGTTCAAGCTGTTCNAGCTGGCTTTTGATCATGCCAGCCTGCGTTAGCGCAAGCTTCGAACCTCGAGAACCGATNACCAGATTGTCTTTCATGATGGGTTTGGGCAGAACTATTCTTCNAGCCCGAAGATATCGCGCCAGGCCTGGATGGTTTCAGCATCACTCGACTCATAGGAGCGACGCATGTGGCTTAGCAGCGGATGAGAGATTTTGTTAACAGTGGATACTAACAGCGCTTGCACGGCAGTTTCCTGTTCCGCCGTCAACGGACCCAGTCGATTACGCTGTCGTGTCAGCTCCGCCTTTGCTATGTCTTGCAACTTGTTCTTAAGTGCTCCAATCGTCGGACCAATGTCCAACACGCGCAGGGTTTGCGCAAACTGCATAATCTCGGATTCCACTATCAACTCCGCGCGTTCAGCTTCTCGTTCCCGTTCGCGAATGTTCGACGAAACAACCGACTCGAGATCATCTATGTCGAACACAAAGACATTGGGGATTTTGCCGACGGCGGGGTCGATATTGCGAGGGACGCTGATGTCGATGAAGAAAGAAGGTCGATTTCGCCGCTTGCCAAGCGCTTCGCGGACTAGCGGTTCGGTAATCAAATACTGATCGGCCGCGGTCGAGCAAATAATGATGTCGGCTTCCACCAGATACCTGGAGATCTCTGCGAAATTGACTGTCTCCCCACCGAGTTCGGCGGCCAGACGTTCGGCGCGTTCTTCGCTTCGATTTGCAATCAGAACCCGCGAGACGCCGGCAGTGATTAGGTGNCGCGCAGAAAGTTCGGCCATCTCACCGGCGCCGATCAGGAGCGCNGTATGTCCTGACAAAGAGTTGAAGATTTTTTTGCCAAGCTCCACTGCCATGTAGCTGATCGAAACGGCGTTGGCGCCGATACCCGTTTCATTGCGTACACGTTTCGCCACGCGAAAGGCGTGATGCACTAAGCGGTTCAGGATCCGTCCGGCAGTGCCGGCTTCGAGAGCAATTGAATAAGCCCGCCGCACTTGACCAAGCACCTGCGGTTCACCCACCACCATAGAATCAAGCGATGAAGCTACACGAAAAATGTGACGCACGGCCTCATCATCGGTGTGCTGGTAGAGATGGGTTTCGAAAAACGAACGTGGCACGGAATCCGTGCGGCTGAGAAATTGGTTAACCCGTTCGATAGAGTCGCCCAATCGCTCAGTCGAGGTTTCTGCCAACACTTCTACACGATTACAAGTGGAAACAATCAGGCCTTCTCTTACAATCTCTCCATCGACCAGGGCATGCAGACCTGTCGAGCACGCCTCTTCCGTGAATGCGAGACGCTCGCGCACTTCGACCGGTGCAGACTTGTGATTGATTCCTACTAAGACAATAGACATTGCGAAGGTTTACTTAGAAGATGCGTTAACCGAAAACGTGATAGCCCCCCATGAGCCGAGCTCCTAAAAATGTGAGCAGAACCAGGGCGAATCCCGCTACTCCCATCCAGGCGGCCTTGCGTCCGCGCCAACCGGCAGTTGAGCGGTAAAGAATCAGTAAAAGGTAGAGCAACCACGTGAGGGCAGCAAAAATCTCCTTTGGATCATTGTGCCACAAACGGCCATAGCGTGACGACGCCCAAACCATACCGGTTGCTATGCCGACGGTTAACAAGGTCAGCCCGATCGCCGCCGAACTGGTTGCAATTTCGTTGACAGTTGTCAGGGAAGGAAGTCGATGAAAGATCCCGCTGAAAGTTTTAAGTTTTAGTTCCCGCTCCTGCAGTAAATACATGATGCTCGCCAGGAAGACTACAAAGAATGCAGCGTACGCAAACAGGAACAGCGTGGTGTGCACCGGAAAAAGCCAAATCGCTGAACGAATACTCGCCTCCGAGTTATCAGGCATGGCGGGACGGATAATGGCGGCGAGAAAAATGAGCAGCGAGACCAGCGGCAAGGTCACTACGCCCAGCGGTCGAGCGCGATAACGGTAAAGGACCAATCCATAGCTGGCTACCAGTGTCCAGGCCAGGAATGACAGCGTCTCGCGTCGCGTGAACAGTGGATAGTGACCATCGATGGCCCAATCGGCAATTAACGTCGCGGTATGGAGCACAAAGCCTGTGGCCATTGCCCACTCAGATACTCGCTGAAGCGCGCGGCGCTTATTGAGAAACGCGAGCACTGCATGAATAGCCGAAACTACATAGGCGGCCAGAACGGCGAGTAAAAGGGATCTCATTCTAGTAAAGACGCGGACGGAAAAGCTGCGCAGTCAATTCTAGTTGAGGAGAGAGAGCGGGGCAAGGAAGGGGTTTGCCGGTGGAGGTCCTACCTCTGTGCAAACTCCGTGTTCTCTGTGTCTCAGTGGTGAATCTAACTCGGCAAACAGTCACCAGAGAGGCACAGAGTCAAGGGAGGACGCACCGAGATTCAATTACGATTCTCGAAGCTTTCTCGGGTGAGGTCAGTAACATCCGCGGCGGCGACTGTGGTGATCCCGCTTGCACGAGGTTTTATCCCCAATAACAATGGCAAATATGGCAGCACTACATTGTGGGCGCATCCTTGTCGTCACATTGCTCTTTGCAGTGGCGTCCCTGTTTCTATCTGCCGCCTGCAGCAGTCGCACCTCCAAGCCAGAACAGAAGCCAAAGCTTCCAGCAGCCGAGTATCGTATCGACGACTCGCCGAATTCTACTACCAACGATGCTCGGCACTATGATCGCGTGCTAAGAAGCCTTGAAGCTGACCGCGTCGCTCTTTCCCAAAACTATCAGCAAACGACGTCCGAAGCCGAGCGTGCCCGGATCTTGGCCCATGCCCGCGCCCTCCTGATCCGCTCTATATACACCGAGATATTTCCCGCCTGGTATGGTACGGGCTGGGATTTCAATGGAACCACGGAAGTGCCTCAGCAAGGTAAGATTGCCTGTGGCTATTTTGTTTCCACGGTGCTGCGTGATGCCGGCTGGAAAGTGCAAAGAACGCGGTTAGCACAACAAGCGTCAGAAAATATTATTCTCAGTCTTACGACCGAGCCGTACGTCAAACGCTTTCGTCGAACCCCAATCGAAGATTTCGTGAAGAGTGTGAAAGAGTGGGGTCCGGGAATCTATGTTGTAGGTCTCGACATTCACACCGGCTTCATCGTAAACAACGGCGCTGAGGTGTATTTTGTTCATTCGTCATATATTGACCCCCTTATGGTAGTGAAGGAAACGGCGCTGGATTCAAAGATCCTGCAAACTTCAGGATATCGAGTGCTGGGAAAAATCACGGCCGATGATAAGCTCATCGAAAGGTGGTTGCTTAAAGAGGAGATAGTCACCAGGGGAATTTAGTGAGCTCGTATGGGCGACCGAAAGTAAAACGAAAGATGCCTCGAAAGACAAATGAAGCTGAAGCGGCTTTCGGATTCAAAGCCCACTCGGGCTGGGCTGCGCTTGTTGTCGTGGGCAGACACGACGGTGAACTGATGGTATTAGAACGAAGTCGGGTGGTACTTGTTGAAGAAGAGTGGGCTAAACAACCCTACCACGCTGCGGAAAATTTGGATCCGGCTGACGCAAGAAAAATTGTGAAGCGCGGGATCGACGCGGCAAAGCGAATTGCCGTCCGCGAAATGCGGAGCGCAGTGAAACGCACTCGTGGAAGTGGTTTCGAAGTGCGAAACTGTGGATTAGTGATCGGTAATCCGATGCCTGACTGGAGCGTTGCTGAAATACTGGCCGTGCATTTTCGCATGCACAAAGCCGAAGGCGTTCTATTTCGTGATGTTCTGGCTAAGGCTGCCGACGACTGCGAACTGAGACTGGTGACGGTCGCGGAAAAATCATTGCTCCAGCACGCCCAGTCCGCACTGAAGACGAGCGCGAGCAGCTTGTCGCGGCAGATTGTCGAGCTTGGAAAATCAGTTGGCGCACCGTGGGGTAAGGATCAGAAAGAAGCGACCCTCGCCGCCATGATTGCGCTACAAGGAACGGGCCGAGGCTGAAGGCGGTGCTGATTACGTTTGGACTAGCTCGGCCAGGATTCCTGAGTCTACAAGCACAAACACAGAGCCGGGAGCGGTAGCGACCGGTCGAACCCAGGCGAGATGCAGTCCGTATTTACAACTCGATTATGAGTCAACCCTGGCAAGGTCGCTACCGCTTCCGGCTCCGTATTTGTGTGGCGCGCGTGGAATTGAATACCAAAACCCATAGCAGCTGAACTATATTAAGCAGGCTCATCTGTCGACGATTTGGCAACCGTTATTCCGGTCTTGCTCATCCTAAGGACACGTCTCGAGGCCTTCGCTTTTTCAAGTACCTAACTGGAGAAACCCGAATTGCTGCTGCGTATCTGCTTGNTCTGCTCGATATGTTTAGCGGGTGCAATTGCCGGCGTGTCATTAACGCGNCCTGGAAGTCAGCATGGNGTTAGAAGAACGACGACGAACACGCCTCCAAAAGCGAACCCTATCCCACACGTAACCCCGGCACCGAGTCCCACGCCGACGATCGAACCCACCCCCGATAAGCAAGCAGACTTAAAGGATGACCCTCAGGAAGTCGAGAGTCTGAAGACTGATACAAACCTCGTTACTGTTCCAGTCATAGCAACCACCAGAGATGGAATCTACATTCCAGATCTGCGTCAGGAAGAGTTCGGCATCGCAGAGGACGGCGAGCAACAGCAAATCGCTTTCTTCGCGACGGTGAATGCGCCGTTTCATGTTGTATTGATGCTGGATACGAGTGCCAGCACCGAGCAAAAGTTGGGTGAAATAAAGCGCGCGGCCGCCACTTTCGTCGAGCAACTGCAAAGTGTCGATCGTGTGAAAGTCATCTCGTTTGATAATGAGTTGCGCGAGCTTTGCGACTTTACGAACGATCGCACCGTGTTGAGAAATGCTATCTACAAGACGGTATCTGGGACCGGAACGAGGCTTTATGATGCCTTCAACCTGGCGCTCGCTTCCATCAGAACTATCAAGGGCCGGAAAGCCATCGTGCTTTTTAGTGACGGCGTGGATTCTTACAGCGCGGATGCAACCTTTGATGGTTCGCTTCGTGGGTTGGACGAGGAAGGCGTAGTTGTTTATCCGATCCGCTATGAAACGCGCGCCCAGACAGAGCGCATTGCACGCGATGCGATGGAAGACCCAGGTCCACAACTCCCGACCAGGGACGTTATTCGGCGGGCTCCGCCCGGAACAACACCGCCTACCTTTCCTGGGGACGATCCGGATCAGGTTCCTACTACAGGACAGCCGAGAACCACTGGACCACTTGGCTTGCCGACCGCTGCTGAGATTCTAAGGGGACGACGACGGCGCGATACCGATCAGGGTGGATACCCGCAGCCGGATCGGTTGCCACCCGTAGGCGGCCCAACCGGGCCCACCGAGCCGGGCAAGCAACCAAACGAACGCACCGATCCGCGCGATCCCTTACCCAATTCACGAGACGACCGGGGCGGGTCTTCTGGACGTACCAATCCACGAGAAGGCGATTCGATAGACGTGATGCTCGATCAGCTTTACCTCACCGCTGATAGTTACCTCACTGAGCTGGCAAACAAGTCAGGCGGCCGACTGTTGCGCGCCGACACGCTTGGCTCGTTGCCGGATGCTTTTGCGAAGATCGCCGCTGAGCTTAGAACTCAGTACGCGATTGGCTATTATCCCATCAACAAAACGCGAGACGGCCAGTATCGCAGGATTAAAGTGACGACCACGCGCAAAAACGTGGTTGTGCGTGCTCGCCCGGGCTACCGCGCTCCCAGCGGTGGCTAGCCGCAAAGCCAGTAGACAGCAGACAGCAGACAGCGATAGCAAGCGTCGACTGGCAACAGTAGGCGTAATCGTGATCAGTCGCGATCGTCGCGCGAAATTGCTGTCTCCTGTTTTACTGGCTGATTCTTTTCCAGACTTTATGCCATCACCTGCTCCGCAAGGTTAAGAGTCCAATCTTGTTCCCTTACTTCACTCATGCTAGTTTTGCTGCCTCGGAATACTACTTTTTATTAACATTGAATATGCCTGATCGAAACGAAGCGTGGGAGTTGTTGTGCGAGTACACCAAAGGCGAAAGCTTGCGCAAACACGCGCTCGCAGTTGAAGCGGCAATGCGCGCCTCGGTGAAACGGTATGGCTCGCCTGAGGATGATGAGGATGAGTGGGGGTTAGTCGGACTGCTGCATGACTTTGATTACGAAATGTTTCCGACGGCTGACCAGCATCCCTTCACGGGTGCCAACATACTCTGCGGTCGCGGTTATTCGGAACGGTTCATTCGCGCCATAATGGGCCACGCAACCTACACCGGCGTACCCCGCGACACCGCTATGGCCCGCGCGCTCTTCGCTACTGACGAGCTGTGTGGTTTCCTGGTGGCGTGTGCGTTGGTCCGGCCAAACAAAAGCCTTGATGATCTGGAAGTTTCTTCAGTTAAGAAGAAGTTGAAAGACAAGGCGTTTGCGCGTTCCGTAAACAGGGATGACATACGACAGGGAATTGAAGAGCTCGGCGTCGATCTTGATGAGCACATTCGTTTTGTGATTGATGCTTTGCGTCCTTTGCAGGAGCAGATTGGACTTAACGCTCTGCCGAGACCGAACTGATGAGATTTATGACCGGCTGACGTTCTGCGGTGGACTGGGAGCCGGCTGCACCGGTTCTGACCGGGCCATGACAAACGAAGCGACAACGAATATCGTGATGGTTAGGATCGACGCGATGGTTGCCGTTAGTATGGCCTGCAACTTCCGTCGCCGGGCCGTGTGGCGATAAACGAAGATCGAGGCGAGCAGCGTAGTCAGAATTGGCAGCAGGTAGGTCGAAACCACGAGCAAACCCGGCGTGGCGATGGCATGTAGAGATGAGAAGACCGACACGATGATTGCAATGGCGGAACCTGCACCAACTATCGCAGCGAGCAAAGAAGAAATAAGTACCAGCTTCAGGCGCATTTGATTGTATCCTTCCGGCCGAGCGGAATCGCGCGAAACTCGCCGTGATGGAAGCAGTACTACGTTTGAGCGAGCTTAGAATACCACAGCATCCCAATAGTCGTGTTTTGTAGCGCAACTGCAGTTGTGACACTGGCTTGAGAATCTCTGTGCATCCTCAGACCAGCGAGGAGGCCCAAAGAAAAGTCGAATTCGTCACTACCGAAACTGCCTGCGACCGTCGCAAGCTAACAGTTTGTCTAACATTAACTTATGCTACCCGCATGCTTACCAGAAGCGCCTTAATCTATCTCTCGCGGCAGGAAGGCCTGAAGGATTTTGCCGCTCGGTTCAAGCTGTTTAAGAAACTAACGACGCGTTTCGTCGCCGGCGAAACAATCGATGAGGCGACCGCGTTTATTCGGGAGATGAACACCGACGGCTGTTCGGCGTCTTTCGATCATCTCAATGAATCGGTTGCCAATCCTGCCGAAGCCGAGCAAGAAGTGGCCGAGTATCTTCAGATCTTAAACCGCATTGACGAAACAGGAATCAACTCAAACGTATCGATCAAATTGACTCAGTTTGGCCTCGAGCTGGACCCGGGGCTGGCCTATAAGAATGCCCGCGCGGTGGTTGCCGATGCAGCCCGTCGGGGAAACTTTGTGCGCGTGGACATGGAAGGTTCGAACGTCACTCAGG
>Ga0065705_10002163_pt1 | contig 10661 bp, 14 predicted proteins | sample SwibulcommuniRL2_FD_59092 | JGI IMG/M metagenome (GOLD analysis project Ga0065705, IMG submission 59092) | Bulk soil microbial communities from switchgrass field near Rose Lake, East Lansing, Michigan, USA - RL2 Bulk Soil v2 (version 2) | ecosystem: Environmental > Terrestrial > Soil >... | reverse complement strand
CCCGGCCCAGGAACATAGTTAAGGCCAGAACCAACGCGCCCGTCCCGACTGCTTCGAACCCAAGCTGCGAAGCTTCGGGCTTCCATCCGTTCAAAGTCGGGTCCCACCAGGATGAAGTAAAAAATGCCGAGCCGTCACGCATTCCAACTTTCCAACCGATCGTCAAACCCACTACCACCAAACCAAGCAGCGCCGCAGTTTTGGTAAAGGTGAAAGTGTTCTGAATAATTTTTCCCGTCTTCAACCCGCTCATGTTGGTGAGAGTCAGCAGCAGAATGAGCAGCACCGCGACCAGTTGTTGTGTTGACAAGCTGATGGCGTAGCCGCCCAGAGCGCGCGGCGCGAGAAGATAATTATCAGCGGACACAGCGGGGACCAAAACGCCCAGAAAATTCGCAAAGGCAACGGCTACTGCGGCGATCGTTCCGGTCTGAATTACTAAAAAAAGCGACCAACCGAAAAGGAAGCCAACCGATGGGTTATAAGCTTCGCGCAGAAAAACGTATTGCCCACCGGCGCGAGGCATCATCGCCGCCAGTTCGGCGCACGACAAAGCGCCGGTGATTGTAAGCAGTCCGGCAATCGTCCAAGCCATCAGCAGCCAGCCGGGCGAAGCGACCAGGCGCGACGATTCCGCCGACACCAGAAAGATCCCGGATCCAATCATCGATCCGATCACGATCATCGTGGCGTCCAGCAGGCTGAGGCCTCGGACTAATTTCGAACTCGTCGGGGACTCTTCATTCGAAGATTGTCGAACGAAGGTTGAAGCCATAAGACTCCTCTTTTAATCGCTTCAAACATGTCGCCAAGCCAAATTCGCAGTCGCGCGTATGCGTTCCTATGCTCTCGTGGGCCCCACCTTTCGTGTTTGTGCCATCCCCCCGGGGGGTCAGCCTACCCCTGATTCTGGGCGTCGATCATCTTGCGCCGTACTTCTTGGAGATGCCGCAAGCGTTCCTCGCTCAAGACCATGACATTGGTCTGGTTGTTGATGGTAACGCCACTGGGCGTGTCTCCATACTGGTTAGGCATGAGGCGTGAGGCAACCCACTTTCTAACATCTACCGCGTTGCGTGTTGCCGTCACAATCGCCATCTCTTGCCCTATCACTTTGTCTGTCATTGGCACCATTTCATCTATCCATTTCTCAACCCGCATTTGTCTCGCGCGCGTATGCGTTCCTGTGCTCTAGCCGTTTCATTAGGTTTTTCGAGCCAACTGATCGGCGGTGAACTCGACAATCTGAGGTGGATCGACGTTGTAGTCACTGTAGCGAATCCAAGTAGGACGTACCCGAACGTAGATCAAGTCAGGCCAACTGCGGCGGACACGCCCGTCTGGGTAAATCCCGTAGTAAATCTCTGTCAAACGCTCAAGCTCCGTACCTGCTGGCTCATCCGCGACGCCTTCATACTGTGCTGTGCGCTCATCGCCCGGAAGCAGACCACCGATGACAAAAGCTAATCTCGGATTCTGACGGAGGTTTGCTACTTTGCGCGTCGAATCGAGTGTGTCGAAAATAACCTCAAACTCATCCGATATGGCGAATCCCACGACCGCGGCTTGTGCAATCAACGACGTAGACACCGATGCTTCCACTGCCAGCCGATGCTCTTTCAGGAACCGCAGCAGGTCTTCGGGTTGCATGGCGAACTGCGCAGACGAGGCCTAACGAGAACAAGATCAGCGACCGCGCGAGTCAGAAGTGATGTTCGCATACTCTCAAAGCTAGGCATAAGGACAGGCCGCGGTTCTCCGCATCGCCTCGTTAGACATTTTTGGAATGAGGCAAGCCTCTATTATCAGCCCAGGCCCATGCGGGAATCCGCCAGGAGAACTACGCAGGATTGCTCAGGCCAATCGTTTCCCAGATCATGAATTTGTCCAGCGTTTGCCGGGTTTGATCCGCGACAAATCCGACAACGGTTGCGTCATCAACGAAGCCGAGCAACGGAGTCATGTCCGGAATCAAATCGAATGGATCGACCAAATAGTTGAGAGCAGCCACGATCCACGTCAGATCATCATTCGAAACCTGCTTGTATTCACCGCGCTCGTAAGCGCCGATCAGCCGCAACATCGTCTGAAGATACGGCCAATTCTCCTTGAACTGGTGCCTGGGGAGCGACGCAGCCTTTCTTGCGGCTTGTTCAAAAAGCGAATGCAAACCGCCGGAACCGACGACACCCAATTTCGCTTTGCGAACCGCCCGGGCGAAAGCCTCACTGCGCAGAGTTGGCTTCTGATAGGAACCGCGCCTTTCGGCGGTCGATTTCATTTTCGTCTTTGTCATGTGAGGCTATGAAAGCACCTCGGTGCGCCAATGAGAAGCTAATTCACACCATATAATCAGGGCCGGATGGGCCGCGCAGCCGAGACCGCAACAGGCTACAAGTGAAGGGTTGAATTGCGAACAAGCTCATCATCAAGTCGGGCGGCGTTGGCCCCATCGCCCGGTTAGATGCTTGCGCCTCATCACGCCAAATTCGTTTTCATCGAGGTAGAGAGTCGCGAACGAGCCTCATCGATAAAGCCACGATGAATTGGTACGGCCTTCTTGATGGAACCGGGACCCCTCATCAACGATCGGAAACGCTGGTTGCCTAGGCTCAACCGGCGAAAGCGGCCGTGGCTTCTCAGCGCGCAGCCTTTTGGCGGATATTGCCCTGTATGGAGGCAGAAATAGATTGTAAGATCCAGTCTACTTCCAGCTAGCCGCCCGAAACCACCTCTACATTTCCATCCATGCCCCCGACACCAGTAGCTATCGTCACGGCCGCGAGCAAGGGCATCGGCGCAGCCTGCGCCCGCCTCCTCGCACAGCGGGGGTTTCACCTTGTTCTCTTCGCACGCGGCTCGGAGCTGGGTAACCTCGCCACTGAGCTGGACGCGCTGGCCGTGACCGGCGATCTCGCTGATTCAGCCGCCATTGAGCAGCTTGTCCACCAAACCCAGCAGCGGTATGGCCGGGTCGACGCTGTTGTCAATAACACGGGGCACGCGGCCAAAGGCGACCTCCTAACCCTGACAGACGAAGACTGGCACAGTGGACTCGACCTCCTCTTGCTGAACGTCATCCGCCTGGCTCGCTTGGTCACCCCAATCATGCTTGCTCAGGAGAGGTCAGGCGTCTTCGTGAATATCTCTAGCTTTGTGGCTCTCGAGCCGGACCTCAGCTTTCCGGTGTCGGCGACCATTCGCGCTGGTCTCAGCGCGTTCACAAAGCTCTATGTCCAGCAGTACGGGTCCCGCGGGCTGCGGATGAACAACGTGCTACCGGGGCGGATTGACACGTACCCGGTCTCGATGGAGGCCGTCCGCCAGATTCCGCTCGCGCGCCCCGGCACCGCGGATGACGTGGCCAGAGTCGTAGCCTTTCTTCTATCCGAGGACGCGGCCTACATTGCTGGCCAGGACCTCTTGGTGGATGGCGGCCTAGTGCGCGCTGTGTAGCAAGCGTGAATCGTTCATCTAACCAATCGATGAAGCCAACGGCCCCATTGCGATACAACTTCAGCGTGTTTGCCACGACACCCTGCCGTGGCTTATCTCTTTCTCGTTAGATGGAAAGCGCGTAAGCTGGACTTTGCCACCTTGGATTATGACCGTGCATAATTCACCCGAACAGGCGTCGTGGCGGCCCGGCGAGCAAACGGTAACTTTTAATTGTCTATCGAAGCGCAATGAATACTGAAAAACTCCGCGCTCGGGCGCCTGATCTGAATCGCAGTGCGCCACGCAGCCCGTACGTTGCATTGGGCAACGAATTCCCGGCAGTAGCGGCTCGAATGGTGGATAAATGCCGGGCGGAGCTGCTTGGACAAAGTGGCGCCTATCACTACAACTGCCCGATGGATCGTCAATTCTTTGTGGCGGTCGGTTTGGAAGCGGAACCGCTGCGAGAATTCATTGCCACGGGCGCAGATGACCATGAAGTGGCGGCATGGATGAGCACTCATGCGCGGGCGCCGAGGGAGAAGATCATCAAGTGGGGGCGCCGCTTCCGAATGAATCCGTTGTGGCGGCTGCTAGAATTCGAAGATTGGCTGCATCAGCGCCGCCACGGCAGAACGCGAGGATGAGGCTATCGTTGCCATCTAAGCAGTCGCTGCAGCCAACGACTCTGTGGTATTGCGTTTCAATGCTAACCTTGGCCAGTATGCTCGGCATACTGCCATGCGCGCCTGCCAGAGTCGTGGCTGATCTTGGGTCTCGTTAGATGAATAGTATACCACCAGGGTTGGGACCGTCAGGCGTCGCAATCGTGGTAGCGTTCGTCGTCACGATCTCTGCGCCGCTTGCTTTGATCGTTGCACTGAGTCAGGCGTTTAGCTCGAGAGCCACGTCAGACGGTCTGTTGTTCGCGTGCATCGGAGTCAGCGTTTGCGATCTTCTGCTCAACCTTTTCTTTTTGCCACGATCTCCAGGCGCTTGGAGTACGGCTTTTGATGTGATCTGTGCGGCGACGATTCTCTTCGCGGTGTTTGGTTGCTGGCGCATCGCACGTCGCGAAAAGATGAGACCTTGATGCCAGTATGACAGTCAGCCGGCAGCGAGCCGGCTACTACTTCGTTTTCAGATATGAAGCGCCGGACCCGTCACCCACAGTCACTGCTCTTTGCCTCGTTAGATGCAATAGAAGCGCCAATGACGCATAACAGATTCTATTCTTCGCGCACGCGGAGCAGACAGTGATTGAGTTCGCCGCTAATTTCCCAGACGTAATAGAGTGAGGCCCGGCCACTCTGGTAGAGAAGAGTCTCATCCGTCCGACTGTGGCTCATTCCTTTCTGCTTCTCTACCTCGTGCATCCTACGACCATTGATCCAGGCGTCGAAGGTGGTCACGTCATTGTCGTGGATTTTAACGTTCACGGATGAGCCGCCCACATTCACCGTTATCGTTTGATCGAGTGGACAGACAACATCTGTGCCTTCGGCGCGGCGGGCCTTTGCGCTCGCCTCCTCATTCTCGGCACGCCTCCTGTCGGCCAACGCCGCTTGTTGGCGTTGCAGTTGCTCACGGTCGAAGCGTTGCTGCTCAAGCCGTGCTCGCTCGCGCAACATCTCGTTCGATGTCTGATCGGCGTCCGCACTCGGCTGTTGCAGACCAACGACAGGCGTAATTGTCGTGGCATTAGTGCTATACGGCTGCTCCGGTAGCGGCGAAGATTCTATTGCACGAATCACGTGCGCTTGTTCCTGCCGATACGAAATGTAAAGGAATGAAACCGCTGGGACAATGAGAATGAGACTCGCCCCGGCTAGGAGAGTCCATATAGGCAAGCGGCGAGAGTCATCGATTGAGGGTGTGTAGCGGCTCGTTGAGTCGTATTTGAGCAGCGGAAACAGTTCATCGATTGTTCGCCACTCTGACTTGGCTGTCGGCTTGCATGGGTGGTTTCGATCCACACGACCCGCGTGAAAGAGTTCGGCGATCTGCTCGCGGGTGAGCGGCGTATGATAACCTTTTACACCGAGGTCATAGAGAATCACGGGTCTTGCAGAGCAGAACAGGTGCCGGTTCGACGATACACGAGGCGAGATGATCCAATACCGCAACGCGGTCGTTTTCGCAGCGAAATCAGGAAACGTTGCCGGCCGGCCGAATTATAAAAGTGTTGCTTCTAATTCAAGAAACCGCGCTCAGCAGCTCGTCAGATTCAACGATGTAGCGTCTGCCGTCGCCTTTATGCGCATCAACGATCCATCGCCAGCCATCTCGGGTGACGGCGCTACAATAGCTCCACGACCAACCGGCAGCGCAGCTTGTGAGCGATGATTTCCCAGTATTTCATGGAATCACTTCCAATTTCATTACAGGATGAATTTCCCACACCGCGTAACCTTTCGGCGTGCTTCTCCGGTTCGAATGATCGGCAGGTGCATGGCCAATATCATAAAACGCTTGGCCAGTCACCGTGATGACATGCGGCTCGCGAAATTTCAGCGCGTGCGCGGTCTTGACGCTGATCCGTCTCAGAACGCCGGAATGTCTGTCGTTAGCTCCGATTTTGTCGAACTACCTTAACGAATCATTCCGAATTCGGGACGGCCGCCGTCCCGAATTCGGGAAATCCGTCCGCATTTCCAAATTCTTCGCGACAACGTAAACCATTTGCACAGTCCTGGTTATCGTCCGCAGCGTGCGGCGGCATGTCTTATGCGCATCCCATCAGGCGAAAATGCACTCGGAACAATCAACCTAGAAAGCAGCAACATTATGAAGAAAGTAATCATCAGTATTGCCTGCTGCGCTTTGGTAGCGCCGCTGGCTTTTGCAAAAGATAAAAAGGGCAAAGAACTAAAGCAGACAGTCGCAGAAACTTCCGTGACCGTGACCGCAACCAGTCCCAACCAGCAGAGGGTCGAAGGAGGATCGGCGGCAAGCTATCAGCCTCCCGGCACCATCGTCGTTCGCCAGGACGGCCCGGGAGTGTATATTCTTGAAGCGCGCGGGCGCGTCTTCAACAGCAGAGGCGAAATGGTCGAAGGCCCGATCAGCCCCGGCACTCGCATGCACGTCTACTTCACTAAGGACGATGCAGGCTTGCAGACGGTTGATCGCGTTGTGATCGACTAGACCTCGCTGTTTCAATTGCCCGACTGAAGCCGTAGGTTCGAGTATGAGCCTGCGGCTTCCTGCGGCTGTGGAAATCATTCGCGCTTCTGAGTAGGGCGTTAAATCTACATCCGCCCCTAGCCCTTCCCAAGCGTAAATCTGTGACGGTGTCATCGATTGAATCGCAGACTTATCCAACGGGACGGGCGTAAGATCGGTCTTGGCTATCCATCGATGTATGCCGTGGAATCCGTCACACTCGCACGGCGAGACAAAAATTACTTCTGGCGCCGGCGATTTGGCGAATGCCGACGCAACGACAAATACCAGTAAAGCGAAAGGTGCGCCGGCGACACTTAGCTAGTCAGCGATGATCTTCCAGTATTTCATTGGCGGCATGATGCCAGAATCAGCTAATCCCATGCAACAGCCTCAAACCACGTTAGACGCAATGTGCCATCCGGTTCTCGCAAGCGCGATTATATTCGAATGCGCTGGACGCTAGAGACAGTGCTTAGGACCTCTTTACGCAATCCGGCAATTCGGCGACTCAGTGGTCACGGGAAATTTGTCCCTGCCATTTGCCGTCCTTATAGTTCGGTGATCCCATCACACCACACGCCTGCCATATCCGGTCAAAAGGTTCCTGTAACACGTCGTGATAGGTATCGGCATATGCGTAAACTGGGGATTCAGGCACGATTAACGGATCACGCCCAATAGGAAGGGATGGAGTCCTTTCCTTAAACTCATCAATTAGCAAAAAACAACATTCAGCGGGGTCAATGAAGGTGAGGGCTACAAAGATAGGAGGTTCGAGGCCAAGATTTCGCAACAAAGTTGAATAACTATGGATCGCCTTTTCGACTTCCCTTTCGTAGCTGTAGAAAATAACCTGCTGGCCGTTCGAGATGCGAAAACACTCAGTTGTTACCGCTTCAATGCAGCCGTTTCGAAAAAGCTGGACGTAGGACGTTACCTGCTGTGCTGCTGCTTCTCGGGAGACGTGAATGCCAGGAAAGTATGAAAGCACACGATCGTAGGCCCGCTCATCAAAAAATTCTTATCCAATTTTTCGGAGGTTGGGCCACCTGCGCCGCGTCGCTCAGCCCAACGCCAAGCGGCCACGATATTGAGGCGGGTGTTCTTTGGTACGAACCGAGGTTTCCCTTCCAGAGCATCGAGCACGAGGCGCGCGAACTGCGGCCTTGAGTTGAGGATAGCCGCCGCGACTTCCTGCTTGCGAGGCCAATCGCCTCGAAGAATAACCGCGCCGACATACGCCAATCCATCGGTCGTATCGAGGGAAAAGCAGTGGCTTTTGAAAGACTCGCGATTTTCCTTGATCCATTCGCTGTGTTCCTTCTGTTGCGGATTCATCGCGTTGTCTCGATGCGCGGCAGCAGCGCGACCGCGTCACGGAACGCCGCCAGCTCGTGATGGGTGTAGCTCGCATGCACGTCGCGTCCGGCGTGACCGACCAGCGACATTCGCAGTTCCTCGCGAACGCCGGCGTTCGCCAGCAGCGACGAGAACGAGTGGCGCAGGCTGTGAAAACTCAGCGCGTTGACGCTCCGGCCACCGCTTTGGCGCTCGCGAATCACCCGCTGCTTGATCCGCGCCCGCTCCATCAGGTGCCGGAAATATTTCGAGAGCGGGCTGATGGGACGACCGGCCAGCGTTGGGAACAAGAAGGCGTCGTCTGTCGCCGGTGTCGGCAGGCTCAAGAGGTAGTCGGCAAGGACAGGATGAATCGCGATAACCACGTCGCTCTTTGCGCCTTTGCGCGGGCGGTAACGAATCGTGGGAATCGAGGAGAGCAGATCAACGTTCTTCCAGCGGAGATTGGCGCAGTCGCCCAGCCGCGCGCCGGTATAGAACGCAGACAAAATCAGGCCGCGCCAGTCGCCTTCCGCAGTCTGCACAAGTGCAGTGACCTGCTCCGGCGTGAACACGTCCTTTCGCTCCGACGTATTGGGCAGCGGCTCAAGCGCCGCGCAAGGGTTGACGCTGACGTGTCCCTGCTTCTGTGCCGCGTTGAAGGCGCTCGACAGAATGGTGATGTCGAGGTTGATCGTGGCGGGCGCGAGTCCCTGACGCTCACGCGAATCGCGGAAATCGGAAATGTCCTTCGCCGTGATGGCCGCGACGTTCACGTCCGCGCGTCGCCCCAAAAAGGCGAGGAACTCGTTCATCATCTGCTCATGCCGGGCAGCGGTCTTGCCAGCGCGGGATTTCTTCTTCTGCCGGACGAAATGATGCAGCCATTGCCTCACCGTGAAGACGCGCAGGCCCTCGCCCGTGACCCGCTCCAGCACCTCGCTCAGAATCTCGCGCGTTTTGATTTCGGTAAGCGCTCGCTCGCGCGCCAGCGTCTCGACACGCTCCAAAGCGCGGCAAATCTCAATCGCCTTCGCCTTGCTGGTCTGCCCGGTCGATTTCTTTAACCGTCGCCCCGTCGCGTCGGTGTAGCAGGCGTACCAGAACGGGGAGCGTTTTCGAGAGTCCTTGACGACGGTTGGCATGGCGAGTCAGAACGTAAGTCAGAACGTCCGCTCATGTCAACGCTTGTTTTTCGATGTTGTTCTTCCGAGGTAATCTGCTATTTCCTAAGGTGAAAAATCGATGTCTAGGTTCGAATCCTAGCGAGGCAGCCAGGATAATCAGCGAGCTTGTCGCCGAATTTGTCCGAAGTAGAATGGGGCCGGCGCCTGGGATTGCCACAATCACACTTATGGCAGACGAACTTAATCAATTAAGGAATGAGGTAGCGCGGCTGCGACGCGAACTCGACCATGTTTTACGCGTGCTGGGTCAGGAAGAAAAGCTGCCACAGCAGCCGCGCCCGCCGTTCTTACTGCTCGACGCCGAAGTGATATCGATACGTCACAGCGCCGATAAGATGCCGATTCTGCTCAAGGCCGAAGAGGGATATGCCTGCATATACCTGAACGATAACGACGGCCGAGCGCGCGGATTGTTTCAAATAGACGAGAACGGGAGCGCGCGTTTTGAGATTTGGAACAAGGACCAGGAGGTCGTGGTCTCAATNGGCGAAACCAAGGACGGCGCGGGCGAGATTTTTGTGGCGTCGGCTGACGGNAAACCACGGGCNGGGTTGAAGGTGCATGAGCTGGGCGGCATCGTAAGCGCGCAAAATTCTGCCGGACAAACCAATGTGTTGATGCTCGGGAANGACCAGGGCGGCACGTTCGTGGTAGCNGACGCGGAAGGCCGACCGGTGGCGGAAATCACGACAGTGGATGGCGACGGGGTTGTTTCGATCAAGGGGAAAACGGGCTACCAGACTGCATATATGGGATGCGACGAGAATCGCGGCCTGATCGCCGTTCTCGGTAAAGAGGGCGAACAGGCGGTGGCGCTCACCAGCAACGAAAAAGGCGGAACGCTCGTGTTTTTCGATTCAAAAGGCGAACCGAAAAGCAGCCTACCGAAGTAGCTCTAGTCGCGCCGTTCAGTGCCGCCCGGCCATGGCGGTGAACATCGAGATGATCGGCCACGCCGCACCCAGGACGCCGATTAGCCCGAATAGAATCATCTCGGGCAGAAAATCGCGCTCACTGGGAGGATCAAAAACCTGGGATGACAGCTGCCGCAACGTGCGCAGTTCGGACAAAACCTCGTTCGAGGGCTTTAACGAGGTTTTCGTGGTCGACGATTCGAGCACCGGACCGGAATTTTGATTGATTATTGAAACAAGGCCATGCTCCCCCAACGCCGTCACACCAGTCCCAGAGGCAAAATCACCGTGGGAAGACTCCGGAGGGAGTGATTTCTTAACATGGTGCGCGAGAATGCCCGGCGTGAGGCCGAGCGAGTCCTGGCGCGACTGGAACGAACAATCGTTTAGCCAATCAGGAAGGGAAGTACGCGGCGGAGTCGTTGGTGGGGTTTTCATCTCTAAGATCCACAGCCAATCTCATGCCGCATCCGGCCTGTGGATGTACTTTGTTCGGGGCTACCAGCGGCGGCCCGAACGGGCCGCCAAACGTGAACGTCCCATCGCGCAACGCATTAACGCCGGCTTCTACTTCTCGATCGTATCGCGTTTACTGCGAAAGAATTCCTGAAGCAAT
>Ga0065705_10104851_pt1 | contig 10667 bp, 5 predicted proteins | sample SwibulcommuniRL2_FD_59092 | JGI IMG/M metagenome (GOLD analysis project Ga0065705, IMG submission 59092) | Bulk soil microbial communities from switchgrass field near Rose Lake, East Lansing, Michigan, USA - RL2 Bulk Soil v2 (version 2) | ecosystem: Environmental > Terrestrial > Soil >... | reverse complement strand
GCGACGTAGAAATCGAACCGGAGCGCCGACACGTCGTTTACTATCGCAGCGCCCGCGGCAACAGCTGCTTTTGCGACTTCTGATTTAGTCGTATCAATCGAAAGCGGAATCTCCAGAGCGCTGGAGAGCGCTTCTATTACAGGCACGACTCTTTCAGTTTCTTCTTCTGCGGACACAGATCCGGCGTTGCCTGGACGAGTAGATTCGCCACCTACGTCTATGATGTCCGCCCCTTCCGCTAACATCCTCCTGCCATGTTCAATCGCCTTGTCGAGGGAGAAGAACTGCCCACCATCGCTAAAGCTATCGGGCGTGACATTGAGGATGCCCATCACAAGGGTGCGCTCACCAATGGGTATGGCGCGATCCTTGATGTGCCAACTGCGCGTCATGTGGGGGATGATAACAGTAGCATAGGACCGATAGGACCTATACGACCTATATCTGCAATCCTAAACAAAAAGAAAGGGATGAGTTTTCACTCATCCCTCTATTCTGTTTCGTTTAGTACCGTCCTTACGCTGGTGCCGGATTGCCACCTGTAATGGGCGGCAGAATCGGCTTGAGCGGTTTGGACGATGGCTCTTTCAACTGTGGTCGGTCCTCATCACCACCGTCAGATACCGGTGTCGTATCGTCGAGCGGAAGACCAGCAACAATCCGTCGAATCTCAACCCCGTCCAGCGACTCGCGTTCAAGCAAACACTCAGCAAGTCGAATCATCACGTCGCGGTTTTCTTCGATGATCGCCTTAGCGCGTTCAAACTGTGCGGTGACGATCTTCTTGACTTCCTGATCGATCTTTATCGCTGTGTCTTCTGAGAAGTCGCGATGTTGAGCGATCTCACGTCCGAGGAAGATCTGCTCTTCCTTCTTGCCGAAGGTAAGCGGGCCCATTTCGGACATCCCGTATTCACAAACCATCGCTCGCGCTAACTCAGTTGCGCGTTCGATGTCGTTTGAAGCGCCGGTCGTGATGCTGCCGAGGAAAGTATCTTCGGCAATGCGTCCACCCATCAGAATCGCGATCTGACCGAGCAGGTATTCCTGGCTATAGTTGTGTCTATCGCCTTCAGGAAGTTGCTGGGTGACACCAAGCGCCATTCCGCGTGGAATTATCGTGACCTTGTGAACCGGATCTGCGTTCGGCACTTTCAATCCGACGAGAGTGTGTCCGGCTTCGTGATAAGCCGTCACTCGCTTCTCTTCGTTTGAGATCACCATGCTCTTGCGTTCAGCACCCATCAACACTTTGTCTTTTGCCAACTCGAAATCGCCCATCGCAACAAGCTTCTTGTTGTAGCGAGCTGCGTTGAGAGCGGCCTCGTTGACGAGATTGGCGAGATCGGCGCCAGTGAATCCCGGGGTACCACGCGCGATAACTGAGATGTCGACGTCTTCGCCGAGCGGTATCTTTCGCGTATGCACTTTCAAGATGCCTTCGCGTCCACGGACGTCAGGTCGTGAGACTACAACGCGTCGATCAAATCTGCCTGGTCGTAATAGCGCCGGGTCGAGAACGTCTGGACGGTTTGTCGAGGCTATAAGGATAACGCCGTCATTTGATTCGAAACCATCCATTTCAACGAGCAACTGATTTAGTGTTTGCTCGCGTTCGTCGTGTCCACCGCCGAGTCCCGCGCCGCGGTGACGACCAACAGCGTCGATCTCGTCGATGAAGATAATGCACGGCGCATTTTTCTTACCCTGTTCAAACAGGTCACGAACACGAGAAGCGCCGACGCCAACAAACATCTCTACGAAGTCCGAACCGGAAATCGAGAAGAACGGTACATTGGCTTCGCCTGCAATCGCACGCGCGAGTAAAGTCTTGCCGGTTCCCGGAGGTCCCATCATCAAGACGCCCTTCGGAATTCGGCCGCCGAGTTTCTGAAACTTCTGAGGTTCTTTGAGGAACTCGATAATCTCCTGCAGCTCTTCTTTGGCTTCCTCGACGCCGGCAACGTCTTTGAACGTCACTCGCTTCTGCTGATTGTTGAGCAACTTGGCTCGTGATTTTCCGAACGAGAGAGCCTTATTGCCGCCAGACTGCATTTGGCGGAGCATGAAGATCCAGATCGCGATGATGAACAGCAGCGGCGCCCATGTAATCAACATCGGCCAGATATAACTGCTGCTCGACTCTTCCTCTACTTTTGCTACCCGAGGTTTACCGTTAACAACTTCCCGCGCTTGTTGCAGGAGATCTCGCTTATAAAAGTCATTTGAGAGCGCGATTCGATACTCTTTATTGTTCATATCGATCGCGACAGTCTCACTTTGTTTGACCGTGAGTTGCTTCAGGTTTCCGCTTTGGATCAACTGATCCAGTCTTGTCAGATCGACGGTGTCGTAACTACTTCCGCGGGGGTTGACCAGCTTATAGAGCAAAAGCGCTCCCGCGATAATCAGGAGCCAGAACACGATCTGTCTTGCAGTAGAACTCAAATTCATTAACGCCTCCGACGCCGATGATAACTTATCCCGACGCCCTTTGTCGCTCCCCAGTTTGCCGGAAGCAAAGCTGACGGTAGCGGAATATTCTTACTCAAAATAGCCAAAACTTCGATGCCTTCTGCGAACCTTCCGTTGTGCAAAAAGCCCGCGAGCCCCGGTCCCGCTAGCATAAACACCGCAGGACCGCACATTCTGGACTATAAAGTTTGATTTTATGTTTTTCAATCGTTTTTAACCTCCAACTCCAACCACCCCCTCTTTCGCCGAACCCGAGCACCATTGGGCAGCTCAACCATCCGTCCACCCTTTGTCCCTACCAAAAGCTTCTCCACGGCTAATAGATGCACCATTTCAAGCCGTCTGGAATCTCCGCGCCCGTGCGAGATCCATTGCCGAAGCGCGCGACGTCGCAGTGCTGGGGGCGCATCCCGGAGAACATCTACGCGCAGGTAAGGCGTATTGGTTTCAAGATTGATGTAGCCGGCATCGATAGCCTCGCCCAGCAGCAGATCCGCCTGATTCAGCAAGAGCGATCCGTCTTCTTTTAACAACGAAGCAGTTCGGGATAGGGCCTCTACAACTTTCCTATTAACCTGTTGCAAGAGTGGAAGGACTTGCTTGCGGATTTTGACTCTGGCAAACCGTTCGTCGTCATTCATCTCATCGTGGAGAAAGTCGGTCCTGCGGGCATGGCAATAGTCCTCGGTTTGGTATCGACGAGCCCAGAGCAGCGGTCGAACCAGCGTAACCCGCGATCCTTTTGAGAGGAGGCGAAGTGCGTCCATGCCGCTCAGGCCCTCGCCGGCGCTTCCCCTAATCAACCTGAACAAAACCGTTTCAGCCTGGTCATCCATGGTGTGGCCGGTAAGCACAAACCTGGAGCGCAGACGCTTGGCCGTTCTTTCAAGAAATTCATATCGCAAACTTCTCGCCACTTGCTCCAAGTTTTGGGCGGTTGAATTAGCTTCCCCGACCGCATCAGCATGTCCGATTACTGATCTCAGCCCAAGTTGTTTGGCGAGATTTCGGACCCTCCGCGCATCTTCCTTGCTGTTTGACCGAATTCCATGATCGAGATGCGCGACGACGATCGTGAGAGACGTTCTTTGTGCTTTGTTCAACTCATCCAGCGCAAGGAGAAGGGAAGTTGAATCTGCTCCTCCCGAAACCGCAACGATAATGGTTTCGTTGGTAGGTAATTTCAGTCGCCGCCATTCAGCAAACAGCAACCGTGGAAAACTGTGCAACCTTGAACCAGGGTTATGTCTCACCTTCATAGAGCTCGATTGTCAAACTCATATCGGCCACCAGTCAACTTAGGGTGGAAGGCAAGCGCAAATAACCGAGACAATTTGTTGAAACAATCGACGTGTTTGTCATTTAAATCCTAAAAGGCTCGACAGAGCAGCGAACACAAAGGGGGTATGGTGCGGTGCGAGTTGAAAAGCAAATCCGATTCAATGAGTGGCTGCTTGGATCCACCATTCTTTGTCAATCTTGCGGTTGTCTTTGGTTAGTTCCGGTTGCGGCACAAGCTGCGGAAAGTTATGTCTGCCGTCAATGTGGAAGTACGGTTACGTTGAAATCGGCTGCCACCGGCAACAAAAAACAAAGCAAAGTAAATAAGTCGGCGTAAATCTAATTCGTAAGTTCCGCACCTTCTGAGGCCTGACCATCATGGTCAGGCTTTGTTGTGTTCGCAGACGAAAGTAGTTGCCGGACTGAATACCATGCCGCAGCGAATTCATACGAATAGACCAACCTAAGGCCAAACGAACTCGAGGGCCGTACATCCGCCAAAGCCCGCTACAGGCCGGCTGCACCCCTAAAGCTAAAGGTGTTATAAAGCAGTCCTCAGTGGTGTTTATCATGTGAACAGTTCCTGACGTCAATCAGTCCAACCAAAGCACCGGAGGTCCCCATGAAGATCATCACCCGCATTGCCTCTTCAGTCCGCAGCCTACACCTTCTCATGTTTCTGCCACTGCTCACGCTGCTGTGGGCGTGCTACGCAGAAACGCCGATCAGCTATTCAAACCCGCAGCAACTCAGTGTTAGCCAGTGGCTGATCGAGGTTCCGACGGGTGATGATCAGGTGCAGTTGACGATGCGTTACTCGCGAAATCGCGACGGAAATGGCGGGTATAACAACACCGGATTCCGCGTTCCATTCTCGCAACTCTCCGGACTAACTCGCGAACAGGCAATGTCGGCGGGCAGTCACGTTCAATTTCAACTCAAACGCGACGCTGGAATGTTCAATTTCGAAGGCTGGTTCAAGGAGGGTAATGGATCCGGTCACTTTACATTTAGTCCCAACGCTCCCTTTGCAGCCGATCTGAGTCGCCAGGGTCTCGGTAAACCGACGGACGAACAATTGCTCTCATTGGCACTCGGCGACGCCGGCTACGCACTTGTGTCTGAATTAAGGTCGCAAGGATACGATCTGTCCACGGTCGAACAGCTGGTGAGAATGGCTGAGCATGGTGTCAAACTCGAGTACGTTCAGGGCTTGAAGTCACTTGGTTACTCTCTCAAGTCAGTCGATTTTCTTGTGAAGATGAAAGACCACGGCGTCAGCCTGAATTTTATTCACGAGCTCGCGGGAGTTGGCTTCTCGGGATTAACCGCAGAGGAGTTGATTCGCACAAAGGATCATGGGGTGAGTGCCCGGTATATCAACGAATTCATCTCAGCGGGGTATTCGAAAGCAACACTGGAGGATTGGATCACGCTGAAAGACCATGGCGTTAACACGGACTTTATTTCGGGGCTCAAGGACCTGGGTTACTCGCGGCTTGATCTGGATACTCTCCGGACGATGAAAGACCACGGTGTCAATCCTTCGTTCATCAAAGAGCTGAAAGATATCGGCTACGAAAATGTGTCAGTTGAACAGCTGGTTAGATTAAAAGATCATGGGGTCAGCGCAAGCTACATCAAACGCCTCAAAGAGCGCGGCTACGGCGAACTGAGCCTGGACGAGTTTATCCGGCTGAGAGATACGGGAACGAAAGACGAGTGAGAACACTGCCGATTTGGTCTTTGGCCTTTGGCTTTGGTTTCTGACACTTCACTTCGATCCATTGTCCGCAACAAGTCGCGCCGAGGACCAAAGGCCGAAAGCCAAAGACCAAATTTAATTTTCGTCAATCGGAACCACATTTGACTATTCTGACCTCACCAGTTTACGTTTCTTGCCGTTTCAGGCATCTAAAGACCGAGCACTGCGCTCTAAGTCTTCTCCCGCAACCTTATTTCTAGAGGAATCAGATGAAATCAAGAAGAATCCTGGCAGCACTTCTGGGTGCGCTTTTCAGTTTACAAACACTTCAATTAACAGCCCTCGCCGATGAGGGTATGTGGACGTTCAATAACGTCCCTCGAGCGGAGATTAAGAAGAAGTATGGATTTGAAGTCACTGACGCATGGTTGAAAAAAGTTCAGATGGCCTCAGTCCGATTTAATAACGGCGGTTCCGGCTCATTCGTCTCGCCGAACGGCCTTGTATTGACCAACTATCACATCGTCGAAGACATCGTTAATGAAGTTAGTACGCCGGAAAAAGATCTTGCCAAGGAAGGTTTTCTCGCTCGCACACGCGCCGACGAGATCAAGGCACCAAGCCTCGAGTTGAACGTCTTGATAAGTATTGAAGACGTGACCAGTCGCGTGAATGGTGCAATAAAGGCCGGCGCCACTGATGCCGAAGCGTTCGCAGCGCGCCGTGCCGAGATCGCAGCGATTGAAGGCGAGTCAACGAAAGCCACAGGTCTACGAAGCGACGTAGTCACTCTCTATCAAGGTGGACAATACAATCTCTACCGTTACAAGAAGTACACCGACGTGCGGTTAGTGTTTGTGCCAGAGTTCCAGGCGGCGTTCTTCGGCGGTGATCCAGACAACTTCAACTTCCCACGCTTCAACATCGACATGGCGCTTGTTCGCGTTTACGAGAACGATCAACCAGTTCACCCTGAAAACTACTTCAAGTGGTCAACAGGTGGGGCAAAGGAAGGAAGCCTGGTTTTTGTGACTGGTAATCCAGGTTCGACTTCTCGACTGGATACGGTCGCGCATCTTCAGGATCTCCGAGACAACGCCATCCCTATCGTTCTTCGTTTGCTTGAACGCCGTGAAGCGATGCTCAAGAAGTACATGGCAATGGGCGAGGAACAAACAAGACAAGCACAGAATGAACTCAACAGTGTTCAGAACTCCCTTAAGGTTTATCGCGGGCAGCTCGCTGGTCTAAAAGATCCTTCGTTGCTGTCTCGCAAGATGAAAGAAGAAGAGGCGCTTCGAAAGTCGATTACGTCAAATCCGGAACGACAGAAAATGTACGGCGATGCCTGGGACGCAATTGCAAAAGCGCACCAGAACTACCCGAGCTACATACGTGAACGCCGCATCTTCGACCAGGCGGGCGGCTTCAACACAACCTTCTTCAACTATGCTCGTACTCTAGTTCGACTTGCTGAGGAGAATCCAAAACCAAACGCGGAGCGTCTGCCAGAATACACTGACGCGCGGCGTGCTTCGTTAGAACTCGCACTCTACTCGCCGGCTCCAATCCACACGGATTTTGAAAAACTTAAGCTGGCTGATTCGCTGAGTTTCATGGTGGAACTTCTCGGTGCTGATAATCCACTCGTAAAGCAAGTGTTGGATGGAAAGACTCCCGAAGCACGAGCCGAAGAGTTGATCTCGGGCACGAAGCTGAAGGATCCGGAGTATCGCAAAGAGTTGGCCAAAGGCGGCAAAACCGCGATCGATACTTCAACCGATCCGATGATCGTAGTCGCTCGTGAAATCGATTCGAAAGCTCGTGAGGTTCGGAAGCGTTACGAGAGTGAGGTCACCGGTGTCGAGCGTGCCAATTACGCGAAGATTGCTCGCGCACTCTTTGAGACGGAAGGCACTAAGCTCTATCCCGATGCGACCTTCACTCTGCGTCTGTCATACGGAGCTGTTCAGGGTTACATGGAGAACGGCAAGAAGGTTCCACCTTTCACAACACTGGGTGGTCTCTATGCGCGGGCGGATTCATTCAAGCAGGAGTTTCCATACAACCTGCCACCGCGGTGGCTGGAGAAGAAGTCGGCTCTCGATTTGAATACACCGTTCAATTTCGTCTCAACCAACGACATCATTGGTGGGAATTCAGGGTCACCAGCAATCAATCAGAACGGAGAATTGGTTGGCTTGATTTTCGACGGCAACATTCAATCACTGGTCGGTGATTTCATGTACGACGCATCGGTGAACCGCGCTATCTCAGTCGATTCACGCGGCATGCTCGAAGTGCTGAAGAAGGTCTTCGGTGCGAACGACATCGTTGCTGAACTGACGGCGAGCTAGTTCTTTGTCCGACAAGCTAAGAGGGTCTTTTTGCGAGAGCCTCTAAAGCATATCTGACACTACGCCTTCTCAAGGTTCGCGTACTTCTCAACCAACTTCTTCTGACCATAACCCGGAAAACTTACGGTCAGCTTTGCGGATTCGCCTGCACCTTCCCGCCTCAGCACCAAACCACGACCGTACTTTGAGTGTTTCACGTACGAACCCGGAACGAACTCGGCAGATCCACTCGATGCAGACTCAGATGGTTTTAGCTTGGCAGAACTCCCAGCCGTCTGACCCATCATCTTACTGCGTTGGCGGAAGAACTCATTGATTGAATCAACGCTATCGTAAGTCTTACCAACGTAGCGCTTCTTCTCTTTGCGATACTCACCTTGTTCGTACTCGATTGCAGTGGAACCTTGTGCAAAAGACAACCATGACTTGCCTGGTGAGAGATCATCAATTAGATCGATCGGCATCTCGTTTAGAAATTGCGAGGGCTCGGAAGCTAACTCTTCGCCGTACACACGCCGTTTCATTGCATGCGTGACGTAGAGATAACGCTCTGCGCGCGTCATCGCGACGTAAGCCAGTCGTCGTTCTTCCTCCAGTTCAGCCGCGTCAGTTGCAGAACGTGAATGAGGAAATAGTCCATCCTCGAGTCCCACGATGAACACCAGCGGGAACTCCAACCCCTTGGCCGAGTGTGCCGTCATTAACGTAACCGGCGCATCACGTTTGTATTCATCCTGATCAGAGACAAGAGCTGAATGGTCGATAAATTCCCGCACGCCGTCCAGACCCAGCTCATCGTAATCAACCGCGGCGTTCACTAATTCCTGAAGGTTCTCTAGCCGACCATCTGCTTCGTCAGTCTTTTCTGACCGCAGCGCTGTTTCATAACCCGTGTCTTGAATGGCGGCGCGAACGATATCTGAAACCGGAGATTCAGAATTTGCGAGATGTTCAGGTGCCTCCTCCTTGACTGTCCACATTCCTTTTTTAACATCATCCCCCGCGGCTAATTCAGTTCCAGCCATTTGACCTAACTTGATTATCACGCGCCGAAAACTCTGCAATGCATTGATTGCTCTGGCGCTGAGATTCTCCGGCTTCTTCACAACGATCGCGATCGTTTCCCAAAGTGACAAATCGTAGTCCTGAGTTCTGCGTTCGAGTTCGTCCAGAGTTTGCTTGCCGATGCCACGAGGGGGACTATTGATGACACGTTGGAGTGCAATTGAGTCGTTGGGATTCAACGCCAGTTTCAAATACGCGATGATGTCGCGCACTTCCATGCGTTCATAGAAAGAGAAGCCGCCAATGATGTTGTAATTCAGGCCCGCACGGCGCATCGCCTCTTCAAAGACACGCGATTGAGAGTTAGTGCGATAGAGCACCGCCGCGCGCATGTCCGACTCTTCTCGGCGGTGTTCGACAATCTTATTTGCTACCCAGCGTGCTTCAGCCTCAGCATCGAGTGCCTGGTAATAACGAATTCTGTCGCCGCGCGGGTTCGAGGTCCAAAGATTCTTGCCTTTGCGCTGAACATTATTCTTTACGACGGCTCCTGCAACGTCGAGAATGTTTTGAGTCGATCGATAGTTCTGTTCGAGCCGAATAGTTTTTGTATTCGGAAACTGTGATTCGAAGTTGAGAATATTTGAGATGTCCGCACCACGCCACTTGTAAATCGATTGATCCTCATCGCCGACCACACAGATGTTCTGCTGCTTCTCGGTAATCAGCTTGATCAGTGAAAACTGAGGAGCATTTGTGTCCTGGTACTCATCCACGAGTATGTAGCGAAACTTGTTGTTGTATTTTTCTCTAACTTCCGGCACGTCGCGGAGCAGACGTACTGTTTTGATTAACAGATCGTCGAAGTCGAGTGCGTTGTTAGCGTGTAAGCGTTGTTCGTACGTGTCGTAGACACGTGCCATTGCTGCTCGACGTTCATCCACGTATTCTGCTTTGGCAGCGAACGTCTCAGGATTCTCACCACGGTTCTTTGCGGAACTGATGGCCGATTGCGTAGCGCGCGGGCCGAGCTCCTTTTCACTAAGTCCGAGGTCCTTTATGCACGCCTTGAGAAGGCGGAGTGAATCGTCCTGATCATAGATCGTGAACGTGCGAGTGTATTTATCATTCAACTTCTCGATGTCCTGACGGAGAATGCGAACACAAAGACTGTGGAACGTTGAAACCAGCGGCCAGGCTGGAAGATTGTGATCCTTCAAAAGACGCTGCACGCGCAGGCGCATCTCTTCGGCGGCTTTGTTGGTAAAGGTGACCGCCAGGATGTTCCACGGCGCTACCTTTTTCTCCGCGATCAGATAGGCGATCCGGTGCGCAATCACACGAGTCTTGCCGGAACCGGCTCCAGCCAAAATCAGCAGGGGTCCTTCGGCATTAGTGACAGCTTCGCGCTGTTGCTCATTGAGTTGTGAGAGAAACTCTGATTCCACTATTTGATTAGTCCTTGTATTGCTTTGAATTGTTCGTGCCGGGCGTCGCGCATCAGCTCGAAGAGCGCCATCTCAACCGATGAAGCAATCGCGCCACTCGTTTGCATCTTTTGAAAAGCGGCGAGGCGATCCGTTTCTTTTCGTGAGGTGATGCAGTCCGTCAGCAGATGAACCTGGAAATCGGTTGCCAACAAGTCATGAACTGTTTGGTTGACGCAGATGTGAGCTTCAATGCCGGCGACGATTATTTGTTTCTTACCGCGCAGCTGCGCCTCAAATTGCTGAGCGCCACATGAACTGAAGGTTGTCTTCTCAAGGATCTTGAGGTCTGCCGGCAGAACTTGGCGTATCTCAGATGCCGTGTGCCCCAATCCTTTGGGGTATTGCTCGGTGACA
>Ga0065705_10104848_pt1 | contig 10678 bp, 8 predicted proteins | sample SwibulcommuniRL2_FD_59092 | JGI IMG/M metagenome (GOLD analysis project Ga0065705, IMG submission 59092) | Bulk soil microbial communities from switchgrass field near Rose Lake, East Lansing, Michigan, USA - RL2 Bulk Soil v2 (version 2) | ecosystem: Environmental > Terrestrial > Soil >... | reverse complement strand
CCGCCGCATGACCACTATCACTGGCATATCGAGATCATTCCGCGGCTTACGAAGGTGGCGGGCTTCGAGTGGGGGACAGGTTGCTTCATCAACCCCCTACCGCCGGAAGCGGCGGCGGCCCACCTGCGGTCCTCCGCGGTTGCGGAATCGCGCCTCGACCGATCCGTTTAGAAAAAATAGCGAAGCCGCGGGGAACTTGCCGATGATTCCCTCGATTACTTCCCAATTGCCGTAGGTGCGCGCACGGGCCGGCTGGTCAGCGGGATTCTCCTGCCGGCGCTGGCATCTACAATTCCTCGGCGGTTTGCCTCTACCGATTCGCTTCCAGCGTCCATGACCCACCCGATTCGCCTCTGCCTGGTCCTGCACAATCATCAACCGATCGGCAATTTCGACGGCGTCTTCGAGCAGGCCTATCAAGACAGCTACCTGCCCTTCCTTGACGTTTTCGAGTCGTATCCCGACCTGGTCATCTCGCTGCACACCAGCGGCCCCTTGATGGAGTGGCTCGACGAGCGGCACCCGGAATACATCGATCGCCTGGCGCGCCTGGTCACGCAGAAGCGAATCGAGATCCTCGGCGGTCCGTTTTACGAGCCGATCCTGACGATGATCCCCTCGCGCGACCGCGTGGGACAGATCACGAGCTACACCAAATTCCTCGAGCAGCGCATGGGGGCCAAGGTGCAGGGCATGTGGATGCCCGAGCGCGTGTGGGAACAGTCGCTCACCGCCGATATCGTCTCCGCCGGCATGAAGTACACCGTGCTCGATGACTTTCATTTCAAATCGGCTGGCTTAATCGACGAGCAACTCTACAGCTATTACCTCACCGAGGACGACGGCCGCGTGCTGTCGATCTTTCCTGGCAGCGAGCCGCTCCGCTATTCCATTCCCTTCCAGGCGCCGTTTCAGACGGTTGATTACCTGCGGGGCATCGCCGAGAAGCACCCGAATTCGGTCGTCGTCTTCGGCGATGACGGCGAGAAATTCGGCACTTGGCCCGACACCAAACGCCACGTCTATGAAAACGGCTGGCTCAAGCAGTTCTTCGACGCGCTTACCGCCAATCGCGACTGGCTGTTCCTGACGACGCTTGCCGAGGCCACGGAGTGCGTGCCTCCCGCGGGCAAGGTCTATCTGCCCGACTGCTCGTACCGCGAGATGACCGAATGGGCGCTGCCGGTGAATCGGCAGGTCGAATACGAGCATCTTTACCACGAACTCGAGCATGATCATCGCTGGCCGCAGCTCAAGCGGTTCTTCCAAGGGGGCTACTGGCGGAACTTCCGCGTGAAGTACCCCGAGGCCAACGAGATGTATGCCCGGATGATGATGGCCAGCCGGCGCGTCGCAGCGGCTGACAAAAATGGGGCCGAGAAGAACGGCGCCCGCGGCGATGCGTTCAAGCACGCCCGGCAGGCCCTCTATCGCGGGCAATGCAACTGCGCCTATTGGCACGGCGCGTTCGGCGGGATCTATCTGCCGCACCTGCGAAACGCGGTTTATAACCAGTTCATCGCCAGCGACAATCTCCTCGACCAGGCGACCGGCAAGTCCGGCGGCTACGTCGAGGCGACGGTGGACGATTTCAACTTCGACGCCCGCCAGGAGGTGCGCCTCGCCAGCGACAAGCTGATTGCCCTGCTCGCCCCGGCGGCCGGCGGGATGATGTACGAGCTGGATGTGCGGACGATTTGCCACAACTTGCTCGCCACACTGGCCAGGCGCCCGGAAGCGTACCATCGCAAGGTCATTGCCGGTCCCTCCGGCAGCAACGGCCAGGTTGCCAGCATCCATGACCGCGTGATCTTCAAGCAAGCGGGCCTCGACCAGCGACTGCAATACGATCCGACACCGCGCAAGAGTCTGATGGACCATTTCTTCGACCTGGGAACCACGCCCGAGGCGGTCCATCGCGGCGAAGCGAACGAACTGGGCGACTTCGTCCAATCGTTTTACGAGTCGCGAATTCGCCGCGCCGCCGATCGGATCCAGGTCCAGCTCTCGCGGGTCGGCCGTGCGGGCGACGTCGAACTGAAGATCACCAAGGGCGTGACCATGGCCGCCGGCAGTCCGACGCTGGAGATCGCGTACATGCTCGAAGGTGTGCCAACCGACGCGCCGCTCCACTTCGGCGTCGAGCTGAACTTCAGCGGCCTGCCCGGGGGGGCTGACGATCGCTATTTCCACGACGTCGAAGGGACGCGCCTCGGCCAGCTCGGCAAGCAGCTCGATCTGACCGACGCGACGGGCCTGGGCCTTGTCGATGAGTGGCTTGGAATCGACGTCGGACTGAAGGTCAATCGCCCCACGAACATTTGGACCTTCCCGATCGAGACCGTCAGCCAATCGGAAGGGGGCTTCGAGCTGGTCCACCAGTCCGTCTGCGTCATTCCACACTGGCTCATCCGCGGCGACGCAGCGGGCAAATGGTCGGTCACCATGCAGCTCACCGCCAGTACTGCCCTGGCCGAATCGCGCATGCAGCCGCGGCAACTGGCCGCGTCGGCGCTGTAAGCCGGCGCACGCCCTTGATTGGACGTACCAGGCGGCTAGAGTGCCAGCATGGCGACAACGTACGACGCGCTCCTGGTGGTCTCGTTCGGCGGCCCCGAACGCCGCGAAGATGTGCTGCCGTTTCTAGAGAACGTGCTCCGGGGACGAAATGTGCCGCGCGAGCGGATGCTGGAGGTGGCGGAGCACTACTATCACTTTGGCGGCGTCAGCCCGATCAATGCTCAGAACCGGGCGCTCATCGCGGCACTTGCCGACGACTTCGCGGGAGCCGGCTTTAAGCTGCCGATTTTCTTCGGCAATCGCAATTGGCATCCGCTTTTGCCCGATACGCTGCGCCAGATGAAGGCCGACGGCGTCAAGCGCGCGATCGCCTTCTTTACCTCGGCGTTCAGCAGCTATTCCGGTTGCCGGCAATATCGCGAGAACATTGCCGAGGCCCAACAGGTGGTCGGCCAGGGAGCGCCCGAAATCGACAAGCTGCGGATGTTCTTCAATCACCCGGGTTTTATCGAACCGATGATCGAGCGCCTGACCGGGGCGCTGGGCCAGGTGCCGCTTGCGCGCCGGCACGAGGCACAGGTTCTGTTTTCCGCCCACAGCATTCCGCTCGCGATGGCCGAGAACTGCGACTACGAAGCGCAGTTTCGCGAAGCCTCACGGCTCGTGGCGGTGGGCGTCGGGCACCCGAACTGGCGGCTCGTCTATCAAAGCCGAAGCGGACCGCCGACTCAGCCTTGGCTTGAACCGGATATCCTCACGACGATCGATCAGCTCGCGCAGCGCGGGATAACGAAAGACATTGTCGTCGTTCCGATCGGCTTCATTTCCGATCACATGGAAGTGATCTATGACCTGGACGATGAAGCCAAGCGGAAGGCGACGGAATTGGGGCTGAATTTCGTCCGAGCCGGAACCGTCGGCGCCCATCCGCGTTTTGTGCGGATGATCCGCGAACTCGTGGTCGAGCGGATGTCGGACAATCCCGCCCGGCCTGCGCTCGGTACTCTTGGCCCAAGCCACGACGTATGTTCGGCGGATTGCTGCCGCTATGAGCCGCGGCGGCCGGTGTAGCCCCGCAGTTTACGTGCTAGTTGTAATGTCGAAGCTGTACAGATCGTGGATTTCGCGGGCCGATTTGGCGCCCAGGTTGGTTACTCGCTTAAGTAGCGCCTCCGGATCGCGCACGCCCAGCCCCGCCAGCCGCATAAACTTTTCCCTGAGCAATCGATCGAGGTTGCCGCTGGTGTTGCGGGCGTGTCCTTCAGGATACATCACGAGGCCGCTCGACAGCGTTCCAAACACCGCGTGGTCGATTTCGAGGGAAGTGGGGATGCCATCAGGGTATTTGGCGTCGTATTCGGGGCCTCCGTGGCGAAAATCGATCCGCTGCATCAGTGCGCGGGTCAAGGGATGAACCAGCGCCGCATCGCTGTAGTCCGCCGGCACGAGGATCAGCTCGCGCCATAGCGCCGTTTCATCCGCAAGAAAACGACCGCTGGCCGCCGCCTCAATTGCTTTGCGCAGCAATGTCGCCACGATATAGACCATCGAGTGATCGGCGCTTTGGCGTGTTCGCGGATCGCGCTTGTGCGGGTCACCGATGATGCCGAAGGCCGGCTCGTAGATCGTGATGCGGACCGTCCGGATTGCCGCAGCATCGGCCGCCAGCTTTGGGTGCTTAGCCAGCAGGCCGAATAGCCCGCCGATCGCGCTGGCTGACTGGTGCTCGTACAGGCCCAGCTTGAAGTGCTCGCCCATCACGGCGAAATCGTCGCCGCCGGCGGCGAGTTGCAAATCAAATGGACTTATCCCTTTTTTTTGCGGCTCGAAGAGGCAAAACGCGGCTTGTGGATTGCGGAAGATGTCGGCCGGGCCGACGAAGCCCCGCATGGCGCGCCGCATCGAAAGCACCGCCGCCTCTGAGCTGAGCGCCGCCGAGGCCCCTTTGCTGTCGGAGAGTTGCTCGCCATGGCGAATCGCCCGAAACGGAACATAGTGCGCCACGGTGAGCCCGATCGCCGATTCAATCTGCTGCGCCGTCGCGCCCAGCACGGCCCCGTACACTGCCGCTGACGCGATTGCGCCGTGCAGCACATGGTCGAGCTTGTGGTCCTTGAGGGCGAATACTTCGCCGAGCCGGCAGCGGATCTCCTCGACCAGCAGCATGGCCAGCAGCGTCTTTTGGCCATCCCAGCCGGCGATCTGCGCGGCCGCCACGGCGACTGGAAAAAAGTCTGGATGACCGAATTCGCCCCGCATATAGCCGGTGCGTGGGTTGTAGCCAAAATTCGTGCCATTGGAGTCGAGTTCTCGCACAGCCGCACAGTTGGCGACCACCGCCTTTTCCGGGGCAACCTTCACGCGGCTGCCGAAGCACGTCGCCCCGCGCGAATCTGGATATTCGAGCGCTTCCGTCCGGAGCAATGTGGGCGCGTTGGCCCCAATCGCCAGGGCGGCGACGGCGCAGGCCACCGTGTCGAAGTGGAATTGTTCAACCTTGTCCAGTACGGCGGCGTTCGGCTGCCCCAGCTTGCCAGCCAGAAAATCGCGTGCGTATTGGCCAATGCCGCGAGCCTGGTTGGTGTCGCGCTGCAAGGTGACATAGTGGTTGGTCATGTTCGCCCTGGATTCGACGATTGCGTCTCCCCGCGCCGACAACTCTGAACTATAAAGGAACTATGGCCCGTGAACCTGGATTTCCGACAACGCGGCTGCGCCGTTTGCGGTATCATCCGGCGGTGCGGCGGCTCATTCGCGAGACGCGGCTCTCCCCAGAGAGCCTCATCCTGCCCCTCTTTGCCCGCCCCGGCAAGGGCGTGCGGCAACCGATCGCCTCGATGCCGGGACACGCTCAATTGTCGGTCGATCTGGTGGCGGAAGAGGCGAAGGCAGCCGCGAAATTGGGTCTGGGCGGAGTTATCTTATTTGGCATTCCAGCCGAAAAGGACGCCGCGGGCCGCGACTCGTATTCGCCCACGGGAATCGTGCAGCAGGCGATCAAGGCCGCCAAGGATGTCGCGCCCGACCTCTTGGTGATCACGGACGTGTGTTTCTGCGAGTACACCGACCACGGGCACTGCGGCGTCGTCGATGACCACACCGGGCGCGCCGACGTCAACAACGACAAGACGCTCGAGCTGCTCGGCAGGCAGGCCCTGAGCCACGCTCAGTCTGGCGCCGATCTGGTTGCCCCTAGCGGCATGATGGATGGCATGGTGGGAGCGATTCGCGCGGCGCTCGACGGCGGCAGTTTTTCGCACGTCCCCATCATGAGTTATTCGGCCAAGTATGCCAGCGCCTTCTATGGCCCGTTCCGCGAGGCGGCTGAGAGCACGCCTAAGTTCGGCGATCGGCGGGCTTATCAGATGGACCCGGCTGCCGCCGCGGGGCAGGCCTTGCGCGAGGTTGAGCTCGATCTGGCTGAAGGGGCCGACATCGTCATGGTCAAGCCGGCGCTGGCGTACCTCGACATCATCCGACTCGTCGCCGAGCGCCATCCGGGCGTGCCGCTGGCAGCCTATAATGTGTCTGGCGAGTTCGCGATGATCAAAGCCGCGGCCGAGCGGGGATGGATCGACGAGCGGGCGGTGGCGCTCGAATCGCTGACGGCAATTACCCGCGCAGGGGCACAGATTGTCTTGACATACTGGGCCAAGGAAGTGGCACAATGGTTGTCCTGATGCATCTCTCCCATCGCAATTGACCGCCCCATGACGCAGGCAGCAGTCGCACCGGCCGTTTGGGGCCGATTGCGCAACCCAACCCACCTCGTAACGCTCCGCCTGGCGGACATCGTACCGGCGAGGCGGCTCGAGGAGCTGCGGGTATGGCGCGACGAACAACTGGCGCTGATCCCCTCCGAGCCGCGGTTGGCCCGCGAGTTCCGGACGCGCATTCAGCAGCGATACTTCACGGAATACGACTACCTGCTCGACGAAAACCGCGACAACGTCCTCTTGGCCGATCAGCGACTGGGGGCGATGATTCGCCGGCTGCTTCTAAGCCGGGCGGCGGCGGGCTACCAATTGCTGTCCTATGCGGTGATGCCCAATCACGTGCATGCCGTGCTGGAGATTACGGCGCCTCTGGCAGTCGTGGAGACTAGTGACCAGCCGCCGGATCGCGAGGTATTCGCCGTCTGTTCGGATGAAGAGCCCGACGAGAAGAGCCCGCTGGCCGAGTTCCTGCGCGAATTCAAAAGTGAGTCGGCGAAGGAGGCCTTTGCACTCCTGGACGACGGCCGCGAGCTGGCGTGGCATCCGGGAACATTCGATTTCTGGATCCGCAGCGAATCGGAACTGGAGGCGGTGATCGAGTACATCGCCCAGAACCCCGTCGAGGCGGGCCTCGTTCAGTCGCCCGAGCAATGGTTCTTCTGCTCGGCCCACGAACGGTTCCTGTACGACGCGACCATCAACGGCTGGCAACCCCGGCTCTCCTGACAACGCTGAACCCACGGCTCGGCAGGAGCCTCGCCCTCCCGACTTCCGACCTCCGACCTCTGACGTCTGACCTCCGATGAACCGCTCTCGCAGCCACGCACTCTTTGCCCGCGCCCAAGAGCTCATGCCCGGCGGCGTCAACAGCCCGGCCCGCGCGTTTGGCGGCGTCGGCGGCGAGCCGATCGTCTTCGAGCGGGCACAAGGAGCGTACCTCTACGACGTCGATGGCAACCGCTACATCGATTACATCGGCTCATGGGGGCCGATGATCCTGGGCCACCAGCATCCCAAGGTCGTCGAGGCCGTGCACGCCGCCGTGGACAATGCGTTCAGCTTCGGCGCGCCGACACCGGGCGAGAACGAGCTGGCCGAGCTGATTGTCCAGGCCGTGCCGTCGATCGAAATGGTGCGGCTCGTGAATTCGGGCACCGAGGCAACGATGAGCGCGATTCGCCTCGCCCGCGGATTCACGGGGCGGGACGGCATCATCAAGTTCGCCGGCAATTACCACGGCCACGTCGATAGCCTCCTTGTCGCCGCGGGCAGTTCGGCGGCCACGCTGGGTGTCCCCAACTCGCCGGGCGTCACGAAAGGAATGGCCCAGGACACGATTATCTGCGAATACAACGACGTCGCGGACTTGGAGCAGACATTTGCGCGGCACGGCGCACGAATCGCCGGGGTCATCTTCGAGCCGGTCGTCGGCAACATGGGCACTGTTGTGCCGACGCCCAACTTTCTGCAAGCACTCCGCGAACTGACACGCAAACATGGTGCGCTCCTCATCTGCGACGAAGTGATGACGGGGTTCCGGGTCGCTTACGGCGGCGCGCAGGCCCGCCTGGGGATCGATCCCGACATCACGACGCTGGGCAAAATCGTCGGCGGTGGAATGCCTATCGGCGCTTACGGCGGCCGGCGCGACATCATGCGGCATGTATTGCCCGCGGGAAAAGTCTTCCAGGCCGGCACGCTCAGCGGCAACCCCGTCGCCACGGCGGCCGGCATCGCGACGCTCAAAGAGCTGCGCGGCAATCCTCCCTACGAAAAACTTGAAATGCTCAGTGCCCGCCTGGAGGCAGGCCTGGCGGCTGCCGCAAAGAAGGCGGGCGTGCCGCACGCGATCACCCGCGTGGGCAGCATGCTCACGCTCTTCTTCAATGCCCAGCGGCCCACGGGCTGGAAGTCAGCCAGCCAAAGCGACACGGCCCGTTTCGCGAAATACTTCTGGGGACTTTTGGACCGCGGCGTCTATATGCCGTGCAGCCAGTACGAGGCCTTATTCGTTTCGGCGGCGCATAACGAAGCAGATATCGACGAAACCACGCGCGCGGCTCAGGCCGTGCTCAATTAGCCGGCACAGTCCGTGTGCCTTGCGCCAGGTCAGAAATCTCGCCGCGCGAACGTGAGGGTTTCCTCGGTCCACGGCTGTTCGGCCACGGGCAAGGGATTGGTCTCAATCTTGTTGTGATTGATGAAGCGGACGCTCATCTCTTTCTCTTCGTACTCCGTTTTCGCTTCCTTGTCGGAGACGCCGTCCATCTTGACCTTGATGATCATTACGTCCTTCTCGGTCTTGACGTACTTCCATTTGCCCTTGCCCGTCGCCTTGTTGCCCCCGGCGTAGGCCTCCACGACACAATTGCCATTCTCCTTGAACTCCATGTTCATCTTCGGCTTCATGGCATTGAGCAAGGCTGGCGGAATGCGCGCGCCGCCGAACGCCCCGCCGCCCCCCGACGAATCCTCCGGCTCCTCGAGCTTCATATCCCAGGTGCCGATCACCTTGGAAGCCGGGTTGCAGCCCGCAAACAGGGAGACGGCCAGAACAAACGCGAAGGCGAGACAGCGTGAGGTCATGGGAAGGCTCCGGGTTCGATTTTCGGGAAATCGGGAATCGCGTGACGCGCAGGCAGGTCTGAAGCCTACGCGATAATCTCATGAATCGGTTCGGCCCCTTCGACGCCGACCAGCTTTTGGTCGAGGCCGCTGTAAAAGTACGTCAGCCGGTCCGGGTCGAGGCCGAGCTGCTGCAGGATCGTGGCGTGTAAGTGCTTCACGTGGAAGGGCCGCTCGACCGCGGCGCTGCCGATCTCGTCGGTCTTGCCCACGCTCACGCCACCGCGGATGCCGCCGCCGGCCAGCCACATCGTGAAACCATAGGCGTTGTGGTCGCGGCCGGTCCCCTTCTCATATTCGGCCGTCGGTTGGCGGCCAAATTCGCCCCCCCAAACGATCAGCGTACTGTCCAAGAGACCGCGCTGCTTCAGGTCGGCGATCAGAGCAGTGATCGGCTTGTCGGTTTCGCCCGCGTGCAGGCTGTGGTTCTCGACAAGATCACCATGGGCATCCCAGTTGTCATCGTTGTGAGCGCCGCCCGAATAAATCTGCACAAACCGCACGCCCCGTTCGACGAGCCGGCGGGCCAATATGCACTGCCGGGCGACCGTCGAGCACTTGGGATCATTGAGCCCATAAAGCTCCTGCATCGCGACTGGCTCATCCGCCAGATCGGTCGCCTCGGGGGCTGTCGCTTGCATCTTGAACGCCAGCTCGTAGCTGGCGATCCGTGACGCCAGGGCCTGATTATTGCCGAGGCGGGCCGCATGGTCATCGTTGTACTCGCGCAGCGTATCCAGCAATCGCCGCTGGGCCGCTTCGCTCAGATCGCCTGGCCGGGCCAAATCGAGAATCGGCGTATCGCCCGAGCGGAACATCGTCCCCTCGTAGTGGGCGGGCATGTAGCCGCTCGACCAGTTCTTCGCTCCACTGATCGGCCCCCCGCGCGGGTCGAGCATCACGACAAAGCCCGGCAGGTTCTCGTTTTCGCTTCCCAGGCCGTAATTGACCCACGAGCCAAGGCACGGGCTGCCGCTCAGAATCTTTCCCGTATTCATCTGCAGCATGGCCGAGCCGTGGATCGGTGAATCGGCGGTCATCGAATGCACGAATGCGATGTCGTCCACATGCTGGGCCAGGCGCGGGAACAGCTCGCTGACCCACTTGCCGCACTCACCGTACTGCTTGAACTTCCACCGCGGCTCGACGATGCGGCCCTGGTTCTTGTGTCCGCCGCGGCCAAACGTTTTCACGGCGATCGTCTTGTTGTCCATGCCGACCATCGTCGGCTTGTAGTCAAACGTGTCGATGTGACTAGGGCCGCCGTACATGTAAAGGAAGATGACGCACTTGGCTTTCGCCGGACCGTGCGGCTTTTTAGCCGCCAGCGGATTGGCGTATTTCGCCTGTCCGTCGGCCGCCAGCGTTTGCCGGGCGAAGAAATCGTCGCCCAATTGGCCGGCCAGGGCGACGCCGGTGAATCCGCCGCCGGCTTGCCACAAGAACTCGCGGCGGGTGCGATGGCAAAAGTTGGCGTGCATATTTCACTCCAAATACACAAACTCGTTCAAATTAAGTGCAATCAGGCAAAATCGCCGCAGCGCTTCGGCGTCTTCAATTCTGTCCGCGATCCGGCTCGTTTCGATAAACTGCACACCACGATCGACTTCCGCGGGCGCCGGCTCGCGCTGCATGACGCGCCACAAGACAAACCGTACCTGATCGGCCGGCTTATCGCCCGCGTGCTTATGCGCCGCTTCGGCAAACAGCTTCGCTTGCGAATTGGCAAATTCGCTGTTGATCAGCCCCAGCGCCTGCGTCGGCTGCGTGGTCGCGAACCGGACGGGACAAGGCGCGTCTGGATCGGGGGCATCGAA
>Ga0065705_10104847_pt1 | contig 10679 bp, 10 predicted proteins | sample SwibulcommuniRL2_FD_59092 | JGI IMG/M metagenome (GOLD analysis project Ga0065705, IMG submission 59092) | Bulk soil microbial communities from switchgrass field near Rose Lake, East Lansing, Michigan, USA - RL2 Bulk Soil v2 (version 2) | ecosystem: Environmental > Terrestrial > Soil >... | reverse complement strand
TATCACCAGCCTTTTCACGTTCGGAGAGGAATTCGGCTGGACCGGCTACCTCCTGGTGCATCTCCTGCCCCTGGGCCGCTGGCGCGCTGCCTTGGTCTACGGCACCATCTGGGGACTTTGGCACGCACCGATTATTGCAGGGGGCTACAATTATCCGGATTATCCGGTCCTCGGCCCGGTGATGATGTGCCTGCTCACGATGGCTTTTGCGCTCACTCAGACGGCGCTGAGACTGCGATACGACAGTGTGCTCCTTACGAGCTTCTTCCACGCGAGCATCAATTGTGCTGGTTTGGGGGTCCTCCCGATGTTTGTGGCCGGCGTCTCGCCGGTGCTCGGTGGGATCACGGGCATCGTCGGAATCCTGGTGTTCCTGGCCCTCGGCGCTTGGCTTCTGGCTCGAACACCGGACCCAACGAACACCTTGAATGGCGCCCAGGTCATTTGACTCGAAGTCGATACGGAGCGAGAGCGCTTCCTGCACCACATCAAGGATTCTGAATAGCGAGAACGCAATGGAGCTACGGGGGGCAGTTACCCATCTCGCGCACGACGTAGTGAGTGCGTGGAATCGTGGCGATGCAACTGCCTTCGCCAGCCTCTTCACGGCAGAAGCGGACTACGTGACCGGCGCGGGCGTTTGGCTGCAGGGACGTGAGGCGATCGCCGAGCTGCTTCGCACCGCCTCATCGCCCCGAGTCCGTGTCGAGGGTGATGTTGCGGTCCGTGAATATGGCCCCTTCGCTTCTGTCATCTTCCGATGGGTTACCGAGGCCGGCACCGAACCTCGTCGCCGGGGTGTCGCAACCTGCGTGGTCGTGAAGACTGATGCGGGATGGCTGATCGACCGACTTCACAACACTGACGAGGCAGGGGGGTAAAACCGATGTTTCCAATCGCCGATGACGATTCGTCTCGCAGAACTGTCCCGCTGGTGACATACGCCTTGATCGTTCTGAACGTCCTGTTTTTCTTTCTGGAGCTGGCTGGTGGCGAGACCTTTATCGTGCGGTGGGCCTTCGTCCCCAGCCGCTTCGTTGCCAATCCCTTCAGTGATTTCCTGACGCTCTTCACTTCCATGTTCATGCACGCCGGTTGGGTACACCTGGGTGGCAATATGCTTTACTTATGGATCTTCGGTGACAACGTGGAAGACCGCTTCGGGCACGTCAAATTCATCGTCTTCTACATTCTCTGCGGGCTTCTGGCAACGTTTGCTCAGCTGGCGTTTAGCTCGGGATCGAACGTGCCGAATCTGGGAGCCTCGGGGGCGATTGCGGGGGTCCTCGGCGCTTACATTCTGCTGTTCCCACAAGGAAGAGTCAGAGTATTGCAAGGCCAGCGCGTGATCCAAGTGCCCGCATTGATAGTCATCGGGCTCTGGATTGTTTTGCAGTTTTTTAGCGGCATCGGCTCCCTTGCCAACGCTTCGGAGTCGGGGGGCGTCGCCTACATGGCTCACATCGGTGGATTTGTAGCGGGATTTGCGCTGACCTTCTTGTTTCGCGGGAGTGGCGGGGCTCAGGCGACACAATGAATCGGTACGGCGGACCATCATCATTCACACATCGGGTGCAGGAGGCGCCGAGGTCCCGTCATTGCGTGTCTGAAGCAGCTCGCCGGGCAAGTGGCGGAGGAAAGCTCCGATGAGCCCGGCGGAAGGGCTGGCGTTCGTCAAGCATCATGGAGTCGTGCTACAGGCCGCGCGGGGGCCAGTGCCGAGCCTCGCCGAGGCCATTGCGGGTGGGCCGATTCGCGGCAGCTGGTGGGGCCACCCGAAGGGTCGCGAGATTTTCCGTGTGGCCGAAGCCATCAGTGAAAGTCCGGAGGTTTTGGTCTGCAAGCTCGTGGAGGACAAGGTCACGTACATTCACCGCCGATTATGGCCGGCGCTGGTAAAGCTTGCGCCGCGCTTTCGAAAGGTGCAGCTAGCCAGGGTTTGGAATGAGCACACCGCAAGCGGCGCACACCTATCTCGGCGTATAGCATTCCCCGCGTGGGTACCCGCTGAGGTGATACGGGACGCTGAAAGACTCTCACAGGCGGAGGCCGAGACGACTCTGTCTCCGTGGCTCGCCTTGACCCGGAAGCGATCGAGAAGCAACCGGTGACAAGAAAGGCCCGGCACGACACCTTCCTCCTGGGGTTGCGCATCGCAGCCGCCGCGCTTCCACAGAACTAGACGGGCCAGCACCGCCCGACGAGACTGCCGCGAGGTCGCGTTTCGAGGAGAAACGGAAGCGGGCAGTTTGCAATTCGACGGCCATCGAGCGTACCGTGAGTCACCGCAATCAAGCGAATTGACAGGGGTGTCAATCCAATCCGCCGCCGTCCGCCGACCCATACACAGCACAATCCAAACCCACTTAGAAGCCCTTGAAAGGGGTGAAGCAGTAATGCAGACGAACAGGACGAAGAAGCGCAGCATATTTCTCGTGGGGTTGGTGGCAGTTGCCGTTGCAGCATTTGTCACGGTTGGTAGCGCCTCGCCTCAGGACCAACCCGATACGAAGAAGCCGGCAGCCGCACCCGGAGCCGCGCCACAAACGACGGGCGTCCCGGGCTCGCCCAGCGCCACCACGACCATCAACGGGGAGCAATTGCCGCCACCGCCACCGGCGTTTGGCGGCGTGATCAAGGAGAGCGCCAAGGACTCCAAAACTTGGTGGCCGCCGCGTGTGGTGCCGCCGAAGGGCGCGCCCAACGTGCTGCTCATCATGACCGATGACCAGGGCTATGGCGTAAGCGGCACGTTTGGAGGCGTCATCCCGACGCCGGCGATGGACCGAATCGCGAAGGCGGGGCTGCGCTACACCCAGTTTCACTCCCATGCGCTGTGCTCGCCCTCGCGCGCCGCGCTAATCACCGGGCGTAACCATCACTCGGTGGGCTTCGGCGTGATCTCGGAGCTGTCCACCGGTTATCCTGGATATGACTCGTTCATCGGTCAGGAGAACGCGACGGTCGGCACAATCCTCCGAGACAACGGCTATGCCACCTCGTGGTTCGGCAAGAACCACAACACCCCACCGTTCCAGTACAGCGTGGCGGGCCCCTTTGACCAGTGGCCTTCGGGGATGGGATTCCAGTATTTCTACGGATTCATGGGCGGAGAGACCGATCAGTGGGAGCCCTATCTGTTTCGCGACCACACCCAGGTTTTTCCGTGGATCGGCAAGCCCGGCTACAACCTCACCACCGACATGGCGGATGAGGCGATCAATTACTTGAAACAGCTCAATGCCGCGTCGCCCAACCAGCCCTTCTTCCTCTATTACGTCCCCGGCGGAAGTCACTCGCCGCACCAGCCGACGCAGGAGTGGATTGCCAAGTTCAAGGGCAAATTCGACATGGGCTGGAATGCCATGCGCGAGCAGATCTTCGCCAACCAGAAGCGCCTGGGGGTCATTCCCCAGAAGGCGCAGCTCACGGCCTGGCCCGACAGCCTGGCGAAATGGGAGACCCTGTCGGCCGACGAGAAAAAGCTCTTCGCCCGACAGGCGGAGGTGTTCGCAGCCTACACGGCCTACACCGATTACGAGATCGGCCGGGTCATCCAGCAGGTGCAGGACATGGGCAAGCTCGATAACACGCTGATCATCTACATCTCCGGTGACAACGGCACCAGCCCCGAGGGCACGCTGCTCGGCACGCCCAACCAGTACACCTCGTACAACGGCGTCCTGGAAGTACCGGTCGCCGAGCAACTCAAATTCTACGATGTTTGGGGCTCTCCGATGACCTACCCGCACATGGCGGTCGCGTGGGCGTGGGCTTTCGACACGCCGTTCCGATGGACGAAGCAGGTGGCGTCGCATTTCGGCGGCACGCGGCAGGGCATGGTGATCTCTTGGCCGGTGCGCATCAAGGACGCCGGCGGCATCCGCACCCAGTTCCACCATTTCATCGACATCGTGCCGACGATCCTCGACGTCGCGGGAATCAATGCGCCGGAAGTGGTCAATGGCATCAAGCAGAATCCGATCGAAGGTGTGAGCATGGCGTATACCTTCGACAAGGCGAACGCCGCCGCGCCCTCGACCCGCAAGACGCAGTATTTCGAGATGATTGCCAATCGCGGGATCTACCACGAAGGCTGGTACGCGAACACGACGCCGCCGGTTGCGCCGTGGGTGCTAAACGCTCCGATGCCGGATGTCAACGCTTACAAGTGGGAGCTGTACAACCTGAACGACGACTACTCGCAGGCCAACGATCTGGCGGCGAAGATGCCCGACAAGCTCAAGGAGCTCCAGGCACTGTTCCTGCAGGAAGCGGCCAAGTATCACGTGCTTCCGCTGGACAACTCTCAATTCGCGCGCGCGATCGCGCCGCGACCCAGCGCCACTGCGGGACAGACCGTCTTCACCTACTCGGGTCTGATGCCCGGCGTTCCAACCGGGAACACACCGAACATCCTGAACAAATCGTTCACAATTACTGCTGAAATCGAAGTCCCGCAGGGCGGCGGCGATGGAATGCTCGTCACCACGGGGGGACGCTGGGGCGGGATCGGGCTCTACCTGCTTAAAGGCAAGCCGGTGTTCAACTACAACTTGCTCATGCTCGCGCAGTTCCGCTGGGCGGGCCAGCAGCCGCTTGCTGCCGGCAAGCACACCATCGTGTTCGACTTCAAGTATGACGGCCCCGGCATCGCGAAGGGTGGCGCCGGGTCGCTGAAGGTGGACGGCCAGGAGGTCGCCACGTTGACAATTCCGAAGACGGTGCCTTTTCTGCTTCCGGGTGACGAGACCTTCGACGTAGGGGTCGACACCCGCACTCCGGTGAACGATCAGGATTACCAGGTGCCGTTCGCCTTCAATGGCACGATCAACCAACTGACCTTCAATCTCGGACCGGCACAGCTTGCCCAGGAAGACGACAAGAAGATGGGAGAAGCGGTCGCCCGAGCAGGAGACTAGAATCGACACACTACGGAAGACCCTTACCTTCGCCGCGATCGTCGAAGTCGGCACCGGAGTCGTCCTAATCATCGATCCGGCAATCGTCGTGAAGCTGCTGCTGGGCATCGAGGTCGCTGACGAAGGAACACTTCTCGGCCGATGTTTCGGCATCGCGGTGCTCGCGCTGGGAACGGCGTGCTGGCCTGGACGGCACGCCCCAGGGGGCGGCCCGGCGGCCGTCCGCGCGATGCTGCTCTATAACGTATTGATTGGGGTCTACCTCGTTTACCTTGGCACGGCCGGTCATCTTCGAGGCTTGTTCCTGTGGCCGGGCGTTGCACTGCATGCCGCCCTGGCGTTCCTGTTTATCTGGCTGCGGCCCAATGGGCGACGATCCAAAGAAACCACCGGCTGAATAGGCAGGGCGCAGGTAGGAGGATTCAGGTGAACGATTCTATGCTGGAGCGACGGTCGTCCGGCGCGAGAGCCTAGCTCCACCCCATTGCCCAGCACCCGGAGGAACCGATGACCAGATTCTACCGGCAAGGCATCGAGCGACTCGGCACGTCGCTGATATCCATGGGAATTGGCGCCGTGCTGCTGCACGCTGCTCTGCGCGGATTCGGCTTCGCGGCGCCGCTCGCTGCAGGGGTGTCGATCGTCGCGGGCGCGGCCGGCACGGCCTGGCTTTCGCGACGACTGCCGGCAAGCCTCGACGGCGAGCTTCACCGCAGGCCCATGGTGGCCATCCTGTGGTTCGCCGTCGGCGTCCTGGCCATCGGCGCCACAGCGCGCCTCGGCACCTTCATGGTGGATGAGACCAAGGTGCAGAGCTCGATCTACCCGTTCGATGACTTCTTCATCCATCACTCCTGCCTCTCGGCGCACTACCAGTCGGCCACCCTGCAGCGCGCAGGGGTGGCGAACGTCTATGAACGCACGAATTTCGAGGGGCCCCAGGGGGAGCCGAAATTCCTCAACAGCTTCGTGATGGACATCTTCCTCTACCCGCCTCCCATGCTGTTGCTGTCGCGCCTAGCACTTTGGCTGTCTGAGGATTTCGCCGCCTGGCGGGCTGTCTGGTTCGGCATCGAGGGGGCCATGGTGGCCCTGGCGCTCGTGGCAGTCGCCTGGTGGATCGGCGGCCCACAGGGGGAGCGGGCAGCGCTGTTGGCGCCGCTGGTCTGGCTGTCGTTTCCGACCCTCTTGACGCTTCAGATCGGCAACTTGCACCTCGCGGCCATCGCCGCGGCCATGCTTGCCATGGTGGCGTTCGAGCGCGGCCACCACGCGGTCGGCGGGGCCATCCTGTCGGCCCTGGTCCTGTTCAAGATCTTCCCGGGAATCCTGGTGCTGCTGCTGCTTTTCCAGCGCCGCTGGCGAAGCCTGGCCTGGTGCGCAACCTGGGGGACGCTGCTGCTCATCACTGCTTTCCTGGTGTTGGGCACGGCCCCGTTTCATGCCCTGCTTAGCTATCAGCTGCCGCGGCTCTCGAGCGGAGCCGCTTTCGAGTCTCTCTTCCGGCATCCCGACGTGATTGCCGCGAATCAATCGGTCTTCGGCCTCATCCAGAAGCTCGCGCTGCTCGGTCTGCCAGGCATGTCCCTGAAGATGGCAGCAGGGATGTCGTGGGTTTACACGCTGGTGCTGGTCGGGCTGACCGCCCTTGGCGCCCGGGTCGTGGGAGGAAGGCTGCCGCGAGCCCTCGTCTGGCTGGTGCTCATTCAGCTGGCATCGCTGCGCAGCCCTTTCACACCAGACACCTACGCCCAATTTCCGCTCGTCTGGATTCTCGTGCTCCTGCTGGCGCAGGCTGGATGGCAGGGTCGGCGCACGGTTCTATTGGCGGTGCTGATCGGCCTGGGCAACTTCGCGACACCGGGCGTGCCGATCATGCCGATCACCTCACTTCTTGCCCTGACCCTGGTCCTGCAGGTCGTCTATTTTTGCCTGTACGTGTGGGTACTGCTGTCCTGCCGGGAGAGCGCGGCTCGCTTGGTTCCACGCACCGTGTCGGTCTAAAGGACACCATGATCCAGGGGCGACTCACTCTCGGCGAAGCAGTCAAGCGGCTGCGCAAGCACTATGGCCCGCCCGAGCGACCACCGACGACCGATCCCTTCGAGCTCATCCTGCTGGAAAATGTCGCCTACCTCACGACACCGGAACGCAGGCGCGAGGCTTTCGAACATCTCAAGAGTTCCATGGGCACGAGCCCTGAGGCCATCCTGACTGCCGAGCCGGGCGCTCTCGAACGCGTGACCGCCCGCGGCATTCTAGAGAAAGACTTCGCGTACTCGAAGACGTACGCGGCCAGCCGCCAAGCCGCCGACACCCTGCGGGCGGAGCCCAGCGTGATGCAGGAGGCTCATCTGCTGCTCTTCGAGCATGGCCGGACACTGTGCAAACGCACTGCGCCGCGCTGTGAGCCGTGCCCTCTGGCGCGCGGATGCACCTATTTCCAGAATCAGCTGCGACGCGCTCCCCAACGAACGTCACGACCCGTGGGCCGTACCCAATAAGAGGAGCCATGACTTCATCCGGCGTCGAGGAAGCCTCCAAGTCACCCGAGCCGGCCGGCAAGCCGGTCGCCTTTCCGGTGGGAAGCCTGGTGGCGGATGCCTTGCGCTACTGGGAGCCGCGGCGCATCGTCTACAACGCGCTGCTGGCGGCCATCGTGCTGGGCTACTTCTTCGCCGGCTGGCCCGGCTCGAATTCGTTCCTGAGCCTGAACGGGATCCTCTGGATGTTCTTTCTCGCGGTGCTGGCCAACGTCTGCTACTGCGCGGCTTACGTGGTGGACCTGTTCGTCCAGCTGTCCCCCCTGCGCGGCTCCTGGACGCGTTTTCGCTGGATCCTGTTCCTGGTCGGGCTCGCCTTCGCCGCCGTCATCACCCGGTTCTTCTCCATTGCAACGTTCGGGTCCTACGGGGGCGAGTGACACCGTAGCCGGGACGACCACGGCATGAATCGCCACCCTGCCTTGCCGGGTGATCCCGTTCCAGCGTATATTCCTTCGCGTATTCCCCAGGAAATCAGACAAAGTCGGCCCGAACGGGCCCGGTGTGTTTCGGCTGAGGAGGAAGCTTCGGCAATGGAAGTCCAGGTTGGCAGCATGGTTTCGCACTACAAGATTCTGCGCAAGCTCGGCTCGGGCGGCATGGGGGTGGTCTATGAGGCGGAGGACACCCGGCTGGGCCGCAAGGTCGCCGTCAAGTTCCTCACCGAGGAGATGGAGCGCGACCCCTCCATTCTCGAGCGCTTCCAGCGGGAAGCTCGCGCCGCCTCTTCGCTCAATCACCCGGGCATCTGCACGGTGCACTCGATCGAGGAGCACGAGCGGCGCCATTTCATCGTGATGGAATTGCTGGAGGGGCAGACACTGGCCCAGCGGATGGGCCGCCAGCCCTTCGAGATCGGCGAGTTGCTGGATCTCGCCACCCAGATCGCCGACGCCCTGGAATCGGCGCACTCCAAGGGGATCGTCCATCGGGACCTGAAGCCAGTGAACTTGATGATCAATGCCCGGGGCCAAGTGAAGGTCCTCGACTTCGGGCTCGCCAAGATCGAAGGGGTCGGCAAGATGGCCGACCGCGAAAGCTCCCAAGCCGACACGATGCTCGGGGCGAATCAGCTGACCACCGCCGGGACGGTCCTGGGGACGGTCTACTACATGTCGCCGGAGCAGGCCCGCGGCCAGCTCACCGACGCGCGCACGGATCTCTTTTCCCTGGGCGCGGTTCTCTATCAGATGGCGACCGCTGCCCTCCCCTTCCCCGGGGACACTCAGCCGGTGGTCTTCGAAGCGATTCTGAACCGGGCTCCGAAGCCTCTCTCGGAGCTCAACCCTTCGATGCCAGCCGCGCTGGGGCGGGTGTTCGACAAGGCACTGGAGAAGGACCGCAACCTGCGCTACCAGACCGCCACCGAGCTGAAGACGGATCTCCTGCGCCTCAAGCGCGACCTCGACTCCGGCCGTCAGAAGGGAGTGACGCTCTCCGACTCGAAAGGCGCCGCCGAGAAGGCGTCCGAGAAGTCGATCGCCGTCCTCTATTTCGAGAACCTGAGCGGGGTCAAGGAAGACGAGTATTTCCGGGACGGGATCACGGAGGACATCATCACGGAGCTGTCGAAGATTCGGAACATGAAGGTCTTCTCCCGCCCGACGGTGCTGGTCTACCGCGACAAGCCGGTCACCCCCTCGCAGATCGGCCAGCAGCTCGGGGCGGCCTACGTCCTGGCCGGAAGCCTGCGCCGCTCGGGCAGCCGCCTGCGGATCACCACCCAACTGGTGGACACGCACACTGATTTTCCGCTCTGGTCCGAGCGCTACGACCGTGAGATGAAGGATGTCTTCGAGGTGCAGGACGAGATCGCGCAGAAGATCGCCGCGGCGCTGCGCATCCAGCTGTCGCCCCAGGAGCAGGAGGCACTTGCCGCCAAGCCCACCGACAACCTGCAGGCCTACGACCTGTACCTGCGCGGCCGCAGCTACGCGCGGCGCCTGACGCGGCAGGACCTGGAGTTTGCGCTGCAGATGTACGAGAACGCGGTGACGCAGGATACGAACTTCGCGCTGGCCTTCGCGGCCATCGCCAACGTCTGCGCCTATTACCACGCCCACTACGCCCGCGAGGATGTCTGGATCCACCGGGCCCGGGCTGCCGCCGAGCGCGCCATGGAGCTGCAGCCCGACGTGCCGGAGGTGATGGTCGCCCAGGCCTGGATTCTTTACGCCAAGGGACAGTACGACGAGATGACCGCCATCGTGCGCAACGTCATCGCGCACAAGCGCGACTGCGAGGGCGCCTACTATCTGCTGCTGCGCGGCCTGTACGCTTCGGGGAAATATCAGGACGTCGCCAACGTGGCCGACGAAGCGATTGAATCCAGCGGCACCGATTACAACGTCTATGTGCCGATCATGAACTCCTTGGGGGCGCTGGGAAAGCAGGAGGCGCTGAAGAACATCCGACATCGCGCCATCCAGGCCCTGGAAGGCCACCTGCGCCAGGTACCGGAGGACGCCCGCGCCCGCATCCTGCTGGCAGCCTTCTACGCCGAGGAGGGACGCCAGGAAGATGCAGTTCGCGAGGCGAACCTCGCCATGCTGCTGCGTCCCAACGAAGCGATGGTCCACTACAATGCGGCCTGCACCTTCTGCTCGCTGAACAAGAAAGCCGAGGCGCTCGACGCCCTGAACAAGGCGTGGCGCAACGGTTTCAAAGACGCCGATTGGGCCAGGCGCGACCCCAGCCTGACCATCCTGCGTGGTGATCCCGAGTTCGAGAAGCTCTACCCGGAGAAACCCGCGGCGGGCTAACCGAAACCCACCCTGGTTCCCTGGAGCGAATAAGACGTGAAACGGCCCTTGGGAGTCATGGCCATCGCGTTGATGATCCTCGCTTCCTCTGGCTGGGTGGTGGCCCAGGCGCTGCCGCTTCATGACTCCCGCAAGGCCCATAACTTCTTCATGGCTTCGCTCGTGCTCTCGGTGCTGGCGCTGCTCTCAGCCGAGTCGCTCTGGAGGCTGCGCTCTTACGCCTTTCTGATGTTCACCCTGTGGTCCATCTGCGCCGTCGCGGCCCTGGTGCTGTACCGCGTCGTCCCGGGTTCTCCGGCACATCTCCTGCGGCTCTTCGGACCTCTCGCCTGCGCCGGGATCGCCTATGCCGTCATCGCGCTCTATCTCCGCCGCGTGGTTTAGCGCCGCCGGCGCGTTGCTGCTGGGCCTCGGGCTCGGCGGATGCGGCTCCGCCCAGCCGCCCGCCCAGG
>Ga0065705_10104846_pt1 | contig 10680 bp, 9 predicted proteins | sample SwibulcommuniRL2_FD_59092 | JGI IMG/M metagenome (GOLD analysis project Ga0065705, IMG submission 59092) | Bulk soil microbial communities from switchgrass field near Rose Lake, East Lansing, Michigan, USA - RL2 Bulk Soil v2 (version 2) | ecosystem: Environmental > Terrestrial > Soil >... | reverse complement strand
GACGGGGGGGGCCTCGGGCGGAGGGACACCCTCGGGAGGCGGTGCTGCCGGAGCGGGAATCTGGTCGGGTGTTGGGGCGGCGGCAGTGGGTGCCGCCAAGGCGTCAAGCTTGTCCTGCATGGCTTTCATCTGTTCCTTGAGCTGCTGCAGCTCGGCGCGCAGGGCCTCGATCTCTTCCGCCGAGGCGGGCTCGGGGGCCGTCTGCGCGATCAGAGGGGCGAACAGGGCGAGAGCGGAAACGAGGCCGGCGCTCGCCCGGATGGTTTTTCTCGGCATATCGACATCCTCCTGCTACCTGACGTGCCACATCCACCGGTCCTTGAGCTTGACGGACTACCGGTGGAGGTTGGCGTCGTGGAAAATCTGGAGTGGGCAGCTGGATCAGGCGGTGGGAGGAGCTCGAAGACACGCCGGTCTCGAAAGGGGAGCCGGGGGGGGGACGGGAGCCGCAGGCAGGGGAACCTCGGGCAGGACCACCATCGGTCCCTCACCCAGGCTGTCCGAAGAGTTCACACCAAAGGTCCGGTGATGCAGGCAAGCGACACAGACGACGGGCCGACGCGCCGCCGGGGAGGGGGTTCGCAGATCCAGATTCTCACCACGGGAGGATCCGTGGAAAGAAGCCAGCGCCTCTCCTGTGCCGGAATGATTGTGGAAACGATCGGAGGCGAGACTCAGAAAGAAGATGGAGCCCAGCAAGGCGACGGCCGAGACGCGACGCCGAAGAACCCAGCCCTTTCGCGCGTTCTTGCTGACCGTGACCGTCTCCCTTCGTGTGCTATAGTGCGGCAAGTCCTTGAATTCTAGGAGAGGGCTCCTCGCGAGTCAAACCAGCCTTGCTGATTACCTCGGCCTTCGACACGTTGAAAGATCTCGGTCCGGCGCTGGTGTATCCGGGAATGTACGGCCTTCTCCTCCTGTCGGCCATGGGGCTGCCCCTGCCCGAAGACCTCACTCTGGCGGCGGCGGGATACCTGATCAGCAAGGATCTCATGTCACCCATACCGGCGGCCCTGGTCGGAATCCTGGGGGTGATAACCGGGGACCAGTTCGTCTACTCGCTGGGGATGCACTTCGGCCCCAAGGTGGTGGCCCACCGCTGGTTTTCCCACGTGCTGAGCCCGCAGCGTTTCCAGTGGATTCGGAAGCGCTTCGCCCGGCACGGTACCAAAATGGTCTTTTTCGCCCGCTTCGTCTCGGGTCTGCGTGGACCGGTGTTCATCGCGGCCGGCGTCCTGCAGATGCCGCGGGGGAAATTCCTCCTCTACGATCTGGCGGGCGCCCTGCTCAATGTTCCACTCTTCATCCTGGCGGGGTACCTGGTGGGACCTCATCTGGAGTCGGTGATTCTGAACGTCAACCGCGCCTGGGGTGTGGCCATGGCTTTGCTCGTTCTGATCGCGGCCTACTTCGTGCTGCGCTCGCTGGCCAGAAAGCGATTGGGAATCCAGGGAACGGGTGGGGAGTGATTCTGGACCTGGGACGGGCGAAACCTTCAACGGGCCGCGGTGGGGCGCGAGCGCTCCTCTTCCACGTTCCGGATGAGCTTGCGGGTGGCTTCGAAGCGCGGCAGGAACTGGTCTCCTAGGTAACCGTCCAGCCTCATGCGAATCGTTCCCTTGTAATCGGCCACCACGATCATCGGCGATCCTCCGGCGCCGAACCTTCCGGCAACATCGGTAAAGTCCAGAGCGATGGGCAGGCTGTTCTCGAGTCCCACCCAGTACGGCTCGGTCAACGGGTCCGTCTCAGGGGACATCACCATGAACTGAACGGTGGAAAAGGCGGGATTCCGATGCAGCTTTTCCAGCTCCCGAAGGAGGCTGGGAAGCTCCGGTTGCCCCGGCCGCATGAAGACCATCACCAGGGTCTTGCCCTGGAAATTGGTGGAAGGGAATGTGCGTTTGTGTACGCTGTGAAAGGTGAAGTAGGGGGACGGTTTTCCCACCATGGGGTCGTCGGGGAGCGTAAAGGTCTTCGACGAGCCGCAACCTGCCAGACTGAGCGCGGCTCCCAGGGCGATTGCCGGGACAACTCTTCCTACCAGCCAGCGTGTCATGGAACTCCAGGATATCGGGATGTCGAAGGAGTAAGGCATTATATGAGCCGTCCGCGGACGGGTCAAACGGCGCTTGATTCGATGGAGCAGCTCATTGCTAGGGGCCGGAAACGATGCTAGACTCCGCCGCCGATGAAGCCCGTTGAAGCGCTCGACACGACAAAATTTCTCAGGATATCCGTGGGAGTCATGGGGTCCGCCGGGGGCGACCTGAGTCGCCAGACCCTGGACAAGGCCTTCCGCATGGGCGAGGAAATCGCCCGGCGCGGCTGCGTGCTGATCACCGGCGCCTGCCCCGGTCTGCCCCATCAGGCCGTTCTCGGGGCGAGAAAGGTTGGCGGGACGGTGGTGGGGATTTCTCCCGCTCTGAATTTTGAAGAGCATGCCATGAAGTACGCCTCTCCCTATCACGGCTACGACGCCATCATCTACACCGGCAGCGGACTCATGGGCCGTGAAATCGAGAACATCCGATCCTGCGACATGGTGGTGTTCATGGGAGGGCGATCCGGAACGCTGGGAGAGTTCGCCATCGCCTACGACGAGGCCAAAGTCATCGGCGTGCTCAAGGGGACGGGCGGGATCACCGACAAGATCGAGACCATCATCTCCTTCATCCAGAAGAACACCGGAGCCCAGGTGGTCTACAGCGAGGACCCCAAGGAGCTTCTGGAGAAGTTGATGGAGGTCTATAACCAAAGCCTCCTTCCGTACTACAAGACCATCCTCGCCAATTCCAGCCCCGACGGTGACCTGGAACCTTAGCCGAGCGAGCCCGGCAGCCGCCACCCTCGAGTCCCCCCAACTTCATGCCTCACTAGGTCTTCCAACATCCGCAATCTGGCCGGAGCCGAGACCCTGTGTTAACATTCAGTTTCCTCGGAGCCGTCACCAATGAAACGCACCGTCATCATCTCGGTCCTGACCGGCTTTCTCGCCTTCCCGGCGGAAGCCGTGGAAATCAAGAAGGACGGCTGGCTCTTCCCGAATCCCGCGCTGGCGGAGAAGCTGAAAATCCTCAACCAGGACTTCACGCCGCGCATCGCGGGCCGTGAGACTCAAGTAAAGATTTACAAGCGGAAGAAGGATGGGGTCGTGTTTGACACCTTCGAGATCGAGGGGGAGATCTACGCCTGCCAGTTTCACGTCAAGGGGGAAGGCGATGCCCCGCCGACGGTCTATGCCATTGTGGACACCGACGGGGACGGTATCTTCGAGAGCAAATTCGCGAACGGGGAGCGCGCGCAACCGCCGGAATGGGTGATTCAGAGATACTTCAAGAAACACTCCGACCTGACGGATCCCGGCCCGCCTGAACCCGATCCAACTTCCAAGAAATAAAAAAGCCCCGGCGGGTTACCGCCGGGGCTTCATTGTGGACTCTGGTCGAAAGGAGACTAGGCCTTAACGACGTTCTCAGCCTGGAGACCCTTGGGTCCCTGGGTGATGTCGAACTCCACCGTCTGACCCTCTTCGAGGGTCTTGTACCCTTCACCCTTGATAGCAGAGAAATGGACGAAGATGTCGCTCCCGTCTTCCTGCTGGATGAAGCCGTACCCTTTGGCGTTGTTGAACCACTTTACTTTTCCTTTGGGCACTACTGTTTCTACCTCCTTTCGCTAGAGTACAAGGCCTTGCCTTGGTTCGGGGCGGCTATCGCACCGCCGTGACTGAAGACCGGCTTGAGGACAAAAAAAAACCACCAAAGCCGAAGAGCGCTTTCGTGGTTCTTGGGTCACTCAAGCCTCAAAACGGGTACTCCTTACAGGCACGCGGAGAAGAATACAGTCCCGTGGGGTGGATGTCAACTGGTTTTTATGGCCTTATTGGCGGGGTGGCTCAGGGCTCCAGGAGCTCTGATTTTCGGCAGCGCATCTCTTCCAGGGACTGTTGAAGGGCTTCCGCGAGGGCCCGGGCCCTCGCGGGATTGCCTCGATCGTGCTCTTTGATGAGCTCCCGCGCCTGGGAAGAGAGCCGGCCCAGGGTAGCGATTTCCCCCTCGGTGCGGGTTCGCAGGGACGCCACCGCGTCATTGAAGGCCTTGTCGAGCTCCGGGAAATGATCGTGGCGCCGCAGCTTCAGGTGCGCCGCGAGCCGACCACTGCGAAGCTCTTCCAGCCGCCGTCGCAGGTTCTGGAACGCCCCGGCCGTCCGGTGCGTCGACAAGAGCTCCAGGACAAAAACTCCCACGAGAAACACGGCTCCCCCGAGGATGAGCGAGAGAAAGGTGATCCGATCCCACCGCTCCAGTCCCGGCCGCATGAAAGGCGCCATCTGCTGCATGTCCCTGGAGGTTTCCCGGTTGACCTGATTGAGGACGAATATCAGCAGTCCCACCAGGAGACTAGTGCCCAGTACACTGCGCAGGGCTGTCCTGAGCTGGTAACTGCGATGGACCAGGAGGCGCCGTCTTCGCCCGAATGCCTTGAGCCGAAGCGTCTGCAATAGGCTGCGATGGGAGGCCCGGTTGGATGCTCGCACGCTGCGCGCCATGGGATTGGACATGTTGCCTGCCAATCTAGGTTCCGCAGGGTGCTCGGTCAATGAACACACGGCGAAAGAGGGGCGGCGCCCTTCCCGCGTCAAATTCCCGGCATCAGGTCGCATTGACACGACTTCGACAACTCCTCTATTCTCCGCGCCGCTGGGGAGAGAGGATCCCTCGGGAGCCCACACGTGCCGTACGCCGAGCACAGCATCGCCCGACGTCTGTTGGACAACGATCCGGAGGCGCTGGGACAGGTCATCCGGTGGATTTCAACAGCTCTCGCATCCCCCCGATTCTGGCTACTGCGCAGCGAATGGCCCGATCTGGTCCAGGAAATCCTTACCCGGGTAATCCAGAGTCTGCGCAGCGGGCGATTCGATGATTCGCGGGATTTTCGAGTCTACGTCCAAGGGATTGCCCGGTTCGCCTGCCTGCAGGCGCTGGGCACTCGGAAGGAGTTGGTGACTTGTGTGACTCCGGGAGAGCTGCAGGAGCGCGGATCGCCGGACCCTGTGAAGCGGCTGATCCGGTTACAGCTGGTGCGGCGCGTCCTGGACCTTGCCTCGGAGGATTGCCGGGAGATATTCCGCCTGTACTATTTCGATGAGCGGAGTTACGAGGAAATCTCGGCGGGCATGGGACTTCCCGTGGGTACGGTGAAATCCAGGCTGTTCCGCTGCCTGGAGGGTGCCCATCAGGCGCTCGCGGCGTCAGGATTTCGGAACCGTAATGCTCCGCGCCCGTGATTTTCGTTCGATTCTGAGTGTTGAAGGAACTGGAACGCCGTAGCTTCGAATAATAACTAGTGGGGAAGCCGTTGAACGAACACGAGGACTTACAGGAAGATCTTCCAGCCTACGCCGCCGGACGCCTCGAGGGCGCCGTGACCGAGCGACTGGAGGCTCACCTGCGAGAGTGCGAGGGTTGCCGGGAGATGGTGGACACGCTCAAAGAGTTCGCCAGCGCTCTGCGCGAGGGGGGTGAGGCGCTGTTCGAGCCGCACCCTGCGGAATCGGCGCTCAAGAGCTACGCGCGCGGTGAGGCGATTGCGGAGCACGGACGAATCGAGCGACACCTGGCGGTCTGCGCGACCTGCTCGTTGGAAGTGGAGGCCTGGAAGCGGGGCGGCAGTGTCGCGTCGGGCACTGTCTTGACACGGGTTGGCGGTGGGCTCCCCGGGTGGGGGTTCGTCGCTCTGGCGACGGCCGCGGGCCTGGTGGTCGGATTCGGGATTGCGGAGCTTCGCAGGGCGTCCCCACCATCTCCTCCGGTCGTGGCGCAGGGGCCTGCACCAGGGGAGCTCCAGGCCGGACCGTTGCTCATCCTGCCCCGCGTCCTGCGTGGGGATGAGGCGAAGGTCCGCTACCGAATCGATCCGAAACAGGCCCTCGTGGTCATCGTCTGCCCGGCCTCGATTCCGGACCAGGCGGCCCCTGAGGCGAGCTTCCGGTATGCAATGCGTAATGCGAGTGGACAGGTCGTCTGGGCCCGAGACATGACTGCGGCCGCCATCCGTGAGCATCTGGGCGGTGTGGCCGAAGAGGTCACGCTCCTGGCTCCAACCTCGTCCCTGGCGTCTGGCCAGTACGTATTTTCTCTCTCTTCCATCGATCGACCTGATGAGGCGCTCTATCGGGCCGACCTGGAAATCGCCGGCGCTCCCTAGCGCCGGATTCTCCCCTCATCGCCAGTCTCCCGCCGCCACGAACGCTCCCCAGGTGAAGGGATGCGTGCTCTTGCCCCGGGCGCGCCGCTGCTTGAGCAGGGTCAAGCTGGCATTCTGGACCGATTCCACGGTAGTCATCCCCCGCAGGCGTCCTTCGTAGAGGTAGCGCATCCACTCCCGTGTCGACTCGTCATCAACCTTCCACAGGCTCATGATCAGCGTATTCACGCCGGCCACGTGAAAGGCCCGGCGCAGCCCCAGGACCCCCTCGCCGGCCTCGATCCGCCCGACCCCCGTGTCGCAGGAGGACAACACGGCCCATCCCACTCCCGATAAATCCAACGAGCCAATCTCCTCCGCTGTGAGAATTCCGTCCTCGCAGGACTGGCAGCGACTTCCACCGAGCCTCTGGTTGGCACCGGCCAATGCCAGGCCCGAGAGGAGCAGCGGGCTCTCGCCCAGCACCGGTTTGGGCTCCTGGCCCGCGAGGCGACCTTCGCGTGCCATGCGATGGGCCTCCGACAGCCCGGAAGCGCAGTCGCCTTCATAAAAGAACGCGTGCGTGGCAAGGTGCATAAGCGAGGACTTTGGCGCCAGAGCCTTGAATGACTGCTCATCCGCTTCTGCACCGGTGCGCTCCTGCACGCTCGGGCCGGCGCCAGATTTCTCGCCACCGAGCTTTTGTCGGAGAAGATTCGCCAGCACCTTGGCCTCCTCGCGGGCGCCCGGCAGGCTCTCGAAGCGAGCTCGATAGAACTGATCACAGGCGGCCGGTGCTCTCTGGGTGGAGCTCGGAACTGTTCCCCGTGTCGATCCGGCGGCAGGGGCCTCTGAGCCGTTGACGGCGCGTTGAGCCGAAACAGTTTCCGACGACTTATCGAAGTCGGGGCCGCCAAGTATCAGCGGATGCTCCAGCGCATCTCCCGCCGTTCTGCTGGAAGCGAGGTCGCGCTCGGCCGAGAAGTAATGGAACCGAGGACCCTTTTCCAGGAGATACAGACTGCCGCCGGCGGGAAGCGCGCTGAAATTCACCAAGTGGAGAGCGCCGTCGGGGACGATGAACACCTGTTTGACACCCTTCAATGAAGATTGCAGGGGGTCCCAGACTTTTTGGCGCAGGCGCTCACCAGCCGTCCGGGCGTGGCCCTCCGATTCGGCCTGCGACGCGGGAAGACCCGCTGGGGCGACCCCTGCGCTGTTTCGCCACGCCTCGACCAGCTTGTCGATTTCCGCGGAGCCCTCCAGGGGGTGGGCCTGGAGGGCCTTTCCAGGAACAAAGACAAAAGCGACAAGACTGGTCGTGGTGCGCATCGGTGCGTTGCGCTCCTCGCCTTTGGCGGGGGGATCGGAGAGGCGATCGAATAGGACGTACGAGACCAGGGCTGTAGCCTTCGGCAGGGATGCCAGCAGCGCATCCAAATCGACCTGCCGCTCGGCGTTGAAAACTCGATACGGGGCGCTTTTCTCTGCGAGGCTTCGCTCGGCGGCTTCCCGGTTGGCTCGAGCCTTCGCGAGCTTTTCCTTGTACTCCACGGGCCCCCCTGGACCGGGACCCTTAACTTGAAGTGACGCCAATTCACCGCGCGCCTTCTCGAAGTTCGTGATGAGCTCCCGGACCTCCGGGGACGAGCTGGAGTCGATCTGCCTGTTGCGGAGCGCCAGCTCGTTCAGGACCAGCGCCCGAGAATGCACCACCTCGTTCCATGCCGCTGCCGTATCACTACCTGGCGAGGGCGGCCAAGTCCCGGACAGAAGCACCGAGAGGCTCATGTCCAGCCCTTGGCGGAGCGCGGCCTCATACTGCATCGCCTCGCGCTCGGTCAAGGCGGAGGCAGTGAGGTCGAACTGAGTCCTGAGAATTCGACTCTCCCTCAGGGCGTTCGCGATGGCGGCTGTCCGATCGCCCTCCCCCCAGGCGATGCGCGCCAGCGTATCGAGGGGTCTGGCGCTCCGGGAGTTGTCCGGACCGAGCGTCGCGTCGAACATGGTGACGGCTCGCTCGGCGTCGGCACGTGCCTGGGGGAGCTGGCCGGTCTGCTCATGGAGGGCCGCCAGGCTGGCAAGCGTTTCTGCCACCTCCGTGTTCTCGGGGCCGAGGTTCTTCTCCTGGATTCGGAGGGCCTTCTCAAAACTTTCCTTCGCGCCGTCCCAATCGCCCGTTGCCTGCAGAAGGAGACCAAGGTTGTTCACCGCAGTCGCAAAGAATGGATCCTCGGGGCCGTAGCCCTTCTCGCGAATAGCGACAGCCCGGCGCTGGGTGGGGACGGCAGCCTCGGCATCTCCCCGGAGGTACAAGATGTGGGTGAGCTGTTCCAGCGATGAGGCGAGTTGCGGGTGGTCCGGCCCCAGCGCCTTCTCCCGCGCCGCCAGCGCCTCCCGGGCGAGGCGCTCAGCTCTCCCATAGTCCCCCAGATCGATGAGGATGTTGCAGAAGTTCGTCTTGGTCCGCGCCGTGTCCGGGTGATCCGGACCGAGTTTCTCTTCTCGTATCGACAGAGCGCGCTCCATGAGCGTCTTGGCACTTCCCAGGTCCTGCTCGACATACGCAACCCATGCGAGATTGCTCACAGTAGCAGCGGTCAGAAGGTCCCTTGACCCCACCGACCTTTCATAGATCGCCAGGGACCGTTCCCAAGCAGTTCTGGCCCCGGAAGCATCTAGCTGAGCCTTGCAGAGTCTGCCGATATCTACGTAGGACGAGGCCACTGCCAGATCCTCGGATCCGAGCGCCGTCTCGCGCAGGGCCAGAGCCGATTCGAAGGCGCTGCGTGCGCCGACGAAGTCCCTGGTGTCCGTCAGCACGTTCCCGAGATTCGTCAGGCTCACGGCCCGCTTGGGGTCTGATTCGGGATAAGCCTCGTTGGCGGCGGAAATCGCTCGCTCGGCCAACTCCCGAGTTTCGGGAGCGCGAAACTTGCCTCCACGCCAAAGCGCTTCGACGAGCAGGTCCAGGCTCTGCGATCGGGCGAGCGAATCCGGTGAAGCAGAGGCTTCCACCTGGTTGAGCAGCTTTCTCGCTGCTTCCTCCGCGTCGCGGTACTTTCCTGCCTCGATCAAGCCACGGATGGCCGCCACGGATTCAAGCGGCTTCGCCTGGGATGCCGGAGGGATCCCACTCTCCTTGAGGCCTTGAGAGAGAACCAAGTCCTCCCAGCCGACCACAAGACCAGAGAGCCCGGCTATCAAGGCCCAGAGGCGCAGGTTTCCTAAGAGTCGCCGCGACTTCGCTAACATGCTGTCTCTCCTAAAAACTGGGTCGATTCGAGGGGATCTCCTTGTGTCACGAGATGCCCCCGGAGGTCAACTCCAGGGTGGTTCTGCTGCCCCCCGTGTCGCGAACCGTGCCTCCTGCCAGGCGAAATGAATGCTCTGCGCGACCCACGGCCCGGGGGTGGCGGGTGTGCTATCCTCCAGTTCTGAAGCAGGAACGCAGCGTAGGGGGCCTCGCAACATGAATCCGTGGAGAGAGCGGTCGCGCTTGATAATCTCGGTTTTCCTGTGCACCTGCGCGGTGGTTTTTGGTACTCTTCTCTACCCCCTCGTGCTGCTCTTTTTTTCGGTGGTCGCGCTGGTGTATCCGCTCCTCCGCTGGAATACCCCGGATAGTCCCTCCTCCACCCGAGGCGCTCCACCCGGGCGAAGCGGGGCATGAAGGGGACTGGACGGATTCTTCCCGCCGTCCTCCTGGTCGTGATTTCGGTCTCCTGCAACAAGTCGCAGCAGGATTCGGGCACGGCGGGTGGCGATCGTCCCGCCCCACCCAATCAGCCAGGGTCCGAAGCTCCCCTGATTCTCCCCGAGGCGGCGGCCAACCTGGTGAATCAGGGGGTGGCGGATTATCGCCAGGGGCGTTACCACCAGGCCGCGGAATCGTTCGAAAAAGCCCGAGACCTGGTGCCGGCGGACCTTCGCACCTCCACGCTTCTGGGGACCGCCCTGCTGCAGGCGAAGCGTTACACCCCCGCGCAGGAGGAGTTCCGCCGCATCCTGACCATCCATCCCGAGGCGGTGGAGCCGCGGCTGGGACTGGCGCGGGTCGGCATCAGGCTGGGGGACTATGAGTCGGCCACGACCCAGTTCCGCGAAGCCCTCCAACGCGATCCGCAAAACCTGCAGGCTCTTTACAATCTGGGGCTGCTGCGCTACCGGGCGGCGGATTATAAGCAGTCCATCGAGCTGCTCGAGAGCGTCGCGAGTCTGAAGCCGGACCTGCCGGATGCCCACTACACCCTCGGCCTGGCCTACGCCCGGCTCAACCAGGACGCCCAGGCGGAAGCGGAATTCCGGAAAACGGTGGAGCTGGCACCCCAGAATAGTCAGGCCCATTTCAATCTGGCCAAGCTCTATCAGCGGGCCGGGAAGGCAGCGGAGGCGGCGCGGGAACAGGAGCTGTTCACCAAGCTCTGGGATCGCCAGGCGGCGGATCGCGCGGCCGAGGGAAGGGCGCGTGATCTCTACTTGGCGGGA
>Ga0065705_10104845_pt1 | contig 10681 bp, 10 predicted proteins | sample SwibulcommuniRL2_FD_59092 | JGI IMG/M metagenome (GOLD analysis project Ga0065705, IMG submission 59092) | Bulk soil microbial communities from switchgrass field near Rose Lake, East Lansing, Michigan, USA - RL2 Bulk Soil v2 (version 2) | ecosystem: Environmental > Terrestrial > Soil >... | reverse complement strand
TTCGGGATCGCAACCGCCTGGAAAGCGGGGAGGTCATCCATGCTCAGGGCCCTCTCCCCGGTGTGATGGATTATCTGGACGAGGCGAAGAGGCTCGGTCTGAAACTTGCCATCGCATCCAGTTCGGATTATGCCTGGGTGCAATCGCATTGCGAACGGATCGGTCTGTTCCATCATTTTGATGAAGTCGTCACAGCAGAAAATGTGGGGTTTGGCAGAACCAAACCCAACCCGGACCTGTTCCTGACGGCGCTGAGCCGGTTGAAGGTCCAGAAAGAGGAGGCGATCGTTTTCGAAGATTCCCCGAATGGTGTAAAAGCGGCAAACCGCGCAGGTGTCTTTGTGGTGGCTGTCCCAAATGCTGTCACATCGCTACTGGCTATAGAAGGTGCAAACCTGATTCTGAAAACTCTCTCAGATTTATCTTTGTCGGAACTGATGGATAAAGTAAAATGAACGTCCAACCATCGGAGGTCCCAATGAGTACTGAAAAATTTAAATGGCAGGGGATTGTCTCGAAATATGCGTTTCCCGAAACATGGCGAAGTATATGGCAGGTCTTCAACTCAGTCATCCCCTTTATATTGGGGTGGTACGTCATGTACCGCAGCCTGGAAATTGGGTATTGGCTGACGTTGCTGCTTGCCGTGCCAACTGCCGGATTCATGGTGAGATGTTTTATTATCTTCCATGATTGCTGCCATGGCTCGTTTTTCCGAACGATCAAAGCCAATGACAGACTCGGATTGGTGCTCGGTGTTCTGGTGATGACACCGTTCTATCAGTGGAAGCACAGTCATGCGATCCACCACGCGACCGCCGGTGATCTGGATCGGCGTGGGATCGGAGACGTTTACACGATGACTGTGGCGGAGTATCTCGCCTCACCGTGGCACAAGAAGCTTGGCTATCGCATCATGCGCAGCCCGATGATCCTGTTCACGGTCGGATCCTTCTTCGTGTTCACGATCACGCACCGCTTCTGGGAAAGTAACGCCGGCAAGCGCGAGCGCAGCAGCGTGATCTGGACCAACATCGCCATTGCCGCGGTCATCGGCTGGATCATGCTGGAGATCGGCTGGGCAGCATTCCTGCTGGTGGAAGTCCCTGTTTTATTGATCGCCTGCGGTTCGGGTGTATGGCTGTTCTACGTGCAGCACAACTTTGACCCTACGTACTGGGAACGTCACAAAGAGTGGGAATTCTTCAACGCCGGTATGGACGGCAGTTCCTTTTATAAACTCCCCAAGCTGATCCAGTGGTTCACAGGGAATATCGGGTTCCATCACATCCATCATTTGAGCCCGAGGATTCCCAACTACAAGCTGGAGGAATGCCACAACGAGAATCCCGTTTTGCAGATTGAACCTTTGACCTTTAGAAGGAGTTTGCAGTCCTTGTTCTTCCGGTTGTGGGATGAGAAGGAAAAGATGCTGGTCGGCTGGAACGCGTTGAAGAAATATAAAACGCAGACGGTAAAGGTAAAAATATAGAAATGCAAGTTGCCGAGGACGGCGGCTAGAGCGATTTTAAAGACAAGAGACTGGCAATCCGCCAGTCTCTTGTTATCTTAAAGTATATCTATGACATTCCGTGAGCCGGGTTAAGGCACTACCGCGAATGGGCGCATCATTTCGTTCTCTTCATGCTCGAGGATATGGCAATGTGCCACGTATTCGTAGCCGCCGCTGGCGCCCACTTCCGATTTGGGTGGGATGTCGAATTGTCCTACGATTTGTGTGATCATCCCGACACTGGCTTTGACCGTGTCTTTCCAGCCGATTTCATCCGGCGCTGGAGCCTGCCGTGGTCCAGTTGCATAATCAAGCGCTTTCGGCTTGGCGAGCGGATCCCGACCGGCCTCGATCCAGGAGAACCAGTCACCTTCGTAGTGGGCGACATCGAATGGCACTCGCCCAAGCACCTGAAACTTGATCAGGTGCGGATGCATCGGGTGCGCATCTTCGGTCAGGTTAACCCAGTTCCAGATCTCGGTCGAACCCTCTACAGGAAAGTCCTCGATTGGTTCATCGAACCACCGTCCGTTGACCTTCACATCCTTGGGCTCGCCAGTGAAATCGTCGAAAGATTCTTTGAGCACCCAGTCGCGGGTGGGTGTATTGGCTGCGACAGGCAGAATACTCTGGAACGCCGGTAGAACGAGCTTGTGTGGTGGCGTGCTGGTGTCCCTGCCCGAGAGTCGCTTGTTTACCCGGAATTTCATGATCTTCGGGATCTGTACGTCTGAACCGGCGGGATAGGGGGCATTGGCTGTATTGAACAGCATGATCTCTTCGCCGAAGTTGCTTCCAAAGTCCACGATGATATCGGCCCGCTCCGCACCGGCAAGCACGAGCTTGTTCAGCTTCACCGGGTAGGGGAGCATGCCTTGCTCGGTTCCGATCAGCCACATCGGCTTGTTGCCGCCTATGGTGAGCTCGTAGACGCGCGCTTGTGACCCGTTCAGGAAGCGCAGGCGATAGCGGCGTGGCTCGACATCCAGAACTGGATATGCCTTGCCATTCACGACGGGCGTATCTCCAAAGTATTCCGGCTGCCATATCGGATGCGGATACTGTGGTGGCAGGCCGCTCGCGGTCGGATAGAACATCGAACCATCGTCGCAGAAAGTACGGTCCTGGATCACAAGCGGAACATCATATGGGAACTTGGGGACGTTGAGACCGCCCAGTCCCGGGACAACGGTATCATTTTCATCAATGATGACATAGCCAGCCGCCTGCCCGGCAAACGGGTTCAAGCGTGTCTGGTACATCGAGTGATCGTGGTACCACAAGAGACCAGGATTTTGCTGATTCGGATACCAGTAGCGGGCACCATTTGCAGGAGCGCCAGGCAGCGAGTTGTAAGCCATGCCCTGGCTACCGTCAGGTCCGAACCACGAATCCGGGTGCCCATCGAATTGTGGTGGGACAAAACCGCCATGTAAGTGGACTGCCATCCGGCTGGTGTTCGGATACATCTCCGCTCGACCTTCGCCAAGAGTCGAATCATATGCGTTCGCATAGAGCGGTGTGAGCGGCAGTTTGTTCGCCATATCGAGGACAACCGCCCTGCCCTTTGACGCCACGATGCTCGTTCCGAGATAACCGCTGATCGGAGCACCGACACCGGCGTACTCAAGTTTAGAACCACCGTACCAATAGCTGTTTGCCTTGGCCGGAGGCAAGTCACTGTGGAACTGCCACTCGGTTTCTCTGCATTCCATGCTGTAATAGTCCGCCATCCTGCCAGGCTGGAGGGGATCAGGGATCTCCGTGCCTCCTCCCAGGGCGGGCGGCACAGCCACAGGCATGATGGGGAGTGGATCAACCCATTTCGTTAGCCTCTTGGTTTGCCATGTGGCGATGCCAGACCCTGCCAGCGCCAGCACGTGCCCGCTGAACCAACGCCCGGAGATAAACGTAGACGCCCAAGCCGCGGCGCCAAGTTTTAGAAAGTCTCGTCTGTTAAGCATACGATCCTCCATGATTTCTGCGATGTCTATGATCTTTTGATTCCAAATTACAATACAATCAAATCAAGGTTTTCTTAAGCGCAAAAATTACGGATTCAAAAGAAAAGACTACGTATTTTCTACGTAGTCTAAACAAAGCGAGGTGCGGCAATCCTAAGCAAAGTTGTGTATTAAGTCATCTCCGCCATTTGCCTAAAGGTTGGAAACTAGAACGACGCGATAGCTGCCTCGACCGTGTCATGGATTTCGATATAGTGCGTAACGCCTGCGATCTCCAGCATTTCGCGTATTTCTGGAGACGGACCCGCCAGCCTAAGATGTTTCCCACGGTCCTCGGACAGCATTTTATGGATGACAACCAGGGCGCGTATACCGATGCTGGTCAATCCATCCGTCCGGCTCAGATCGATGACCAGGTCGCGCATTCCGCTATCGTAGGAGTCTTTGGCGGTTTTCTCCAGTTCGGAGAAGTTACCCAGGTTGACACGGCCCTGAAGCGTGAAGACTGTCACCGGCAGTCGTCCGTTGGCTTGAGAGATTTGTACCAGTTCCATGTCGCCTCCAATGTAAACGGATAAATATTCTCAATAATAATACACCCGGATGAACCTATCCGAGCAATTTTAGTGACAGCAAAACCAGGAAGCCAGTAAACAACATTGCTGTGGGAAACAGGCTTTTCTCCTGCTCAATGGTTTCCACAAGCAGTTCCTCTGCGATCAGGTAGATCAATGCAGCCGCGCCAAAAGATAACACGACAGCCAGCGTAGCTTCGGAAGCATCAGCCAGGAAGAAACCTGCCAGCATGGCTCCTACCAGAAATAGGGATGAAATTCCAGCTGTGACTGCGAAGATTTGCCATTTTTTGAAATTGCTTTTGCGAAATTCAACGCCCACGGATAATGTCAGGAAGAGCAGTTCCAGCGCCAGGGCAATTGCCAAAAGACTCCCCAGTTGCTCGTTGGTAGAAAAGCCCGCGCTTGTAGTTGTACCGTCGATAAAGGTGTCCACTGCTGCAGCGGCAGCCAATCCCATGGGAATGCTGCCACCACGCTTTTTGCTACGCTCCAAGCGGACGACAACCGACTTGAGCCCGATCATCGCCAGTCCGCCGGCGATAAAGCCGCCCACAATCCCTGCGAACGTGCCGATCCGTTCCACTTCCGGGATGACATTGGCCGCGATCGCGGCGAGCACTGCTCCAGCGGCAAAATGCTGGATTGCGCTCCGTGCCCAGGCGTTGGGACTCCAAAAAAGGGCGATCACGCTGCCAAGGATTCCGGCCCCGGTGGCAGCTACTATATACGGAAGAGCAGAAAAGAGCTGTTCGGGCAGGCGGAAAATCCTTCTACCTGTACACAAACGTCAATCCGCGCTGACCGTCACGGGTTCCTTCTCAGGACTTCTGTCCCTTAAGTCCTGGCGCGGGGTAAACAAGGTAACTACAAGACCGAGGAATGCGGCAACGAAGGCAATCACAAAAACAACGTTAATGGCGTTTGCGACAGCAATACGGGCCGCGTCATTGATCAAAGCTTCGGTACCTGGTAGAGGATTCAACAATTGTGTGACAAGATCAAGATCCAGTCCTGATGCGGTCAGATTGGAGATGAGACGTGCGCTCAAGGCTGCGCCCATCACACTGACGCCGAGAGTCCCGCCGATCGAACGGCTGAACTGCATCGTCGAGGTGGCTGTGCCAAGATAACGCCTCTCGACTGTCGTCTGCACGGCGATCAAAAACGGCGGGATCGAAAATCCCATGCCGATACCCATTAGTGTGACGAATGCCATCAGCACGTATTGGTTGATATTCGCATCCACGCGCGACATCAGGAACGCGCCGACCACCAGCGACGCTGTCCCAAAGATCGCCAGCCTTCGATAGCCGATTTTCAACAACAGCCGCGTGCCGATAATACTAGCTCCCACCCAACCCAATAACATCGGCGCGATGGTGATACCCGCCTGAGTGGCGCTTGTGCCCAACACGGATTGCACAAACAGCGGAATGAAGGAGATGCTCCCAAACATCGCCCAGCCCGTCAGGATGCCATGCGTAATGGAAATGGCAAAAAGCTTCTCACGGAAGAGATGTAGTGGGAGGATCGGATCAGTAGCGCGCCGTTCGACCCAGAGCAGGGCGATGAATAACACGATGGACGCTCCGATCAACATCCAACTATTGGATGTTCCGTAATCCATCAGTCCCAACAGCAATGTGACAACACCCGCTGTCAACAAGCCAGCACCCGCGTAGTCCACAACCGGTCTTCCATGACCATGGATCTGGTCACGCCATGCAAGCACGACGAGCGCCGCGGCGAGCAAACCCGGTACGATGTTGACATAAAACACCCAGCGCCAGGATAGCTGGTCCACGAGGAAACCACCCAACAGCGGACCCACAATGGATGAGACGCCCCAGACACCGGAGAAGAGTCCCTGCATGCGGGCGCGCTGTTCGAGGGAGAACATTTCACCGATCAGGATGAATGCCAGCGGCATGATCCCACCCGCGCCGACTCCCTGCAAACCGCGCGCCAGGATCAGCTGGGTCATCGTGTTCGCTTGTCCGCTTAGGATACAGCCGATAAGGAAGATCGCCATCGCCAGGGCATACAGTTTGCGGCGACCATAAAGATCAGAGAGTTTTCCATAAAGTGGGACGGTGGTTGTGGACGTAAGCATATACGCGGAAAATACCCACGAGTAGTGTTCCAATCCGCCGAGCTGACCGACAATGGTCGGCATGGCAGTGGCGATCACCGTTGATTCCATGGACGCTAAAAACAGGCTGAGCATGATCCCAGCGGTAACTAACAATATTCGGTTACGTGACATGTAAACCTTTCGAAAATAAGACTAAGCTAGACAGGTTCGGACTATCATAACCCAAAACAAATATCGCGACGTTCCATTCATTGACAACAGAACCGGAAGGAATTGAACCAGGAAGCCGAGTGGATTAGCGGTTGGAAACCTCTCCTACAGCTGCTGGATTTCCCTGACGTAAGCAACCACGCGTCGATGCAACTCAGAAGGATATTCGTATCCCAGGCTTTGACCGACTTCGGTCGCGACCTGGCGGAAGAGTTCCATCGTCCGAAATAACGCTGCCCAGTTATCCGCGACATCTGCGCCCGCGTACGTATCCTCCAGCCGGGACCAGATCTCCGGTGGAAGTCGCTTTCTCAAGCCTTTGCCAAGCGAGCCCGTTGCTACTGACCAATTATGATCCACTTCCATGCGCCATTCCAGCATCGGGCGCAGATACACGTGCTTCATATCATAGTCCAGGCACCACTTTACGGGAAAGAGCTCGCCGCGCCAGAGACATTTCGCCACATAAGGTGCATCACTAAAGAACTCTTCGATCATTCGCAGATAGACTTCCCGGGTTGGGCGAATAGGAATATAGGCTCGATAGGTGGGTGCCTGCATGCCAGATGTCAGGCTGTCTTTGTCTACCAGGATGCGATAACCGGCGTCATATTCAGCCTGTAGTGTGGGGGCCTGAATGATTTTCCTCATTAATTCAACGGGACACAGGGTGAAGTCAATTTTGAGCCCATCGACATACTGGATGACATTACCGAACTTCTCCAGGCCGTGATCCGGGTCAGGATAAATGGGGTCCCAATAAGTGACAAGCGGATCGCCAAAATCCTGTATCCAGCTTCGTTCTTCATGGAAGGGATGGATGTCCTCGACGACCAGTACGATATCGTAGTCCGATAATATGTCCACAGGTGCGTTCGGAACGGCGCGCGTGCTGGTGAGGAGCATGGCGCGAATTGAATCGCGGCGCGCCGCCCATTCGACCAAGCCGCTGATGACATCATTGGGCGGATGCTGAGCTTCCGGATTGAATTTCAAGGATGATCTCGGTCTGGCCGCAAACAGGGACTACCTGTTCAGCAATGCCTCGATATCGTCGAGATGACCGTTGCGATGCAGCGAGCGGTTCATGCGGAATTGCGTGTCCGTGGCTGCTGCGTGTGCCTCGAGTTGTCGAACGAAATCGGCTGATAATGCATCGAGTTCCGAATCGATTTTCTCTGCCGCGAAGACAGCGAGGTCCAGTGCGGTGCGCGGTTCGAGGGCGTGAGCGATCACTTTGAGCGAGTCGTTGACTACACCGGAGTCGATCGGGGATGGATCCAAACCTTCTGTCGTCCAGCGATGGAGAATGACAGACATACGATGATCCCAGAAGGCAAGGTGGGCGAGGAGCGCCGCAACCGTCCAACCGTAATCCGTGGAGAGGTTCAGGTCTGTATCGGTAATTCGTTGTACAAGAGATTGCAGTCTGCGGCGGGATTCGGCGTTTTGTTCGGAATAGGGAAATGTCATCCTTTTCTCCTTAAAACTTTTGGATACCTTTGCAGGATTTTGTCTCGGATGCACGAATTATATGCTTCCGGATGACAATGCACAACAAGAAACTCTCATTTCGAACACTTGAATTTCTTCAAGGACGCTGTGTTATACTGACGTGACCGTCACAGGGTCTGGTGATCTTTTTCGAGGTCGTCTCACGCCTGATCTATGAACGCCTGCACCATACAGGTGTTTCCTTTAGGAGAACTATGGAATCGAAGTTGTATGTTGGAAATCTGTCGTACTCGACCACGGAAGATGATCTGCGCACCCTGTTCATTCAAGCGGGAACTGTCAGTTCGGTGGCGCTCATCAAAGACCGAGATAGTGGACAGTCGAAAGGCTTCGCCTTTGTGGAAATGAGTTCCCAGGCGGATGCCCAGAAAGCCATTAGTATGTTCAACGGATATAACATGGGTGATCGTGAACTGCGTGTCAGTATCGCCCGCCCGCGGGAAGAGCGCGGAGGTATTCCGGGACGCGGCAGTGGACATTCCCGCCGCCCACCACAACGCAGCGGCAACAAACGTTATTAGCCGAAAATTCTCCCTGCTACCAGGGAGAATTTTTATGCCCGGTTCCGGTGCGGCAACCCGGGAGGTGCAGCAGAATTTTCTTACGAAGGGTTTGTGCCGTCGATGACCGGAAATTCGAGAAGGACCTGCGTTCCCGCGCCAGGCTGCGAGGTCACCTGCATATCGCCTCCCAACAGGCTTAGGCGATCGCGAGCAATCATTAAACCGTGGGCAGCGTGCGGATCGGTCATCACCATACCGGAATCGAATCCGTTCCCGGAATCGCTGATGAGGATGCGTCCGCGTCCATCCAGCCGTTCCAGCATGACACTGGCATTCAACGTACCAGCATGCTTGACGACGTTGAACAGCATCTCGCGGACCGCCTGAAAAAGGGTCACGCGCATATGATCTGGCAGCTGGTGGAAATCCTCTTTTGCATTCATCTCCAGTTGCAGCCCATGCTGCTCCTTCATACGCGAAGATAACCAGTTAATGGCCTCTACGATTCCGTCACCATGTAGTACCGCGGGGCTAATGTCCACGCTCAGATTGCGGGTGATGGTAATGGCGTCTGACAGCCAGCTTTGGATCTGATCGATCGAGACCTGCATATCTAATGAAAGATCGTCTTTGGCTACTGCTTCCAGGACAAAAGACAGCTGAGCACGGATGGCGAACAGGCGTTGTTGCAGATCATCGTGCAGAATTTGTGAGATGCGATGTCGTTCCTCCTGCTCGGCAATGCTCAATTCCGATGCCAGCGAACGGATCTTTTCCTCCGCCTCGATCCGTTCTGTGATGTCCGTGGCAATGATGGCGATCCCGTTCGCCTCGTCTGTGCGGAGCTGAAATAACGATAGCTGAACCGGTACACATTTCCCGTCGCTGGATTGAAGACAGAATTCACCGCGCAAGCCGTCCCGACCAGCCTCCTCGAGCATGGTCTGGAAATGATCCTGATGCTCCGCGGGGAGCAAATCCTGGAATCGAGCACCGATCAGTTTCTCGGGTTGCCGCTCCACCATCTCGCCGAAGCGCGGGTTACAGTAAAAAATCGTTCCATCGGGGATCAGAGTAACGGCACCTTCGTTCATCGATTCGACCATCATGCGGTAAGGAAATTCTGCATCGCTGAGGGTCACAACTTTTATGCCATTCTCCCGTGTGATGACAAACGCATCCACCATATACTGGCGGATGGCGCGCAGGGTTGCCTCGGTCTCTTCCAGGCGGTTCTTTAACTCCGCTGTATTATCCGGGACAAGGTAACTGTTCTGGGTTTTTTTCGGCATACGCAACCTTTTGGACGAGGACACCCTCAACGATGCCCTCACTGCTCACGTAAATTAAGTCCCACAAGAACGCGTTCCGTATCTGAGAGATCACCGATGATCTTCCTGATGGGTTCGGGTAATTTCCTGACCAGGGTTGGGATGGCGAGAATTTGGTCGCCGCTTGCCAACTGTGGCTTTTTGAGCAGATCGATGATCTCGATGTGATACTCTCCAGCCAGGTGCTCATCACAAATTTTCTTAAGGTTGGCGAACGCGGTAATACTCCTGGGTGTTTGTCCCGCAACGTAGAGCCGCAGCTCCCAGGTCTTCTTAGATCGGTGAGATCGAGTGCTTGGTGTCGTTTTTTTCAACTGCAGACTCCTTCTTTGTTCGACGAAAACCGATGGGTGCGTTTGAGTCACCTTTTAGGATGAGTTTACCTCACGCTTCGACAGTCCTGGCGCGGTCTCCGGCGAGATCCATCGCGCCGATCTTTATGCCATCGTCGCTCAGAATGAGAGAGCGGATTTGACTGGAGTGTGCCATCCCGCGGGCTTTCAGCACAAACAGGCCGCGATGGCGCCCCCCATTACTCTCCAAATTGCGCAGACCGATGAAGGCATCGATCAGAGATGAGAATCCTACGATGAATTGATCAGGGCTACTATCTTCCAACGTAAAGCTGGTGAAAAGCGCGGTGATTTGATTCGTTCTTAAGAAGTCGATGATTCGCGTGATGGCGGATTTAACCTCGGACTTGGTTCCGACCACCGTAAAGTCAGTGATAGGGTCCAATACAACAACGCTGGGTTTGTATTCGTTGATCAGATCGTACATGGTCACCAGGTGCTTTTCAAGACCATAGATGGTCGGCCGGGCGGCATGGAATTGGAGCAATCCTTTTTTGACATGCGGCGACAGGTCAATGCCAATCGAGCCCATGTTCCTAAAAATCTGGCTTGTGGATTCCTCGAAGGCGAAATACAAACAGCGTTCGCCGCGCTGGCAGGCCGCGTCCACAAAAGCCGC
>Ga0065705_10104843_pt1 | contig 10688 bp, 11 predicted proteins | sample SwibulcommuniRL2_FD_59092 | JGI IMG/M metagenome (GOLD analysis project Ga0065705, IMG submission 59092) | Bulk soil microbial communities from switchgrass field near Rose Lake, East Lansing, Michigan, USA - RL2 Bulk Soil v2 (version 2) | ecosystem: Environmental > Terrestrial > Soil >... | reverse complement strand
GTCACCATGCCTATCACAGGACGCCTTTCTCGGACCTGATGTTCCTCGGCAAATGCCTCGACCGCCCCCGGATGTGGATCCGGTAATTCGACCGGCGGCAGGATCGGGGTCAGCTTGGATTTGTAATGCGAAAGATAGGGAGAGTTGTCGGCGTAATCCTGTGTGTAGGTCACGATATGATTCGACAACATCCCAGCCATGTTATTTTGAAAATGCACCACCGCGTTGACGAGACGGTTGAAGCCTCCCGGAGGGAGTAGAAGGTCACAGTGATAGGTCAGAACGGCGGGTTTACCCAGCAGGCGGGCGCGCAGGGCGACGCCGGGTGCGTCGAACTGAGGCAGGTGCATCTGGACTACATCATGAGCCGCAACCAACCGGGTGGCAACCAGACCGAATGTGGGCGCCAGTACTCCCTTGCTGACGCGCGCTACCACCGGCACACGGATGATCTTCACGCCATCCATTGTTTCCTCGCGCGGCAGCGACGGTTCGTACTGTGTGGTCATCACCGTCACCTGGTGTCCGCGCCTGGCAAAAGCGCGCGCCAGTCGCTCGGCGTAGATCGTGAGACCGGATGTATGAGGACGATAGTATGTAAGAACTGTCAGAATTTTCATATTATTTTTTTCTCTTTCGAAGCTGGACTTCGAAGAGTGATGAAAGCGAAAAGATTATAACCGAGGCGGAAGAGCGTTTTGTCCGTGTTCTCTTTCCTTAATATGAAATCTGCACGAAAAAGCGACTGAGAAAATCAGTCGCCGTTTGATCATTTATAGTGTTTCAAATAGTTTTCTTCAATTTCTGTCAGCGCTCCATATTTATCGATAAGAACAAACCAAATATGATTTTCCAGCCAAAACCTGTATATAAATTCCTCAAAAGAGAATGCACAAACAAAAGTATCCTGAATTGCCTCTAAGTACTCTTCCTTTGTGAATTCCTGATCGCCTACCGCTAGCAGGTCCAAATAAGAGCGCGACACTACAACAGATTGGTCTCCATCTCGAGTTAAATACAAATACCAGGTAAATACGCTTTGTTGATCGTTCAAGAACCGTATGAGCAAGCCATCTTTGTCCTCAGGACAAGGCATGATCTGATCGCGAAGCTCGAAGTAACAAGCTGTGCAGGAAGGCATGCGCTTTTGATATTCGAGATTACTCATGAAAGCGATAAATGGTTCTGGCAGTTGAATATTTTTTTCAACTGCAGAAGTCGTTAGCTTTCTTATGTTTTCCCCGATCAATGCCTGGTCTTCATCGGAAGGCCAAAACTGCTCCATTTCTGATTTAAGATGCGGCTCTAATGGAGTCAGCCAATTAAAATTCCCTTGAAAATTCTCATAAGGAAGCGGTGGGAGGGAATCGTATGAAAACCAGCAATACGTGGTATCGCACGAGCGATAACCATTCAGTTCAGGACCCCACCAACCCAACGGAAATAGTTTATTATTCAAACTCATAGCATTGAAACTTTTCTATACTTCGCCCCGGCCTCCGCGAAGCGACCGCGCTTTCTTAGTCAAAGATATGCGGCAGACTTCTTCCCTCAAGATAAGCTTTCAAATTCTCCAATACCATGCGAAATTCACTGCTGATCCGGTCGAAGCGCGCCCGTCGAGTTTCGTCATCGGGCCAGGCTTCGAACCCTGACTCGGAGAAGGTCACTCGCGTGCCGCCGTTTTCTTCATCCAGTATGTACCTTGTCACGAATGGGACGGAGAAGTATCTGGGGTGTGGTGGCCACTCATAGACAAACTCACGCAGCGGATCGACCCGGCGGATTGTGGCAAAGATCGGACCGTCTCCTGTACCAAATTTGATCTTTGCATCGGGAGACAACTCGGTGATTTCCGCATACCCGTTGGCGCCCCACCACTGTTTGATGTGTTCCGTCTCTGTGATCGCCTCCCATGCCCGCTCGCGTGGCACAGCGATCCAGATATTGTGTTCGAGGACTGGGCCTATCATCTACCTTCTCCCGTACTTCGCCCTATCCTCCACACAGGGACACAATGCGCGCAAATAATGCCAGTTGTAGATGCCGTAATCGTGTCCATCGTCCCAGACAATGGTCATGGCGTACGATCCCACCGCGACAACATTCGCGATGCGTGTGGACGGCGTATCTCCCAGGTGAATATCGAACACATCCGCATCGGGCTCGGAGCGCATGTTCTCATGTCCACCGCGGCACGAGGCACACGGACATGCGGCGCGCAACAACTCAAACGGATAAACGCTTGTATGACTGTCACTCCACGTGACGGTGAATTCTCTGGTCTTCTTGTTGGCAGTGATGCCTGTTGGTTTTTCGTTCATGTATCTCCGTAGGGACGGGGTCAACCCGTCCCTAAATAGGGCGAGAGAACCTCGCCCCCACAAATTATTTATGGTGAGGGAACATAGCTCAGGAAATCCGCGGCTGCCCAACCAACGCGCGTCTCGTCGTAGGGCGCAACCAGATACCACCAGGTAAATCCGTCCGCCTGGCGCGGTCCATCCTTTACGATGAAGACCTCCGAGTCAAAACCGAGAAATTCAGGGTTGCCGTTCAAACTGGGCTCCGAACGGATGCGCAACCCTTCGCCTTCCGTCCCGGTGATCTGGACGTAGTTACCAACAGCAATCCCGGTCGGCGCAGGGGTCGGTGCGAACGGATCGATGGTTGCGGTCGCCGGTACGTTGGATGTGGAGGTCGGAGCGGGGATCACGGTCAAATCCGCTTGAGCAAATCCAACTTCCGCGTTCTCCCGCGCGGACGTTAATCCAATCGATACAGCCGTGATGAGGAGTAGAAACCCTGCGAGCAGAATCGCCCCAAGGATCACCCATTTATTAAAAAGCTGGCGAGCGCTCATGTACACCCTTCAAAGAAACATGCTTCAATAAGTTCAAACCAAGCGGAGGCATCAACATGCGTAACATGCGTGATTCAACTCGGATATCCGTTTTTTGTGTGGAACCACGCGGCTCCCCATCCGTCTGGATCCAGTATGGCGATTCGGCTTCGATGCGCAATGACTTAAATGTAATGTGCTGCACCGTGTCGGATGTAAAGTGTTTGCCGCGCCACAGGTTATAGGCATGTCGCAACGCGTCGCCGAGATTACTTCCGCTGAACAGCCACATGTCGAGCAACCCATCGTCGAGATAGGCATCCGGCGAAATCTTCGAAAGCCCGCCCATGTAATGGCGGATGTTCGTTGCCACTGCCAGGATGAATTGACCTTCCACTTCCCTGCCATCTGCCCACAGCCGCAGGTGGATGCCGCTCCATTGCGCGGCTTTCCAAATGGTCCGTGCTGCATATTCGGGCAAGGCAAAAAATTTTTCAAGACGAATGCGTGGCTCGAACGACTGTATTGTCAGCGCGTCCAGCCCAACCCCGGCCCACATTACAAAGGAAAATTCATTACAGGTTCCCACGTCGATGGAGTGACAGGGAGCATTTGCAAGCAGGGAGGCATTTTTTCGCAATACCCATGGACGTGCCCAGGTGAAGGGATTCAATCCAAGTTCCATGCCCCAGACATTTGCCGTTCCCGCAGGCAGGACTCCCAGCGCAGTCTCGGATCCGATCAATCCATTGACCACGTTGCCGATCGTCCCATCACCACCGACGGCGAAGACCGCATCTCTTTTCTCAGCCGCAGCCTGCCTCGCCAATTCGACGGTGTGCTTGCCGCTTTGAGTGGGTACCGCGTCCACTCGCCAGCCAGCGCTCTCCAATCCTTTGACAGCATAATTAATGAAGGGTTTGACAGAAAACCGTCCAGCGGCCGGGTTGTAAACAATAAGAGCACTACGCATGCGAGGATTATACCCGCCCCCACCCAGCCTCCCCCATTTTCTGACGAACTTCAGTCAGAAAATGGGGGAGGTGCCCAACACTTGCACTCGATTTGCTGAGCAAATCGTGCGTTTGATGCGGTACAGGTGAGGGCAGTGGGGGTCTGGGCTGGTATAATCTTTTTACAATGGACGAAGGGACAGTTCTCAACAATCGTTATCAATTGCTGGAGCGTCTGGGTCGGGGTGGCATGTCCGACGTGTTCCGTGCGCGTGATCTCATGCTCGAACGATATGTTGCCATCAAGGTGTTGGGCGAACAATATTCAAACGATGAATCATTCCAGAAACGTTTTCGCCAGGAAGCGCGCGCCGCGGCGAATCTATCACATCCCAACATTGTCACAGTCCATGATTTCGGGTTCGACCAGAATCAACTCTATATTGTCATGGAGCATGTCCCCGGCAAGGATTTGAAGACTCTGCTCCGTCAGCGCGGACGTTATTCGGTGGAGGATGCCATCCCACTGATCGTGCAGGCATGCGCGGGGATAGGCTACGCCCATCGCGCTGGCCTGGTCCATTGCGACATCAAGCCGCACAACATTATCGTCACACCGGACGCGCGCCTCAAGGTCACAGATTTTGGGATCGCCCGCGCCCTATCGACGATCATGCCGGATGAGCGCGCCGACGTGGTCTGGGGATCGCCACAATATTTTTCGCCTGAGCAAGCCGTTGGTGAGGCGCCCTCGCCAGCATCGGATGTTTATTCTCTGGGGGTGGTCCTCTACGAAGTGCTCACCGGCGCATTGCCCTTTACCGCCCCCACGAGTGAAGAGCTGGCGCTGCTGCACCTGCAGGCTGATCCCATTCCGCCGCATGAGTATGTACCCGATATCCCTACCGCATTGGAAGAGATCGTGCTCAAAGTCCTCTCCAAGGAGCCGTCGGCGCGCTATCGAACTGCGGACCAGCTCGGGCGCGTCCTGCTGCGCTTCGGCACGCAAAGGGATATCCCTGTCAGCCCGGCTCTGAACCTGACTCCGGAAGCGGTGACTACCTATCGCCAGCCCGAGCCTCCTCCGGCGACCGTACAGGCTAAGTCAGAGCCGCGACCGTCTGAGATTTCGTTCACGGTTCCGGAAGTCTCCTTCTCCGAAGTGGATTGGGCAGCCGTGGGATTGGGTCTCCTGGCGCTGATGATGGTCGGCGGGTTGGTTCCGTTTTGGATATACATCTACTTTCTCTACAATCCCCGTTAAAGTAGGTGACAGTCACTTTCAAAGTGACCGTCACCTTTATCATTTAATATCATGAATAAATATGTGATTTCATCCTCCATTCTTTCGGCAGACTTTACACGCCTGGGCGAGCAGATCGCCGAGGCCGAAGCGGCGGGCGTGGACTGGTTGCATGTGGATGTGATGGATGGTCACTTCGTCCCAAACATTACGATGGGTCCGTTCATCGTGGAATGGTGCCGCAAGACGACGAAACTCCCCCTGGATGTACATCTGATGATCGAAAAGCCGGAGCGCTATATCGAGGCATTTGCAAAAGCTGGCGCGAGCGGACTGACCGTCCATGTGGAAACATGCCCGGATATGCACAATACGTTGAAGCAGATCAAGTCATTCGGATGTTGGGCTGGGATTGTCTTGAATCCTCCAACACCTGTTCCGGAGTTGGATCCTTTTTTGGCGGAAGCAGATTTAGTTTTGGTGATGAGTGTGAATCCGGGATATTCTGGTCAAAGCTTCATGCCCGAGACCATTGCCAAAGTGGCGGAGGTCCGCAAAAAATTGGATGCAATGGGTTCCTCCGCCTGGCTCGAAGTGGACGGCGGCATCAGCACCGAGACGTTGCCTAGAATGAAAGAGGCAGGTGCCACCGCCTTCGTGGCTGCCACGGCGATTTTCAAGAATCCAGATGGGATCGCGACTGGAGTCAAAGCACTCAGAGATGTCATTGCGAGGGCATAACTCGAAGCACTCTCCAGTCAATTGGGAAAAAATTATTGGCGGGTGTTACTGCTGAAAGTCGAGATTGCTTCCCGTAGGCTCGCAATAACGTATGGTGACTTAAAACAAAAATCACGACGCGAGTCGTGACCCTTGCTTGTTGGAGAAAACGAGACCTTAGGCGGCGACTTTGCCCATCGCCTTGATGCACTTGGTGCACAAAATCTTGTGGATCTTATGACCTTTTTCCATCACGATCGTCTTCTGCAGGTTGGGTCTGAAGGTACGATTGGTGGCGCGCTGGGAAAACGAGCGGTTATGCCCGAAGGTGGTGGTCTTCCCGCAATTTGCACATTTAGCCATTCTGAAGAACTTCCTTTCTTGCTATAATTCCGAACGTAGCGAGTGAAATAAGTAGTACGCCTACAGTCGCCTTTTCGAAGGCACGGCATTTTACCATACATCGCAACCTTATTCAAGGCAGGATGTTAATATAGTATGCCCCCGCTCATGACTCGTGCTTCCTTCAGAGTAAAGAGGCACAGTTTGTGAGCGTGAAGGGTAAAGACACGAGAGGAAAAACATGGGCGAAGAAACTACATCATTGGGTGGGATTCACATCTCTCCGGGCGCGATCGCAACCATCGCGTATCATGCAACCCGGCAATCGTACGGTGTTGTCGGACTCGCGCCGAAGAACATTGCGGACGGCATCGTCAACGCAATCACACGTGAGCCCGCGCGCGGCATTTCCGTGAGCTATGACGGCGAGGATATCGATATCGAGATCCACATCATTGTAGAGTATGGAACGCGTATCAACTCGGTGGCAGAGAGCGTGGCGAACACGGTCCGTTACCATGTGGAAAAAGCGCTGGGGCTGAAAGTCAATGCAATCAATGTACATGTGGCGGGTCTACGTGTCAGCAGTATGGATTAGGAGCAGAGAAACCTCATGGCAGTGGATACCGCACGGGTAGAAAAGCTTCGCAAAAAATCGATCAATGGGCAGTCCATGAAGCGGCTGGTCGAGGCGGGTATGATCTGGCTGCGCACAAACCAGCAGACGGTCAATGCGCTGAATGTCTTTCCTGTCCCGGATGGGGATACGGGGACAAACATGGTGCTTACCATGCAGTCGGCGTGGAACGAGATCAAGGACGCGGGTTATCGCAGTGTCAGTGACATGTCTGCGGCGGTATCCAGGGGCGCCCTGATGGGCGCGCGCGGCAATTCAGGTGTAATCCTCTCCCAGTTATGGCGCGGGTTTGCGCGCGGTGTGCATGGCAAAGAAACATTGGATGCGGAAACATTCGCGAAGGCATTTGCCGAAGCGCGTGATACTGCCTATAAGGGCGTGGTCCGCCCGGTGGAGGGGACGATTCTCACTGTCGCACGCGGTGTGGCGGATGCAACGGCAGCGGCGCTGACATCCACGAACGACGCGATCGATATTCTGGAGATCGCCGTCAAAGCCGCAGACGAGGCCGTCAAATCCACACCGGATCTGCTGCCCGTCCTCAAACAGGCTGGCGTGGTCGACTCAGGTGGCAAAGGTCTCTTCTTTATTTTGGAAGGCATGCTGCGACACGTGTACGGTGAGTCTCTGGAAACACCGACGATGAGTGTGCAGCCGATTTCCAGCATGCAGATGCAGGACGCGATGGAGACTGTTGAAGAGGGACAGGATTACGAAGTCGTCGTGGATTTCATGCCGTCCAGTGAATTCGATCTGCATAAATTCTATGGGCACCTCGAGGAGATGGGCACTTCGATCCAGGTCGGTGAAGGCGAAGGCATGTATCGGATGCACATCCATGTGCCGCTCGAGAAGCGTTACGAGCCCATCGATTACATCATGGGACTTGGTACGATCACCAAAGTGGCCATGGAAAACCTGCTGGCGCAGATGGATGATATTCAGAAGAGCAAAGCCAGTCGTATCAAGTTTGCCGCCGTGGAACCAGGTCAGATCGCGGTGGTAGTGGTTTCCCCGGGTGCAGGATTGAGCAAGATTTTCGCCAGCCTGGGGGTCGCTGCTGTGGTGGAGGGCGGGCAAACGATGAACCCGTCCACCCAGGATATTTTGAATTCCTTTGAGAATCTACCGACCGATAAAATCATTATTCTTCCGAACAATAGGAACATCGTCATGGCGGCGAATCAGGCAAAGGATGTCACGGTCAAGAAAGTCGCTGTCGTTCCAAGCAAGACAATCCCGCAGGGACTGGCCGCGATGCTCTCTCTCCAGCCCGACGGGGAGCTTGCTTCCGTCGCCGACAAGATGATCAAAGCTCTGGACAACGTCATTACAGGCGAGATCACCATAGCGACGCGTTCGGTTGAGATCGATGAAGTCAAAGTTGAAACGGGACAGGTTATCGCATTGCTCGATGGCAAGCTGGTCGTATCGGCCGGTTCGGTGGATGAAGGCTGCCTGGCCTTTCTGGAAAAGGCGAATGCGGCAGAGCACGAGCTGGTCACGTTGTTCTATGGCGAGAACATGACACATGCGGATGCCAACCGTATTGCAGACGCGATCAGGGATCGATATTCAAACCTGGAAGTGGAAGTCCAGGAGGGCGGCCAGCCGCATTATCAGTTTATTATTTCCGTGGAATAGAATTCGATCAATCATTTAGCCGCAGAGTCGCTGAGCCGCGGAGAATTAATTTCCACCTGCCTCAACCGCAGGTGCGGGGTCTGAGTCTCTGTGGCTGTTTTTTGGATTACTTCCCGTTGACGATTTTTGCCCCATCCCCCGCGCGGGCGACGAGGACATCATTTACCCCGGAAATTTCACGCAGCTTTTTATCGACAATGTGCGCCTCGGATTCAGGGCAGATCACATGAACATTCGGTCCGGCGTCGACGGTGTAACAGACGGGAATCCCCTCTGATCTCCATGCACGGACATTGTTCATCACATCGAGTGAGGCGGGTTTCCAATAATGCAAGGCGGGCGTGGACGTCATCATTACAGAGTGCATCATGTCTGAGTCCAATTCGACGATGGATGCAAATCCGTCCAAGTCACAATTCAGAATCGCATTGCGACATATCTCCAGTCGACGTGTTGCATCGGCAACCCGGGCAGCCTGCAGCGGGCTTGTCGGCGCAATGGAATGCCCTTCGGTGGAACCGGTCTTTTTATGAGATGCACTGACAAGGGCAACGCAATCCACTAATTTCCAGTGATTTGTGTCGGCGATCGAAAACGCGAACGACTCTTCATCCGTTTCGCCTGCCTGCCATTCGACAAATCCGCTTGGAATGGAGCGCGCCGCGGAACCTGATCCACGCCGGGCGAGGCGCGAGAGGTCCTTCTCGCTGAGATTTAAGCCTGCCGCCTTACTTCCCGCTAACGCCAGCGCCGCAAACGCGGATGCAGATGATGCGATCCCTGCGCCGGAGGGGAAGTTGTTCTCGGTCATGACCTCCGCGCTGTCATGCATTTTCGCCATATCGCGAACAATATCGAGGATATAGGAGACGCGATCCCGTCCTGCGCCCGCGATCTCATGCCCATTGATGATCAGCTCATCGAACGGCAGCGACGGCTGAAAGCTGACCGTCGTCCGCGTATACAACCCATCCAGGTTCATCGAGATGGAACCATTCATCGGGATGCGCAAGGAGTTGTCGCGGTTTCCCCAGTATTTGATGAACGCGATATTGGGATTCGCTTGAGCCGTGACAGTCCTACCAGGGGATGATATGAGCATAGGGTGATGATACCACTCAACCTAAAGCAAGTTTACGAATCTGTCGTGAGCGCATACTCAATTGCTTGATCCACTGTCATGGTGCTGCCTTGCTCTACAGCCTCCGCAAACTCTGCCTCACTCAACCCAACGCGGCAAGCCGCAAGCTCACGCTCAAACTCTGCTTCATCCGCCTGTTGCCATGCGCCTATAGAATCAAAGATATTTTTTGATGCCCAATACAAGTGGATAGCACGAACAGGATCACTTTCGGCGAGCGCTGCATTACCCATATGGTTTATCGCGGCAGCAATCTCATATTTGCTGTCAATTTGGCGAGCGAGACGGAGCGCTTCGCGAAGTGCTTCCTCTCCACGTTTTAGGTTATTTTGCTTAACCTGGATGATCCCGATAAAGCGGAGAGCTGTGTTCTCGAAATAGTTGTCGCCTAGTTGACGAAAAAGTGCCAGCGACTCTTCGTGCAGGGCAAGTGATGTCTCCAGATCATCCTGAAGATAGCTACGCAGCGCCTCGCAAAGAATAGCATTTGCGTATCCCCATTCGTCGTGAACTTCTCGAAAGAACCCTTTACTTTTCGCTATCATCGTTTGGGCACCCGTAAAGTCACCTTCCCCGATCAGAACAAGACCAAGAACGACAGATGCCCAGGCAACGTTCCATTGATCGCCGTGTTGGTGCGCAACGGAAATCGCTTGTTCCACGAAGGGTCTTGCCTGCTCGGGGCCAACTTGCAGCCATATACCAAGGGCCAATTGTGTGAGTACATCCGAGTACCAGTGGGGATACTGTGATGCCTCAGGCAGGTTCACCAGTTTTCCCAGCCACCATCGTCCTTCGCCAAGATCGGAGCGCCGAAACCAGAACCAGGAAAGATAACTACCCATCTGTAGAGCCACCTCTGTCTGTTGCGTTTCAATGGCCCAGTCCAAAGCAGAACGCAAGCCATCGCGCACGCTTGCCAGTCCTCGAAGCCATTCAGCCTGATTGGGTCCACGAAGCTCGTGAGATGCATTTTCAGCAAGACCACGATAATATGTCAGATGTCTGTTACGGATCTCTGTCTCCTCCCCCATTTCCCGCAAACGATTGCCCGCGTATTCTCGAAGGGTAACAAGCATCGTATAACGAACCTCATTGCCCGATTCGAAATCTGGGGCGCGTTTCAGGAGACTCTTATCCAGCAAGGAAGCAACCAGATCATGTAC
>Ga0065705_10104844_pt1 | contig 10696 bp, 8 predicted proteins | sample SwibulcommuniRL2_FD_59092 | JGI IMG/M metagenome (GOLD analysis project Ga0065705, IMG submission 59092) | Bulk soil microbial communities from switchgrass field near Rose Lake, East Lansing, Michigan, USA - RL2 Bulk Soil v2 (version 2) | ecosystem: Environmental > Terrestrial > Soil >... | reverse complement strand
GATTCTTGGCTTCTTCCAACTCCTCCTGGTGGCAGGGCAGGAGACGACCGCCAACCTGATCAACAACGCCGTCCTCTGCCTGCTTGAACATCCCGACGAGCTGGCCCGCCTGCGGGCCGCGCCGCAGCTATTACCGCCGGCGATTGAGGAGGTCCTCCGCTATCGCTCGCCGCTGGCGTGGATGATGCGCACGCCGACGCGCGACATCGACCTCAGCGGCCAGACCATTCCCGCCGGCAAACTTGTGATCGCTGTGATCGGTTCAGCCAACCGCGACGAGCGGCAGTTCAAAGGCGCCAGCCGTTTCGATATCGCCCGCGATCCCAATCCGCACATCGCCTTTGGCCTGGGATTGCACTTTTGCCTCGGCGCGCCGCTCGCCCGCCTCGAAGCGCGAATTGCCCTGGCCGATTTGCTCGAGCGGCTCCCCGGCCTGGAACTCGCCAGCGATGCACCCTGGCCGCCGCGCCAAGCCCTACACGTCCACGGCCCAGCCAGTTTGCCCGTGCGCTTCGAGCCAACAAGCGACCTCGTCACGGCGCGTTGACTCACTCGCCAAGTGGGACTAGCTACCCGCTTCTGACTGGTTTTTTTGTTTGTTCGGACCACCACAACCGACTATACTTTCCTGCCGCTCGCTCCTCGCTCAGCTTATCCATGGGGCGACCTTCTGCGGCGAAACGGGACTCGCGAACATGTGGCACGCCGTTGGTTTGGTGACCACAGGCTTCACGCTCGTCGCCTTTCTGGCGGCCGTAGCGGCCTGGGTCCTCCGGCAAAAAATCCTGGAAAAGGAGAGGCTGCTCCGCACCGCGCCCGAGGAAAAGCGGGCCGAGCTGGTGGCCGCGGCCCTCGAATTCTTCAACGTCGATACGCGGAAGCTTACGAAGCAGCAACAGTTCGAACTGGCACTACAGCAGATTCATGCTCGGGGCCAGCGCTTCGTGCTGACGACGGTTCTGATCGCGCTCGTCGCGCTCATCCTGGCGGCGACTGTGTTTGCCATGAACCGCGGCAGCCCCCCAAAAGCCAGCGCCCTCTTCCAAATGATCGACGCGGCGACAGGCGATGCCGTCCAGCGCACCTTGACAATCGACTTTCTGGCGGACGGCGTCCCCGGTAAGGCAATAACGGTCGAAGATCGGGAGAAAGGGCGATTCGAGCTATCCGGGGACATCGCCATCACCGACGTGCGGGGTTTCGAAGGCTACCAGCTCATCCGGGAAGAACACCCGGAAGTGCGGGACGGCCGTCGCCTGGTCAAACTCGCGCGAACGCCCTCCTTCGATGAGGCGATCAATCCGGGAAATATCGAAGTCACCGTTTCCGGACCCAGCTATGACGCCTTGCTCAACGTTCCCGACCCGCCCGACCCAGAACAGGTCCAATTCTCCTGCCAGAACGACTCCGGCTACACGGTCGATTTGTTCTTCTACCGCTACTTTCCGCCTGGCAAGCGGCCGAGGTTCTTGAAGGATGCAGCACTGGGACCGACAACATGCCCGCCGGGGAAGGAAACACCGGTGTGGGACACCTTTGGTTCGGACCGAGGAGGCGCATTCTTCTTTTATGCCTCCGTCGGCGGGTGCCAGGCCCGCCTGATCACAAGCAGCAGTTGGGAAGCCAAACCGGCTTATGTGCTCAAGTCATTAAAACCCAAGCTCGTGCTGACCCCGCGCGGCGACTGGTTCACCGGCGAGGTCAAGCATGAAGTCAGCCGAGCCGCGCCGGACGCACCACACGAGCAGCATGCCAACTAGCCGAATCGACGATTCCAATACAACTTCCTTCCATTGACAGGAGCATTGCCATGAGCCGAACGTACTCCCGCGGTGTGGTCCTGGTGCTGGCTGTATTTTTCCCTCTGGCGGCGAGCGGCGCCGACACCTGGAAGGTCAAGAACAACCTGCGCAAAGATTTCCGCCTGGAAATCCGGTCGAGCGGCGGCGGCGAAGCCACGGCATACGAACTGAAAAAGGGCGAGACAGTAGCCATCGCCCTCGGCGAGGACGCCCACACGCTCGTAACCGAGCTGCTTCAGGGGGAGAACAAGCAGCGCCAGGAATCCGACGAGGTCAACCTGAAGGAGATTGCCGGCGACGAGGTCACTTTGCTCAAGGATATTCGCTCCCCCATCGATATCCGCATGCCCAATAGCGATGAAATCTACCAGGCCATGCCCGACTATCCCTACAGCAAGAAGTACGAAGCGCTCGTGGACGACGTGCGCCAGTCGCGGTGGTCAGGAACTTACAATGGCCGGATGGGCAGCCTCCGCCTCCGCGGCGACAAAGGCAACGCCGACGACAATACCAAGCTCAACAAGATCCAGTATGTTCCCAGTGAAACCCAGCTCGTTGTCGCCGGCCAATGGGAACACAAGGATCAGAATGGCGAATTCATCCTGATCATCGATCGCAAGAACCCCAAACAGCTCAAGGGCTTCTATCGGGTTGATGGCGAACAGTGGTCTAGCGGCACCGCCCGGCGAAATAACTGAGGACGCAGCAGGCCCGGATAAGCAATTCGCTCCGCCCCGGCGATCACTTTTTCCGCGGCGAGTATCCCAGCGACAACCGGCGATCGACTGTGAGAAAATCGTCCTTCAATCGCTTAACCGCTTCCGGGCTGATCGCGACATCGCCCAGGCAAACAGACCGCAGTGCCGGAAACTTCACCAGCTCTGCCATTGCGTCATCGCCCAGCTCGGTCGAGTTAAGCTGGAGCCCTTCCAGCCGCGTTAGTCCCGTTAGGCCGCGCAGGTCGGCCGTTGTGACGTTGGTCTTGTTGAGCGTCAGGTAGCGCAGTGTCGTCAGGCGGCTCAGGGCCGCGAATTCCTCGGCTGAAAGCGTCATCGTATCGAGCCGCAGCCCCGTGACGTTCCCCTCGGCATCCTTCTCAGTCCGCGGGAACGGCCCCTTGCTGCCCAGGAGTTCGGTTCGGTCGGCTCGAGCGATGAGGTCTGCCTGAGGGTCGGCCGCAATTGTCAAAACGCCCAACAGGGCAGAGCAGATCGTGATCATAGCGGCCTCCGTATCAAGTACCTACAAAGTACTGAGTACTCAGTACTAAGTACAGAGTACTCGGTACGGTCCCTTTAACCGTCACCGGTCCTCACGCGGCAAATCCTCATCCTCATCCCTCTCTTTCTCCATGCGACTCGGCTCTGCCTACAATGGGCCCATGTCCCTTGGCGGCAACAGCGGCGGGCCAGTGGCAAGTCGCGCACGGCACTTTGCAACGACGCGCTGGACGATCGTGCTCGCGGCTGGCCGAGGCAATTCCCGGGAATCCAGCGAGGCGCTGGCGGCGCTATGCCAGGCGTACTGGTTTCCGGTCTATAGCTACGCGCGGCGGATGTCGGCGAGCACCGCCGATGCACAGGATTTGACGCAGGCATTCTTTGCCCACCTGCTTGAGAAGGCCGCCCTGGCCAAGGCCGATCCAGAGCGGGGGCGGTTTCGTACGTTCTTGCTCGCGGCGCTGGTGAATTTTCTCGCTAACGAGCGCGACAAGGAGCGGGCTCAGAAACGCGGCGGAGGCCGGCCGGCGATCGCGCTCGACTTCACTACCGGCGAGTCGCGCCACCAAATCGAGCCCGCCCACGACCTGACCCCGGACCGGCTCTTCGAGCGGCGCTGGGCCCTGGCACTTGTGGAGCAGGTTCTCGAAATGCTGCGGGCCGAGCTGGCGGCGGGCGGCAAGGAGGGCCACTTCGACCAGCTCAAAGGTGCCCTGATTGGCGAGATGACGGGCGACGACTACGAGCGGGCCAGCGAGCAGCTCGGAATCTCGCCCGCGGCGGCCAAGCAGGCAGCTTATCGCCTGCGAAAGCGCTACCGCGAGCTGTTCCGACTTGAAGTCGCCCGCACGGTAGCGGACGACTCAGAAGTAGATGATGAAATCGGCCGGCTCATGGAAATCTTGAGCGGATGATTGTCGTCTTTCGCTCCGCGAAAGAACGCCCTTTCGCGGAGCGAAAGGCGACTATGGCGTGTTACCAGACGGCGGCGAAGCGGTAGATATATGTAGGAGCCCACGCTGAGCAAGCCGCCATGAGCCAATCGCCCCGTTGTCCGAGATGTGGTGTGCCGCTGGCCGCCGACGCGCCGGCGGGCCTCTGCCCCAAGTGCCTGGTGCAGGCCGGGCTGGAGAGCAACCCCTCGCCGCCAACGGGTCCGCAGCCCACGGAATCGAACCCCGCCGGACACGGCTTCGTGCCCCCTTCGGTCGCCGATTTGGCGGACCGGTTCCCGCAACTCGAAATCCTGGAGCTGGTGGGCCAGGGGGGCATGGGAGCGGTCTATAAGGCCCGCCAGCCAGGGCTCGATCGGATTGTGGCCGTGAAGATTCTGCCGCCGGAAGTGGGCCGCGATGCTTCGTTCGCCGAACGATTCACACGCGAAGCCCGCGCCCTGGCTCACCTCAGCCATCCCAACATCGTCGCCGTTCACGACGTCGGCCGCGTGGGCGACCTGTTTTACTTCGTGATGGAGTTCATCGACGGGACCAACCTGCGGCAGGCGATGCAGTCGGGCGAGCTTGCTCCGCCGGAGGCGCTGGCGATCGTTCCGCAAATCTGCGACGCGCTGCAATATGCGCACGACGAAGGGGTCGTGCACCGCGACATCAAGCCCGAGAACATCCTGCTCGACAAGCGCGGCCGGGTGAAGATTGCCGACTTCGGCCTCTCGAAGCTCGTTGCGACCGGCGGGGGCAAGCTGCCCGAGCTGTCGCTCACCGGCACGCACCAGGTGATGGGGACGGTCCGCTACATGGCTCCGGAGCAGCTTGAGGGGGCCAAGGGGGTCGATCACCGGGCCGATATCTATTCGCTCGGTGTTGTGTTTTACGAAATGCTGACCGGCGAATTGCCGCTGGGCCGCTTCGCCCCGCCGTCGCACAAGGTCGAAGTGGACGTACGGCTCGACGAGGTCGTCCTGCGGACGCTGGAAAAGGAGCCCCAGCGGCGCTATCAGCAGGCCGGCGAAGTGAAGACCGCAGTGCAGACCATCTGCCGCGACAAGCCGCCGCCGCGCGAGTCGCTTGTACCATCTGGTGCCGACGCGAAGCCGGACACCGAACCGACCTGGCAGACCTGGTGGTTCGAGCAGACCGCCGCCACGCGGCGGATGCTCAAGATCGTGATGTACGTCAATGCGGTGATCTTTTTCATCTTCTTCGCGGCCACGGAATATCATTCGACCGCCAGCGCGACAACCTTGCGGATCGGCGCGGGCAATTCCTGGCTGGAATACAAAACCGGCCAGCCGCTGGAAGTCGATCTATTGAGCTGGTCGTTCCTGTCCGGGATTGCCGCGGTGCTTATTTTGGCCGCGCTGGCGCGCGTGACGTGGGTCGAAAGGCGCCGCGGGAAGGGAGCTCTTCAGAAGGCAGTCGCGCCGGAGTGGCCGGACGTGCCACCAGCCTCAGGCCCGTTTTCCGCAGCTTTGCCCTGGCGGTTTTGGAACTGGGCCGCGGCAATGTGGCTGGTGGGCTGGCTCGTGGCGGCGGCCCTGTGGAACCTTCGCTGGCCCGGGCTGGGTCTGGCCGCCGTCGTCATGACGGCGATCGGCTACGGCGTCATGCGCTGGTGCCTGTCGCTTTTGCCGGCGATCGAGGGCGAGCAGCGGCGGATGGGCCTGGGGCTAAAGACGTTCAACCGAGTATCGGCGCTTGTGATGTTCGTGCTTGGTTTCTGGGCGCTGATTGCCGCCCATACACCGTTTTGGGAGAACGCCTGGCTGGGCGGTCCCTCGTCAATTCGCGGCGTCTCGCTGGACGAGCGTTACCAAGGCAAGGAGCATCATCTCCTGCGTGAACTGTCTGCCTTTCGCGAGGAGATGCCGCGCGTCGAACTGGTGATGCAGTCCGCCCATTTCGACATGCCTGGACTCACCTCGCTGTGGCTCGCGTTTGCCGGCTGCACGCTCGTCGGCGGCGCTGCGGCGGCCCTGCTCGACGCGCCTCTGTTTCGCCGTCACGCTTTCCAGTATGTCCGCGCGGCCTGTTCCCACGCGGCAGCGATGATCGTGGCCTTGGGCGCGGCGCACGTGGGGGCCACCTTTGCCAGCACGATCCAATTCGAAAGGAAGGAAGACGGGAGCTGGTATCTGGGCAGCGAACTCTCCGCGACGGGCGTGCGCCGGCAGGTCACGTGCCAGGCCAGCAGCGAGCAAGTGGCCGCCGCGATCCAGCAGTGGCTGGCGTCACACGGCTACCGTCCGACGTATCGATCCGAATGGAAAGTGGATACCGTCCCCGCTGGAAAGACGGCGGCCTACGTGCGCGTGCAAGGGGCAGGGAAGGCTTCCATGTTCGACGCGATTCGCATGACTTGGCGCGGGCCGCTCCGCACGGCGCCCTATCTCGACATGCGCTGGATTTCCAGCATTAACCCGAGCGAATCGAGCGTCACGATCGACGCCGGCGTGGCTCGCAAAGGTTTTGGCGAAGCGGAAAGCTACGCGCCAATCCTGGACAGCCTGGAGCAAGCGATCAAGGGGGCGAACTTACAGAAGACCGAGTCATCGCGGACGCAATGACGCAGCCGCGTGGCGCGAGAGTCCGTGCATTTTCCGTCAGGGGGCAAGTGCTCCCGTCCTTGTCGTCGCCTCCACCCGCGCCAAACCAGACATCGCGGCCATCAGTACGATCGCGACAATAGCCAGCACGACGAGCGCCCTGGACATGTTGAGCGATTTCAGGCAGAAGTAATCGCGGACCGCACTCTTGAAAAGGTACAGCAGAATCAGCCCGTTTACGGCGAGTTGCATCAGCTTTTCCGCCGGGAGGTAAGCCATAGTACTGCCGTTCGCCACGACGCCCAGCAGAGCCCAAACGTAACAGAAGGCAGTCGTCCACCAGCCCCACCGGGCGCCGCGCCACATTCCAATACTTGAGGCCAGCGCTAGCGTGCCGACGATGGCGCAGCGGACTGCAACAAGCAAAACAGGAAAGTTCTCGGGGTCGCTAGCCAGTTCGCGCAGCAAGAATGGCGCTGCGACGAAAAACAAGCCCGCGAGCAGGTGCAGCCCGGAGAGAATCCAAATGCCGATCGGCCGCGGCGCGGGCCTGTCACGCGCATGCTGCTCGTCGGCCAGCGTCGGCACGGCAACCACGGGCGGCTGGTAAGGATTCAGTTCCATCGGGCTCTATCCTAAGAAATGCCAGCAGAGCGTGTCGCAGGGGTGGCTCCCCGATGGGCCGTCTTGCTCGACCTATTGAACGCGGACGTTGACCACGTGCGGGCGGGGCTCGCGGTTGCCGGCGGCGTCCTCGGCCAGGGCAGTAATCTTCAATTCTCCGGCGGAAACATTGCGGATCATAACTTCCCACTCGCTGAAGTTGGCGCACAGCGGTCGGGCCGGCTGGCTGTTGACCAGGACTTTGGCAACCTCGCCGTTGTCGGACGTGGTGCCACGGACGAGCAATTCGCCGCGGCCCTGGCGGACATGCGTGATGACCGTGATTGGCGCCAGATCGTCCACAGGGTCGAGTGGCTTGGGGAAGCTCGCCACGTCATTGCCGGGCGGGCCGGAGACAAATGCGTACTGCAACTTGTCTGGGACATTGTCCATCTGGATGTCGCGATACACGTGCTTCTGATATTCGGGCCGCCAGACGCCGTATTCGGCATTGTGGATGTCGAGGTGATCGAGCAGCACGCATGGCGAAACCGGGTGGATCGCCCAGTGAACGTTCCACGAACGCAGGTTGCGGATCACGAAGGGGTGGTTCTCGTCCGGGCCGACGCCGCCGACGTTCGGCTGGCCGAAGGGAACTCCGCCGCCGAGATTCAGGCCGTGCCGCCGCTGGCAGTGAGTCTCGTTGTCTTCGAAGCGAATGAAGGGAAGCGTGCGGATATCGACGCTCAGGCGCGTCCCGTCCGGCTGCTCGACGGTCAGGGCCGGATCGAAGTCGGCCGTCTTGGCGGCCTGGAAGAAGTAGCCGTATTCGTCGCACTCGCAGGCGACGTTGCGGGTGAAGGTGTTGTGGCAATTGGCCCACCAGAACCCGGAGCCGTCATTCTTGTCGAACGGGACGACCTGCTTGGGGAGCGGTTTGCCGATATAGGCTTGCACGGCGAGGTTGCGGTCCAGCACGTTGTACATCTCGGTGCCGTCTTCCAGGAAATAGCCGTGGCCGACGCTCTGGTAGCCGACGCAGTCGCGGACGACGAGGTAGTTGGTGCCGTGGATCGTGAGCCAGCGGTTGCCGCTGTCCCAGATTGATGCGCCGATGACGTAACTGCCGCGCATCGTATCGCCGACCAGGTGATAGTGCAGGCTGTATCGGCCCAGCACCCCTTCTTTGCCGAGATGGCGGAACTCGGCGTAGCTGATCGCTCCGGCGGAATTCCGGTGATACATCGTGTGGCCGCGGCCCGACGCTGGATCGGCCGATTCAACCACAACATTGCGGCTTAGGTTGGCGACGTCGCCGCGATAATTGCCCTCGGCCACGTGGTCATAAGCAAGAGGCCGGTCGAGCGTCAGTTTGTCGCCGGCGATTGCCTCGATGATCCGTTCTTCGGTCTGGGTGCTGTCGCGAGTGCTGGGCTGGAAGGTCTTTTTCACTTTGTTCTGGCGCGTGGTGGCGGTGGGGATGACGCGGTCGCCGACGCGCCAGCCGGTCACCGTTTCAGCCAGGGCGACTTCGCGGTCGCCCGCCTTCGCCGGAGCGCCGAGCTTGAGCCAGGTGCGGCTAAGCGGGGCGCCGTGGAAATCCATCCGCCCGCCGCAGCAAACGATGGCCGGGCACGACTCCTTGTCCATCCCGGCGATGTAGTGCAGGCGAATGACGGCGGTGTGTGCGCCGTCGATCGGCTGATCGGGCGTGCCTACCGCCAGCGCCGGTCGCGGCTCGCCGGGCGCTACTTCCGGCAGATGCACGTCGCAGTCAAAGCCGCTTTCGCTGGCGTCGTCGCCCGGCTGGATTTTAATCAGGCCCACCTCCAACCGCGTATTCCGGTCGGCGGCGAAGGTGAGTGTGCCGGCGATGTGCAGAGAGCGGATGACTTCCGAGGAGCTAACGTCGTACACAACGACGTGACCCGTCCGAATCTGCACCCGCGCTCCGGCGGCGGGAACTTGCTTGCCTTCCCACGTGGCCGGGCTCGACCACAAGCCGCTCGCTGCCGAGCGGATGAGCCCGGGCTGAGCATCCGCGGCAATGGCGGCGTGTCCTAAGAAAACCAAAACAGCGGCAATCGCCATCAATCGGCGCGCGAACCTGTGGAGCAATTGCGAGTCGAACATCGCGATTCCTCAATGCGAAAATGACGTGGCCTAACGGCCCGACGCGCGGAGCAGCGGCTGCTTTACGTACTGCATGGGCACGGAGACAACCGGCTGCGAAAGCTGCGCTTCGGGCCGCCGGCGGCCGATCGCACGGACATAAGCGAAGTGGCGGCCCGCGTCGGCCTCTAGCGCCCCAAGCTCCGTCAGGTTGTCGGGTGCGATTAGTTTGAGCCAGTCGCGCCACAGTTTCCAGCCGTCCGGCAAAGAATCGGCCAGTTCCACGTTCAGGATGCCGGGTTTCTCCCAGTGCCGCCGCCACCAGGGCGCCGAGTGGAGGCACCACGGCTGGTCCTGAGCCCACCACTGCTGAAGGTGCGTGGGAACCTCGTCGTCGATCTCCGCCATCATCCCGGCCCCGGCGATGCCGATCTGGCCCCCCGGCTTAACCAGCCGCGCCAGGTAACTGAGATAATTGTCGTCCGTGCCGTAATAAAAGTAGGAATCGATCGCCACGATCGCGTCAAAAAACTCCGCGGCAAACGGCAGCGAGCGGGCATCGGCGTGGATCGGAAAGACGCCGCCATCCACGCCGGCATCGCGGATTCGCTGGAGATTCTCATCCGCACTGAACCACAGGTCGGTGGCCCAGACCTGCACGCCAAACTCGCGGTGCAGAAAGATCGACGACATCGCCCGTCCGCAGCCCAGATCGAGCACACGCATGCCGGCCTTGAGAGCAAGCGCCTCGGCCAGCCACTCGGTCAGCCAGAGCGGATTGGCCCCGCCGCTGACGCCCGCCAGCACCCACTCGGGGTTGTACGCCGAAGCCCGAGGAAACCGATCCAAAATCAGCCGCTGATCCGTGCTCATGTGGAATCTCCCGGGGCCTAAGACACCCTTGAGCCGTTCGGGTTCAGGGTAATCATGCTCGATCCCACGCTCTACGTGGGATCGCAAGCCTGCGACGCTCCGCGTTGCTGCAGGGCCGCAGAGCGGCGGAACTACCTATTCCCACGCCGAGCGTGGGAACAAGTGGAAACGCGGAATCCTTCGCTTGCGCTTCAGGCTCGTGAGAATTGCCGCCTACAGCGTCGGCAGATTGGGCAGCGCGCTCCGCTCGCCGCGATAGAGATCGTCGCGGCCGGTGGGGGGCTCGAGCTTGAGCGACTTGCTGGTGTAGCGGCGCAGTCCCTCGCGGAAGCTGAACTCCCCTTCGATGCTGCGAATGACCGCGCCGTCACCCACGAGTTGAATCACGATCGTCGTCGTCGAATCGTACGAATACACGCCGTAGTTCTTCTGCGCCTCAAGCGAGAAGCGAGTGGGCTCGCCGGCCAGAAACTTGGCCACCTCGTCCTTGTTCGCAGTGACTCGGACGGCGTTGTATTCCCCTTGCAGCTCGATCTCGTAGCCCGCCAGCGAACCATCGGCATTCTGCCGGCGATGCAGCCGCA
>Ga0065705_10104842_pt1 | contig 10699 bp, 13 predicted proteins | sample SwibulcommuniRL2_FD_59092 | JGI IMG/M metagenome (GOLD analysis project Ga0065705, IMG submission 59092) | Bulk soil microbial communities from switchgrass field near Rose Lake, East Lansing, Michigan, USA - RL2 Bulk Soil v2 (version 2) | ecosystem: Environmental > Terrestrial > Soil >... | reverse complement strand
GCCCGGAATGAACGAGTAAGGGAACGATGGGGGAAATACCTTTGTAAGCCAGGCAGTATAATCCACCAAAAGATCAGTCGCACTCGTTCATGAAAGGAGTATCCGATGCCATCCGCCCCCCGCAACTTTACGGCTGAGAACTTTCTTTTGAATCTCGATGGTGTGAAATGCGGTTTTCTCAAATCTGTCGATGGCGGGGGAATTGCGGCGGACGTGGTCCAGGAACAAGCCGGGAACACTTACTTCGCCCGGAAGCATATCGCTCGGGTGAAATATGAAGAATTGTCCCTGCAGATAGATCTTTCCCTGGATAAGCCTGTATACGACTGGATTGCCGCATCTTGGAATGGAAGCTATGCTCGCAAGGATGTCGAGATATTTGCCGCCGACTACGCCTTGCAAATTAAGAGCCAGCGAGAGTTCTTCAACGCCCTGATCTCAGAAACCACGATTCCTGCGATGGATGCCAGCTCGAAAGACTCATGTACCATGACCTTGAAACTTGCCCCCGAGTATTCACGGTCAAAGAAGGCTTCTGGCAAGCTCACAGGTAACATGAGCAAGGGAGCACAAAAGCGCTGGCTGCCATCCAACTTTAAGTTGCAGATTGACGGTTTGAATTGTAGCGGGGTCACCAAAGTGGATCCTTTCAGTGTAAAACAAACAATTGTCGCTGCCGCCGTTGGTGAGATGCGCGATTACCAGAAGTTGCCAGGCAGGATCGAGTTTCCCAATTTGAGTATCACACTTGCTGAGAGTCATGCACAGTCCTGGATCGACTGGCACGAGGATTTCGTGGTCAAGGGAAATTGTGGTGACAGTCAGGAGAAAAGCGGTTCCCTCACCTTTCTGGCGCCAAATCAAAAGGAACTCGCCCATATCAACTTCTTCAACCTGGGCATCTTCCGCCTTGCGCCTGAGAAACATCAAGCGCAGGCAAATCAGCTAAGCAGAATTGTCGCCGAACTCTACTGCGAGCGGATGGAGTTTGTATTTCCCGGGAGTTAGTGTCAGGAAAAATTCATACCAGGAATCTGCAACGTTGCTCTTCATGACCGGTAGGGTAAAATTGGATAACGTTTCACCTCATTCACATGTCAAAACGTAAGTTACTGAAGAGTACATCTACGTCATCGTTCGGATCGCCGGGTCGCGAAGGCCACGACTCCTCGGCGTTCTATAAGACGCGTCTCTATGAGGATCAACCTCAGGTGGAGTCAGAAGCGTACGTCGAAAATTCACCTGCGGGCGTGGATGTGATCTTCCAGCATTCCTCCGAGGCGATGGACGAATTGCCTGATTGCTCTGTCCATCTGATGGTCACTTCTCCGCCATATAACGTGGGGAAGGACTACGATGAAAATCTATCTCTGGATGAATACCTTGCCTTCCTCAGGAATGTCTGGAAGGAAGTCTACCGTGTGCTGGTCCCGGGTGGACGTGCCTGCGTCAACGTTGCCAATTTGGGACGCAAGCCCTATATCCCTCTCAATGGCTTGATCGCCCAGGAGATGACGGGATTAGGCTTCCTGATGCGCGGTGAGATCATTTGGGATAAAGCCTCCTCCGCCAGCACATCCACGGCCTGGGGCTCCTGGCAATCTGCTACCAACCCGACTCTGCGCGACACCCACGAATACATTCTCGTCTTTTCGAAGGGAAGTTTCCGGCGCGATAAGATGGACGGTCGTGTAAGCACGATTTCGAAGGAGCAGTTCCTCGAGTTTACGAAATCCGTTTGGGAAATCCCATCCGAATCGGCACGGAAAGTGGGACATCCAGCTCCATTTCCGGTGGATTTGCCCTTTCGCCTGATCCAGCTATACACGTTCTCGAACGAAATTGTCCTCGACCCATTTATGGGATCGGGGCAGACAGCCATCGCTGCGCTGCGGGCAGACAGGCACTTTGTTGGATATGAAATTAGCGGGGAATATCTTGAGCTTGCGAAAAACAGGATTCAAGACAGCAGATAAAGCTCCTTTCTGCGTAACCTTCCATGTTTTGTAATGCACGTCTACCTTCACAAGATAGACAATTCGGTTTGCCGTTTTTCCAGGCGATGGGGAATTCAGCATTTCCATCCGTGAAGAATGGATCTTGTGTCGGGTCAATGAGCTTCGCCTGCTCGGAGAGAATCGGCGGCCCCCCACAGCGGATCGTTTCCATACATCAGCCACGGGAATGCAAGGAAGCTGTTCATGTCACCGCCTGCAAACTCAATGCCCATAAGCTCATAATGTGAAAAGAACGATGGCGATCAACGCGGCAGCGATCCCAAGCCACTGTTTGAATGCAAGGCGTTCCTTTAAGAAAAACCATGCCAGTAGAACCGTTGCGCCTGGATACAACGAGCTTAAGACTGCGGCGATATCGAGTCGGCCGGCCTGGCTCGCCAAAATGAAGAAGAAGTTGCCTCCCAGGTCGAGCGTCGCGTTGAACAGGACCACGGTCCAGGCAGTGCGCGGTACGGGGACTGGTTCACGCCTCGCGAGCACAGCGAGGAACAAGAGCAGTGTCCCTGCGAGGCGTGAGCTAAGCATGGGCCAGAGGATGGCGTGCGTTTCCTGGGTGGCGTAATGAAGGAAAATAAAGTAACAACCAAATCCGACTCCCGAGAGGATTGGTAGTCGCAGGTCCGCAAGATGGCTGAGGCGGAATGGTTCCGTCTCATTTCCGCGCGAGATCAGCCAGACCGCCCCGAGTGCGATCACAAACCCGACGACTTGAAGCAGGCTCGGCAAACCTTCGGTGATCGCGCCGACGACGACCGGCAGCACCGCCGCAAACAAGGCCGAAATTGGTGCAGCAATGCTCATCTGTCCCTTCGTAAGGCTGTAGTACAAAAGTAACAAGCCCATGGAGCCAAGCGCTCCACCGACGATCGAGTTGATCAAGGCGGAAGCAGAGGGGATTGATTCGCGATAGACACTCATCACAATTGCTATCAGAATCAAACCGAAAAAATCCGCATAGAGAACGGCACGGTAGGCGCCAAGTTTCCGGCTGGCGAGTCCACCTGCAAAGTCTCCGGCACCCCAACTGAGGGCGGAGAGAAAACCGAAGAATATGGGGAGCAAAATTCCTCTTTATTTTTACCAGTGATTTTTCTGAACAATTTTAGGATGCGTCGTCTTTAGATTTTCCCCGCCGCTTTGGCGCGGTCCAAAACCTTTTGGGCGTTCTTCAACAGCGGCATATCGATCATTTTTCCATCGAGAGCATATGCCCCCTTGCCCTCGCGTTGACTGGACTCAAACGTCTCGATGATTCGGCGTGCATACTCGATCGCATCGTCGGATGGAGTGAACGCCTCCTGCACCACCGACACCTGGCTCGGGTGGATGATCTGTTTCCCACTGAAGCCGAATCCTGCTCCCTGCTCCGCTTCGAGGCGCAGTCCTGCCTCATCGCGGAAATCAATGAAGACCATGTCGATCGCCTGCAGGTCGTTCGCCGCGCAGGTTGTGACGACCGCCTGCCGCGCGTACAGTACCTCGGTTCCCTCCTTCGTGCGCTGTGCCCCAATCGAGGCAGCGTAATCCTCTGCTCCGAAGATGATCGCTTCGAGACGCTTATCGGCTTCGGCGATTTCCCGGAGATTCAGGATTCCCTTTGCCGTTTCCACACCGACCAGCAAACGAACACTCCCGAGATCGTGGTTGCTCGACAACTCATACGTTTCGATATGATCGCTGACCCACTTCACCTGCTCTGCCGATTCGATCTTCGGCACTACAATCGAATCCGGATCTGTAGAAAGCGCCGCGGCGAGGTCATAGGATTCCAAGCCTGATCCGACGCTATTGATGCGAATGCAGCGCTCGGACTCACCGAAGATCAGTTCCTTCATCGCCTGTGCAATCACCGCCCGCGCTTCGGTCTTGCGGTTCACTGCCACGCCGTCCTCCATGTCCATGCAGATGCAGTCCACACCCAGGGTTGTGGATTTTTCGATCTTGCGCCGATCATCGCCGGGCATGTATAACAGGGCTCTTCTGGAGTGCATGATGTTCCCTTATATTCCGTCGTTACGAGGAGCCACGAAGTGGTGATGAAACAATCTCATTTACACTTACAAGGATGAATGAGATTGCTTCGAGCTAACGCCTCGCGATGACGAGTTATTTTGTTTTTTTCAAAAACATTGCCGTCCTCTCAAATTCCACCACAATTGTACCGTCTGGTTTCCTGCCCCAGCACTTGATTTTGACAATTCCCACGTCTGGCCTCGACTTGGACTCGCGTTTCTCGATAATCTCACTCTCAGCATAGATCGTATCCCCGTGGAACACGGGATTCGGATGCACCACTTTATCATAGCCGAGGTTAGCAATAATTGTCCCCTCGGTGAGTTCCGGGACAGTCAATCCCACGACCAGCCCGAACGTGTACACGCCATTGACCAGCCGCTGACCGAACTCTGTTTTCGATGCGAAGTCCTCGTTGACATGCAACGGTTGTGTGTTCATCGTCAACGCCGAGAAGAGCACGTTGTCCATCTCGGTGACAGTGCGTCCTGCGTGCTTGAATTTCATCCCAACTTCGAGTTCGTCAAAATATTTCCCAGGCATGATGCCTCCTTCGCTAACCACGGAGACACTGAGCCACGGAGAATCTAAAAACTCTGTGTCTCCGTGGCTTAGTGGTTAGATGTCCTCAATTTCGATCAACATCTGTTCTCGTTCAACTATCTGTCCCTGCTGAACATATAATTTCTTCACTACGCCATCGCGTGGCGCTTGGACGCGGATCTCCATCTTCATCGCTTCGAGCAACAACAACGTTTGTCCTTTTGTCACCGCATCTCCTTCGCTCACATTCACCGCCCGGACCTGCCCCGGCATGGGCGCGGTCAACTCGCCTGCCGCGTGGTGATGTCCCGCCGCACCGGTGCGTCCGCCGGAGGATTTGGCCAGCACAAACGTTTGACCGTTCACCGTCACCCAGCGTTTGGTGTTATCCGAGGAGACATAAGCCGTGATGCGTTCCCCATCCATGAGCAGGTCCAGTTTCCCATCTTTTGACTGCAGAATTTCAACGTCGATGGTTTTCTCTCCTATTGTGATGCGATAGGAGTTGCCTGATCCGCCCGGAGTCAGGTCAATGGGAATGGATTGACCATTAAAGTCATAGGTGAGTTTCACTTGGCGGATTCTCCCAGTAGGTGATCGGGAATATGTCCGCCGGTCATGACGCAAATCACCTGGATTTGATCGTCGATCAAGCCACAGCGTACCCCATAATGTTGTGTCGGACAATTGAACGTCACGTTGGCAATCGGGCTATCCGGATGCTGTTCGAGAAACTCAACCAGCTGTTTCATTGCTTGAAGATTGAGTCCAATATTTCTGGAAGCCATCTGATTTAATCTTTGCTTCAGGGCTGGCAGTAGTTCGCTTGCCAGAGCATAATTTTCAAAATAGTGGATATCCGGATCATTAGGAGACTCGAGCAAATTTGCCAGATCCGGATTTTGCTCCAGATAGGGAGCCAAAACATTGCTGGAACGAATCGCCGTGAAAAACTCTTCCCTGGAGATCTTATCCATTGTTCCCACCAATCCTAAACCCAGTCGCTGCTTTCCACGGGCTATAGGGATCAGATTCGTTTTGATTTTTGATTTCAGATTTTCGATTGATATTTGTTAAATCGGCGACCGCTGCGGCAATTATATGGAGCGCGGGAGCTTGCTCCTGCATACCCAATGGTGAGCCGTTTGACTCCATAGATTGTTCCACCCATCTTGTCGTGACCTTTCCGTCTGCAAAATCAGGATGAGATAAGACTGCTTGCAGGAAGTCAATATTCGTGATCACGCCATGGACTACGAATTCCTTCAATGCAGTCTGCATCCGTTGAATGGCAGCCTCACGTTCCTCTGCGTGGACGATCAACTTTGCCAGCAGGGGATCGTAGAAGTGCGTGACGTCACTGCCGGCGACGAAGCCTGAATCGAGGCGAATGCCGGGTCCGCGCGGCTCGATGTATTGCAGTAGCTTTCCTGTGCTTGGCAAAAATCCATGCTCTGGGTCTTCGGCGTAGATGCGGCACTCGATGGCGTGTCCGCGTTGAGTGAAGTGGGACTGGGTAAATGGGAATCGCTCTCCGTTTGCAATGCGGATTTGCCAGTGGACCAGATCCACCCCGGTGACCAGTTCGGTAACAGGGTGCTCCACCTGCAGGCGCGTATTCATCTCAAGGAAATAAAATTTCAAAGTATCGGGTTCGACAATGAACTCAATGGTCCCCGCGTTGTAGTAGTTTACAGCCTTTGCCGCGGCGACCGCGGCTTTTCCCATTTCTTCACGTAGTTCCGAAGTTAACAACGGCGAGGGCGTCTCTTCGATGATCTTTTGATGTCGTCGCTGGACGGAGCATTCACGTTCGAAGAGATGAATGAGATTTCCGTGCTGATCTCCAAAAACCTGAAACTCCACGTGATGAGCATTCGCGACATACTTCTCAACCAATAAACGGTCATCGCCAAAGGCGTTTAACGCCTCCCGCCGCGCGGACTCAATTGCTTCAACCAAGTCCTGTTCTGTGTTGACGACGCGCATCCCTTTGCCGCCTCCCCCGGCGGCAGCTTTGACAAGGACCGGATAGCCAATTTCCTTTGCTGCTTTCTCAAACTCTGCCTGATCCACTAATCCTTCCACCCCTGGTACTGTGGGCACGCCGGCTCCCTTCATGCGAATTTTCGATTCAGCCTTGTCACCCATTGCACGGATCGAATCGGCTGAGGGACCGATGAAGATCAATTGAGCGGATTCGACCGCAGCGGCGAACAAGGCGTTCTCTGAGAGGAAGCCGTAGCCTGGATGAATAGCATTGGCTTTTGAATCGAGCGCGGCGCGGATCAACACCTCCATATTCAAATAGGATTCCTTAGGTGATGCCGCGCCGATGCGAATCGCCTCGTCCGCATATGAAAGATGCAGCGCGTTTTTGTCCGCGTCCGAGTACACGGCGACGGTCTTGATGCCGAGTTCCCGGCAGGCGCGCATGATGCGGATGGCAATCTCGCCGCGGTTGGCAATTAGAATCTTGTTGAACATATTACAGAATATTCTCAACGAAAAAGATCAGTGTGCTGACGATCAAGCCTGCGAAGAAGAACATATAACCCAGGCGGATGTATTTGTATTTATTCTTCACTAAGTAGAGCCCTGAGTAATAGATTTCCTTTACCATGATTTCATAGGTACGGTCTGAGTCATTCATGATCTCTTCCATGTCCCGGATATATTCCTCATAGGGGATATCCGCATAGTTGCCAAAAAATAGTGGGCTGTAGGCGGGATCATGCACGGAATATTTTTTGCGTCCAAAGCCTGACACTCTGGGAATGACAGTCATTAGTGCCAGAAAGATTGTAATGAACAGAAATCCAACCAACGCCACTAAAGCCCCGGTAAAACGCGGATCGGAAACTCTGGTCAGTGAAATGGATAGTAATACCGATGAAATACTGAGCAGAATATTGGCTTTTGCGTCAGCCATCTGACTGAAAGTGACGAGATGCAGACGCGTTTCGCGCAACATGTGATCGAGTTGCTGACGAGGCTCTTTGATGTGCATAGTCCATCCTCCTTCGCCGCACTGCTGATCCTATCCTTCATAGTTTTATTGGTCATTGCTCTTAAGCAGCGCGAGCAAAGTTCTTTCCTTATCGGGATTCAACCCGGCGCGCCACTGGTGATCTGCGGGGCGCGTCTCAGCCCAGGCAATCGTATCGCGAATCGTCTCCTCGAGCGGGCGGAATTTTAGCCCTACTCCGATCGCTTTGGAAATATCCACGCGCGAGAAGCCCGCGCTCTCTTCATCGTCGGGGACCCAGACAGGCATGTCACTCCAGGGGGCAACTTCGTGCTCCTTCAAAAAGTCCACGCCCGCCCAATAGACCGAGGCATCACTGCCTGCGACTCGCTGGCAGGCGTCGAGCGTTTCGCCAAGAGACAATTCGGTAGCCGGTCCCGTCGCATTATAGATTCCCGATGCGCTTTCTTCGATCAACTTGATAACAAAATCCGAGAGATCGCGCACGTCAATGATCTGCACGGGAACATTGGGATCCTGCGGCGCGATGACATCTCCACCGGTTTTGATGCGCACGGGCCAATATGTGAAACGATCGGTCGGATCATTCGGACCAACGATCAAGCCAGGTCGAATGATCAGGGCGCGATCACCATAGACGTCCTGTACCGTTTTTTCGCACAACGCCTTGAGCGGACCATACGTCTCGCCGGTGACCTCTTCGATGGACTCGTCTTTCAACTTCCCGACCGCATCGGCTTCATTGACGCCGATCTTCTTGAAGATGGCATCGTCGTACGCAGAAATGGACGAGATGAAGACGTAACGCCCCACGCTCTTGTCTAAGCCTTGAGCGGCGAGGCGGACGATACGCGGCACATACCCTGCGACGTCTATGACTGCGTCCCATTTGCGACCCGCAAGCTTATCGATGTCATGTTCCCGGTCGCCAAGGATGGTCTCAATAGTTGGGAAGAGGTCTGGGTTTGTCTTGCCGCGATTAAATAGAGTAACCTCGTGCCCGCGGGCGAGTGCCGCCTCCACTAGGTGGCGTCCAAGAAATTTCGTCCCGCCGAGGATGAGGATGTTCATGGTTTGATCCCTATAATGGAGAAGATTGTATCTGTAGGTTTTACTGGCTCGAACGTGAATCCGCTAAAGAGTTGAATATCCTTGAAACCTGCCTGCTCGAACAACGCGATAGCCTGTTCGCGTGTGAACGAGCGCGTCGCCGGAGCCTGTTCGTGCGTTTCGGATTCGATCACCTGTCCATCCTTGATGACTTCCCAGATATCGCGTGAGTCTTCCATCTGCGTTTCAGGGTGGAAGCGATACCATCCTTTCCTGCGGACGGTCGCGCCATCTTTGGGGCGGATAGCTTCTTGCGTGAATTCACCTTCGAGTGGAGCGCCTTCTCCCCATAGAGCCATAAATGGCGCGGCAAAGACGCCGCCTGGTTCAAGGTGAGCATAGATGCATTGCGCAGCTTGCAAAGGTTCTTCCGGCTTCAGAAGTAATTGGAAGGAACTGGATGGCACCAGGATGGTCTTGTATTTGCGCGGCAGGTCCAGCGCCGTCATGCCTTGGTTATAAAGATTCGGGTTGTGTCCTTTTTGCGAGGCATTCTGTCTGCAGATCGCGATCATTTCAGGCGAGATATCCACACCGTCAATGTCGATGCCCTGAGAGAGATAATCGATTAACAGGCGTCCGGCCGCGCAACCGATGTCAAGAGCAGGCTGACCGTATTTCCTGATCACGTCAAGAAAGAAGAACCGATCCTCCCAATCGGATGTGTCGCCACGCAGCAGGTCCCAGTATCTGACCATTAAGCCGTAATATTCGTAATCGGGTGTTGTCATCCATGTACCTCTTTCATAATATGTCGTTGCGAGCCGAAGGCGACACTTGCGCCCGATTTTTGAAATGCTAACGCATTTCATGGCAAATCGTGCGTTTGGTGCAGTGCAGGTGAGCAAACTCCTCGCACGCTGTAAGATTGCTTTGGGCGGTGCTTTGACTTCGTTACACTCCGCTCAGCGCGAAAAAATTTTCTATTTCTTCACCCTTGTCAATTGTGCTTCTGTAGCTTTCGCTTCTCCATATTCGGGATGAATGTTGTAGGCGGTAATGACCAAATGATCGGCATCCACTAATTCCAATTGTGTCCGCCAGCCCCAGTCCGGTCCGCCGGTGGGATCAGGGTAACTGCCTAGCACAGAGAATCCGTTCTCTGTCGGTGTACCCACGCAAAACATAATGGCTGTGTTATTGTGGAAACTATCCACCCATGAGGCTTCGTATTGATCGGTCAGTGTGTTGTAGCCAAAGGTGAACATGCCATGCTGTGGTTCGCCCTCGATCGAACCTTGGTAGAGGTAGATGGCGAAGCGTCCTTCCAGGACCAGGGTGATGGTTCCCAGAACAGGTGATTCGTCGGCAAGTTTGTCCGGCTCAAGCCAGAGTTTGGATATGCCCGTCCAGCTGCCGACAAGTTGCCTGAGAAAATGATGCGGGCTGCCGGATGATCGTTCAAAAGTCATTTCGCTCTCCTCGCTTTTTCTTCAAATAGATTTCGAAACCAATTTTAACCACACAAATGCTTGTTCTTGAGTTGATGTTCCGTATAGTACATTGTGAACAGAAAGTGAGTTGCTGAGAAAGACGAAAGACACTTGCACCGCACGCAAGTGCAGGTGGGAAAGATGTGTTAAGGCATTGGAATTGGTGAGTCGAGCGAAAAGGTTGACGGTCCTGACGTATTGTATTCCGCTTGTTCCTCTCGTATGGCGTTTTTCCGTTGATGAGAGATCATTGGAACCAGCATACTTATGATTTTGGTGGCCAGTCCCATGCGATGCTTGACAACCTCAGCAGGCATTACAAGGCGGGATTTGTAATACCAGTCGCGGCTTTCACGGGCAGAGCCGAGAGAGAATTCAATGAAACGGGCGCGATCAAGACCTTTGCTTCGTGAATATCCTTCCGTTAAATTTGCGCTGATCGAGCCTAGTGACCGATGAAGTTGATCAGCCACACTCCACATCAAATTGTTTTTCGACAAGGCTAGTACATCGTTCCAGCCGATATCATCAGCAAATAATGCAAGTTTATATACATCAAGCTTCCATATCGGATCATTTGTGATTGCAGACGG
>Ga0065705_10104840_pt1 | contig 10706 bp, 8 predicted proteins | sample SwibulcommuniRL2_FD_59092 | JGI IMG/M metagenome (GOLD analysis project Ga0065705, IMG submission 59092) | Bulk soil microbial communities from switchgrass field near Rose Lake, East Lansing, Michigan, USA - RL2 Bulk Soil v2 (version 2) | ecosystem: Environmental > Terrestrial > Soil >... | reverse complement strand
CCCGCCAATGCCACCGCCCGATAGCGCGGGTAACCGGCAAATAGTTCGTCGCCGCCGTCGCCCGAAAGCGATACCGTCACGTGTTTCCGGGTCAGCTCCGACAAATACCAGGTCGGAATGGCCGAGCTGTCGGCGAACGGTTCGTCATAGTGCCACGCGAGCTTGGGCAAGATCGCCACGGCATCGGGCGTGACTTGCATCGTCGTGTGGTGCGTTTGCAAATGATTGGCGACCCGCTCCGCAAAACCCGATTCGTCGTATTCCTTCACGGGAAAGCCGATCGTGAACGTTTTGATCGGCTCGGCCGATAGCTTTTGCATCAATGCCACGACGATCGACGAATCGATGCCCCCCGAAAGAAACGCCCCCAGGGGCACGTCGCTGCGGAGACGAATCCGCACGGCATCCTCCAAAAGCCGGCGCAGCTCGTCGATCGCCTGCGGTGCAGTGATCCGCCGCTCGGCGGTGAAGTCGGGATTCCAGTACGACTTGACCTCTAATCGGTCGTCCTGCCACACCGCCCAGTGCCCCGGCGGGAGCTTGCGAAAACCGCGGAAAATCGTGTTGGGATGCGGAATGTATTGATAGGTCAGATACTCGTCGATGGCCGATGGATCGACCTCACGCGGCAGGCCCGGCACCGCGAGTAGGCTCTTGAGCTCGCTGCCGAAGAGCAGCCGCCCCGGATCGTGCCGATAGACCAGCGGCTTTTTGCCAAGGCGGTCGCGCCCCAGCACCAGCCGCCGCCGACGGGCGTCCCACAGGGCCACGGCGAACATGCCGTTCAAGTGGGCAAAGCAATTCGGCCCCTCGTCCTCGTAGAGATGGACGATCGTCTCGGTGTCGCTGTCCGTATGGAACTTGTGGCCCGAGCCCTCCAGCCGGCGACGAAGAAAATCGTAGTTGTAGATCTCGCCGTTGAACACGATCTGGACCGTGCCGTCTTCGTTGGTCATCGGCTGCTGACCCGTGGCCAGGTCGATGATAGATAGCCGCCGATGCCCCAGAGCGACGCCCGGCATCGCCTCGTAGGGCGGGCGAAGCTGAAAATCGTGCTGATACTGCCCCTCGGCATCCGGCCCACGGTGACGCAGGGCATCGGTCATTTTCCGCAACAGCGCAGCATCGACCCCCAGCTTCGGATCGGTCCAGATCGCACCGGTAATGCCGCACATGGAGGAGGAGTGAGTGGAGGAGTCGTGAGTGGGGAGTAGTCGAGACGGCGCTGTAGGGAACGCCCTCTGTGGCGTTCCGGGAGGGCGAGGCTCCTGCCGAGCCGCGGCTGTAGGGAACGCCCTAGGTGGCGCTGCAGGACGCGGGAAGTATCGTCACGTAACGGGTGCAAGGCAAGCGTTGCGGTCCCCAGGGGCCACCGCTAGAATAAAAGACATCTTGTCTAGATCGTGGAGGATGCCATGTTGCTACTGCGGATCGCGCTCGCGTCGCTAGTGGTGTTTTCGTTTGCAGATGTCCTCCGCGCCGACGACGCTGAGCCCGCCCAGCCGACCCAGGCGGATCGCCGGGCCGCCATGGTCCGCAGGATCGATGAGATCATCAATGCACGATTGAAGGCAGAAGGGATTGAACCGGCCGCCCGCTCAAGCGATGCCGAGTTCCTCCGCCGGGTGAGCCTCGACCTGACCGGGGCGATTCCCCGTGTCGCCGACGTGCGGGCCTTCCTCGCCGATGAGCGGCCCGATAAGCGGGCCCGGATGATTGATCGCCTGCTCGATTCGCCCGCCCACGCCACGCACATGGCCAACACCTTCCGCCACATCATGCTCCCCGGCGGCATGGACATCGAGCAGATCAACAATGTGGTCGGTGTGCAGAATTGGCTGCGGCAGCGGTTCGTCGAAAATGTCCGCTACGACAACCTGGTTTCGGAGCTCCTCGTGGCAACGGCCGGCGACGACGCCGGGCCAGCCCTCTATTACACGTCACTCGAGTTGTTACCGGAAAAGCTCGCCGGCAGCACCGCCCGCATCTTTCTCGGCCTTCAGATCGAATGTGCCCAGTGCCACGACCACCCGTTCGACCACTGGAAGCAGACCGACTTTTGGGGCTACGCCGCGTTCTTCGCCCGCCTCCGCCGGCCCGACATGAACCAGCCGGGTGTGCAAATGGCACTGGTCGATATCGACGAAGGCGAGGTGCAGCACCCGAAGACGGGCGAGGTCGTCCTGCCGCAGTATCCGTCGGGAAACGCGCCGGCCAAGGACGAGCTTGGGACCCGCCGCCAGCAGCTTGCGATCTGGATGGCCTCGCGCGACAACCCCTATCTGCCGCGCGCCGCCGTCAATCGCGGCTGGTCGATCCTCTTTGGCCGTGGCATCGTCGAGCCAGTTGATGACCTGGGGCCGCAGAACCCGCCGAGCCACCCCGAGCTGATGGATGAGCTGACGCGGTATTTCACCAAGAGCGGCTTCGACATGCGCGAGCTATTGCGGACACTCGCCAACACCGAGGCCTACCAGCGCACGAGCGCGTGGTCGGGCCCCAAGCAGCCGCCGGCAGACCTGTATGCCTGCATGGCGGTCAAGACGCTTTCGGCCGAGCAGCTTTACGACAGCGTCAACCGCGTGCTTAATCGCCGCGGTCAAGGGATGATGCCCGGCACCAACGTCCAAAGCTCGCTCCTCGACCCTCAGCGGCAGGTGTTCATCGCCAAGATGCAGGTGGCCGGCCGCTCGCCACTGGAGTATCAGGCCGGTGTGCTCCAGGCCCTGACGCTGCTCAATGGCTCGGACCTGGCCGAGGCAACCGATCCTCAGAAAAGCCCGCTGCTGGGCGCCCTGGAAGCGCCGTTCCTCGGCAGTGACGAGCAGCTCCAGACGCTGTTTATTGCCACGTTTTCACGGCCGGCAACCGACGAAGAGCTTACGCTTTGCAAAAACCAGCTCGCCAGCCGCAGCGAAAGCGACAAGGCCAAAGCCTGGAGCGACATCCTCTGGGCAATCATGAACAGCGCCGAGTTCGCGCTGAACCATTGATTACGTGGGTTTTCGCTCCGCGCTGGGCACGCCTCCTCGCGGTCCGAAAGACGACATTACGCAGGCACTTCATGGGGCCTGTTGCCGCTGCGCAGCAGCGTCCACGCGGTCGGCGCGATCACCAAAGCGATCCCGAGTAGCGTGAGCCCTCCAAAGCTCCGCTGCCAAAAGGCCATTTCTAGCAGCATCGTAATGCCAACCTGCGCCAGGCCGACCACCGAAATCCGCGCCGGCGGTCCCGCGGCAAACGCCTTCGTCAAGAAAAGCTGACCAATCGTGGCCGAGAGGCCAACGCCGACCAAAAGCACTAGGGTCTTAGGCTCGAACACGATCGGCCTGGTCGTGGGAAATACGAATAGCGCGGCGACACAGGCGGCCAAGGCGACGGCTGAGAAGTGGGCGACAATCGCCCGCGGATCGAGTTCCTTGACCTGGTGCAAGCCGATCAGGGCGATTGCGCTTGTGAACGAGCTGATGATCGCGGCGCCGATTGCGATATAGCCGGGCAGCCTGTCAGCAAAGCTGGGCAACTTATCAGCGCCTGGAAGCATGCCGGCAGTCGCGGCAAATTCCGGCTGCTGCATGAGCACAATGCCAAAAACGCCGATAATCACCGCCGGCCACACGTCCAGCGGCGGCGACTCGCCCAGGAGGGGCCACGACAGCACCGCCACCCACAGCGGGAACATATTGGTGAGCGTGAGCACTTCCGACACCGGATAGTGCGTCATCGCGTAGAAGCCGCAAACCAGGCTGACGCTGCCGGCGAGGCTCCGCATCCAGAGCTTGCGCGGGCGAAAGAAGACGAGCTTCGCGCCCCCGCCAGCAGCGAGAGTCGCCGCAAAAACCATCGCCAGGCCCGTGCGGGCGATTGCGATCCACTGCCAGTCGCATTCGTCCCTAAGGGCCCTTGTCAGCGCCGCCATCACGGCGAACGAGGTCGCCCCGCAGAGCATCCAGACGTAAGGCAGGGCGGCGGGGCGGGACATGCGAGTAAGCACGGCAAGGCGGCGCGGGCGGAATGCCCATTGTAGGCAGGGCGCATCCGCGAATGAAGGCGAAGAGTCGCCATGGCCTTCCTAGGTTCGCGCTATGCTTACTGGCAACCCTTACGGCCGGTTTTGCGGCGACGAATCCGCCGCAGACACGGCCGGCTTTCCCTGCTGAGCTTGTTGCCACACCATGAATCCGCCCCCTCCGATCAGCAAAAAAAGCACAAACCAGAGCACGCCATCGCGAATCGCGGCCAGGCCGCTCTTGAGGCCAGGAAACGCAGCCAACAGCGAAAAGAACAGCGCCGCCCCGGACATTCCCACGGCGGCCAAGGTCAGTTGCTGCTGTAAGGTGGCGTCCACTTGCTGGACTCCCGCGGAATCCAATCGAACCGGAATCTGTCCACTTCTTCCTACCAAAGCCTAACCGCGCCGTTCAACGATTCTTGAGCGGTAGACCTCCACATAATCACAATTCCGCAGTGGGAAGATCGGTTTATTCGCTTTGCGAAAACCTGGCTCGCGACGCAGGTGTATTCTCGCGCCTGGCTTGGCGTCTCTTCTTCGATGCGATGTTCTTCGCTGTGGCTTTCGTCGGCCCTGCCGCCCGCAATCCGCCGGCGGCTAACAAGGCGACAAGCTTCTTTGGCGCCAGCAGTCGATAACTTTCGTCGATCCATCGTTCCAACAGGCCGGCGGGCGGAGCCTGGTCTTTGGAAAGAGTTACCTTCACCCAGCCATTGGCGCCGACCGCGCAGACCTGAGGAGACTTCGCTGCGAGTCTGTCCGCCTCCGCCAGCGAATCGCCCAGCTTGAGCCTTAGCTCCGCCGCGCCGATGAACAAAAACGCTTTGTTCCCGGCCTTGTAAGTGCTGCATTCCAGTGCTGTGCCACGGCAGGCAATTGCTTCCTCAGCTTCCGGGTACTTCAGGGCCAAGAGCCGCAGAGCTCGCAGCAGCCCGCTCTCGGATCGTGTTGGCCGCGCCATGGGCGCCTCCAGGTTGAAACTGTAATCGAGATGCCAATGCACGGTGCCATTGTCGTACGACGCTTATAGTACGATGCGCTTGCGGTCCAGTGTTTAGTATTCTATCGCGAAAGACTTACAACACCTCGGAGGGCAGTTTCATGTCGCGCATCGCCGTTTCGCTGCTATTCCCTTGGCTCTTCGCCGGGGCGATCGTCGCCTTGCCAGACCCGATTCGTCCCGATCCCGCCACGCCGCGGCCGATCGCCGCTGTGGACTCGGTCTTCATCGAGAATCTCACCTGGATGGAGGTTCGCGACGCTCTGAAGTCCGGCCAGGACACGGTGATCGTGGCCACCGGCGGCGTGGAACAGAACGGCCCCTACCTCGTGACGGGAAAGCACAACGTCGTGCTCCGCGGAACTACCGAGGCGATCGCTCGCAAGCTCGGGAAGACTCTCGTCGCGCCGATCGTCCCCTTTGTCCCTGAGGGCGACATCGACCCACCGACGCAGCACATGCTCTATCCGGGGACGATCAGCGTCAGCGAAGCGACCTTCGAGGCTCTGCTTGCCGACATTTGTGCGTCCCTCAACACGCACGGCTTTCGGCGGATCGTGCTCATCGGCGACAGCGGCGGCAATCAAGCGGGTATGAAGGCCGTTGCCGAGCGACTAGGCAAGGAGTGGCAAGGTAAGTGCCGCGTCCTCTTCATCCCCGAGTATTACGACTTCTCGGCGGTCACCAAGTGGCTCGAAAGTCAGGGGATCAAACAAACGCCGGAGGGTCTGCACGATGATTTTGGAATGACGGCGCAGATCCTGGCGGTAGAACCTCAAGCAGCCCGCATGAACGAGCGTATCAAGGCGGGCAAGTTCAAGATCAACGGCGTGGACCTAGCCCCGGCCGACAAGGCGATCGAGTGGGGTCGACGAATCATCGACCTGCGGGCAGATATTACTGTCAAGGCTATTCAGAAGGCGTCGCAGCCGTAGCTGCGCGATTAGGTTCAATACCAGTCGTTATTACGGCCTCCAAACGGGGCCCATTGTTTTTCGACCGCCGTTCCCAGCGCGTCGGATCAATCGCGTCGAGTACGGGCACTTCGAGAGCCAGTTCGACGGCAGTACACCACCCAATTCTTCGTGCCGATTCGATAACGAATTGGACTGAGCGTGCCTGGCGATCACTCGCCATCGAAAGTCGCCTTTCGACGGCCTGAGCGATGTCCCGTAAGGTCTTGGTCTCAAAAAGCTCATCGTCGCCAAACTGCACACCCAACTTGTCTTCAAGCATGATGAGGATTCCCGCTACGGAGACCCAGGCGGTGAATTCATCCACCATAGCCCGCATCCCTTGCCCGACCGCCTCGAGTGCGTTCCCGCAGTTCGGGCATATCGCACGAAGGCTTAACAGATCGTCCACTCGCTGCATCGAAGCCGCTGAGCACACTTCGCAAGTGACCTCCGAAGGATCAATGAATTTCATGGGGCCTCACGCAGCCGAACAATGTTCGAATAGGGAGGGGACACACGGATTCCAGTCGGCGAGTCTTGCACTCACTGAATGTCGCGCTATTTATCATACGCCTTCACCAGCTGCTTCGGAGCGGTGTTTCGCCAGGCAGCCAGCAGTGCCTGGCGGACGATCAGTTTGTTGGCGGCCTTGAGCGTGACGAGGGTGCAGCCGCGGCGGCCCCAGGCGCCGCTGGCGGGCTTGTAGGCCGTCGGTTCATCGCGGATCAGGTCGGCTTGATGCTGGGGCGTTAGCTTGACCATGCCCCAATCCTCGTCGGGCCCGAGCGTTGCGAAGATCTTGCCCTTCACGCGGAAATCGGGATGTCCCATGTGAGCCGATTCCTCGGTCTCGGGAAAGCTGAGGGCCACGCGGCGGAATTCATTGGCAGTCATTGGGTCTGCTGCGGGATGTTGGGCGATGGAAACACAAGCCGCAAAATGCCTAGTACGAAAAACACGACGAACGGAATCGTGACCGGAATCGGCTCGGTCAGCGAACTGTTTGGCCCGCGGACGTCGATCCAGTGGACGAGGGCCAAGAGGCCCAGAAAGACGGTCATCGCCCAGTGGAAAAACTGGCTTTGCTCGTAATGCCAGACAAACCAAAAGTTGATCAGACCCGCGAAGACCATCAGCGCGCCGAACTCCTGCACGATGTGCAGGGTGTCGAGGTTGCCATGGGCTTCGGACAGGATTGCGCTTTCCAGTGCCTTCGGGAGCAGGCCGGTCTTGAATAGCACCACGGCCACGCCGGCCGCTAGGAACACGGTTCCGAGCAGGCCGTAGATTACACTGGCGAGGATGCGGGTGATTTTCATCGCGACGTCCCCAAATCGGCGATGCGATGCATGCGATAGCCGCGGTCACTCGAAGGGCACCGGTCGTGGACGACCGGGCTAAGCGGGTTGAGTCCACGGATTGGTCCAGGCGCCCCAGCGCTCGAGGTACGCCGCATAGATCGGCATTTGTGCTGCACGTTCTTCCAACCACTGTCGCGTTTCGCCGACGAGCTTTTGTTCCTCGTCGAGCGGCAACTGGCCCAAGAGGACCATCGTCCGCAGGAAGACGAAGTACGTGTCGAGCACGTCACAGCGACAGTAGTCGTTGATGTCGGCGAGCCGGCCCGCGTTATAAAGGTCCTGGACCATGAAGCCCTGGACCTCCATTTTGCCCGGCTTGCCGAGTAGGTTTGCCGCGAGGTTGAGGCCGCCGTTGAACCGCGACGCGCCGTAGTTGGTCAGCACGTCGTGCAGGTCGAGATGGGCCTCGTTGTTGTAGCGGTTCCGCGGCTGCTCGTACGATTTGCCGCCGCTGAACCAGCCGGCGAGCGAAATGCCATAGCGGAACGCCGCCAGCTCGAGGAGCGGCACGTCGAACGTCCGACCGTTGAAGCTGACGAGCGTCGGCCGGCGATAGGCGTCCCAGCCGCGCCAGAACTTCTCGGTGATGACGTGCGGCCGATATTGCGGCTCATCGAGGGCAACCAGGTCGATCAGCCGGAAGTCGGCCGCCACCTTGGCGACGACGACAGAGACCGGGAGCTGGAATGTGTAGGGGATGAAGTCGCTGTCGAACTTGGCGATCAGCTCTTCTCGGTAACGGCGGACCGCCTCGGCTGGGTCAATTGACTCGCCGGGATAGCGGAGCTTGGCGACGAGTGGCGCGTCCGCGACGCTTTCAATATCGAAGACAAGGTAGCGGACCGAGGACTTGTTCACGGCGGTCAACGTAACACAGCCGCGGGACCGAGGGCTAGCTGCTGCGCGGCGTAGCAGGAGGAGTGGAAAGCGCTCGGACGAACCACTATTGCAGTTGCACGGCAATTCCCCTCGGTCGGGGGTCACCTCGGATTGCCGCCAAATTCCCCGCCCCGTCTTAGGGTGATTGCACGTTCGGCGGCCAAGTGCGACCATTTACCCATCTTCTCTCGCTATTGGGGCCCGCGACTTCTTGTCTGGACCCAAATTCCCTTCGCGTATCGAATGGGGCTATGCAAATGGGGTCTCTGCCAAAGTGTCCGAATTGCAACGGCGACGGCGCGGTGACGATTGTCTCGCTCGACGCCAGCGGCATATTTGAGCCACTGCCGGATGGATGGGATGTGGCGATCGAGTTCTACCAGTGCCAATGCGGCTGGGCCGTGCCGGTGAAGGCGCCAGCATCTGGACGTCGCCTTCCCCGACGTTCGATATCCCTCAAACAGCGTGTGAGTGCCGAGGCGGCAAGCGAGATTTCTCAACCGACCACCAGTCGCACACCCGCCCGTTGAAGAAGGGGTTTCCGGCAATTGACCGGAACTCCCTGCGGCCGATAGACTTAGATAGTTGGAGGCTTGGCCTCCCCCTGCCCCTTGTGGCACGTAACAAGCGGCCGCCGAGCGATGATCGAGTCGTGTGGCGGAGGCGATGCTACGTGTCATCCCCGCCCCATAACCCGGCGATTGGTTCCTCCGGCCATGACCATCCGTCGGCTCATCTCACTCATTGCTATCACTGGCCTGCTTGCGGGGGCCACGGGGGAGATCGTGCGGGCCGACGAGCCGCTGACAGGCGAGCAGATCTATCAGGCCCAGTGTGCCCGTTGCCACGGCAAAGCCGGCGAGGGAACCGAAGAGGAACACCCCGACCCTCTCGTCGGCGACAAGCCGCTCAATGAACTGGCCGCCCTGATCGACAAAACGATGCCCGAGGGCGCGCCCGAGAAGCTGAACGCTGAAGAGTCGCAGCGGGTCGCCGCCTATATCTACGACGCCTTCTATTCGCCCGTCGCGCAGGCCCGCAGCCGACCGGCCCGCGTGGAACTGTCGCGGCTCACGGTGCGGCAATATCAGAACGCTCTGACGGACCTGGTGGGCAGCTTTCGCAAGCCGAGTGAATGGTCGCTCGAACCAACTGCCGAGCACGGCCTCAAAGCCGAGTATTTCAAAGGCCGCCAGCCGCGGGGCGGCGAGCGAGTGATCGAGCGGATCGACCCGCAGGTGAAGTTCGACTTTGGTGAGGAGGCCCCCGGCGAAGGGCTCGAAGCGCACCAGTATTCGATTTCGTGGGAAGGCTCGGTCTTTGCTCCCGACACGGGGGACTATGAGTTCACCGTCCGCACCGAGCATGCCGCGCGCTTGTGGGTGAACGACCTCCGCGACCCGCTGATCGATGCCTGGGTCAAATCGGGAAGCGACACCGAGTATCGCCAGTCGATTCGCCTCGTCGGTGGTCGGCCCTACGCCTTGCGGCTCGAGTTCTCGAAGGCCAAACAAGGCGTGGACGACTCGGACAAGAACAAGGACAAGCCTCCCCCGAAGGTGAAGGCCTCGGTCGCCCTGGAATGGAAGTTGCCGCACCAGCCTGCGGAAGTGATTCCGGCCCGCTGCCTGTCGCCGCAGACGACGAGCGAGAGGTTCGTAATGACGACGCCGTTTCCCCCCGACGACCGAAGCGTCGGCTACGAACGGGGCACGAGCATTTCCAAGGCTTGGGACCAAGCGACAACCGATGCCGCGATCGAGACGGCTGTCTATGTGGCGGACCGCCTCGACGAACTGGTCGGCATTCGCCAGCGCGAGCGGGGGATGTCGGGCCGGCGGCGACGACGCGACGACGAAACTCAAAGCCAGCCGCAGATCAGCGGTTCCGAGCGCGACGCCAAACTGCGCGACTTCTGCCGCAGATTTGCCGAGCGCGCCTTCCGCCGCCCGCTGACCGACGAGCAGAGCCGGATTTACATCGAGCAGCAATTCGCGCGAGCGACGACGCCCGATGACGCGGTCAAGCGGGTCGTGCTGCTGGTGCTCAAATCACCGTGGTTTTTATATCGCGAAGTGGGAGCGACTAGTGGAACTGAAGCGGAGCGCGAGAAACACACGCCCGACGCCTACGACGTCGCCTCGCGGCTGTCGTTCGGCTTGTGGGATTCGCTGCCTGATGACGAGCTCTTGAAAGCCGCCGCTGACGGGCAACTTGCCACGCGCGAGCAGGTCTCCGCCCAGGCCGAGCGGATGCTCGCAAACCTGCGGACGCGGGCCAAGCTGCGGCAGTTCTTCCTGCAATGGCTGAAGATCGAGCAAATTCCCGACATGGCCAAGGACCCGGAGCACTATCCGGAGTTTAACGAGGCCGTGGCGTCCGACCTGCGGACGTCGCTCGATCTGTTCCTCCAGCAGACAATCTGGAGCGAGAAGTCCGATTTCCGCGAGCTATTGCTCGCCGAAGAGCTGCCGCTCAATGGCCGCCTGGCGGGGCTT
>Ga0065705_10104841_pt1 | contig 10710 bp, 10 predicted proteins | sample SwibulcommuniRL2_FD_59092 | JGI IMG/M metagenome (GOLD analysis project Ga0065705, IMG submission 59092) | Bulk soil microbial communities from switchgrass field near Rose Lake, East Lansing, Michigan, USA - RL2 Bulk Soil v2 (version 2) | ecosystem: Environmental > Terrestrial > Soil >... | reverse complement strand
GTCGGCAGCGACACGCTGCTCGCGCAAATCGTCAACATGGTCGCTCAGGCGCAGCGCAGCCGCGCGCCGATCCAGCGGCTTGCCGACGTTGTGTCGGGATACTTCGTGCCAATTGTTGTCGCGATCGCGATCGTTACCGCGATCGTGTGGGCCATGGTTGGCCCGGAGCCCCGGATGGCTCACGCCCTCGTCAACGCGGTCGCCGTTCTCATCATCGCGTGCCCGTGCGCGCTCGGCCTGGCGACGCCGATGTCCATCATGGTTGCAACAGGCAAGGGCGCGACGATGGGCGTCCTGTTCAGAGATGCCGAAGCGATCGAGGTCATGCGCAAGGTGGACACGCTGGTCGTCGACAAGACCGGCACGTTGACGGTCGGAAAACCGCGGCTCATGTACGTGAGAACAGCATCGGGATGGGACGAACCGCAGCTCCTGCGGTTTGCCGTCACGCTTGAAGCAGCAAGCGAGCATCCGCTTGCCGCGGCGATCGTACAGGGTGCCATTGAACGCGGGATCTCGCCTGCGAAGGCGGAGCAGTTTGAATCCGTCACGGGCAAAGGGGTCAAAGGACGGGTCGGGGGCCATTCAGTGGCGCTCGGCAACCGCGCCCTGATGGAAGACGAACGGGTTCCGATCACAGAGCTCGCGACAGTCGCCGAGGAGTTACGGATCCAGGGACAGACAGTGATGTTCGTCGCCGTTGACGGACGTACGGTTGGCGTCATTGGGGTCGCCGATCCGATCAAGGAGACGACAGTCGAAGCGATCCGGCAGTTGCATGGCGAAGGGATACGCCTGGTAATGCTCACGGGCGACAACCGCACGACGGCGGAAGCGGTCGCCGGACAGCTGGGCATCGATGAGGTTATTCCTGAAGTGCTCCCGGATCAGAAGGCGGACGTCATCAAACGTCTGCAGCAGCAAGGACGGTTCGTCGCAATGGCGGGCGACGGTATCAACGATGCGCCGGCGCTCGCGCAGGCGCATGTCGGGATTGCTATGGGCACGGGCACTGACGTCGCGATGGAGAGCGCCGGTGTCACCCTCGTCAAAGGCGATCTGCGCGGCATCGTCCGCGCTCGCCGTCTCAGCCGCGCGACGATGGGGAACATCAAACAGAACTTATTCTTTGCGTTTGTGTACAACTCGCTGGGCGTGCCAATCGCGGCGGGCGTGCTGTACCCGTTCTTCGGCTTGTTATTGAGCCCAATGATCGCCGCGGCCGCCATGAGTTTCAGTTCGGTCTCGGTGATTGCCAATGCGTTGCGTCTGCGGAATGCCGAGGTGTAAGTATGGGATCCATGGCCGGCTGCTGCCGCTCGGGCGTCTGCGAGGAGATGTTCAACCCACGAAAGGCACGCGCAAACCTCCGCCGGTATCGGAAAAAGGGACTCGACAAGCTTGAGCGCGAGATGGTGTTGACGGCTGCGACACAGCCGCTCACTGGCGCTCGAATTCTGGAGATTGGAGGAGGGATCGGCACCATTCAGGCCGAACTGGTGGCTTCGGGAGCGTCCAATGGAGAGATTGTCGAACTCGTCTCTGCGTATGAGCCGTACGCGCGCGAGCTCGCTCGGGACAAGGGCATAGAAGGTCGGAGCACGTTTCGGGTTGCGGACGTTCTGGAACAACCTGGGTCCGTCGCACCTGCGGATATCGTCATCCTCAATCGCGTGGTGTGCTGCTCGCCGGATGGTATACGCCTGACCGCCGTCGCCGGGAGACTCGCCGGGCGCATGCTGCTGGTGATCTATCCCCGTGATCGTGCGGTGGTGCGGCTGGTGATGGGCTTCATGAACGGCCTGTTCGGCCTGCTCGGCCGATCGTTTCGTGCGTTCCTCCACGCGCCGTCTTCCCTGCACGCGGCCGCGCGGGAGGAAGGCCTGTCGGTCGCTGCAACGAGCCGTACCGTCGCGTGGGAGTTCGCGGCATTTCGACGAAAGCCTTGACGGAAGACGAGCATGGCCCGTCCGGGCCACGGCTCCACCCTGTTTAGAAAATGACCCGTTCGTGGGACGCGTTCTTTCCTGTCTGGGTGCGACAGTTCACCGCGGTCAGATGCGGTCGGGTTCGAGCCCAGAACGCGGTCATCGTTGAAGAAGGAGATTCGGTCATGTTGCAGACGGCGATCAATCCAAACAAGGCGCTGTGGGAAAAGGGAGACTTCGGGCGCATTGCCGCCACCATGCGCGGAAGCGGCGAGGCGCTCGTCAGCAGCTTGGGCGTTCGCCCGGGTATGAGAGTGCTCGATCTGGGGTGCGGCGACGGCACCACGGCGCTGCCCGAGGCACGGTTGGGTGCCGATGTCCTTGGCGTGGATATCGCCGTCAATCTCGTAGAGGCGGCTCGTCAGCGTGCGGCGGCCGAGGGGCTGTCGAATTGCCGGTTCCAGGAAGGCGACGCCTCGAACCTCGAGGGCCTCACGGACAAGAGCTTTGATCTGGTCGTCAGTATTTTCGGCGCGATGTTCGCGCCGAGGCCCTTTGACGTCGCGAAGGAGATGGTGCGCGTCACCAAGCCGGGTGGCCGCATCGTCATGGGCAACTGGATTCCGAACGACCCCACGCTCGTTGCGCAAATCCTGAAGATCAGTTCCGCGTATTCGCCGCCTCCGCCGGAGGGTTTCGTCAGTCCGATGACGTGGGGCGTCGAGAGCCACGTTGAGGAGAGGTTCGGCAAGGCAGGCATCCCGCGCGAGAAAATTTCATTTGCTCGCGACACCTACATGTTCGACTTCCCAGGCAACCCGCCTTCATTCGTCGCGGAGTTCCGGCAGTATTACGGGCCGACGATGAATGCATTCGACGCCGCGGGGAAGAACGGACGGGCCGAGGAGCTGCAGAAGGAACTTTCAGCGCTGTTCGAGAGTCAGAACACGTCTCGGGAACGGGACGTCACGAAGATTCCGGCGACGTTCCTACGGGTGATCGTTACCGTCTGAGAAGCGCCGCGTGGACTCAGCGCGCCGCGCCTCGTTTCGCGATATCCGAGAGATCGGGCATGCGGGTGACCAACCCATTGTCGGGAGTGTTTTTCGAGTAACCGGCCACGAGTTGGTCCTTGTATTGAGCGGGTGAGAAATCAAACGGATCGCTCGGATCCTCGTCGACCAGCATCAGATCGGCATCGATCATCGTGAGCTTTCCAAACCGAAGCGTTCCGCCTCGGTAGTACATGAAGTTGCGGCTTGCGACGGGAGGAGTGATCGAATGGGTCGGCTTCTCGGCGCCAAATTGCTCGAACACGAGTCCATCGGCAATCCACGCTCGGGTGAGCTTCCCGCGAATTCGAGGAGGAGGCAACACGCGCGCCGGATCGAGAAGCAGGTCGTCGCCGCTGACCTGCATCGGTGACTCGGGACGTACTTTCAGCAGCGACTTGAGGTGGAGGCCAAAAAAATCAAGCACACCTTTCGGGATGATGCCAGCCGCTTTCATCGATGTGGGATGCAGGCGAAGTTTCCCATCCGATGTCACATCCAGGGAAGTACGCATGGTGAAGGGAACTGAGACGCCTTTCCTCAGCGTACCGGTCTGCCTGAGCTCCGCACCATCGATCTCGACTCTGGTGTCCTTGATCGGCGCATCCGGACCCGCGAAGAGCACGTTGTTCATCAGGTTGGTTAAACTGGCGGCAGTCATCGCGACACGTGCCGATTCGATCTCGATCACGTACGAGTTCACATCATCGAATGTGGGGACCTTGCCAGGCGCGGCACCGGCCAGCTCTCCAGTGAGATGGAGAACGCGCAGCTCGACGCCGCGTCCCACCTGAAAATTCACATTCTCCATTCGCACCTGGACCCGATCCGACCTGGCGGCGAATGACAACGCCGGTATCAGAAATACAAGCAGCAGTGCTCGAAGTTGCCGCACGGCATCAGGGCATGCAAGCGAGCTTCCGGTTACGTTCGCTTCCTATTAATGAGTTACGGACTTTGAAGGCCTTACGCATGTCGAAGGCCGCATGGCCGGTTGTCGCAGTTATCTTCGTACTCCTTGGATGCCGGGCGGCGCCAGTCTACCTGGACATGGCGACGACAACGAGCGTCGAAAACTCGGGGTTACTGAACGCGCTACTGCCGCATTTCGAACGCGCCACGGTGCGTGTCCATCTCGTTGGAGGTGGTCTCGCGTTGAAAATGCTGTCCGACGGCAAGGTGGACATCGTCATCAGTCACGCACCCGAAACCGAGCGTCGATACCTGGCACAGCATCCTGAGTGGGTCTACCGAAAGGTTGCGTTCAACCAGTTTCTCCTCGTCGGACCAGAAGACGGTCCGGCGCATGTTCGTGACGCGGCCGATGTGATCGACGCGTTCCGGCGAATTGCGGCCAGTGACGCGACGTTCGTCTCGCGCGGCGATCAATCAGGTACGCATGAACGCGAGCAGTCTCTGTGGAAGGCCGCGCGGGTCGCACCGTCCGCTGAGCATCTCCTGGTGAGTGGCGCGAGCATGGCCATCACCCTGCGGCAGACGAACGAACGACAGAGTTACACGCTGGCGGATGACTCTACGTTCTGGCAGCTGCAGTCACGGCTCAACCTCGCCGTCGCTGGGAAGGTCAACGTATCCCCTGAGCGCGAAGGGAGATATAGAGTGTCCGTCCCGGCCCCGGCATCCCGTACGGACTCTCGTGGTAGCGGTCAAACGCATTGTTCACGCCGACCCTCACTGAGAAGGCGCTGCCAATCAATTGTTGTGTGATCGCGATATCAGAGAAGGTGTACGGCTTCGTCGTTGCCGTCGTTACAGGTGCCATCCGTGAGGAGTAGCGCTCGGCTCCCGTCCAAGCCACCGCCAGTTGTGCATCAAGGCTACGCGTGACTTTCCAGCGACTCTCGATTGATGCCCGGTGCCGAGGTTGATACTGCAATTGCGATCGCTGTGAGCCGGGAGACCGGTCCACGGCGTACAAATAGCTGTACGTGCCGCGCATGGCGATCCTCGACGTCACGGGACTCCGGACGGATGTATTCATGCCCGCGAGCCGGTAACGATCGCGACTGATGTAGCGCGACGCGTCGTCGGTGCGCTCGATGAAGTCGCGCGTGTTCATCACGAACGCATTCACGCTCGCGGTGGCCCGTCGGATACGACGGTCGACACCCGCTTCGACGCCACGCGACCGTTCTGGTTTGAGATCCGGATTGCCGCTGCCTGTCTCATAGAGATCACCGATCGAAGGAAATCGCATCCGTCGAAACGCGGCAGCATGGACTGTCATTCCCGCGGGCCATTGCTTGAAGAACGCAGCGAGCAGCGTTGGCGATGTGCGACGCTCAGTCTCCGAGCCGTCCTGCATGTTCAGCGCGTAGCCGGCGACGATACCCGTACCTTGTGTCGGTCTTGCTTCCCATTCGACCCCGCCTGACAGCACGTTGACCGCATGGTCACTGTTAAGCGCGCGCAGGCCGAAGCGTCGCGCCCCGGCGCCGGCACCCTGACCCGTACCGCCTCTGCCCCCGCCTCCGGCCGTTGGTGAACCGGACGCAAGATCGACGTCACGGATCACGCCATCCGACGCGAATTGTTCGTGTCGGCCGTTGAACGCTGTCTTCAGTTCCCCGATTCGTCCGAAGTTGTAGCGGGCATGAATGGAACCGCCAGAGACGGTGGAGACGTCGTCGGTCTGAAACGTTCCTGGAACGGTCTCATTCGATATCGAATCGTACGAAGGTCCGTCGTAACGCACACGACGCTGGTGCTCGTCGTTGACGAAGGCCCACCCGCGCAGACTCAATGGCCGCTCCCCGCGATAGTCCCAGGAGAACTGCGATGCCCGCGTGCGGTATCGCTCGACACGTTCGTATCGCGGGCGTTGCGCGAACCGGTCGGCGGAATCGTCGACGATCGACGGCGGTACACCGTAGTCGCCGCCAGATGTAGTTACCGACGTCGCGATGCGCCAGCGATTCGTGAGTGCTACCGAGAGCTTTCCGAAGACCGTGTTTTCGCCGATGTCACTGTTGTTGCGCGTCCCTCCATCCTCGATGGAGGTCCGAGGAGTGTTGCGCGGAAGGCGGAACCCGTTGCTGGTGAACGACCGCGCAGCCACGAGCGCGCTGACACGATCGGTGGCCTTCATCAGATGCCCCGCCACACTCCGCCGATCGCCACCGCGCCAGTCGACGTCGGCGTTGGCCTCGAGACGCTTCTGCGGTGCGGGCGGCGTCAGTTCGATGACGCCACCCATACCTCCATCTCCGTACAGCACCGATGCGGCGCCGAAAGTCACGGTGATGTCTTGCAGGAAGTCAGTGGGTATCAACGATGCGTCAAATTGGCCGTCATTGGTCGCGTTCAATGGAACGCCGTCGAGGAGGAGCAGCACATGCCGTGGCCGAAGCCCGCGGACATCGATGACAGGCCGGCCGTCGCCGCCCGACCGCACGCGGATCCCGGGTGTAAAGTCGAGCGCTTCGTCGAGGGTGCGCGCATGTCGTGCGTCGATCTCAGGACGTCCGACGTGCTCTGTCGTCACCGCATGAACGGCGACATCGACGGTCTCGGTCACTGAGCTCGTGAACGTCGGGGGCGCGGCGGGTGATGGCGCCTGTGTCTGCGCCGATAGGGTGCCGACGGACGCAGAGACGCCGAGCGCGGCCGCGGCAATGATGAGACGAGTTCCGGACATGAACGGTGCAGAGTAGATCGAACCGAATCGTCGATCAAATCGAAGTGAAGTGCACAAAATCGACTCATTACTAGGGTGTCGCATATACTGGCGAAGATGGTCGCGAGACTGATTGCCGTCGTGGCCGCGCTCGTCATCACCGGTGCGCCGGTGGTTACGACGGCATGCCAGGGCATCTGTGCCGAGCGCGCGAAGGATGCTGGCACAACGGGGGAGCACCACTCGTGTCATCACGAGACTTCTCCAGCGAACGAGATAGCAATCAGTTCAGGCGCTCACCTTTGCGGTCATTCCGACGACAGCCCCGGCGCCATCGCACAATCACTCTCGCCTTTCGCCGCCCCCGCAATCATCGTCGTCACCTTTGAGTTGGCGCCGCCAACCGGTGGAGTGGCGCCGGCTGCAATCGCGCAAGGCCACGGTCCACCGCTAATCTCCTCCCGCTCCACACAACTTCGCATTTAGGAACAGCCTCTCCGACGGACTCCGCAATGTCTTCGCAGAGAGGGTGTCGATGGGTGGTCTATGTGTGCGCCTTGGTGGCGCCGCGATCGGTCTCGTCTTGGCGTGCGGGTCCGTTTCCGCACAGGACGCGGGTCAGACGGTAGCAGCAGATACTGGGCACGATATGAACGCGATGGCGCGTCAGGGATCGGGCACGAGTTGGCTACCCGATTCATCGCCGTTGTACATGCGGCATCGCCTCAACGGCCCATGGATGCTGATGGCCCACGCGAACGCCTTTTTCCAGTACGTGAACGAATCGGGTGACCGCGGCGCTCGTCAAACCGGAAGCATTAACTGGCTGATGGGGATGGCTGAACGAGGCGCTGGCCGTGGCCATCTCGCGCTGCGCGGGATGGTCAGCACGGAGCCATGGACGATTCGCGGCTGCGGCTATCCGGATCTGCTTGCCTCAGGAGAGTCGTGTGACGGCGAGACGATTCACGATCGTCAGCACCCGCACGACCTCTTCATGGAGATCTCCGCGGAGTACGACAGGCCGCTTGCTGGCGGCACACGGTGGCAACTGTTCGGCGGCCCTGCGGCGGAACCAGCGTTGGGTCCGGTCGCATATCCACACCGCGTGTCCGCCATGCCGAATCCCATGGCACCGATCAGCCATCACTGGCTCGACTCAACGCACGTGTCCTTCGGCGTCATCACGGGCGGTGTCTACGGCAAGCGTTGGAAGGTTGAGACATCTGCGTTCAACGGACGCGAGCCGGATGAGAACCGCAAGGACTTCGATTTCGGCGCGCTCGACTCTGTCGCTGCCCGCGTCTGGTGGTTGCCGACGTCAAATGTCGCGCTGCAGATTTCAGGTGGCCACCTGAACGATGCGGAGGCGGGCGAAACAACTGACGATCCAAGACACGACGTGAACAGGGTGACGGCATCCGCGACCTTTCATAGCGTGACCAACAGGCGTGTTGCCGCTTCGACCGTCGCATGGGGGCGGAACTCGGAGCACGGCGTCGGGACCAGCGCGCTGCTGCTGGAGTCGAATCTGAGCTTCGACGATCGGGATACGTGGTTTGGCAGATTGGAAGTTGCGCAGAAGACGCCGCACGACCTCGATGTACCTGCGACACGAGACACGTTCACTGTTTCAAAGTTGCAAGGTGGTTTTACGCGTTACTTCGCCGCCGCGAGGGAATGGAACGCTGGATTTGGTGGTGCCGTTTCGGCGTCGATTGTGCCGTCCCAGCTCAGCGCTGCGTACGGGGGCAAGGTGAATTTAGGCATCGCTGTGTTCCTCACGTTGCGTCCGGCGATAATGGCAGTCACCGCGAACGCGGCGGCGCCAGGCGCCTCCCCAACGATGGTCATGGTGCAGACGGCCTACGATCCGGCGAAGCTCACGTGTCCTGCGGGTTTCGACCCCAGAACCGCGCCGGCGACGACGTATGAAGGAAAGACGTATTACTTCTGCTCGGCGGCGGATCGCGACAAGTTCCTGACCGATCCGCGCATGAGCCTTTCCATGATGCCGCCAACACAATGAAGCCGAAATCCTACATCCGCACGTTCGTGGTCGTCGTGCTCGCGCTTGTTGGAATCGGCTTTCTGACCGGCGTGTATATCGTGACGACAGGGGTGAGCGCCCGGCCGCAACCGAGCCGGCTGGAATCGATCACCGCGCGGACGCTGCGGAGTATCGCCATTCGCAGCCGCGTATCCGGTATCACGAATCCTGTGCCAGCCAGTGAAGCCGTCATTAAGGAAGGATTGGAGCACTTCGCGGATCACTGTGCCGTGTGTCACGGCAACGACGGCAGCGGCGACACAGAGATGGGCCACGGCCTCTATCCTCGCGCGCCTGACATGCGGCTGCCGGCCACACAAAACCTCTCGGACGCCGAACTGTTCTATATCATTGAGAACGGCGTCCGACTGACCGGGATGCCCGCCTGGTCAACCGGAACAAAAGACGGTGAAACATCGTCCTGGCACTTGGTACACTTTATCCGCCAGCTCCCGAAGCTGAGCGACGAAGACATTGCATTGATGAACTCGTTGAATCCGAAATCGCCCGAGCAGGTACGTCAGGAGATCGAGGCAGAGAAGTTTCTTCAAGGTGGCGACCCGACGCCGCCGTCAACGACGCACGAACATACAGGAGCACATTAATGAAGAAGTTGATGATCGGACTCGCCCTACTCGGTGCCGTCATCGTGGCGCCGCGTTTCGCTCTCGCGCACGAGGGACACGATCACACCGTCATGGGCACCATCTCGAGCATCGACGGCACCAACCTGATGGTGAAGACTGCCGATGGCAAGCAGACGATGGTCATGATGGACGCGAAGACGAAGATCACGCAGGGCACCACGAAGATCGATGTCAAGGCATTGAAGGTGGGCGATCGCGTGGTCGCCACGGGCGCGGAAGCGCAGGGAATGATTTCCGCGACGACAGTGAAGATCGGCGCCGCGCCAGCGGCAGCACCGGCGAAAGCGACCGCCGCGAAGAAGTAGGTTGTGAGTCCGTAGGGGCCGACCTGAGGTCGGCCCTCCCGTCCCTCGTGAACTCCGCTAGTCCCTAATCCCCAGTCACCGCTTGAGCCTCGGGGAATGTCCAAACGCCATCGATGACTTCGGGCCGGGGCCGATAGAGACGCACGACATAGTTCCAGCCCGGCATCGTTGTCAGGCAGTTACGGATCACCCGGTTGCACCCGCCGAACTGGACGACGATCGAGCCGTCTCGCGCCTTCTTCGCGCTGATGCTGCTCTGTGTGTACGGCTCGTTCTTCTGGAAGTGGCCGTCGGAATCGTAAACCGTGACCTCCCAGAAGCCATCGACAGGGACATCTTTCACGGTGAGCCTGTAGATGGTCGAACCGTCATTCATGGTGGGTGTCACGTTGAGGGACAAGACGTCCCTGTCGGGGTTGCCGCCGACGCTAATGGGGATCACTCCCGCTGATGGTTGACGATCTGACTGCGCGGATACGCCACCGATGGACACGAGCAAGACAGCGAGCGCAAGAGACGGAATCCTGATTTTCATGTTCGGTTCCCCTTCAGCGAGGTGACACCTGATCCCTCGATGTCGGCCGGGTCGGATCGAGCCAATTGCCGCCCGGAAACGGCCGAACGGCGCCGACTGCAAGAACCGCTGCCGGTCGGGTGACCGGATCTACCGGATGTGAGCGCCTGCGTTGTCGATGTCGGTGTGTCGATCACAACCGGCTGGCAGTGAAGCACGCCTTTCTGACAACAAGTTCAGGAACTCTTCAGGTGCGCTCCCACGTCTTCTCGCAGTACTACTAGTCGCTCCGGCAAACATCCAATTCTCTCGAGGTGACGTGTATGGTCAGATGTCGACTGGTGGCCGCGTCTGCGATGCTGTTGCTCACGGCGTCGGTCGCGGCTGCTCAAAATGCGACGGTCAGCGGGCGCGTGGCGAATGCACAGGGTGGCGTTATCGCGAATGCCGAGGCGACCTTGCGTGCGTTGCCGCCTCCTGGGGCAGCCCCGATGCCGAACATGCCGAATATGCCCAACATGCCCGCGGCCATGGAGCGAACCGCGACGGCGGGGGCAGACGGCGCGTTCACGTTCGC
>Ga0065705_10003393_pt1 | contig 10715 bp, 8 predicted proteins | sample SwibulcommuniRL2_FD_59092 | JGI IMG/M metagenome (GOLD analysis project Ga0065705, IMG submission 59092) | Bulk soil microbial communities from switchgrass field near Rose Lake, East Lansing, Michigan, USA - RL2 Bulk Soil v2 (version 2) | ecosystem: Environmental > Terrestrial > Soil >... | reverse complement strand
GCCGTGGCTAATGTGGTCGTCGACGGCGCGTTTACGATTCCCATGATGAAAAGAGCGGGTTATCCGCCGCCCGTCGCCGCGGCGGTGGAAGCGGTGGCTTCCACCGGCGGACAGATCATGCCGCCGGTTATGGGCGCGGCGGCCTTCTTGATCGCCGAGTATCTGCAGATTCCCTATGCTCAAGTCGCCCTCGCAGCCTTCGTGCCCGCGGTGCTTTACTACATTGCACTGTTCATCCAAGTCGATCTCCTGGCTGCGCGCAACGGTATTCGCGGGTTGCCGCGTAACGAAGTGCCGAACCTTCTTCCCGTGCTCAAACGCTCGGCAAGCTTTGTCGGTCCGCTTGCGGTCCTGGTCGTGTGGATGTTTGTTCTCAACCGCCGGCCTGAAGAGGCGGGACTGCTGGCTGCTCTGTCGGCATTGGTCATCGGTTTTATTACGCCGAGCGTGACGCTCGGCCGGCGCGAGATTGTCAAAATTCTCATGAATGCAGGACGCGGCATGCTCGAGATCGCCGCGATCACAGGGCTTGCCGGAGTGGTAATCGGCGTTTTACAGCTTACCGGTCTTGGCTTCACGCTGACGTTGACGCTGCTCAACATCGGCCAAAGCAACGTGCTCTTACTCCTGTTTCTCACGGCGATCGTCAGCATCATTCTCGGCATGGGCATGCCGACCACCGCCGTTTATGTGTTGCTCGCGGTGCTGGTCGCACCGGGTCTCACCAAGTTAGGCATTTTACCGATTGCCGCGCATCTGTTCATATTCTACTTCGGTATGCTGAGCATGATCACGCCGCCGGTGTGCATGGCGAGCTATGCCGCCGCATCCATCGGGAAAACGGATCCGGTAAAGACCGGCTGGGAAGCGATGCGACTGTGCTCGATTGCCTACGTCGTGCCGTTCTTGTTCGTCTTCTCACCGTCGCTGCTGCTAATCGGTCATTGGTACGAGGTCGTGCTTTCGGTGATCACTGCCATCATCGGCGCGATTTTGCTTGGCGTCGGCGTGGTGGGTCATTTATTTCGTCCGGTGGGCATCGTCAAGCGAGCGCTTTTTCTTTTGGCCGCCACCGGATTGCTGATTCCTGTCGTGCATAGCGGCAATTACGCGGTGTTTACCTGGGCGACAAACGGTGCCGGGCTTGTCTTGGCTGTTCTTCTAGTCAGCGTCGAGTGGTTTGCGCGCGAGGTGAGTGACGATAAAGCGCGAGCACCGACGCGAGCGAAGGCGCCTCTGAGCTGAGCAATACTGCGCGAATACGGAATTGCAGCTGCGGTAAGTGCAGGGCTCCACTGACGTTTGCGCAATCCCCATCGTTTTGACGGACCACGAATCGGGTGGACTACGCCGGCCGCAGGTTCAATTGCGCTAGCCAGTCTTTCGGCTTACTCCTAATGGCGCAATTTCCCTCGCTACCTCGCGCGCCGGCAGCGCACGCTTACCGGCCCAATATTGTTCAACGCATGCCCAAACAACGATCATACTGAGCACGCCTGCAGAAGAGAATTCATTATAAACTGCACACTTAATTGCCTGAACCTCATTGATCCAGGCTGGCTCGTCTTTTGCGTCTTATTTGTCGAAAGATTACCGCAAGACAGGAGATGCAAATGTTTTCGGATTTGATTGCTTACGCGCTACTGGCGGCTATTTTCGTTGTTACGGGTCTCCGCACGCTGATCGATAAACCTAACAAGGTTGCCGAAATTCCGCTCTGGGTCAAAAAAACCAATCGATCAAGGAATCGCTAGCGCAGTCAAAGAATGCGCAGCCTGCCATCGACGCAGGTGACCGCGAAACCACCAATGTGAATTTCGTTTTCCCGCACTCGCACCGCTACCGCACCCGCGCGGCCCAGCGCCATGCCCTGCCGCGCTAGATATTCCGAGCCAATCTCTCGAATGAGCCCCGTATGCAGGAGATACGCGGCGACGCTCGCGTTGCCGCTGCCGCACACCGGATCTTCGGCTACGCCGAGAATCGGCGCAAAGGAGCGCACGTGCAGTCGTGCATCAGCATCGCGTGCGCGACCGAAAACGGTGATGCCCGCGGCTTGGGTATCTGCACTGAGCGAATGTACTTGATCGAGGTTGGGGTTCAGCATTGCGACGGCGTCGCTCGCGCCCAAATCGGCCACCAGCCAGACAACGCCAACATCCACCCGCAGCGCTGTGGGTGCTGCATCACCGCGAACTCCCAAGGACCGGATCAGTTGCCGCGCGCAGGTTTCTTGCAAGACACTGATTTTCGGCTGCGGCACTTGCAAAAAAATTCTGTTGCCCTTTGGCGCCATGTCTATTTCGAGTTCGATAATACCGGCGAGACACTCCTGGCGCAGCCGGCCGTCGCGGGCCGCGGCCATACCGCTTTCGAGCACAGCGTGAGCGCTGCCGATGGTGGGATGACCGGCGAAAGACAACTCCTGCCTCGGCGTAAAAATTTTCAGTTTATAGTCGGCGTCCGGGAAAGACGGCGGTAACACGAAAGTCGTCTCCGAAAGATTCGTCCATGCGGCGATGCGCTGCATGTCGGCGCTCGAAAGTCCTGCCGCGCCGAGAACAACCGCGACCGGATTGCCGAAGAAAGGCTTTTGAGTAAAAACGTCAACCTGCTTGAAAGCCAGTGATTCCATGCCGCTTAACTTTTTCGCTGGAGTTCCTTAAAAAAGCCCTCCTTCTCGAGCTCCTTGAGAAAGCGGGTGTCGATGAATTCTTCCGGCTTCTTCGTTCTTGCCGCCGGCACCCGCTGCGCGACTTCGTCGATGGCGTTGCGCACGCCTTCGATATTCGGATTGCCGCTATAGTCCGTCACTTGCATGAAACTCTGATAGGTGGCTTCGAGAATCTCGGCGTCCGCCGTCTTTAGATATTTTGTAATAATCTTCTTGGTCTCCTCTTTGTGCGTAGCGACGTAGTAAACGCCTTCGATAAATCCTTTGAGAAAGCTTTTAACCGCCTGGGGATTTTCCCGGTTGATGCGATCGGTCGTTTCGATGACCAGTTGTGGATACGGAATGCCCAGGTCGGCAATATTGACCAGTATCGGGTAACCCTGCTTTTTCGCGGTCAAATCCAGAGGCGGGGAAACCAAAGTACCATCGATGGCGCCCGCCGCCAGGGCCTGCAATCTGCTCGGCTGAGTACCACCTTGAATAATGACGATGTCTTTTGCCGGATCAAGTCCGAATTTCTTGCATACCAGCCGGATCGCAGTATCAGTTCCCGATCCAAAGCGGCTGATTGCAATTTTTTTGCCCTTAAGTTCGCTCCATTTGGTGATGCCTTTGGCAACCACTAGGCTGTACGGTAGCGTATTCACCATGGCGGCAATGATAACCGAATCCGCCCCTTGGGTCCGCGCGGCGATCGTGGTCGGCCCCGAGTTGATGGCAAACTTAACGTCTCCGGCGCGGGCGACCTGCGCCAGGATTGAACCGGACTCGAATACGATCACACGCGCATCGAGACGGTGCTTTTTCCAAAGCCCTATATCCTGAGTGACAAATGCGTAGGTGAGGCTAATGGCCGGGCCCGCGACGCCGGCTAGAAGCGGTTTATCCGTTTGCGCCCATAGAGGCTTGAGCACGGCGGTGATAAATAGTGCCAGGATGCAATTGACGATCGCTTTATGCTTGCTCACGTTGTCTCCAATTTCCAGATCAATTTCTGCGCTGTTAAAAAGGCCCATGATTAGATGCCTGATCGAGAGTCTCCGTTGCGCTCGAGGGGAATCCAGGGCTCGGGGATTGTAACCCAGAATGCAGGCAGTCTAAAGAGTCCCGCATCTGAAGCCCTATCCAACGCTCAACGGCATCGGGTTTCAGATCGAAGACGGGGCGAAGAAAAACGTCGAAGCGAAAGACGCCAAACCCGAAGAGTTCGTCAACATTGCCTTGTTGAAGGATTTGGACCAGAGCAGCTTTACCGACAAGCTGTACAAAGAGGTAGTAACCCGATGGCATTTTTTCCAACAATGCCAATGCTCACTGCACCACTACTGCTTCGCTCCGGTTGACGATTATTTCGCGGATCCTTGCGGGCAGGTTGAACGGCTCGTCTATGTTAATTCCTCTGGGATTTTCCTGAGTACGCGAGAAGAAGCTTACCAGCTCCTGGATAACGGCTTTGGGCACCGGGACGCCAAGGATTTCCGCCGAAATCAACTGGAACCGGCCTTTGCCCTGTTTACTGCTCAGCATGCCGCTCGCTGTAACCGGCACACTCCCGGAAATATAGTTTAGCGGGTCCATGATTCCCCCGGATCCGCGCTGGCGCTTGAACTCATCGATATCGACAAAGACCCGCCCGCCGAGCCTTTCGTTTCCGAGCAACGAAATTTGTGCATTCGTCAGGCCCCGGGGAATTTTCTCCTTCAGGTTAAAATTCAAGTAAGAGTTTATCTCAGGCTCCGACATGGGCGTCCGCTTTGTCGGCACCGGTTCGGCGGAAGCATTTTTGACAATTTCTGCAATTTTTCTTTCCAGTCGGTCACCCTGATCTTTAGAGGAATTGATCGATGCCATTGCCGAAACCCCGGCCAGCAAAATCAGCGGGACCATAATAATCCGGCGCCAATTCATCCTGTTCGTCATAGCGATACGATAGGATGTGCAACAGCAACCTTCAAGGCTAGTCTAGTTCTTCGCTGGCATCACGGGGCTGTTCGGGCACGGCGAACGGTATCTTGCAAAACTCCATGCGGCATAGTTAATTGAAGGTCCATTCTGAAACGAGAGTCAGGAGCGAAAAATGGCTGAGAATTTGAAACCGCGCAGCGGCGTAATCACCGATGGCCCCGACCGAGCACCGACGCGGGCGATGCTGAAGGCGGTCGGTTTTACTGATGAGGATTTGCGCCGCCCCATTGTCGGGGTGGCGAATACTTGGATCGAGATCGGGCCGTGCAATTATCATTTGCGCCGACTTGCGGCTAAAGTAAAAGAGGGCATTCGAGCGGCCGGCGGCACGCCGATGGAGTTCAACACCGTGTCGATCTCCGACGGCATCAGCATGGGCGCCGAAGGCATGAAGTGCTCCTTGATCAGCCGCGAGGTGATCGCCGATTCCATTGAACTGGTCGCGCGCGGCAATCATTTCGACGGGCTAGTCTGTCTCTCCGGCTGTGACAAGACCAATCCGGGCGTGGTGATGGCACTCGCGCGCCTCGATATTCCCGGGTTGGCGCTCTACGGCGGTTCCATTGCACCCGGCCATTTGGGCGATAAAGATCTGACGATTCAGGATGTGTTCGAAGCCGTGGGCGCTTTCGCCAGCGGAAAGATCAACGGAGAACAATTCATGGCTGTCGAAAACGCCGCTTGCCCGGGCGCCGGCGCGTGCGGCGGGCAATTCACCGCCAACACGATGTCCACGGTGCTGGAATTTCTCGGCATCTCGCCGATGGGCAGTAACGGCATTCCCGCCACCGTCGCAGAAAAAGACGAGGCGGCGTTTGGCGCGGGGAAATTGGTGATGGAGTTATTGCGGCGCGATCTGCGGCCGTCGCAAATTCTCACGCGCAAGTCGATCGAAAACGCGATTGCCTCGGTGGCGGCCACCGGCGGCTCGACCAACGCGGTGCTGCATTTGTTGGCCATCGCGCGCGAAGCGGGAGTGGCATTGACCATCGACGACTTTGATCGAATCAGCGAGCGCACGCCGCTGATCGCCGATCTCAAGCCGGGCGGACGATTCGTCGCCAACGATCTTTACAAAGCGGGCGGCATCCCGCTGGTCGCCAAACGCTTGATCGAAGCAGGCCTGATTCACGGTGACACCATCACGGTTACTGGGAAGACGCTCGCCGAGGCGGCGCAAATGACGAAGGAGACTGCCGGTCAGGAAGTGGTGCGGCCGATGACGCAACCGCTGAAGGCGACGGGGGGGCTGGTTATACTCAAAGGCAACCTCGCGCCGGAGGGCTGCGTGGTCAAAGTCGCCGGCCACGAGCGCATGATTCACAAAGGCCCGGCGCGGGTCTTCGACCGAGAGGAGGATGCGTTTCATGCCGTGCAACACGGCAAAATCCGAGACAACGACGTGATCGTGATTCGGTACGAAGGGCCAAAAGGCGGCCCCGGCATGCGCGAAATGCTCGGTGTCACCGCCGCACTGGTCGGCACGGGTTTGGGCGATTCGGTTGCGCTGCTCACCGATGGCCGCTTTTCCGGAGCGACGCATGGTTTGATGGCGGGACATGTGGCGCCGGAAGCGGCGCATGGCGGACCGATCGCCGCGGTGCACGACGGCGATACAATTATTTTCGACATCAAGGCGCGCCGATTGGATGTGGAGATTTCCGAGCAGGAAATAAAATCGCGCTTGAGCCAATGGAAAGCACCAGAGCCACGCTACAAGACCGGCGTGATGGCGAAGTATGCGAAATTGGTTTCATCGGCGTCGGAAGGCGCGGTGACGCGGTAATCGCGGGGTTGTAACTGGTTCAAGGTTCAAGGGTTCACAAGTTCAAGGCCAGAAAGGGGGAGGCATTGCCTCCCCCTTTCATTTCGGCGATGCATCGATTGTTTGACAGCCCGCTAAGCGCTTCGATATTGTGCGACTCGATTCGCAACTCAACTATCGCTAATGAGCGTAAGGAGAAGATCTCATGAGCCTCGACTACGTCAGCAATCAAGAAATTATTCAAGCGGCGCACCGCAATCTGCCGCAGGATGTTTGGGACTATCTCACCGGCGGCGCGGAATCGGAGACCACCATGCGGCGCAACCGCTTGGGCTTCGACAGTTTGGGTTTACGGCCGCGCGTGCTGGTGGACGTCTCGAAGGTCGATACTTCGTCGACATTTCTTGGCCAGAAGCTGCGCATTCCAGTTATGATGGCGCCCATCGGCTCGCTGCAAACCATCACACCAGAAGGCGGCGTTGCCGTAGCGAAAGCCGCTGCTGAGTTCGGCACGATGAATTTCGTCAGCTCGGTGACCCAGCCGAGTCTGGAAGAGATCGCCGCGAGCACCAACCATCCAAAAATTTTTCAACTTTACATCCGCGGCGGCCTGGACTGGTGCGCTGAAATCGTCGGCCGGGTTAAAAAGGCCGGCTACATGGCGCTCTGCCTCACGGTCGACACGGCGCACTACAGCCGGCGCGAGCGGGTGCTGCTCAATCGTTGGCAGCCGCCCAGCCGAAGAACCGAGACCGGGCGGATTTATCAGGCGATGCTCACTTGGGAGATGGCGGATGCGATCAAAAAGATCGCCGGCATGCCGCTGATCATCAAAGGCATCGCCACGGCGGAGGACGCCAGGATCGCCGTCGATCACGGCGTCGACGTGATTTACATTTCCAATCACGGCGGACGGCAGCTCGATCACGGCCGGGGCACCATCGATACGCTGCCGGAGATCGTCGAGGCTACCGGCGGCAAAGCGGAGATCGTGCTTGACGGCGGCGTGACGCGCGGCACCGACGTCGTGAAAGCGTTGGCTCTGGGCGCCAACGCAGTCACCATCGGCAAGCTTCAAGGCTGGGGTTTGGGCGCCGGCGGTAAAGACGGCTTGGTGAAGGTGCTCGAACTCTTGGAAGAAGAGATCACGGTCGACATGGCGCTGATGGGAGTGACCCGCATCGATCAGATTACTTCGAATTACGTCTGCAAAGCGCCGCCGGTGACGTTCGCCCATGAGATGAGCGCGTTCGTGCATATTCCCGGCGGCGGGCAGCTGCGTTAATACCTGCCCCTTTCTACCTTCCCTTCGGGCCTCGCCAGTTGATCCTGCGTGGCCGGTACGACGCGCACCGCGCAGGCTTTGTACTCGGGAATCTTGGCCAGCGGGTCAAGGGCGTCGATGGTGAGCAGGTTCGCGGCGGCTTCGGCGAAATGCATGGGGATGAAGACCACACCCACGGTGGTCCGCTGGGTCACCCAGGCGCGCAGCACGATGGAACCGCGGCGCGAGGAAACGCGCACGGTTTGTCCGTCTCCGATTGCGAGGCGGGCGCCGTCCGCTGGATTGATTTCGATGCGCGCCTCCGGATAGAGGTCGTCAAGCTTCGAATGGCGCGTCAGAGTGCCGCCGTGCCAGTGTTCAAGCAGCCGTCCGGTAGTGAGGATGAACGGGTATTCCTCGTCGGGCATTTCCACGGACGGCACATATTCAAGAGGGTGGAACTTGCCTTTGCCGCTGGGAAAGGTATCGGCGAAGAGGTAGGGAGTGCCGGGATGGTTGTCATCCCACACCGGCGTTTGCAGGCCCTGACTCTCGATGCGTGAATATTTCACGCCGGCGTATTCCGGCACCACGCGACCCATTTCCTCGAGCACTTCGGCGGGACTTCGGTAGGTCCAGAAGGCCGTCTGCCGGCGGCCAAGCTTCTTTTCGATGCGCTGGGCAAGGTCACAGATGATTTCCCAATCGGGCCGCGCCTGGCCGCGCGGTTCCAGCGCTTTGCGCACGCGCTGGACGCGGCGGTCGGTGTTGGTGAAAGTGCCTTCCTTCTCGGCCCAGGAAGACGCGGGCAAAAAAACGTCGGCATAGGCGCCGGACTCGTTGATGAACAAATCCTGCGCTACCAGGAACTCGAGCTGTTCCATCATGTGGCGCGTGTGATTCAGATTGGGCTCCGACATCATGGGATTCTCGCCCATGATGTGCAGCGTGCGCACCCCGCCCGGCCCAACCGCGCTCATGATTTCGGTGGTCGTCAGCCCGAGGTTCCGATTGAGCGCGCCAGGCTCGATATTCCAGGCCTGCTCGAATTTGCGCGCCGCCGCTTCGTCGTCGACCCTCTGATATCCCGGATAGTGCCACGGCATGGCGCCACAGTCCGACGCGCCCTGCACGTTGTTCTGTCCGCGCAGCGGATTGAGACCAGTGCCTTTGCGGCCGATGTGCCCGGTGAGCAGCGCCAGATGGATCAGCGACATCGCGTTGTCGGTGCCGTGGGAATGCTCGGGAATGCCCAGCGCCCAATAGATCCCGGCGTTCTTCGCCGTCGCATACATCCGCGCGGCCTGAACGATCAAGTCGCGATCGACACCGGAAATCGCCTCGGCGTATTCGGGCGTGAAATTTTCCATGGACCGGGAGAAATCTTCGAAACCCTCGGTGCGCCAGTCAATGAAGTCCCGGTTGTAGAGCTTCTCATTGATGATGACATGCGCCATGGCGGAAAAAAGCGGCACGTCGGTACCCGGCTTCTCGGGCAGCCACAGGGTCGCCCAATTGACCATTTCCACACGCCTGGGATCGACGACGATCAGCTTGGCGCCGTGCTTTTCGACAGCGGCTTTCATTTGCAGCGCGATGATCGGATGGGTTTCCGCCGTGTTGGAGCCGGTCACTAGAAAAACATCGCTATGAACGACCTCCGCGGCGGTGTTGCTCATCGCCGAGGAGCCGAGCGCCATTTGCAGCGCCACCACCGAGCCCGCATGGCACAGGCGCGTGCAGTGATCGACGTTATTGCTGCGGAACAGCGCGCGGAACAGCTTCTGCAGGAGGTAGTTGTCTTCGTTGGTCGCCTTGGCGCAGCAGTAGACCGCCATGGCGTCGGCGCCGTCGCGCTTAAAAATCTCGACCATCCGGGCGGCGGTGTAATCGAGGGCCTCGTCCCAAGAGACCGCGCGCCACTGATCGCGATCGAAAGCCTGGGTGCGCGCGCCGGGCGCCTGAGCCGTTTTGCGGATGAGCGGCGTGGTCACCCGGTCCTTGTTGTAAATGAAGTCGTAGCCGAAGCGTCCTTTGACGCACAGGTTGCCGTGGTTCACCACCGCGTCGAACGGCGAGGTCACTTTGTAGATGTAGTCGTCCTTGATATGCAGATCCAGTTTGCATCCCACGCCGCAGTAGGGGCACGTGGTCGGGACGACGCGATCGGCCGTGATCATGGCGATTTCCTCCGGCGCTTTTTGCCGCCCCTCGACGCCTGCACGATTTCTTCCAACGAAAATCCCTGCTCGAGCAGCGACTCGCGCTTGGGTTTGAGCGCGCCGGTCGGGCAGACACCCACGCATTGGCCGCAAAATACGCAGGTGGTTTCCGGCATGGGTTTGTCAAAGAAGGTGCCGATACCAGTGTCGAAGCCGCGCCCTTTGAAGTTGATCGCGTAGGTAAACTGCGCGTCGTCGGCGCATACCTGAACGCAGCGCCAGCACAGAATGCATTTGGAATAGTCGCGGATATACATCGGGTTGTCATCGAGCACCGGATACTCGCGCCGCTCGGCGCCGGGAAAGCGCGCGGGGTCAGCGTGATAATCCTTGATGAACTTTTGAATCTCCGGCGCCTGGGAGAGATCCACCGCAGAGGCGAGCATCTCCAGAATTGTGCGGCGGCTGCGCTCGGCTCGACCGCTCGAGGTGGAGACTTTCATGCCTTCGCTCACCCGGCTGAGACAGGCCGGGACAAGAGGCTTTACCCCGTCGACATCGATGACGCAGATGCGGCAGAGACCGTTGGCGGTGCAGTAGTCGTGATAGCAAATGGTCGGAATATGCCGGCCGGCTTGCTCTGCCGCTTTGAGGATCGTCGTCCCCGCGGGCACGGTGACGGAAACGCCGTCGATGGTGAGTGTTACGTCGGCCATCAGGAATCACCCTTTGTTGTATTCGCAATTGGAGTATTGGAGTGGTGGAGTGTTGGGGCCCGAAAGCATTACTCCAATACTCCAATATTCCATCACTCCAACTCCTATCGTTGTCTTCCAAACATCTCCGGCCATAGTTTTATCGCGCTCAGGACCGCTGTGGCGGCTG
>Ga0065705_10104838_pt1 | contig 10716 bp, 9 predicted proteins | sample SwibulcommuniRL2_FD_59092 | JGI IMG/M metagenome (GOLD analysis project Ga0065705, IMG submission 59092) | Bulk soil microbial communities from switchgrass field near Rose Lake, East Lansing, Michigan, USA - RL2 Bulk Soil v2 (version 2) | ecosystem: Environmental > Terrestrial > Soil >... | reverse complement strand
CGCGTGGTTTCCCCGGAGGCGCAGCAGGCGTCTACCAGGCTGTTGAAGCGACGATCCAGCTGCGTGGTCGCGCAGAATCGAATCAAATCCCCAACGCAGGAACGGCGTTGATCCAGTCGCTGGGTGGACCTGCCTCAACGGCAGTCAGTCATATTTTGCAAAAGCTGGAATAAGCCGATCGACCATGGACAATGGACCATGAGGGTCTATCGTCGACGGTCTATGGTCATCTTGATCAAGATGGGAATTGTCATCGCCGCCAAAAACGCCGCCAATCCAAACATCGCCGCGGGGACAAGCCAGCGCGAATTGACCAGGAAATCCTGATAGAGCAAGATGCCCTGGATGCGTAGTTTGGCAAGCAGGATTGGGGGGAGATGCTGAGAGGTAAACCACAGCGCCGCGACACAGGATGCGATCACGAAACTGAGCCCAAAATCACTCCAGGTGAGGATGGCAGGCCGTTTCGCCTCGACAGTTTGGATCCGCGCCATGACGTCCGCCGTGATGCTGCGCGGCATCGAAGCGAGGGGTTGAGATTTCAAGGCGTCTTCGATTGAGGCGTCCTGCTTCAGGGGCTTATCCATGATTCCTCCAGATGAGCAAGCGACTTGCGGAGCTGTTCCTTGGCGCGGAAGATGCCGGTCTTGATGGTACCCAGCGGCAGGTTGAGTGTTGAGGCGATTTCTTCGTAGGAGAGCTCGTGCTGGTAGCGGAGAGTGATCAATAATTTGTAATTGGATCCCAGTTCGTCGATCGCTTTGTATAGATGGGCACGTGTTTCGCCGGATTCAAATTCGTGGGCGGGGTTATCAATTTTCGTTTCAGGGATCTCTTCGATGACATCATCACCCAGGTCATTGAGCGACCGGCGCAGGTTAGGAAGCCGGTTATAGCACAGATTGGTCACAATGCGATAAAGCCACGTACGGAACTGCGACTGCCCGCGGAAGTTCGGTAGGGCTGTCCAGGCGCGCACAAATGTCTCCTGTGCGAGGTCGAGCGCCTCGTTCTCGTCCTTGAGCACCCGGAACGCAAGGTTATAGATGTACCGTTGATGTTCATCCACGAGCGAAGCGAAAGCATCCTGATCACCTTTCTGGGCGCGCTGGATGAGAGATTGTTCGTGATCCACGCAGGGTTCCTTCAAAGGATTAGACAGCGGAAAACGGGAAAAGTTTCAGGCCAGGGGAGTAGTCAAGTATACAAGGAAACACGCACGCAGGTCGCCAGCTTACTTGTCCACTTGTTTACCTGTCTACATATGTATCTGAAACTTTTTTCCAACTCTCCTGTCAAACGAAGTGAAAAACAAACCAAGGAGAAACAGAATGAAAAGACCAGTCATAATCGCACTCTTGATTGTAGCACTCGTGCTGGTGTGCGCAGGAATAGGATCCGTGATCTTTTTCGCTGCCAATGGCGGCTTTCGAGCCAACAACCCGTTCGATCAGAGAAATATTTCCTCAATCCTCGAGGAAAGCAAAACCCTCAAAGTGGACACCGAAAAACCACTTACTCTGAAAGTGATTGACCATGCAGGCGCTGTGACTATCACAGGTGCAGATGTGGAAAATGTGCAGGTCAAGGCGGTCAAGACTGCCTACGACTCCACGCAGGCGCGTGCAGATGCGGAGGTGAAGACCGTCAAATACACGGTTGAACAAACTGGCAGCACAATTACCCTCAAATATGAACTGCCCAAGTCGATGAACTTCAGCAACAATGTAAACACAGTGGATTTCGTTGTCACAGTCCCAAGTGAAACGACAGTGGATGTGGACACCAGTTTCGGTGATGTAAATGTGACAGATATCAAAGGAGACGCCGTCATCGCCACCGATTTTGGCGCAGTGACAGTTGAGAATGTCGAAGGGGCGTTGTCTGCTTCAAGCAGCAATGGTGGGATGAACGCTTCGTCCATCGTCGCAGGTAATAAGGATATTGCACTGAACTCAGAGTTCGGTAGTATTACTCTCAAGAAAGCGAACGCCAAAAACGTTACGCTTGATTCAAATAACGGTACGATCACACTGGGAGAGGTGCGCGCTACAAATGGGATCACCGCCCAAATCGACTTTGGCAGCATGACAGTCGAAAACGGCTCAAGCGACTCCATCAGTATTGAAAGCAAAAACGGTACCGTATCGCTGGTCAAGCTGAGAGTGAACAAAGAAATCAAGGTGGACAATGAATTCGGCGAGATTGAACTGGAGCAGGCTTTCGCTTCATCTTATGATCTGCGCTCCAACGGTGGCTCCATTACGGTGGATGGTGCTAAAGGGAAGCTCAAAGCCCACTCAGAGTTTGGTGGAATCAAAATTGAAAATGCTGAGTCCATCACGTTAGATCTCGAGACCAACAATGGCACCGTGGAATTCAGGGGTTCCCTCGGCGAGGGTCCGCATATGATCAATTCTGAGTTCGGAGAAGTTGACCTGACACTGCCTGACGACTCGAAGCTGAATGTGGATCTCTCCACGGAATTCGGCAGTATCAAATCCGATCTGCCCATCACGGTCACATTGAATGGAACTTCCAACTCAAATGGCGACCAGATTGTCGGAAGCATCAACGGTGGAGGAGAGCAACTCACCATTGAAACCAACAATGGCGGCGTGACCATCCACGCAGGAGAGTAATCTTCACGATGACAGCCACGCACTGTGTGGCTGTCATTTTTTAAGACTGAGGATTTCAGGTTCTTTAACAAAAGGGACAGATCGTGAAAATCTTTAGAAACATTTCAAGGCTTTTCCGCGGAAAAGGATGCATAGTCTTGGGAATGAGGATTATGAGCAGCATCGTTGTGCTGGCAGTCATCGGAATGGTTTACCAGAATCTGGCTACTGTGCGTGACCGAAAACTCTATCCACCAGCTGGTCAATTGGTCGATGTAGGCGGCTACCGCCTGCACCTTTATTGTATTGGCGAGGGGAGCCCAACTGTAGTTTTGGAAGCCGGGTCAGGAGGGAAAGGCGTCATTGCATGGTCGCTCGTTCAAGATCAAATGGGGACAACCGTTCGCGTTTGTTCCTATGACCGCGCTGGCTTTGGCTGGAGTGACCCTGATCCTGCCGATAAGCCCAGGTCCAGCGTGCAGGTCGCGCAAACTCTGCACAGCTTACTGCACAACGCAGGCGTTGAGGGGCCTTACGTGTTGGTCGGGCATTCGTCAGGTGGACTGCACGTACGAAATTTTGCATATCAATATCCAGAGGAAGTTGCCGGCATGGTACTTGTAGATTCCGTGACGGAAAACTACTATCTCATTTACCCATACGATCCGACCGAAGAATTCTTCGACGATATCGGCTGGAAATATTGCCATCTGATGACTGCAATTGGTATTGCACGGCTGTTTGGAGAAACCAGACTATCCAGCCCGCTAGGATTGACTACATCGGAACGCGGGCGATTTCCGTTGACCGAATCGTTGTATCAAGCAGACCTCGCCAGTAGGAACCGCACCTATTATTGTCGAGCCGTGGGGAATGAAGAAATCGCAAACCGAAACGATGAAGTCCAGTCAACGCCGCCCCAATCTCTCGGCACTCTACCACTAATTGTCCTGACCGCCGGTACCGACCTCACCTGGGGAAAGATGCACGATGAATTGGCGAGTCTCTCCACCAACAGCACACACATTGTCGTCGAAAATGGTGAGCATTACCTGCAGTTCTTCCAGCCTGAAGTTGTGATTGATGCTGTTGAAAAAATGGTGGAGAGAGTCAGAACAAAATAGGAAACCAGGAGGCTGATACAATATCAGCAAATCTATGCCTGTTATTGAAGAGGAACCATGTTCTCCGACCTCGTCCCGTGCGTAAGTATTGTAAGCGTACTCCTCGTTATTTTTGGATTTCTCGCCTTCCTGCGCTACATGAGTTACAGGGAAACACTCGCCCTGGCGGAGAAGGGTTTGACCAAACCCGAATCAAAATCCAACAAAGGGATGTTACGTTGGGGGATCATCGTCGCCGCCCTCGGACTCGCCCTCACGATCGGACTCTACTTCTTCGGCTTCGACTCCGCAGAACCCTACCCGCTCCACCTCGGACCGTGGATGCTGGGCGGACTCGTCCCGCTTTTTCTGGGCATAGGCCTGATCCTGATCCATGTTTTGACTGAGAAGCCTTAGTTTTCCCGATTATGGAATGATCTGTCCATCGTGGGTCGCGAGATAAATTTGGGTGGTCTGGTTGATATCCCCTTCTACAAACAAGTACAGGACGCCATCCTTGAGAATCGCGTTGGTAAACCAGAATTGCCTGGATCCTTTGATATCGCCTGGCTTAAAGATCGGGTTGCCAGCATAGCGTTCCCAATGAATACCATCTGTGCTGGTGGCGAGACCGAGTTTCATATTCGAGCCGTTTCTATCGCTCGTGCCACGATAGATCATCATCCAGCCATCCGCTGTTTGAAAGACACGTGGCTGATGCACCCAGGCGGCGTCCCATGCACCTTTCTCACCGGGTTGAAAGACCGGATCGCTTTCAGCAAACGGTTTATTGGTCGTCGTCGGATCATTATATTTCGTCCAAAGAACCTCATCTGTGGAAGTGGCCATACCAATCATTTGAATCCCCGAAGTGCCAACGCCGCTGTAATACATGACATATCCATTATCTGTTTTCAAAACATGCGGCGCGAGCACCTGCTTGTCATCCCAAGCGCCATCTGCACCTGGTTGAAGAATAGGATCGGTATCCACGAACCACTGTGCCATGGCTGGACCCCCGATACACTCACTTGCCCGACCAATTACACTGGAACCTGGAAAAGAATTTGAATCCCATGTATAAAAAAACAACGCCCAGCAGTTATCTTCATGAATCACACTGGAGGCATACATGGCAATCTTGGCATAAGGGACATCAGTGGTTCCAAGAACAGGTTCGTCGTTTTCTTGTTTTGTCCAGGTAAAACCATCAGGCGAAGTGACATACCCAACTTGTGAAGTGGCTGGGAATCCGCGAAAGCCATTTCGAAACATGTGGAACATACCATCGTGATAAACCACCGCGCCCGGGTCGGTAAAGCGGTCGTCCCAAGCCCCTGGCTGCCCTTTTGGGACGATGGGTGTATTGCTGTACAAAGTAAAAAACGGAGCTGGTGTAGCAGTGATTTTAGGTGTAGATGTCACAGCCATTGTCGGCGTTGCTGGCATCGTTGTCGGGACAATCGTCGAGGCGGGTGTTGCGGGCGCGGCGCAGGCGGAAAGTAACAGCAGTATATAAATCGGAACTAATATTCTTCGCATGTCATTAATCCTTTGATGATGAATTTGTTAGACCAACATTATGGCGTCCGTTCATGGCACATCGGAATCCGATACCCAGATTGGGCTCCGAAGGATGTGTGCCGCGATACGTAGAACGAACAAAGTCATCATTGAGATTCCATGAACCACCCCGCAACGCATGGGTTCTTCCAGCGGATGGACCAGGCGGGTTCGATACTGGTGAATTTCGGTAATAGTCAGAAGCAAACCAGTCATTAACCCATTCCCAAACATTGCCCGCCATATCCAAGGCGCCATATGGACTGGCACCCTTGGGGTACATCCCAACTTCTGTTGTATCGCCATTGACATCCTTGTAGTTCAACAAGTTTTTATCTGGCATGGCATTTCCCCAGGGATAAACAAAAGCTTCCGTACCACGGGCTGCTTTTTCCCATTCAGCTTCAGTTGGTAATCGGCGACCTGCCCAATCGCAATAGATCTTTGCCATGTTCCAATCCACAAAAATTACAGGATAATTGTTGTACTTGTCTTCGCCATAATAATTAGGGCGGGTTAGAGATGCTTTTGAACCCGGCAATGCGCATTTCCCATCATTTACACACCGTGCATACATGCCCGTGGTAATTTCAGTCTGGTCAATCCAGAAAGAATCAAGAAATACCGCGCGAACAGGTTTTTCGTTATCCTCACCGTTTTCGCTGCCCATGGAAAATTCACCAGCGGGAACATAGAAAAGCTTCATGCCATCTTTTTCACTGACCTCAACTGAATCAATGCCGGGGGTTGATGTTGCAGATATTTTCGTAGGCACAGATGTTGGGGTGGTTACAGCAGGCGCAGCGCAGGCAGATAAGGCTAACAAGAAAACCAGAGACAGCCACAAAGCCTTTCGCATTTTATTGTTCCTTCGACATATTGGCTCCAAGCCATTTCGCAAGCGCTGAATAAAACAACACATTCGGTGAATAGGGAATCTCGGCAAACAATCCGTGTGCTGAAGCATTCAGGTTATGGTCCCCGCCTGGAAAAATTTCATATGAAAAATTACCCTTCCCGGCATCGATCAACATCTGCAAATTCTCGGCGCTAAATGTGACCGGTACATTCTTATCCACGCTGCCCCATAACCACAAGCCCGGCCGATTCAACCCGGCAATGACCGGCAGCGGGTCAAAACCGGCGGGTTTCAGTTCGCGCAATTTTTCTGTGATCTCGGCATCATCGTAAGCCCGACTAGACTCCCCATCGTCGGTATAGCTGCTGAATATATCTTCCTGGAAGGTGGATGATACGGGACCTGAAAGGATCACAAAGTGCGACACAGTATTCGACTGGGCTGCCGCAATCGGGATCACCCACCCGGCCTGGCTAATCCCGATAAGCCCAATGCGAGTGGGATCGATTTCCGGACGGGAAGCCAGATACTCAACCCCGGCAATTGCATCTTCTGCATGTTTTTGCAAATTGGATGCACTTGCGGCCTCTCGATACGTGCCTTCTGAATCTCCTACACCGCGCTTGTCATAATTCAGGATCGCGAAACCATTACTAATCATATAGTGAGCCATCACTTCGTTGCCAAAGTTGTCGCGCATTCCCGGCTCGGAACCGTGAAGCATCATAAAAGCGGGTGAGCCGGAGGCTGTTTCCGGCAGCGACAATCGGCCCGCGAGTTTAATCCCGTCTGCACTGGTGAATGTAATCTCTTCCTGCTTATATGGAACTCGCTCTGCATATTGACCCGAGGTGGAGGATGGCGTAGTGCTTCGGGCGTCATCCCACCACATCAGGCCTATCCCCATTCCCAGCTCATCCGTGGTGAATTGAATGCGTCCAGCAAACGGGGCTCCAACCACCCGCAGGGAACCAACAGCAAACGTGTAATCGTCGAGCGGATAGAGCCCGCGCAGCGCGCCGCTTCCAAAATCAGTCATCATTAAAGTCTGGCTGAAAAACTCCAGTCCCCCTGAGGAATACTCCGGGCTGACTAGTATACTTAACACCCGGCCTGATTCAAAGCGATAAATGCCTTGATATTTTTCGAACACGGATTCATCCACTGACGCAATCCGTGTGAAATCAACGCTGCTGGTTGCTCCATCCCAATTCAACTCACCTATGAGGGTCGCACGTTTGAACGTACCGACAAATCGGATTTCCTTGAATGGAGCATCTGTTCCACCTGACGCCGAGAAGTCAATGGATTCCACGCTTTGCGTTATAGATATTGACCAGGTTGCCGTCCTCGGCTCGATCCACAGGATTCCATCGTCGAAATTCACCCGGATGGATGCAATCGATCCGTCAGGTTTCGTCGCCGCGCCCATCCAATCTCCGCTTGGGGTATCCGGCATTCCAGTCGAAGACGGGCTGGGCGTTGCAGGTAATGGAGTGGGTGGAAGCGTGGTCGCTATTGGGGCACTACAGGCAGATAACAGGCAGATCAGGAGAAATAGGGAAGGGATGCGCATGGATTATTACTATAAGCCAGCGTTCCCCAAAAATCTCCCTCCGATTGGAGGGAAATACAAAAACCCCTCCGTAGAGGGGTTAGAGCAGATTTAGTTTGCGCGCCTGCGTTGTCGCCTGCGTGCGATTATGCACTCCCAACTTGCGGAAAATTTGCCTGGCATACCATCGGACGGTGCTGACCGCCAGCACGCGTTCACGGGCGATTTCCGGGTTGGTGTGTCCTTGCGCCATCAACTGCAGGATGCAGAATTCCTGCTCGCTCAAGCGTTCGATCATTGGCTGGGAATCGTCGTGTATCCCTGAAATTTGGACGCGAATTGTTTGAGCAAACTCCCAGGCCTGGTGTTGTCGTGGGATCCGACTGAGATATGGAATCAGCGGCCGACCTTCATCGAGGAACGGGCGCACAATATTTTCGGACCAAGCCACCTCCAATGCCTGGAGGAGAGAGTCGCTGGCACGGTCCGGGTGATTGCGGGTGTGATGCAGGAATGCCTGCGCCAAATGGATTTGGAGAATGGCCAATTGGCGTCGTTGTCGCCTGCAATCTGCGAGCCGCCATTCGAGCAAACGTTCCACCCGCTTCCACTCGTGAGGCAGTTTGGATGCGATAATAAACTGGCAAAAAGCAAAGAACGATTCATCGTTGAAAATTGGACCCGGGCTGTCTGGATCGAACGACTCCCAACCCGACGACTTCAACCAGCGTGCGACCGCTTCCTTCTCTCCGGCAAGCAAATGCATCTGTGCCCGCGTTCCCCTCAGCCTTTCGACCGATTCTGATTCATGATGAGTCAGCGCAAGCAATTCAGCATGGTGAAGTATTTGCATTGCCTCAGCACGTTGACCCCTGGCATTTTGAATGAGAGCAAGAGTGATGTGGCCCTGCACAACCGGGGCAGGATACTCATCCACGAGTACTTGTTCGAGCGCAGACATAACATATTGCCTTGCCTGAGGAAGTTGATTCCAGGCGAAATGGATACATCCCAATCGAAGTTGGGCAAGAAATCCAAGTTCCGGCATGGCTGCCGTTTGTGTCAGGTTAAATGCCTCCAGGTTCAAGGCACACGCCTGGCGTAGTCGTCCGCGCATCATGGCGAGGGCCGATTCGTTCAACATCATCGTGTATAGAATGAACGGATTGCCGGTTCGATGAGCACTCTTCCGTGCAGACTGCAGGAGGGTTTCGGCGGCGTCAAAATGCTCTGCTTCCAATCGAGCGGAAGCGAGCAACGTAGAGACAATGGTCCGTAAATAGATATTGCCTTCGGGCACGAGTCGCAATGCCTGTTCGCAAAGGTCGATCGAAACATGGAAATCCTGATGAGTCCGGACGATGATCGATCGAACGGCCAGTACCTGGACATAGGCGTTCTGCAAATCTTCCGGGATGGGTTTAGTCTCCTTGAGGGTTGCATCCTGAATCAGAGGAGTGATCAACTCCTCGAGTCGATTTGTCCATCGTTCGGCTGAAGAGAGCTCTCCCTTGAGTGCGTACACCCAACCATACCAGAGGCACAAATGCCAATCGGTCCAGATGAACTCTTTGGGAAGTTGATTTAGATGCTTCAAAATTGTCGAGGTCTGGCCTCGCCGCATCCACTGCTCGGATTGAGGAGCAATTAGACAGGCAGCAAACTCGTAATCTCTGGCAGCCAGCGCATGAGGAATGGCTTCTAGGATGTTTTCATTTTGCACCAGCCAATGGCTTGCGCGCCTGTGCAAATTCTGCACAATATCCTCTGGGTATTGTGCAGTCAACCTGTTCCGAAGGAACTCCATAAAGAGATGATGATAGCGAAACGACTCGCGTGAATCATCCAGCGGGATCGTAAACAGGTTATCAGCCTCCAGAGCTTCGAGGATTGCCTGGCTATCGGTTCGTTCCATAAGGGCATTGCACACTGATCCGCTCAGGCGATCAACTATCGATGTTTTCAGCAGAAATTCCCGGATTGAAGGCGCCAATTGACCGAGGACCTCGGACATTAAATAATCAGCAATGCCGCGGTCGCCGCCTTCGAGGGTCCAAACACTCGACTTTCCAGGATGATTTCGGAGGGATAAGGCTGCCAGTTGCAGACCTGCCACCCAACCTTCCGTTCGTTCTTGGATGAGATGAGATTCCTGGTCCAAAAGGTGGAGACCCATCACCTGTTGCAGAAATTGCCTGGCTTCTTCCAATGTAAACTTCAAGTCCAGAGCGCGGAGTTCGGTCAGCTGGTTGCGAACACGCCAGCGGGCGAGTGGTAAAGGTGGCTCCTGACGCGCAATGACGACAATATGCAGGTGTGGGAAGGTCTGCTCAATCAAACCATCCATGAATGCATGGATAACGGATGACTCTATGAAATGATAATCTTCTAAAACAAGGATCAGCGGCTTTTTCAGTTTTGAAACATCCTGGGCAAGGCTGGAGAGAATGGCTTCGGTTCGGGATGCGTCAGTACGAAACTCTTCCAGGAACTGCTGCACCGGCTTCCCAAGGGATGGGCGAACATGCTGAAGTGCTGAGACCAGGTAGCTGATAAAACGTGGTAAATCATCATCACTCGATGTAAGTGACAACCAGGCCGGGCGCTGTTGAATGCTTCGGAGCCAGCTGACAACCAAAGTAGTTTTTCCGTAACCGGCGGGTGCAGAGAGCAGCGTCAGGGCCGCGTGACGGCTTAATCCTTCATTGAGAATCTCGAAGATCCTCAGACGCGGGATCACATCCACCCGAGTATGCGGCATATTGAGTTTCGTCGGGACGATGGATCGATTCGCGGTCACCCCCGCATTATATCGGAGGAGATTCTGTGTGAGGGATGAACGCCTGATTTGACTCCTGGTCGAAGATGGCAACCCGCCCACTCTCGGTTCAAAAAGCAAAATTTCGTGGATAATAGCTGCGTTATTTCATGGATTCGCTGCCGTGGTCAGAATAAAGTCCAGAATTTGATTTTGTAGCTCCGCCCCATTTTTCGTTTCGAATAGATCCGTTCCAT
>Ga0065705_10104837_pt1 | contig 10717 bp, 11 predicted proteins | sample SwibulcommuniRL2_FD_59092 | JGI IMG/M metagenome (GOLD analysis project Ga0065705, IMG submission 59092) | Bulk soil microbial communities from switchgrass field near Rose Lake, East Lansing, Michigan, USA - RL2 Bulk Soil v2 (version 2) | ecosystem: Environmental > Terrestrial > Soil >... | reverse complement strand
CCGGCAAGCCGTGCGCGATGGCCGGTTCGATTTTTGAAACCCCGTCAACGTCGATTTTCTTCGGCTCACCTTTAATGCCCATAATGATCGGCACTGAAGGACCGTAGATGTCGGCGTCCAGCAAACCAGTCGCAGCACCGTGCATCTTTAGCGCCACCGCCAAATTCGCCGCGACGGTTGATTTACCAACTCCGCCTTTGCCCGCCGCAACGAGCACGACGTTTTTGACCGTCGGCAACAAGTCGGTCTGGCCGGCCCCGGCCTTGCTGCCACGCACCTGAGCGCCGAAGTTGATCTCGAGTGCGCTGATTCCGCCAACCGCGGCGAGAGCTTTTTTGCAATCGGTCTCGATGGTTTCACGCAGTGGACAGGCAGGCGTGGTCAACTCCACGGTAAACCGAACTTTGCCTTGAGAAATGGCGAGATCTTTCACCATACCCAGGCTCACAATGTCGCGGTGAAGCTCCGGATCCTGGACGTTTCGCAGCGCCTCAATGACACGTTCTTCAGTTACAATTTCCACAAATTTCCTTCCGTTGAAAAAAGTATTGACCTATAGGGTCTACGATGTCAACAGCGCCTAAGCGCGTTAACATTCGGCAGTTTTTGGCATCTAATGAACTGAAATTCTCACCCGAGAGTGGCGCAAACCAAATGGATTGTATCTTGATGAGAGGGAAAGCTTTTGGTACTATTGGCACATCCGGAAAACTCCATTCTCAAGTCATCAGGAGGACACAATGAAGCAAACTCTCACCACATTGTTGGGTGTAGTGCTTGTGGCATCATTAATAGGATGTTCCGGTGGCAGTCTAACGACGCGCGAAAAGGGTGCGGGTATCGGTGCTCTCGGCGGTGCGGCGGCCGGCGGTATCATTGGGGCCACGGTAGGTCACCCTGGCGCGGGCGCGGCAATCGGTGGCGCACTCGGACTCGGCGCCGGCGCTTTGGTTGGGGATCAACTGCAAGGACAAGAGATCAAGCAAGCCGATCAGCAGAATCAAATTAACACCAACCAGGCGGAACTTGAGCGTCAGCGACGGGAGCTCGAGGCACTTAAGAAACAGCAAAGGGAATATTGAACGATGGAGTTGGAGCTTTGTTGGCCGGAAATAGACGCAAGTGCCGTGCGTGCGGAGATTTGCAATCGCGTGGTTGAGTGGGTGGCGCTTCTGCAAGGAGGTCCTAATGAAATCAAATAATTTTCCTGCTGGAGCCTTAGTAGTAGCCGGATTTCTGTTTGTTTCAGGCTGCGCGGGCGGTGAGTTGACCACTCGTGAAAAGGGCGCCGGTATCGGCGCACTGGGCGGCGCTGCGGCTGGAGGGATCATCGGGGCCGCGGTAGGTCATCCTGGCGCGGGCGCGGCAATCGGTGGCGCGCTCGGACTCGGCACCGGCGCTCTGGTGGGAGATCAGCTCCAAGGTCAGGAAAACAAACAGAAAGAGCAACAAAAAGCGATCGATCAACAGCGCGGTGAAATTGAAAAAAATCGTGCGCTCATTGAAGAGTTGCGAAAACGTAATATCGAGGCAAAAGAGACCAGCCGGGGTGTCATGGTCAATCTCCCGAGCGTGAACTTCGAGTTCGACAGCGCGGATTTGACGGGCGACGGCAGGAACAAGGTCAATCAGATCGCCGATATCATCAAACGCGACGCGCCCAACCGGCGTGTAACGGTAGAGGGCCATGCCAGTCGCGAAAGCGCCGCACAAGAGGCCTATAATCAGCGCCTTTCCGAACGGCGCGCCAATACCGTGGCCGATTCGTTAGAGCGTAGCGGCGTTAATGGCCGGAACATTTCGGCCCAAGGGCTAGGCACCCGAGCGCCGGTGGCGTCAAACGACAGCGAAAGCGGGCGGCAGCAAAACCGCCGGGTTGAAGTGACCATCGAAAACTAGTCCGGACGGCCGAAACGCGGCTCGGTGCCTGTGAGCAAACGTTTGACGTTGTCACGATGGCGCAGGATTACCATCGCGCCGAGAAAAACGCCGAGCGCGACAAGTTCCACTGAATAGGAAAAGGCCCAGAGCGAGATCGGCGCCGCGAGCGCGGCCGCGATGGAACCGAGTGAAACCGTTCGACTGCAAAAAACAGCCACTGCAAAAGCAAGAGCCATAACCGCGGTTCCCAGCGGCGCCAACGCGAGCAAAGCTCCAAAGGCTGTTGCGACTCCCTTCCCACCGTGAAATTTTAGAAATAGCGGATACAGGTGGCCCAGAACTGCGGCGATAGCGACCAGCGCGAGCGCGGTGTCGTTTATTTCAAGCCGTTGGCTGATATACACCGGGGCGAAACCTTTAGCCGTATCCGCAAGCAACGTCAGTAGACCGAGTCCCTTTCCAAGCACGCGTGCGACGTTGGTCGCGCCGATGTTGCCGCTGCCGGCATCTCTCACATCAACGCCCGCCAGCCTGCCAAGAATAAAACCGCTCGGTACTGAGCCGACAAGATAAGCGAATATTGTAAGTAGGAATGTCAACACGGATCGACCACGAAAGAAATCTGCTCCGAATTCGACTTAAATCCGCTTAGGCTACACGCCCAAGCGGTGCCAAGGCTGGTTTTCGTACATCGGGTTTTCCGATTCTGGCACGAATTAAGGTTCGTCATCGGGGCCAACCACGGGCCTGAGACTAAAAAGCCCCACACGGCGAATTCCGTGCGGGGCCCTGCACCATTAATTTTAGAAATTTCCTACTTCGCCGGCCGTTTGTAAAAATCGGGATTCATTTTGCTTGTCGTGCCTGATTTAGCGAGCTCTTCCTCGAACATCTTGCGGATGTTCGGGTCCTCGTCGAAATACTCGATCTGATTGCCGCCCGCTTTGACATCTTTATCGACTTTGGTGATATCGCCGAATCCCTCACCGAGGCTGTACTTGATCCCTCCCAGACGCGGCGGCAGATAACGCGCCCCGGTGGCGCCGGTGTTGAAGTGCTGGTGCCACATCATCGCCGGCGGGGTAAAAACGCTGCCGTCCTGCCAATCGTATCGTTTGGGCTCCTCCCCCTGTCGCCAAAACATCGAAAAGCCTTTGCCTTTGATGATGATGACGTTAAAACCGGGGCCATGGCGGTGCGCTTTTTTGTAAGTGCCCACGGGAAATTCCGAGATGTGCGCGGCCATGGAGCCGCTGGCCATTTCCAACATGACGTTCTTTCCCCCGCCACCGCGTTCCACCCAATCCTCCAGCGCAAAACTGCGCGCGTCAGCGATGAAGTTAGTATCCCAAACCCGGCCCGGATAGGCTTTGCCCTTGCCGCTGAAATATTCCGGATCGCCATCAAAGCGCTCGGTGAAATCCCGCGGCGTATTGAAGACGAAGTCCGCATTATGAAAAAGATTAAACACAATCGGCATGCTGTTGACGGAAAAAAACCGCGCCGGTTCATCGCCCGAACCATTGAAATGCTGGTAGGTACAATTGAGCGGCAGCGCGAACAAGCTGCCATCGTGCCATTCAAAAGTCGTCTTGGCGCCCTTATCGTTCCAGATCGTCGTGGCGCCGCGGCCCTTCAAAACAAAATGCAGGTCCTCATAAAGGTGGCGCATCGCATTGAGCTTTTTCCCGGCGGGAATCTCACTCACATAAGCGCCGGTCGCGCCCTCCGCGCCTTCCATGTTGATGAACGCGCCGCTCCCGCCGGTCCTATCCCAGGGTTTGAGCTCAACTTTTTTCAAGTCCTGGACGAAAAACGTTTTCATGATCGGAATTCCCTCACCCAATTGCCACTTATCGTAGTAGGGAATGTTGTCCATTAGAGTAGTGTCCATTTGGGCCGCTGGCTTCGACATAATCTCCTCCAAAAGTTCGCTTGGTTAATATCTTATACGATTGTCAAAAGCAAGCCAGCTGATCGCCGTTTTACCTCGTACACAGCCAATTTTACGAAGGAAAAGGGTGCCGCAGCATTGACAACGCGGGCCAAACTCTACTAAATGGCACGGTAAAGTTAACCACGTCGGCTCGTAGCCGAACGGTTAGCTGCTAAGCACATAAAAAGGAGAGTCCTCTTGGCTACAACCGTTGAAGCGCCCATGGTTGGTAAAATCCTCAAGATCGAAAAAAATCCCGGCGATCACGTCGACGAAGACGAAGTGATACTTGTGATGGAAGCGATGAAGATGGAGATTCCGATTGTCGCCCCGGTTACCGGTACTTTGAAAGAGGTTAAAGTTGCGGTCGGTGAAGCCGTCGAAGCCGAGCAAGCGCTCGCCGTGATCGAGTAGCCCCGCAAAACAAAGCCCGCGCTATCGGTTTGTTATCGTCGAGGAGAAATCATGGATACTTGGACGTTCGGCTGGACATTGGCGCTAATCGGAATGTCCGGCACTATGCTCGTGCTTTGGGTCCTGAGCCTCCTCATTCTTCTGATCCGAAAGGTTTTCCCGCCTCCGGCAGCGGCACCAAAGAAAGGTTAGTTTCACCGCATGGAATCCGCGCTCGTCTCCGGTCTCCAAGGTTTGTTTCTTGGGGTATCAAATCTCAATTTAGGTCACGTCGTCATGATCCTGATTGGATCTGTGCTGCTCTATTTGGGCATTCGCAAGGGGTACGAGCCTCTTCTCTTAGTGCCCATCGGATTCGGCGCGATCCTCGTCAATATCCCTCTGTCGGAGATGATGGCTGAGGGTGGCTTCATCCGATTCTTTTACGACATCGGCGTGCGCACCGAAATTTTTCCGCTACTTATTTTTGTCGGCATCGGCGCCATGACCGATTTCCAGCCATTATTGGAAAATCCCAAGATCATCTTGCTCGGCGCTGCCGGCCAATTCGGCATCTTTATCACGCTACTGCTCGCCCTCGCGCTCGGTTTCGACAAGCTCGATGCGGTCGCCGTTTCGATCATCGGCGCCTGTGACGGTCCGACCGCGATTTACGTAAGCTCAAAATTTGCTCCTCATATGCTTGGCGCGGTTTCAGTAGCCGCTTATTCGTATATGTCCTTGGTGCCGCTCATCCAACCGCCGATCATGCGCGTCCTGACCACTGAAAAAGAACGAATGATCGTCATGGGCGCGGTAAAGCAACCGATATCGCAAACGACAAAAATCATGTTCCCAATCGTCGTCACCATCTTCGCCTCCATCCTCGCGCCCAAAGGGGCGCCGCTGATCGGCACCGTCATGCTGGGAAATCTCATGAAGGAATGCAGCGTCGTCGACCGATTGAAGCGCGCATCAGAAAACGAGATCGCCAACATCGTCACGCTTTTGCTCGGCCTGTGCATCGGCGCGACCATGGAAGCAGACAAATTCCTCCACGCCCAGACTTTGATCGTCCTAGCGCTCGGCTTTGTCGCCATTAGCCTCGACACGGCGGTTGGAATCCTTTTCGGCAAGCTCATGTGCCTGCTCACCGGCGGTAAAATCAATCCGCTCATCGGCGCCGCGGGCATCTCAGCATTCCCGATGTCGGCCCGCGTGGTTCAAGCCGAAGGCCAAAAATACAACAAGAAGAGTTACCTGCTCATGCATGCCATGAGCGCCAATGCGGGCGGGCAAATCGGCTCGGTTATCGCCGCCGCCGTCATGCTCTCCGTGCTGCAAGGCATGGGCATCGTCGGTCAATGATTTAAACATGGCTCAGACTCGCGCAGATCTGGAAAAAGGACTTGCCGCGCTCGAGCAAGTCGCGCTCGACGCCGACCCCAAAACGTCCGCCAAACAACACGCCGAAGGCAAGCTCACCGCGCGTGAACGAGTCGACAAATTGCTCGATTCCGGCACTTTTGTCGAGGAATTCATGCTCGCCGAAACGCAATGTCGCGATTTCGGCATGGCCGAAAAAAAATTGCCGTCGGATGGGGTCGTCACGGGATTTGGCAAGATCGACGGCAGACCCGTGTACGTTTATTCGCAGGACCGCGCTGTTTTGGCGGGGAGCGTGGGCAGTGCGCACGCGGAAAAAATCGCCTATGTGATTCAAACAGCGCGCAAGCTCGGCGTGCCGGTCATTGGACTTAACGATTCAGCCGGCGCGCGCATACAAGAAGGGCTATCCGTCACCTCGGCCATCGGAAAAATTTTCTACGAGAACAGCATCGCGTCGGGTTGTATTCCGCAAATCTCCGCGATCATGGGACCCTGCATCGGTGTCGGCTCCTACTCGCCGGCCCTGACCGACTTCATCATCCAGGTGCAGAACAGCAGCCAGATGTTTATCACCGGCCCAGCGGTGATCAAGGAAGTGCTCGGCGAAACGGTCACCATGGAAGAGTTGGGCGGAGCCAAGATTCATTCAGAAGTTTCCGGCGTGACCGACCTGGTGGCGAAAAACGATGAAGAATGTTTAGCGTTGATTCGACGGCTGATGGGTTTCCTGCCGATTAGTTTCGAATCCGCGCCGCCGCGTAAAGATCCGCATGACGATCCAGCGCGTTCCCTCGACGCGCTCGAGAACATTGTCCCCGAAGACACCAAGCGCGCCTACAATATCCTCCAGGTCATCAAAGCCCTCGTCGATGACGGCGACTTTTTCGAGTTGAAGGCAAAGTTTGCGCGTAATTTGGTAACAGGCTTCGGACGCTTGGATGGTTATTCCGTCGGCTTTGTCGCCAATCAACCGATGTTTCTCGCCGGCAGCCTGGACGTCGACGCGTCCGACAAAGCCGCCCGCTTCATTCGCTTCTGCGATGCCTTCAATATCCCGGTGATTACGTTGATGGATGTGCCGGGCTTTTTTCCCGGCAAGCAGCAAGAGGAAAGAGGCATTATTCGGCACGGAGCCAAAATGCTTTACGCCTACGCCGAAGCAACCGTGCCAAAAATCACGGTCGTGCTACGCAAAGGTTACGGCGGCGCCAAGCAAGCCCTCTGTACGCGCGAGATGGGCGCCGATCAGCTACTTGTCTGGCCGGGTGTCGAACTGGCCGTGATGGGCGGCGGCGGCGCCGTGAATGTGCTTTACCGGCGCGAAATCGAGCAATCGGCCGATCCGGCGAAAACCCGCGCGGAAAAGATTGCCGAATATCAAGAACGCTTCAACGGGCCCTTTGAAGCGCTGTCGAAGCAATTCGCGCAAGCGGCGATACGGCCGCAGGAAACGCGCAAGCGGCTCGTTCAGTGTTTGGAGATCTTACGCCACAAAAAAGAGGAGCGCCCAAAAAAGAAACACGGCCTCATGCCCGTGTAGCATAGCTTCGCGCTCCCGTCGCGTCTTCCCGTGGTGCGGGGAGCGACACAAAAAAAGTGCTGCCCTTTTCCGGTTCGCTTTCTACCCAAATTCGCCCATCATGGGCTTCGACAACCTTCTTACAAATAGCTAGGCCGAGCCCGGTGCCGCTGTAGCTGGATTTTTGTCCGGCGCTGAGCTGCCGGTACGTGTCGAAGATGCGATCGAACTCATCAGGAGGAATGCCAACGCCGGAATCTTTGACCCACCAGACCACTTCTGCATCACCCCATCTGTGCGCTCCGATCAAAACTTCGCCGCCGCTTTGAGTAAATTTGAAAGCATTGCTCAGCAAGTTCTCCAGAACTTGGCTGATGCGCCTGGCATCGACAGCGAGCGGCGGTAAGTCGTCACTGATCTCTGTTCTAAAGGCGATTCGTTTCTTGTCCGCTTCGACGCTATGTTCGAGAAATCCGTCCAGCAGGAGCGCTTTCAAATCCGTCGGCGCCTTGATCAACTCCAGTTTGCCGGCGTCGATTTTCGAGATATCGAGAAAGTCGCTGATATGACCGATCAAACTCTTGCAGCTTTCTTGCACTTTCCAGAGCCATTTATGTTGCAGCTCGTTGACCGGACCGAACAGACCTTCGCGAATCGAGTCGGTGATGGAGACCATGTTGGAGAGCGGAGAACGCAGGTCGTGCGCCACCATAGCGGTAAAATCCGCCAGGGTTTGCTCCGCGCGCGTGCGTTCATCAATTTCCCGGCGCAGGTCATCGTTCGCTTGCACCGTGGCGCCATAGAGTCGCGCGTTTTCCAAAGCCAGCGCGATCTGGCGCGACATGGCCTGAAGAAAGTGCTTTTCGTCAGCCCCAAAGGAGTGAGTCTCACATTTCATAAGCGCAATTGCCCCGTGCAACGGCGATTTCAACCGCAGCGGTAACACCGCCAGTGATTGGATCTCATCACCCCTGGCGGCGGCAAAGCCAGCGTCGTCGTCGAGGTCGTCGATAAACCGGGAATCCTCACACAACCACACGTGGTGCGCGAATTCGCCGCCGAGCTCCATCCAGTCGATGTCCAATTCTCCGCGCGCGCGGGATTCGTGGGCAACGCCGTAGAACTTGCGACCTTCCACCTGCTCAGAAAAATACAAGAAAGCGAAATCGAATGCGCTGGTCGAGATCAGGCGATTCAAGCCTCGCTCGATGACCTGCTCCACGGAAAGCGTTTCGGCGATCTCTTGCGATACCAGGTTGAGCGCTTCCAATTGATCGGTATAGGCGAGCAGCTGCTCCTCGCTCTTACGCAACGAGGTAATGTCGCGAGTTATGGTTGCCGCCCCGACAATGTTTCGGTGCACGTCCCGAATCGGCGAAAGCGAGGCCGAGACGTCGAAAACCTGCCCTCCCTTGCGCGTTCTTTTGCTCTCATAACGATTGATGCCGCGGCCCTGCTTGACGACCTCCAATAGTTCGGATACTTCGTCGTGGTGACTGGCGGGAATCAGCCGGAAGATGGATTGGCCGAGTGTCTCCGCAGCCGAGAAGCCATAGGTCGTTTCCGCGCCGTCGTTCCACGAAGTGATGAGTCCATCCAAAGTCATGCCGATAATCGCTTCCTCGGATGACTCCACAATCGCCGCCAAGCGAGAACGCTCCTCTTCAGCGTGCACTCGAACGTTGACGTAACCGACGACAAATTTGCTGCCGATCAGCCATGCCAGCGTACCGGCCATCACCGTGACCAGCACGAGCCACATCAAATTCCGCGTCAAAGCGCGATTCACCTGGCCGAAGGCCAAGATCTTGGGGATTCCCACCATGACATAGATCTGACCGGCCATCGGATTTGGCGCGAGCGACTTGAGTGCGTAGATCCGTTCAACTCCGTCCAATCCGGTTAACTCGCGCGAGACCTGGGCGCGCAAGCGCAGCATCTCAAACAAGGGAGCATCCGGGATGTGCTTGCCCACCCATTTTTCAGATTCCGGCGATCTGGCGAGCAGAATGCCGTTGCTGTCGACAATTGAAAGAACCACGCCGGCGGGAAGTTGACTTTCAGTCGCGAGCTGATTGATCCAGTGGATATCCAGTGCGGCAAACATCACGGCGCGAATCCTCTCATCAGCGGAAAATATCGGAAAAGCGAAACTCAAACTCTTTCGGTTGAGGGTTTCTCGAACAGCAAAGTCACCGATAGCAAAACCGCGTGCCGCCAATGCCCGTTGGAAATAGCTTGATCGTTCCACGCTATCGCCGGGCTTCCCGGTCTCGGCACGGCACTTCACGGCACCGTTGGCATCAGCGACTCCGAGGTCGGCGTAGAGATTGTTATGGTCGACAAAACGTTTGAGAAAATTTCCGCATTGGGCTGCGTCGCCTTTCATGACATCGGGGGTATCGGCGAGCAACGTAAGTAGTTGTCTGGCCGAATCGATGAAGCGGGCCTCGCGGAGAGCAACATTTTCGGCAATTTCCCATGCGCTTTCTTGCGCCTCCGCCAGACGCAAATCGCGGGCAACTTTCGCCTGATAGAGAATCAAACCAAAAATCGGCAAAACCACGATCAGAATGATGATCAGCAGTCTCCGCCTAAGTTCTCGCAGGAACGATTCCGTCGCTTGAAATATGATTCGGTCAAGTTTCCACATGGCTGCGATTCGATTTTACTGAGAATTTACGGAATGAATTCACGGCGGGACCACGGTGGTGAGTTGCAACAATCGGTCAAGGTTTGCTATCTCCCTTCGCCGCGCTTTCCGGAGACTCCTCACGCGCCTCGATCCAACGCGTGAGTTGGCTTTCGCGCACGCGCCACTGGCCGCCCACTTTGAACGCGGGCAACTCATTGCGCCGTATCATGCGCTGCAATGTTCGCGTGGATACCTGAAGCAAGTCCGCCGCTTCGGGCAGGGTCAACAGCCGGAAACCTTGGAGCGTATTGCTCATCTTGCAACTCTCATGATGCTTTGAGCAATGAGAGTGCCACTCAATACCAAAACTCAAGGTCCTGTTTTTACTAGGATACTATTCTCCTTCCCTCCGAAGCCGGTACAGAATTGGACAAGTCATGACGTCCATGCGTGCTAGCAGACGAAGCGCAATCAGAACGAGCAAGCTTGTCAAAAATGGGAATTTACGAGGCGCGCCGCTCGCAGCGGCAGGACCTTGGCCAAGGGTCTTCCTGGATGATCGAAATCACATAACATCTACTGCTGGTAAAGAATTTCTCCGGCATTGGATGGATCGTAGCCGCCGAGCGCGCTAACGGCTCGTTTAAATTCATCGGAGCGAATGATTCGCATCAACTTGGCGCCGCGCGGCGAATCGTAGAAACGGCGGGCAATCACAAGGTCGTACTCCTCGTCTCCCACAGGAATAAAATCCAGCCCCAAAGCGGTCGCGGCCGCGCGCACGCCGAGACCGGCGTCGGCGAGATCGCTGGCGACAGCGACGCCGACCCCCATGTGAGTAAACTCTTCGCGATCGTAACCGGCAATGGCCTCGGAATCGATTCCAAGTTTTTTCAATTCGTGGTCCAAAAGCACGCGCGTGCCGGAACCGGCTTGGCGATTGACAAAACGCATGCCCGCTTTG
>Ga0065705_10104835_pt1 | contig 10726 bp, 6 predicted proteins | sample SwibulcommuniRL2_FD_59092 | JGI IMG/M metagenome (GOLD analysis project Ga0065705, IMG submission 59092) | Bulk soil microbial communities from switchgrass field near Rose Lake, East Lansing, Michigan, USA - RL2 Bulk Soil v2 (version 2) | ecosystem: Environmental > Terrestrial > Soil >... | reverse complement strand
GCGGAGCAGCCGCGATTGGCCTCAAGTCAGTCGAGCTGGTGGCTCCGAGCGACTGGCCGATCCTCAAACAGCACGGCCTGACTTGCGCCATTGCCAGCAGCCACGGCTTTGTGAAGGGCTGGAACGACAAGGCCAACTGGGACTTCTGCACCGAGAAAATCACCGCAGCGGTCAATGCCGCAGCCGACTTCGGCTGCCCAAGCGTGATCACCTTCTCAGGCATGCGGGGCGAACTGCCAGCCGGTTCCGAGGGAGACGAAATCGGCAAACGGAATTTCACCGAGGGGATCAAGCGCGTCCTGCCGCTGGCAGAGCAGAAAAAAGTCACGCTCGCCCTGGAAATGCTCAACTCGCGCGTCGATGTCGAGATGAAGGGGCATCCGGGCTATCAGTGCGACTCGATCGAGTGGGCCGTCGATGTCGTCAACCGCGTCGGCTCCGAACGGCTGAAGATTCTGTTCGACATTTACCACGTCCAGATCATGCAAGGGGACGTGATCACGCGGCTTAAGCAGTACAAGGACTACATCGCCCACATCCACACCGCGGGCAATCCGGGCCGCAACGAAATCGACGACACACAAGAGATTAATTACCCGGGGATCATGCGGGCTATTGCCGACATTGGCTACAAGGGCTTCGTCGGGCAGGAGTTTATTCCGACGTGGAAGGATCCGGTCGCCGCGCTGCGGCATGCGGCGAAGGTGTGTGATGTGTAAGTAGTAGGCACACTCCGTGTGCAGTCTGAAGCTGCGTTGCCCAGGGCAATGGCACACGGAGTGTGCCTACTACTTATTCCAGCGGCGGCAGCACATCCGGCTCAATCTGGTAGCCGTCAGCCAGGGCATTCGTCTGGTTGAACAGACCGGCAATCGCCAGGATTTCTCCCAGTGTCTGCCCATCGACGCCGAGCTTCTTGAGTGCCGCCGTATGCGAGTTGACGCAGTACGAGCAGCCGTTCGTGGCCGACACCACTAGGGCGATCGTCTCGCGAGTCTTGGCGTCGAGCTTGCTCTGTCGCCCAGCCGCTTCGGGGTGCATCAGAGCCTTGAGCTGCCGCCAGACCAGATCCAATTGATCGGGATTCGTGGCGAGCGCCCGCCAGAAGTTCGGCACAAAGTCGATGTTCTTCGTCCGCTTGATGTCGTCAAAAATCTCGCGGACTTTGCCTCCGGCGCCCTGCTCATCAACAAGCCGCACGGTAGCCAGGCGCGATATGGACATGTCTCTTGCCTCCCTAGCCCCCAACTGCTAATCCCTAGCCCCTAGTGCAGCACCGGGCACACGTCAAACCACTCCCGCCCCTGCGCCTTCATCCACTCGTCGCTGCTGACCGGACCCCAGTCGCCAATCGGATAAGTCTCCAGCGGCGGGGCCGCGGGGCTCTGCCAGGCAGCCAGGATTGGATCAATGATGCTCCAGGCCACCTCGACCTCGTCGCTCCGGGCAAACAGGCTCGCGTCGCCATTCATCGCGTCCAACAGCAGCCGCTGGTACGAATCGGGCATCACGCCCGTGAATTCGCGGCAGAAGCTGAAATCGAGGTCAGTCGTCCGCAATTTCATCCCCGCGTCGGGCACTTTCGTCTGAAAATGAAGTTGAATGCCTTCGGCCGGTTGGATTTGCAGAACGAGCTTGTTGCCGTCGAGGTGCGTCCGCGGACCGTCGCGGAACATCATGATCGGCGGCTCGCGGTACCCAATGACGATCTGTGACGTGCGGCAGCTCATCGCCTTGCCTGACCGCAGGTAGAACGGCACCCCTTGCCACCGCCAGTTGTCGATATGCAGCTTCAGGGCGGCAAATGTGGCGGTCTGGCTGTCCGGCGGCACGCCTTCGGCCTGGCGGTAACCCTCGTACTGGCCGCGGATCGTGTCGCGGGCAAAGTCCCCGCCCGTCATTTGCTTGATCGTCCGCAGCACCTTGACCTTCTCATCGCGAATGAAGTCGGCCGAAAAGCGGGCCGGAGCCTCCATCGCCGTGATCATGAGGAGCTGCAAGAGGTGGTTCTGGAACATGTCGCGCAGGACGCCCGAATGGTCGTAATAACCCGCACGGCGGCCCACATCGACCTCCTCGGCCACGGTGATCTGCACGTGGTCGATATAACGGCGGTTCCAGAGCGGCTCGAAAATCGAGTTGGCAAACCGCAGGACCAGCATATTCTGGACGGTTTCTTTGCCAAGATAGTGGTCGATGCGATAAACCTGCTTCTCGGCAAAGACCTGATGGATCGCCTTGTTCAGCTCCTGCGCTGATTTCAGGTCCGTGCCAAAGGGCTTCTCGATGACCACGCGCCGCACGCCCCGCGACTCATCGGCCAGGCCCGCCGCTCCGAATCTGGCGATCGCCGGCTGATACAGCGCGGGTGAAGTCGAAAGGTAATAGACGCGCGTCGCTCCCGGCCCCCCCTCGAGGGCGTCGAGCTGGCGGCCTAACTCGTGGAAATCCTCGAGCTTGTCGATATCGCCCGGCTGATAGAACACGCTGGCCGCGAATTTTTGCCAGCTCGCGGCGTCGAATTCTTTCCCGGCGAATTTCTGCGTCGTGGCAGTCAGCTCCTGCCGCCAGGCTTCATGCGTGAATTTGGTTCGCGAGACGCCGACCACCCGCGTGTCCTTGGGCAGACGCCCCTTCTGGTGGAGCAGATAGAGAGCGGGGATGAGCTTGCGGCTGGTAAGGTCGCCCGAAGCCCCGAAAATCACGACCGTGTGAGCCACTGCCCGCCTCCTGCCGATCAAAAACGCATCGAAGTAAACCCGCCGTCCACGTAAATATCCTCGCCGGTCATGAACGAACCGGCCTTGCGCGAGAGCAATAGCAGGGCCGCGCCAACCAGCTCGTGCGGCTCGCCGAAGCGGGCCATTGGCGTGCCGCGCATGATGTTTGCGACGCGCTCCTGGTCGAGAATTTTGCGGTTCTGCTCGGCCGGGAAAAAGCCCGGGCAGAGGACGTTGACCCGCACGTTTTTTGGGGCGAATTCACGCGCCAGGTTCTTCGTCAGACTGACGACCGCCGCCTTGGCCGCCGAATACGCAAACACCCGCGACAGCGGCAAGTGCGCCGTGACGCTGCCAATGTTCAGGATCGACCCGCCCGCAGTCTGAGCCGCCATATACGGGGCAAAAATCTGGCAGCCCAAGTGCGTCGCGGTGAGCTGGCTGTCGATCACCTTGTTCCAATCGTCGTCGGTGATCTGCGCATAGGGAACGGCGGAGTTCGTTCCGGCGCAGTTGACGAGCATGTCGCACTCGCCAAACTGCGCGAGCGTCGAGTCAAGCAGCGCCTGCACGGACGCCCGCTTGTCCGCCTCGACGGGCAGAAATACGGCCGAGCCGCCGTGTGCTTGAATATTCTTGACTCGCTCTTGGCCGCGCTCTTGCGAGCGGCCGGCCACAACGACCTTCGCGCCGGCCTGGCCAATTCCTTCGGCAAGTGCCCCGCCCAGCACGCCCGTGCCGCCAATGACGACGGCGACCTGGCCGTCGAGGCCGAAGAGTTGTCGTAGGTAGTCTGCGCTCGTTGACATTGGTTACGCCTTCGGCGACCTGCGTAATTCGAGCCACTCGCTATGGAACTTCTTATCGGCCGGCTTGTCGATCCGCTGGTAGGTGTGAGCCCCAAAGTAGTCGCGCTGGGCCTGAAGCAAGTTGGCTGGCAGCCGTTCGCGCCGAAAAGCATCGTAGTACGACAGGGCGCTTGTGAACTCGACCACCGGCAGGCCCATCTGCGTGGCGATGACGACGACTTGCCGCCAGGAGGCTTGTGCTTTGGCGGTTGCGTCCGTGAAGTACGGATCGAGCAGCAGGTTCTCAAGCTGCGGGTTCTTGTCGAACGCCTCCTTGATTCGCTCCAGAAACGCCGCCCGGATAATGCAGCCGCCGCGCCAGAGAAGTGCGATGTCGCCGTACTTGAGCGGCCACTGGTTCTCGACTGCGGCCGCCTGAAGCTGCACAAAACCCTGGGCGTAGCTGCAAATCTTCGATGCGTAAAGCGCGTGCTTCACTGCTTCGACAAACGCCTTCTTGTCTGGAATCTTGACGCCGGAGCTGGCGACGGTCGGCCCTCTGAGAATCTTTGATGCATGAACGCGGGCCGTCTTGAGGGCCGACATGCCGCGCGCGAAGACCGCCTCGGTGACCATTGTGCTGGGAACGCCCAGGTCGAGAGCGAGCTGGCTCATCCATTTGCCGGTTCCCTTCGCACCGGCCACATCGAGGATCTTATCGACGAGCCAGCCGTCGCCCCCCTGGTCGTCCTTGACGCTGAAGATGTCGCGGGTGATTTCGATCAGGTAGCTCTCCAGCTCGCTGCGGTTCCAGGAGTCGAAGACGTCGTACAGCTCGTCATTCGTGAGGCCCGCTGCTTCCTTGAGCATCAAATAGGCTTCGCAGATGAGCTGCATGTCGCCGTATTCAATGCCGTTGTGGACCATCTTCACGTACTGGCCTGCGCCGCCGGGGCCGACCCAGTCGCAACAGGGAATGTCCGCCTTGGGACCCACCTTCGCCGCGATCGCCTGAAAAATCGGCTTCACAAGTGGCCAGGCGGCTATGCTGCCCCCGGGCATCAGGCTGGGGCCTTTGAGGGCCCCCTCTTCGCCGCCCGAAACACCCGTGCCTATAAAGAGCAGCCCCTTGCTTTGGACATACTTGTTGCGCCGCTCGGTGTTGGTGTAGTGCTCGTTGCCGCCGTCGATCAGCACGTCGCCCGGCGACAGGTGCGGCAGAAGCTGCTCGATCAGGTCATCGACCGGCTGGCCGGCCTTGACCATCATCATGATTTTGCGGGGCGGTTTAAGAGCGGCGACCAACTCGGTGATCGAGCGGCAGCCGACGAACCTTTTGCCCTTGCCTCGTCCGGCCATGAAGGCATCGACGACGCTGGTGGTGCGGTTGAACACCGCGACGGTGTAGCCGCGGCTTTCAATATTGAGGGCCAGGTTCTCGCCCATGACGGCGAGTCCAATGAGACCGAATTCGGCGGAGACTGGCATTGTGCAGGATTCAGGGTTCGGGGTTCAGGGGTCGGAGTCGAGAGTTGGGAGGGCGAGGCTCCCGCCGAGCCGAGATTGATTAGCTAACGCTGGATTCTTGCCGAGCCCCCTTTGGCGAAAGCTTGGACTTGTTCGAGTGTGACCATCGTCGTATCGCCGGGAGTCGAAGTGAGCAGCGCGCCGTGGGCCCAGCCGAGGCGGAGGGCATCTTCGGGCGAGGCGCCGGACAATAGGCCGTAGAAGAAGCCCGCCGCAAAGCCGTCGCCGCCGCCAACGCGGTCGAGCACGTCCAACTCGCATTCGGGGGCCTGGTAGGTCTTGCCATTGATCCAGGCAACCGCGCTCCAGTCGTGGCGATTCGTGCTATGTACTTCGCGGAGCGTCGTGGCCACGATCTTGATGTTAGGCAGGATACTGGCCACCGCGTCCATCATGCCGAGAAAGGCGGTCGGGTCGATGCTCTTCTTGGCTTCGACATCGGGGCCTTTGAGACCGAGACCCTTCTGCAAGTCTTCTTCATTGCCGACGAGGACATCGACGTTGGCCACGATCCTCCGCATCGTGTCCTGTGCCTTGTCGAGGCCGCCGGAAATCTGCCAGAGCTTGGCCCGGAAGTTCAGGTCGAAGGAGACAACCGCGCCGGCCGTTTTGGCGGCTTTCATCCCTTCGATGATGACGTCGGGCGTGGTGGCTGAAAGGGCCGCGAAAATGCCGCCGCTGTGAAACCAGCGGATGCCGCCCGCGGTAATCGCCTTCCAGTCAAAATCGCCCGGCTTGAGCTGAGCGGCGGCCTCATTGCACCGGTTGTAGAACACAACCGGAGCACGGACCCCCTTGCCTTGGTCGCTATAGACAGTGGCCATATTCGGCCCGGTGACGCCGTCGTGCTTGAACTGCTTATAGAACGGCCGGACCCCCATCGCCCGGACGCGCTCGTGGATGAGTTCACCAATCGGATAATCGACCATCGCCGAGGCAACTGCCGTTTTAAGCCGAAAACAGTCGGCCAGGTTGGCGGCCACGTTGAACTCGCCGCCGCTGACGTGAATTTGGCACTGACTGGCCTTGCGAAACGGAATGATGCCCGGATCGAGGCGATGGACGAGGGCCCCGAGAGAGAGAAAGTCGATGTCACCCGAGGGTCGGATATTCAGGCCGGTGGCGGACATGGAAGAATTTGGTAAGTGCGTCAGTACATTCGACGACGCCGCGGATTTTACCGCCATCCCATACCGCCTACTAGCGGTGCCAGAATGGGGTGTTCGTCACGCCGTGGCGAACTTCGATGGTGAGTGGGTTAGTCAGCCCAGCCCACGCCAACCCACAATCCACCTGAGATGCATTCCTGACTAGTCAACACGGAATGTCCGCTCGATCAATGTCGTGTTGCCCTGCTTGTCCTTGATGCTCACGGCGATCCTCGCATCCCGCAAGTTCGACAGGGGCGGACGAAGCTCGAGTTCCCAGACGCCAGGACTGACCTCATTGAACTGCTGGGCCAAATTCTTAGTGGACTGGACCCCATTCACTTCAAAGTCCGCCAGCACGATAAAGCTGGCCAGATCGATGCCGGTGTAATAGTCGTGCATGCCAATCAGGATGCGGTCGAGCGGCTCGGTTTGGTGCTCGCGCGGCAGCGTCAATGTGAGCGTCGGGCGGTTGTCGTCGAGCATCCAGCCGTAGCCGCGGTTTTCGGGATGCTGCGGATCGAAGTCGAGATCGATCGGGCAACCGAGGTCGATCCAGCGGCAGAGCGTGCGGCGGTCTTCATCTGAGAGGGCTTGCACCTTGCCTTCCTTGACGGCATCGGGTGGCGGCATTGCGCTGCCCGTGAAATCGATGTCCATCCGCGAGGCGTTGCGTTCGGGATCGAGCTTTTCGCCCTTGAAAACAACGTCGCCGGCGCCAGGCTTGGATTCGGATGGATGGTCGTCGTTGGCAAAGCCGTCGAGCCGCTCGCCAAAGATCTTCCAGACGAAGAGACTCCGGCGGGCCTGGAACTTGCGAATATAGCGCGAGGCCTGTGGGTAGCCCCAAGAGTCGTAGCGGACCGGTTTGTGGCCGAACTGGGCCCGCTCATCGAGCGCGAGCCGAAAGTAAGTGCCCGGGAACTTTCCCCACTGCTCGGCCTGGATTTCAGTTGCATCCGCGGCCAGATCGAGCTTGCCCGCCGGCTCCTTGCCATCGGTGGATGAGTGGCAAGCGATACACGAGCGCTTGAAGATCGGCACGATGTCGCGGTGGTATTCGACGTTGGCGGGGCCGTGGTCGAGGATCCGAACGGTGGTCGCATCGGCAGAGTCGTATTTGACTTCAGCGCGCGTGGACTCTGGGGCGCTATTGGGAGGCTGACGCCTCCCGCTCGCCTTGGCCATAATCATCGGAGTCTCGTTGATGAGGTCCCACACTTTATAGTCTGACTTCGCCGCGGCGGTCAGAGCGAAATGCGTTGGCTTCTGGCTATGAGCGTGGCAGCCGCCGCAGTTGGTGCGGACTTCCCCCGGGCGAAGTTGATGCCAGGTCTGTGCAAAGTTGAGCAATAGGCCCCGCTCATCGAGCGTTTGGAATGTGAACGCCGTATCGGCCGGAATCTTGGCGAGAAAGCTCGTATCGGGATTGCCATCGGGATCGAGCGACTGGTGATCGCCCGAGAATTTCCGCAAGGGGATTTCGCCCAGGATTCGCAGCCGTTCGCGGGCATGACTGTAGAAGCGGCGTCCGGAATGCGCACCGCGCTGACGGTCGGTCGTGGGCTCCATGGCCAGGATGCGGACGGCGTGAATGTCGTCGTTCGAATAGAGGCCAACGTCACCTCCCTGATTGTGCCAAGCGACCGGCATGCCGTTGCCGTGGCTGGTGAACGGGTCGAGACTTTTCCACTCGTCGCGTCCGCCCGCAAATTCGGCGGTCACCTTGCCCTGTGGCACACGGCCGTTGGGATAGCTTTCGCGCTTATAGAAGCTCGACGTCCCAACGAGGCCGAAGGGGGTGCCGGCTGGCAGATGCGGCGAGAGGCTGCCGTCGTTGGCCAGACGCTCGATCCGCTTCGGCTCCTTCATGCCATAGATCCGCTCAAAAGGTACGACGGCCCGCGGCCAACACTCATTGTAGTTCGGGTCGTTCTTGATGAGCAGCATGTCGCCAGGTTGCTCGATCGTCTGGTCGCCCTTGGCAAGGTAAATGCCGCCGTCAAGCTGCGGCAAAAAGGTGTATTGATGATTGACCGGGCCAGGTGAGTAACACGTCAGCAGGTGATTATCGGGCGCGCCGCTGGGGTGCGTGAACTTGCCGACGCGGGGCGAGTTCTTGTCGCTCAGCACGGCGTGATCGGCCGGCCCTTCCTGGTTCAGAGAAAACGGCGTGAACGACACCGAGCCGCTGGGCATGAACGGCATGCGGTACCACTTGCCTTTGGCGTTGTCGAAGCGGCCGAATCGCCAGGGCTGGTTCCGCTCGTCGTGCATGTAGCCCGGGCCGAAGGCGGGATAGCCCTCCGGCTGCGTCGGCGGCAGCTTGATGTAAGCCCCGAAGCCGCTGTTGTTCTGGTTGTAATACTCCTCGACGATGATCTGCCCGTCGGAAAGCTGCGTCTGAAAGTGGAAGCCGTTGCTGGCCCCGCCCGGATCGAAGGCACTGACCAGCGGATTCCAGTTTGTGCCGTCGGGATGGATGGTCCAGATGCCCCAGGAGATGTCGCTGCGAATCCCCTGCGATTCGAGCGTGCTGAACATAATGCGGCCGTCCTTGAGTACGACGGGGTGCAACGCTCCTGCGACATTCAAGTGGCCAATTTTTTCAATGTTCGAGCCGTCGTCGTTCATCACAAATAGTTGCAGCGCGATCACCGGATAGCCCTTGGGCGGACGAAATCCGTCGCGGTTGCTCGTGAAGGCGAGCTTGCCGCCCGGCAGCGGGCAGGGCCCCATGTTGAAGACGCCATAGTTGTAGTTGGTATTGCCCTCTTCTCCCTTGCGATAGTCGCTTGACCACGGCGCGGCCCCGGTATTCGGTGTGAACTTTTGAGTGGTGAGCTTGACGATCTCGCGCTTCTTGAGATTGAGCTTGAAGATGTCGGCCCCGGCAGCCGGCGGTTCCCATTGGCTGTGATTGCGCAGGTCGTAGAGATAGCTGTAAAAGACCCATTGGCCGTCGATGCTGATGACCGGATCGGTTACGGAGCCGTAGCCGCCATCGACCAGCACTTCTTCCGTCCCATCGGGATGCAAAAGCATCAGATCCGCTCCCGGCTCCATCGTCACGGGCTGGGAGAAGTCGGTGAAGAATCGCTTGTGTTTTTCGTCGCCGGCCCGATCGGCGCGGACATACACAATGTCGTAGTCGTAGGCGACTGATTTGTCGGTGGAGACGTGCGGAACGATGACGTTAATGGGACTGGTAAAGAGGGGTTCGCGGTCCTGCGCAAATGAAGTCGATGAAATCGAAAGCATTGTGAGCGCCATCAAGCGTTTCATGTCTTGACTCCTGAACCGAAGCAGACCAGGGTCGCTCCTCATCAACTAAACCTGGAACAATCGCGTGATTGGCTCGCCACTGGCCAGACGGTGCGGCCTGCCAGATTGATCGCGAATCTCCGCAGCGGGATCGATACCGAATCGCCAATAAATCGTTGCCGCAAGGTCGCCCGGTGTGACTGGATCAAGTGCCGGATAGGCGCCGATCCGATCACTGGCGCCATGAACCGCACCACCGACAACGCCTCCGCCCGCCAGCAGCACGCTGTAGCAATCGGGCCAATGGTCGCGGCCCCCCTGGGCGTTGATCTTGGGCGTGCGGCCAAATTCCCCCAGACCAACGACCAACGTCGAATCAAGCAGCCCGCGCTCGTCGAGGTCCTGAAGCAGCGCGCTCAGCGCCTGATCGGCCTGCGGGAGCAGGTGATTTTTGTGCTGGCCGGCGTTATTGAAGTGGGAGTCCCAGTTCTGGCCTTGCTGCTTGAAGTCATAGACATTGACAAACGGGACGCCCGCTTCGACCAGCCGTCGTGCCAGGAGCAGATTCTGACCCCGCATCTGGCGTGCATAGCCCATCTCGGCGCCGTTACCGCCCCCGCCCCCTTCGCCGACCGCCGCCGGCGGACCCGAAAATCCGTATCGCTCGCGCACTGACTTGGGCTCGCGGGTGATATTGACTGCCTGGCGAATGGCATCCGAGCTCAAAAGCCGGTAAGCCCGGTCAAGATTGTCGCGCAGACGCTTGCCGCCGGCGGTTGTGGGATCGAGCGTTTCGAGCAGCTGCCGCCGCTGGGCCATTCGCTTGGTGCCCAGGTCAGCGGCCGGCTGAAACATCTGGACTTGATAAGCGAGGTTCGCCGGATCGACTTCGATTTTTAGCGGGTCGTAATCAGCCCCCAAAAAGCCGCCCCCTTGGGAAGGCGTGGGGACGACGTTATGGAACTCGTACGGCAGTGCGGCAAACGGCAAGTCATATTGCTCGTGCCGCCGCATATAGCTGACAGCGCCGCCGTGGCTGGGATAGAACTGCGGCTGCGGGGCGAACAGCTCCCGGTCAGGCCCTTCCAGCGGCCGGCCGGTGAGCACATGAATCGATGCCGAATCGTGCAAGCGGGCCTGGTGCGACATGCTGCGGATGATCGCCGCTTTGTGCATCCAGCGGGAAAGCTTGGGCAAGTGCTCACAGATTTGCAGGCCTGGAACTGACGTCGAAATTGGCTTGAACTCGCCGCGGACGTCCGCCGGCGCCTGCGGCTTG
>Ga0065705_10002383_pt1 | contig 10731 bp, 10 predicted proteins | sample SwibulcommuniRL2_FD_59092 | JGI IMG/M metagenome (GOLD analysis project Ga0065705, IMG submission 59092) | Bulk soil microbial communities from switchgrass field near Rose Lake, East Lansing, Michigan, USA - RL2 Bulk Soil v2 (version 2) | ecosystem: Environmental > Terrestrial > Soil >... | reverse complement strand
TTTTGTTCCAGGCTTTCCGCAAGAATATATTCGCGTTCGGAATGTGCGCCCTCCCCTACTGCCCCTAAACCGTCGAGAACAGGGATCCCGAGAGACGCGACAAAATTCGCGTCGGACGCGCCACCGGTTCCTCCGGCTTTGAGTTCCATGCCGATGCGCGCGGCGATGGATCTTGCTTTCTCAAACGTGGCACTCATCATTTCATCGAATGGCATCGGCGGACGATTCAATCCGCCACTGATGTCAATCGAAGTCCCATCGAGTATCGGTTTCAGTTGGCTCATTTCGGTTTCGAGCCGTTCCCATTCGCCAGGCTGCTTGACACGCACATCCACCTGGATGGCTGCTTCTTCCGGCACCACGTTGGAGACGGTTCCTCCCTGAATGACACCCACATTGACGGTCGTCTGTCTGTCATAATCGGTAAGTTTCTGGATCACAAGGATTTGATGCGCCATCTCTTCGATGGCATTTCGTCCTTTCTCGTGATCGACACCCGCATGCGCGGCACGTCCTTTCGTTCGGACCCAAAATTCCCCGACACCCTTGCGCCATGTCTTCAGAGAACCATCGGGAAGGGCAGGCTCCAGTACCAGCACCAACTCCGATTCTTTTGCCAGCGATTCGATCAAGGGTCGGGATGTTTCACTCCCGGTCTCTTCATCGGACGTGCAGAGCAGAATGACAGGACGGGACAAGCCTTCCTTTTGCGCGGCTTCGATCGCAGCGAGACTGATCACAATCCCCGCCTTCATATCGAGAGTGCCTGGACCAAAGATTTTCCCATCCGTCTCGCGATATGGCATTCTGGCGAGGGTACCGAGCCGAAAGACTGTGTCCATGTGACAGAGGAGGAGAATCGGTTTGGAAGGATGAAGGCTCAGGGAAGAGGGATGAAAACGAGCCATGACATGATCGCCTGTTTCCTGATTCGGAATCACTCCGCTTTGGGCGCCGAGTCTACGCGCCTCTTCGGCAACGATCGCCCCGACGCGGTTGACGGCTGATTTGTCATGTGACGGAGATTCCGTTTCGACGAGAGTTTTGAGGAGGGAATTTAGAATCATAGTTTCCTGGACAGTTGTGAACAAAATGTAGAAATCAACAGCTTGAGTCCGCTTGTTATTCGTGGTTTCGATACGCCCTCAGCTATCGCTTCGGGCTACTCAACCGGCAGATTATCTTAGAAAGAACGCGATCAGCCCGACAACGGCGCAATAGGCGGCGAAGACATATAGGGAATGTCTGCCAAGGTAAGCCATGAGCCACTTGATTGCAAACCAACCGACAACTGCAGCTGTGAAAAATCCCGCTGCTAGCAACAGCAGAAAATCACCCAGATTTGGCATCTTGAGCACATCGAGCATTTCATATCCGCCGGCAGCAAGCATCACCGGCACGGACATGAGGAACGCGAACCGCGCCGCAGATGGACGGCCGAAGCCGCGGAACATGCCGCCTGAGATGGTCGCCCCGCTGCGGGATGCGCCCGGAAAGACGGCGATGATCTGGAATAACCCGACGATAAATGCGTCCAGCCACGTCATGGAAGATAGCACCCGGTTCTTTCTGGTCAGTAATTCAGCCAGTGTGAGCAGGATCGCGGCGGAGAACAATCGAATGGATGCCTCCAGCATGGGCTGTCTTAGAAGTGTTTCGATCGCATCTTTCAAGAGATAGCCGACAATGAGCGCCGGGATCGTGGCAATGATAATATACCAGGCCAGCTTATTTTCCTGGGTTGAGAATGGCCTGGCAAAAAATGCCTTTATAAGATTGAGCAGGTCATTCCCGTAGAATGCGATGAGCGAAACGATTGTTCCAAGCTGCACGATGACCAGGAAGGAGACTGTCGCCTCATCGGCCGGGATCCCCAGAATCGATTGGCCTATCAAAAGGTGTGCTGTACTGGATACCGGAATGAACTCTGTCAATCCCTGAACAATTCCCAATAGAAAAGCTTGAAAAAGATTCAATTAATTCTCCGTGACTTCGTGCCTGAGGGGTTTATTTCGTTTCGCGTTGTTATCCCACTCGCTTAATAATTCAGGTACCCGTGCTGCAAACGTACCATCCGCAATATAAACGCGAATACGTTCCATCAATCGGATCAAAGCTCGCAAGTTGTGGATCGAAATGAGAGTTCCCGCCAACAATTCCTTCGCCACAATGAGATGACGTATATACGCGCGTGTAAAAGTTCTGCAGGTGTAGCAATCACATGTTTCATCGATCGGTTTTTTATCACGCGCAAAAGTCGCGTTCATGAGATTAAGGCGTCCATCAGGGGCAAAGGCAGAGTGATGACGAGCGAGGCGGGTTGGCAGTACACAGTCAAAAATGTCGATGCCGCGGGCGACACCATTGATGAGGTCTTCAGGTGTGCCGACTCCCATCAGATAGCGCGGTTTGTTTTCGGGCAGGAGCGGCGTGACGACGTCGAGCGTCTCATGCATCTCCCGTTTGGTCTCGCCCACCGAGAGTCCGCCGATGGCGATGCCGGGCGTATCGAGAGAAGCGATGAATTGAGCGGAAGCAGCTCGAAGATCCGTTTGAACGCCGCCCTGTACGATCCCAAATAACGCCTGGTCTGTCCTGGTCTGGGATTTCAGGGAGCGTTCCGCCCAACGATGAGTCCGGTCCATGGCGAGCTTGCTGTAGGCGTGATCGTTCGGGTCGGAGCATTCGTCGAATGCCATGATGATATCTGCACCCAGGTTTTCCTGGATGGCAATCGACTTTTCAGGCGTGAAACGATGAGTAGAGCCGTCTATGTGACTCTTGAACGTCACACCATCGTCGTCGATCTTGCGGGTTTGGGCGAGTGAAAAGACCTGGAAGCCGCCTGAGTCGGTGAGCATGGGACGATGCCACTGCATGAACTTGTGCAAGCCACCCATGTCACGCACAAGCTCATCGCCGGGACGCAGATAGAGGTGGTAGGTATTGCTCAAGACCAGGGACGCATGGATATCCCTGAGATGTTCGGGGGTGAGCGTCTTTACGGTTGCCTGCGTGCCAACGGGACCAAAAACAGGTGTAAGAAGATCTCCATGAGGCGTTGTGAATGTCCCCGTACGGGCGCGGTTGTTCGCTGCGGTGATTCGGAATTCGAACATTGGGAGAATTATACCGTGCCAGCCGGCTCAGAATTCTGGGTGTCCCTTTGACGATCCGCCCATTCTCCGGCGGCAAGAGGAAGGAGTGGCATCAACCAGACAGGATAATGCTGGAACAGGATGGAATTGAAGGCAATGAAGATTCCCATCACAATCATCGCTGCCGCGTAACGACCCAGCGACCTCTGCCAGGCTGCAAAGTAGGCAGCGAGTAGCATCATCAGCAATGGGATGCGTGCGAGCAGGCCGCCCAGGTTGAGGATACTATCGATAGACTCCGCGCCAAAATGGTTCAAAGCGTTGCGAGTCGCCGAAAAAGCGATGGACTTGATAAATCCTTCCACATTCCAGAACAAAAAGGGAAGCGATGCAATCAGAGGAATGCTTACGACCCACACGCCTGCCAGGATGGTTTTGCGGATCGAACGCGTCTGTTGATATTCCCAGATCAAATATAACGGCGCCAGGAAAATCGCAATCTGTTTGATCGCCAGTGAGAAGCTGTACAGCAATAGAGATGTCTTTCGATGGCGGTCGAACAGTCCCAGAGAGAGGATCATCAGCAATATTGGGATGAAATCCAAGGCAACGGTGGCAGAGGCGCTCAATGTCCAGCGATTGAAATACCAGAATGGCATGGCAAGCAGGGCAAGCGCCCACGTGCGCCTGGAAAACAACACCACACACAGTGCGATCCCAACCGCTACATTGGAAGCCAGAAAAACGTAGCGCCAGAAATCGATCCAGGGCTGGTACTGCCGAATGCCCAGGGTCTGCACCAGCGCTGACGATTCATAGAAGAGCGGAAAATAGGTGGCGTACTTCTTGTTTTCGTCCATGCCGCCATGCAGGATGCGCTCATACGGATTCTGTCCATCAAGGATACGGCGCCCCTCCACCCAGGAGTAATACGTATCGCTGCCGATAGTGTCCATCGACCAGAAACGCAGATGGATGCGAACAGCAAGCAAAGCAATCAATATGGCAGCAAAGCCGACGAATAGAACCAGCCAGTGTTCCCTGAGCCAGATTTTGAAGGGTTCGTTCATAACCATCCTGCAAAGATGCAATATCGGTCATCATTGTAAACGAGAACTCGGAGATTATGAAACCTGGGAATTCTTCGTTGATCTCCACATTCAAATCGGCAGAAACCATCCCAGCCCAAAACTGAGCAGGTTCATACTCAGGCTTAATAGAACGGCTTCCGTAAATCGGAGATGATTGGCACGAATGTAATACAACGCAAGGCTTTCGAGCAGGCAAATAAAGACCTCAGTTAAGAAAAGGACGGACAGATAGTGCAGAAAGAAAAGATTTAATACACCCCAAAGGAACAGTTGCGTAATCAGGTTTGCAATGATACTCGTCCACACCATTGGGCGAACAGGCTTCCCCCGCCATACGGCATATCCAGCGGCAACGAGTCCCTCCGTGATGATTGTGATAACGAGGGTGGAAGTCAATTCTTTACACGACGCCGAACCAGGAAAACAATCAAGCCAATTGTGAGTCCCCCGGCGACCAGTAAACAGGCACACAGCAGGAGGATTATGCCGGTGCGCGGAAAATCGGAAATCGGGCTGAACTGCCCACCGACGAGCAAATCATCGGAGCGGATGGTCACCGTGTACACAGAATCAAATCCGGCTGTTTCAAAAACGTTACTCTGGCGCGTCTTCCCATCCGAAAACTCGATTTCGAGCCTATGAAATTGACTGAAGCCATATGCGATAGCGCCGCAGGTAAGGGCATCGCACCAAAACCTCTGTGGACCTAATTCTTCCAGCGGCGCTGCATCGCTACAATCCGCTTGCTCACATTCGTACATAAGGCCCGATACGATTGTGAGGGGTTCTCCGTTCGTTTCCTGCTTGAATGTGAAGGCCATTCCCGGCTTGGGACCGGTATCTGCCGACACGGAGCGAGCAGGCAAAAGAGCCTGAAAAAAGGCAAAGCACAAGAGAAGAATTCTGATGTTTCTCATGGCTTACCTACCAGCCTGTGAATTCGAAAGACTTTGATTTTCCACCATTTTTTCGGCGATTAAGTGAAAATCCTCTTCAGGGATTTGCAGCGTCCCAAAGCGGAACGGCGCGCCCCAATGGCTTTTATCCTTGATAAAGGTCAAGCCATTGATCAGGGGAAGGATCGAAACCTCCTGCGAAGGCAGAAAGTTCACATGGCGACGAAACGGGATAAATCCACCGCCCATATCGTGCTGGTAAATCTCCTCATCCACGATCCTGCAGATTGCCGTAAAACATTGAAGCTTCTCCGGCTTCTCATATTCCACCCTTTGGGAATAAAAGATCACCCAATCGCTGGGCTGCATTCGTTTAAGCGGTGCGGCTTTGCCGTGGTGAGCCTGGATGAATCCACCCGCGATACCACGCTGTAAGTGATCCTTCGTGGCGACAATGATCCAGTAGTTCATGGCTATCTAAAGTTTTTTCTCTGTCCACACCGTTCCAGGATGAGATCTCCTCAATTCGAGCGAGTATCGTTTATCAAGATATTGATCGTGCTTGCAAAAATCATCTCCACTTTTTCACGGGAAAATCCGCTTTGCTCAGCAATGGTCTGAATGACCTCATTTTTCTTTTCCGTATCCCCGGCGATTGCCAGTAGAGTCTGCAGCCAGACGTGCGGGTTGATTTTGAAATTATCGATATCTTCCAGATTGTAATTATTTATCATTCGTCTTCCCTTATCGTGCGGTGAAGAAATCATGTTCACCTGCGAGTTTTTGGTTTGAGAGTGCAATGCTATTAGGAGCATGCCCTATCCTCGACATTTTAGGCTGGTACCAATTCTGTCGTGGTAAGCCTCGACTTTTTGCGAGACATATCCTTCACGAATTGGATCGAACCAGGCGTATCATATTTTTCCTTGTAGGCCGCGCTGACCAAATCCATCAGGCGCTCACTTCGAGTCCGGATCGCCCGGATGGGGAATTCGTGCTCGCCCACAAACATGATTCCGTACGGATCCTCGAGTAACGTTCGCCACCAGCTGCGCGGCTTCAAGCTCCATGAGCGAACAAAAACGCGGCGCTCCACGACGACCGCCCAGATCCCGATCACTTTATGAGCTGAGTCGCTACCTGCACGGATTCCGAGTATCTTGTCTTTACGGATCCTGGCAAGGGTGCCTTCAGGAAAGTGGTTCGGCAATCGGGCCCACTTTCTGGAGCTAGGCGGTTCGCCTCAGGCGTAGAAAAAGATTGATGAGCGCAAATACAAAGGCAATTCCAAGCAAAAAGCCAAAGTTGTATTCACTTCCTGCGTTGTGCACCTCGTACATCTGGATGTCAGAATTGAAGAACGAGAGAACCAGAGTGATTGGTGCAATGATTCCATGCCAGAGCCCTGCAAAGGCGCCTCCGACACGCCCCTGCGTATCCGGCTGGTTGATCAACGGATTTGGACCCGGAGAACTAAGCTGAATGCTCGAGTCGGACGTATTCACTTGGATGCTGGAACCTGGGGCACAGGCTGCCAGCATGGAAAACAGAGTCAAAGCCAAAACTAAACAAAGATTTCTCTTCATCTCTCTGCCTCCCGAAATATTCAATTGCCGGTTGTTGGTCTTCGCGGTGATATTGTAAAGATCTTGACCGATCTCAAAAGTTAGCATCCCCGCTGCGGAAATCGGACAGAATTGGGTCAAAAAAGATTATACAATAAATTCCTGCGGTTCCTATCGATTGTTAGGAGATAGTAAGGCTTACGGACAGGAAATAACAAACCGCCCCGCAAATTGCAGGGCGGTTCTTCATTAGGCATCCACTACTTCACCTTGCACGGCAGTAGTGAAGATTAATCCATCTCTGCCGCGATCCACTTCGATCACGTCACCCTCCCGGAATTCAGCGGCGAGAATTTTCAACGCCAGCGGATCCTGCAGTTCACGCTGGATCGCTCTCTTGAGCGGACGCGCCCCAAAGGCCGGGTCGTACCCTTCATCGGCGAGAAATTCCCTGGCTGCCTGGCTTACTTCCAGGTCATAGCCTTTGTCCATCAGCAGTTTGCTGACGCGTCGCAACTGGAAATCCACAACCTCGGCAAGCTGGTCCCTTGTCAGCGGGTGGAAGACCACGATCTCGTCGATACGGTTAAGAAACTCGGGGCGGAAATGGTTCTGCAGCAGGCGATTGATCGCATCCCGCGTAACTTCCTGCCCACCCTCCCACAACTGGTTGCCCAGATTGGAGGTCATGATCACAACCGTATTGCGGAAGTCCACAGTACGTCCCTGTCCGTCTGTGAGACGACCATCATCTAGCAATTGCAGCAAGACGTTGAACACTTCGCTGTGAGCCTTCTCGATCTCGTCAAACAGCACAACGCTGTATTGCCGGCGTCGAACAGACTCGGTCAACTGTCCGCCTTCCTCATAGCCGACGTATCCTGGCGGTGCACCGATCAAACGTGAGACCGTATGCTTCTCCTGATACTCGCTCATATCGATGCGGATCATGGCGTGTTCATCGTCAAAGAGGAATTCTGCCAAAGCACGCGCCAGTTCGGTCTTACCGACACCTGTCGGTCCCAGGAAAATGAATGAACCAATCGGGCGGTTCGGATCCTGCAAGCCTGCACGGGAACGTCGGACTGCATTCGAGACGACTTTCAATGCCTCATCCTGACCAACAACGCGCTGGTGCAGTCGCTCTTCCATACGGATGAGTTTCTCAGTCTCACCTTCGAGCAACCGCGTCACCGGGATGCCCGTCCAGCGCGCCACGATTGAGGCGATCTCCTCGGTATCTACTTCCTCTTTGAGGAGTGCACCTTCCGCCTGCAGGGATTTCAATTTTGCTTCTGCGGTCTGAATCTTCTGTTCGAGTTCACGCAATTCACCATAGCGCAGGCGTGCAGCCTTTTCCAAATTCGATTCGCGTTCGGCTCGTTCGATCTCCAGATGAGTTTGTTCGATTCTTTCCTTGAACTCACGCAGTGCCGAAATGGCTTGCTTTTCGGTCTGCCAGCGCGCAGACAATGCCTTGGAAGACTCACGCAGGTTAGCCAGTTCCTGTTCGATCTTGCCAAGCCGTTCCTTCGACGCTTTATCCTTTTCCTTTTTCAATGCTTCACGCTCGATCTCCAACTGCATAATCTGGCGATCCACGACATCCAACTCCTGCGGTTTGGAGTCGATCTCAGTCCGCAAACGCGCTGCAGCCTCATCGATCAAGTCAATTGCCTTATCGGGCAGCTGACGGTCTGCAATATAACGATGCGAAAGGGTCGCGGCGGCGATCACTGCCGCGTCGGTAATGCGCACACCATGATGGACTTCGTAGCGCCCCTTAAGTCCGCGCAGGATCGAAATCGTATCCTCCACGCTGGGCTCTTCCACCAATACCGGTTGGAAACGCCGTTCGAGGGCGGGATCCTTTTCGATGTTCGTGCGATACTCGTCGAGGGTGGTCGCGCCGATCATGTGAAGCTCACCGCGCGCCAGCATCGGCTTGAGCATGTTGCCGGCGTCCATGGCGCCTTCGGCTTTGCCCGCGCCGACGACTGTATGCATCTCGTCGACGAACAATAAGATTTCGCCTTCTGATTCGGTGATCTCTTTGAGCACGGCTTTGAGACGTTCCTCAAACTCGCCGCGATATTTTGCNCCAGCGATCAGTGCGCCCATATCCAATTGGACGAGGCGTTTCTTTTTCAACCCTTCTGGAACATCCCCGTTGATGATGCGTTGTGCCAAGCCTTCGACGATCGCCGTCTTACCGACACCCGGCTCACCGATCAACGCAGGATTGTTCTTCGTTCGACGGCTAAGAATTTGTACCACGCGGCGAATCTCTTCATCCCGCCCAATGACCGGATCGAGCTTTCCCTGCCGCGCCATGCCCGTCAGGTCGCGCCCGTAGCGTTCGAGTGCCTGATACGTCGATTCAGGGTCTTGTGAAGTGACGCGCTGAGAGCCGCGCACGGATTTGAGGGCATTCAGAATTGCATCCTTGGTCAAACCAAACGAAGCAAGCCGTTTCCCTTCCATGGAATCCGTCAGCCCGAGCAGAATATGCTCGGTGGAAACGTAGTCATCCTGCATTCCTTTGGCGTAGCGCTCGGCAGCTTTGAACACGTCCGAGGTCGGCTGAGCCAGTCCAACGTCCGCATTCGAGCCGTGGATTTTCGGTCGCCCTTCAAGTTCCTGGGTCAACTCGTTTCGCAGGGATTGAACGCTTCCGGCTACTTTACCCACAATGGCCGGGACGACGCCTTCTTCCTGCCTCAGTAGAGCAAGGAGCAGGTGGGCGGGTTCGATCGATTGATGGTTAAGGTCTTGCGCAAGTTGTTGGGCTTGAAGAATTGCTTCCTGCGATTTTTGTGTGTATTTATTGAGATCCATACTGCCTCCATCGATTACATTAAATAAAGAGGTGATCCCCAATTTCTTATTGTAGGAGGCGATTGTTGGAGAACAGTTAGGAAAATGTATGAAGAAAATTAGAGGCTTTAGGCCTGCACAATAAGGACATGAACTGGCATATCCACCTGGACTTCATATCCTGTATGTGAGAGATTTGCGGTCTCCGGGTCGATCCTGTATACCACGGCGTTTCGAGACTTCTGATGGACGGCTACGATAAATCGTCCACTGGGATCGATTGCAAAAATCCGCGGTTCACGCCCGTACGAAGGAATATGACTTTGATATGTCAACTCTCCGCTGCCAGTATGAACCTTGAAACAGACCAGGCTGTCGTGCCTGCGGTTCGATATATACAAATGTTTTTCATCCAGGGAAAGATGCAAATCGGAACAGTAGTTCTCGCCCGAAAAATCGTCAGGCAAGGTCGAGACGGTCTGTAACCTCGTAAACACCCCGAGAATTGCATCATATTGATAAGCAATGAGCGTCGAATTCAATTCGTTCAAAAGATAGGCAAACTGACCGTTGGAGCTAAATACCAGATGACGAGGTCCTGCACAGGCATCCACTTCGACTTCGCCATGTTTTTGAAGTTTGCCAGCTTCAAAATCCAGTCGATAAATGAGGAGCTTATCCAATCCAAGGTCAACTGCGATGACGAAACGATTGGCTGGGTCAGGCATAACGCAATGCGGATGCGGCCCGTTCTGGCGCTCCGGATGTACACTACACCCAACATGCTGGATCACATCCGTGGCCGGGCGCAACCGTCCATCTGAATCAATCGGCAGCACGGCTACACTTCCGCTCGTGTAATTGGCCACGAAGGCGAATCGTCCCGTTGGCTCGACACTGATATACGCCGGATCTACCCCACCCGATGACTGTTTGGATAGCACAGTGAAATTCCCAGCCGGATCTCTGGAAAGCACATTCACGCCTCCCCCAGGTTTGCCTTCGAACTCTTCCGTTTCGCTAACTGTATAGAACGACCCGGTTTGCGGATGGACAGCCATATAGGAAACATTGGGCATATCCCTGATCACAGTCTCATAAGAGAGTTGACCGGAAGAGGGATCCATGCGATACACATAAATCCCCTCGCTTTTGCTCTCTTCGCGCTCCGTATAGGTTCCGATCAGAACGAGCGGATTTCGATTGGATAACACGCCTGCACATCTCCTGAATATGGATTCAGGATGAATTCTTATTACGACTC
>Ga0065705_10104833_pt1 | contig 10743 bp, 21 predicted proteins | sample SwibulcommuniRL2_FD_59092 | JGI IMG/M metagenome (GOLD analysis project Ga0065705, IMG submission 59092) | Bulk soil microbial communities from switchgrass field near Rose Lake, East Lansing, Michigan, USA - RL2 Bulk Soil v2 (version 2) | ecosystem: Environmental > Terrestrial > Soil >... | reverse complement strand
CTGCATCTTCACGCCACCGATGCGCACCGGCACGCCGCCGAGCCAGCCATCGCAGCTCGGCGGCGGTGGCAACTGGAACTCGCCGAAGGTGGCATCGGCGAGATTGATGACGCACGTATCGTGCGGTCCGATTCCGGTGTAGACGTCGCAGTTGAACGTATCGAGACCGCTCTGCTTGCCGACGACGAAGTTGCAGCCAGGAGCCGTGCCGGTGAGGAAGGGTGGCGTGCCGTCGATGTTGGTTTGAAACCAACCGACAACGGTGGCGTCGCTGTGGTTGGGGATGGTGATGGTGGTCATGGGGTCCAGTGGTTAGGGATGGCGGGTCAGTTCTTGCCGAGTGACTCGACGGCCGCGATGACTCGTTCCTGCTCGGCAGGCGCGAGCTTCATCACGATGCCGGTGACTGCGTGCGCCTTGCCGGCCGCGTCCTTGTCGGAGATGAGTTGGCGCAGGACTTGGGCGGCGGGTTCGTAGAGCGAGTGGGGTGCGGACTCGGCGAGTTGATAGAGACGCTGCAAGATGGTGGCGGTCATGGTGGTTTGTTGTGTTATCACGCACTCTCTGCATGCCGTTGCCGAGCATGCTCACGACGATGGCAAGAACGACAAAGCCACATCACATCGAGTGGCTTCTCGTAGTCGGGATGGTGTGCATCGAGTTTTCGGTCGGTCCGCGAGCATGCGTCACACGCCTTCGGCTTCGACATCCGCCCGTGCTTGATCGCGAGATGGACTGCCCGAATGCAGTTGCGGTGACGCGGGTCTTCAGCCCACTTCTTTGCTGCGTGTCGTTTGGAAGCGATCCGCTTCGGGTCGTTGTTGCGACTTCTTTCGTAAGCGAGTCTGGCGTCCCGCCTACGCTCGTAGTTCGCTTGAACGTCGGCCTTGCAGCACTCCTTGCATTTGCCAAGGTGCCCATCAGCCATCATCGGATGGCGATAGAAGGCGGAGATGGGCTTCTCCTTGGCGCACTTGAAGCATCGCTTCATCAGAACAGCACCCCGAGCAGAGGCAGCGCAAGGAGCCAGCCGAATGGAATGTCGCCGTAGTCCGTGGGCTCGCCGGCTGGCTTGTCCTCGTCCTGCGGCTTGGGTTGCTCGCGCTTCACCTTCGCAGCGATTGCCTTCAAGCCCTCCGCGTGCCGCTTGTCGAGCGCCGCAACGTCGTCTGGGCTCATCGCGGCACCGCGCGGTTCCGCATCCTCGGCGCGAATCCACTTCGCATCGAAGTAGCTCTTGCCGTTGTAGGTGCGCTCCTCCACGTCGATCTGCACCGTCACGTCGAACGGTTGTTCGCGGTGCACCTGCTCGAACGAACCGCCCCACCCTAGCGTCTGGCAAAGCATCGCCACGACCTTCTCGTTCGGCGCGCCGGTCTGCTTGAGCGTGAAGAAGTCGCCGCGCACCGTGCGCCGGTCAGTCGGCTTCCAGGCGTCACCGTCGCGCATCTCGAGCGTCTCGAAGACAACCGAGATGGCGACGTTGCCGTTCGGGATTTGCTTCACCGACCACTCAGTCGGCTTCGCCTTGAAGGTGCCGGCGATGTCCAGGTAACGGCTCACGTTGCCACCGCCTTCGCGTTACCGAGCTCGGTCTCGCGACCTTGGTAGGCTTCGCGCAGCGCCGCCACGTCCTGAGGGTTCATCAGCGCCTTCAGTTGCGGCGTGATTTCCTTGCCGATGGCTTTGAGCGCCGCGGGGTCCGCCGCCAGTTGCACGCGAGCCGACAATTCGCGCAGCAGTCGCGTCGAGGTCTCGTTGCGCACCCGCTCCATGTCGCTCTGCTGCTCGGCGTCGGCGGCGGCGGTCTCGTCGCTCGAGGGCGTCTTCGCCTGCGTGGTGCCGAGCAGCGGCAACAGCGGCTTGCAAATCATGTCGAAGGTCGGATTGACGAAGCACCGGCCCGACAGCACGCCGGTCCGGTCCTTCTCGGCGTAGGCGACAATTTGCCCCACCTCGTTGGTCTTCTTCGGACGCAGCGATTCCATCCGCATCAGGATGTGTGGCTCGTAGGGCGTCTCGCCCTCGCTGCGCATCGTGACGCCGGCCGACTTGAGTTCGCCGGTTTCATCCTCCTCGTAGATGGTCTTCTGCCTGCCGCAGATGAAGACGTGTGCGGGACTCGCGAGCAGCGCGCCCATCAGGTCCTTGTAGGGCTTCTTGATCTTGCCCCATGCGTGCATCGGGATCGTGCCGATGCTCGTGAGCTTGCCGTTGAACGCGGCCATTGCCGCCTCCCAAATGTGCGTCACCGAGTCGAGCACGATGACGCCGTGCACTGCGGGGTCGATCTTCTTCACCTCGGCCAGCACCTCGTAGATGCTGCGCGTGTAGATCGCATCGAAGTCGAACGCCTCGGGGTGCACCGCGCGCGTCGGCACCGCCTGGCAATAGAAGTCCGTTCCGCGCTCCGTATCGATGTAGGCAACGCGCCTGCCGTCGATAGCCGCGAGCCCTTCGGCGAGCAGCAGCGCGGTCATGGTCTTGCCTGAACCTGCGGGGCCGTAGAGCCCCATCTTGATGGCGGCTTGTTCCGCCTTCGCTTTCCTGAACCCAGCCATAGCAATCTCCGTGTTGGATGTAGCTTGAGCCTTGAAGTCGCCGCGGGTCGGCTCGGTGCCCGCGGCGTTGTTCGTTCACGCCGCGCCATTCGGCGGCACGGTCGCCGCCTTCGCGTCCCGCGCCTTGTTGTTGTCGGTGACGACCTTGCACCACGCATGCGCCTGCGTGACCGCGTGACTCGCGTTGATGAGATGCGCGTCGATGGCGGCGCAGTGCTCGATGGACAAGCCGGGGCAGCGCCACAGTTGCGCGCTTTTGATCTGGTCGAGCTGCGAGACGATGCCTTGCAGTTGCAAAGTCAGCACCTCCAGGGTTGTGCTAGACACGTTGCACCTCGATGCGCACGCAGCGCGAAGGCGGGTCATGGTCAATGGTCACGAACACGACGATGGACTTGGCGCCGCTGTCGAAGCGGAAAGCGAAGTGCTCGCCGAGGTCGTCGAGCGACGCGTAGGCGTCGGGCGTGCTCGTCGAGTCTGGCAGCAGGCCGAGACCGAAGTCTCCGAGCCAGGACTCAGCCATGCCGAGCACGTCCGCCAGTGAGCCGTGCGCACCGACTGCCCAGGGCTTCCATGCGATGTTCTTGGTGTCGAGGCTCATGGCTTGCCTCCCAGTGCCGCGCGCAGCTTTTCAAGCGTTGCTCGGTCGAGCATCGCAGTGATCTCGTCTCGCGCTTTTGCAATCAGCGGCGCCAACTCCTTCTCGATGGCCGCCTTGGTCATGCGGTCGCACACTTGTGCGAAGGTGTCGTGGTAGCTGTTGCTACCCTTGCCAACGAGGCGCTCGCGCACCAGCGTCGAGAGCGTGACGACTGGCCCCGACTTCTCGCCGTAGCTGTTGGTCTGCTGCCACCCCTCATCGATGATGGCGGCAACCTTCGGCTCGATCTGATCCTTGAGGTATGTGCCGACCGCCTCGTCCAGCTTCGCCTTGATGGTCTTCTCGATAGCGCTCTCGACTGCATCGAGGCGATGTTCGTTCCAGAAGTCGCGCGCCATCGCGTCCAGCACCTGCTCCGCGCTGTAGCCGTGCAACTCCAGCCTGATGGATTCTTCTCCCATGGCTACAGCCCCCTCTCCATCGCGCGGTCCTCAGCCAGATCCGCCCACCGCGACTCTTGCTCGTCGCGCGCGAACTGCTCGTCGGCTTGCCTCATCGCGTCCATCAGGTCGCCGTGCTCGGGGTGCAGCGGGTGCAGGCGCTGGGCGATGATGCGCTGCGCGTTCGCGTGCGTCGGCGGCACGTCCCACTCGGACACGAAATCGGCGACGCTGTGAACGCCGCAGGCTGCAGGCTCGGCGCCGAGTTGCTGGTGGAAGATGCCCCTCCAAATCGTCAGCGGTGCGCCGCTGTCGGTTGAGGGGGCGGTCGCGTCGAGCTGACGCTGTAGTTGTTCTTCCGGGCTGCGGGCGGTAGACGTGTGCATGACTGGGACCTCCGGGTTCTGGTTCGCCTCGGCCGCTGCCTTCCCGTCGAAAGTTGGGCAGCGGTCGGGGTCGTTGTGCACGCCACTATCGGCCATTCGGCGTGCGTTGTCAAGTGCCGCTCCTAGACATTTCGCGCCACTTGGGCTACACCCTTGGCCATGGCCGACCGCCAGACCATCCGCGACCTGATCGCCGCCGTTGCCAAGCCTGGGGAAACCGTCACGGACTGGAGCCTCCGCGTCGGGTTCCCCGTGCGCACGCTGTCCCGCATCCTGAACGGGCACGCCACGCTGCGGCTCGGCACCCTGACGCTGCTCGCCAAGGCGCTCGGGGTCAAGCCGGCGCGGCTCAGGGCGTTGCTGACTGCCAGGGGGTAAGCGGGGCAGTTTCACGACTTCCCCCAGGTCGCCTTGCGCTGCCTGGCCAGACCCCGACCAGCCGGGGAACTGCCAGTCCCAGCAAGGTCGCGCCGCGTCACGGCGAGCGATGCCGCGACCAATGGTGAGCAGTTCCGCTTGCTCAGGCGTCCAAGCCATTCCCGTCCATGCGGTGCCAGTCCTTGCGTGGTCCGGCATCGCCACGCGAAGCGTCGCCTAGTCCTGGCATACCCCGCGCGGAATGGTGAGCAGATTCGGGACTTGCTCAGGTCTCCTTGGCTGGCCACACATCGCCCCGCCATACCAGACATCGCGAGCGCCAGACCGGACCCGGCATCGAACAAGCCGAGCAGCGCCTCGCCCCGGCTAGGCGTGCATTGGTCATTGGTGAGCAGTTCGCAGGCTTGCTCAGGCCGCCTCGGGTAGCCCGTCCTTGCCACGCTATGCCGCAGCCATCCGAGCGCTGACGGTCCCAGCGCTTGCCGTGCCATGCACAGCCAGGGGACTGGTGAGCAGTTGAGCTTGCTCAGGCTTCCATGGCCGGTCTCGCCCCGCCCGGCCTGACAAGGCCCAGGCCTACAAGGCCAGACAAGGCGCGGTCGAGCCCCGCCGCGCGGGAATGGTGAGCAGTTAGGCATGCTCAGGCCCCTTGCCCATCCAGGCCATGCCCCGCCGAGGCCCGCTCTGCGAGGCATCGCCCATTCCTGCGCTGCCCAGGCTGGACAGAATGGTAGGGAGTTTCGCGACTTCCCCAGGTCGCCGCGCCAGACAAGACCGAGGCCAGCGAAGCCGTGACCGGCCCGGCAAGGCCACTCCTGGCCGGTCCCTTCCAGGCATTGCCTCACTGATTCGCTCCACGCGCGACGTTCGCCGCCTTCGCGCTGTTCTTCGCCGTGCTCGTCTTCGCTTGCTCTGCCGCCGCGTCGCTGCCGCCTGCGCTGATCTGCGCCTGCTGCGTTTGCGCCGCAATCTGGCGCATCTTCTTGCGCGTCGCGACAATCGCCTGAGAGAAGGCGCCGCTTCGTAGTTGCCGGCGCTCGTGCTGCGCCGCCTGCTCGTCGTCGAAGCCTTGTGTATCAACGGCGCCCAGTAGGACGTGGTTGCGCAGGTGGCTGCGCAGCGCGTTGTCCTGCTCGTTCGCGAGCAACTGGCTCGCTTCCAGGTCGGTCAGGACGCGGATGCCGTGCTCGCGCTGCCGGATGACCCAGCCCGCTCCGCGCGGGCCGAGTTGCCGATAGATTTCGTCGATGCACGTGAGCACCTTCAACGAATAGTTGGCGAGGCTACGGCTCGTTTGGTAAGCCGCCTCGATGACCTCCGGCGGAATCGCGCTGCCCTTTTCGAGCAGCGCGACGTCCACCGGGAACTTGCTGGTGTCGTTGGTCATGCGATTGCCCCAATGTGGCCCAGGACCGCTTCGACAGCGTCCTTCGCATGCTGCAGCACCATGAAGCGCAGGCCGCACCCAGGAGCAGCCAGCGGTGGTTCAAAGAACGCGAACCACAATCCATGGCCGTCGAACTTCAGTTCGGCGACGAGGACGCCATCCCGATACAGGATGTGTCGCACCCGCGACTTTTGGCGCCATCTCAGCCCAGGCTTTGGGTGCATCATCATGCGACCTTCTCCCACGCGATGAGGTTGTAGCGCCCGTAACGCGGACGCCAGTCGCCGAGGCCCACGATGCGGCCCGCGAGTTCGAGCGAGTCGCGCACCGTCTTTTCGTCAACGACATCCGTGACGATGTTGAGCGTGAACGTGATCTTCCACTCCTTGAAGCGCGGACGGACGCGCATGATTGCGGACGTGCCGACCTTCGCACGCGCGACGTGGACGTGCTCCTTCTTGGAATACATCGTCTCCGGGTCCTTGCTGCCGGGGTATTCCAGCGGGAAAAAGTCTTCGTCAGTGAAGACGCCGGCCTGTATCGGCTTCTTCGACTTGAGCTTTGCCCCGGCCGCTGACAGCAGGCCGAGGATGACGTCTGCCGTCAGACACGGCTTACCCGACTCGTCGAGATAGAGACCGCCAAGGAACTCCAACTTGCGCAGCAAGAGCAAGTCGTCTTCGGTCTTCGTGCGCTTCTTCGTGACCTCCTTCATGGCTCGCGCGGGGCCGTGGAACGGGTCGCACAGCAGCCCGTTGTGACAGAGGAGGGGAACGACACCTTGCAAGGTGACTTGCACCTTGGCAATTCCTGCTTCAGACATGGGGAACTCGGCACTTGTTACGACCTGCCGGAGTCGGTTTGGCGCACTCTGGAAACCGTCGCGTCTGCGCCATTGCGCGCCGGTTGTATGGTGGACAGTTTCGGCACTTGTCCAGGTGTGCTAGCCGGACCCGACCGCTCCGCGACCTGCGGCGACATGCCCGCACCGTGCCGCGACTGGCCAAGCCCTACGTCGATGATGTTGCGCAATGAGAAGGCCACGCAGAGAGCAGCAGCCGCACGCCCGTGTGTGCCGTGACCCCGCAGTTCGTAGAGCGCGCCGCCTTTCTTGTCTGGCATTGGCACGTCGGCGTTCTCTGTGTGCAGCAACTTGAGCGCGGCCCAACAACTCGCGTCGTCGGTGACCACGACATCGCGCTGCGTCGCGGCCGTGAGAATCTTTTTCACCTCGCGGCGCGTCAGCTCAACCACGTTGCCCTCGGTGTCGCGGCGCAGGATCTCGACGATGCGGCCCGTGTAGTAGCCGCAGTCCACCATCTGCGGGCGCGTCACGCCGTAGCCCTCGGGGCGCTCGACGACACAGAGGCCGCGGAACGCGAGGCACTCGCGCGGCACGGCGAACGTCTCGAACTGGCCGGCGGCAGTGACGCAACGCAGCGCGTCGTTGTAGATGCACCAGCCGCTCGTGGCGCCGGGGTCGATGCCGAGAATGTTCACGTCGGCACCGCCTTCGCCTTGCAACTACCGCACGGCGTCACGCGCCACCAACTCACGTTCGCGGGCTGCTGTCTTCCGCACTGCATGCAGCGATGCGCCTCGGGCTGCTCGCGTTTCGCGACGAGCAGGCATTGACTGCAATAAGCGTCCTTGCCCCAGTAGGCGACTGCCTGCCGGTCGCAGTCTGCGCATTCAGTTCGCATTGCCATTCTCCTTGCCGTGTGCTCGGTCGTGGCAGCTCTGGCAGAGCGCGACGAGCTCGTAGAGCAGTTCGTTGCCGACGTGCTCGTAGGTGCGGTGGTGGACGACTTCGGCCAGTGCGGTGAGGCAGCCTTGGCACTTATAGCTGTCGCGCTTGAAGACGAGTTCGCGACGGCGGCGCCAGTCGGGCGAGGTCAGATACGCGGCATACTTCGCGTTCACTGCGCCACCTGCTTTTGCTTGCTGCGGAACGCGACGCACTCGACGCAGAAGCACGCCGACGAGCCGAGAGGATGATTGCGCATGTGCTCGACTGGCTTCACGGGCTTGCCGTTGCTCGGCTGCACAATCTCGTCTTCCCAGCACCTGCCGTTGAGCCACGTTACCGGGCTCTTTCTGAACTGCTTGTCTGGGGTCGCGTCGCGATAGGCAGCGGCGCGCTCGAGCATGATTTCGACGAGTTCCGGGGCGGGGCGCAGCTTGCACCACGCCTTGAACGCTCGCATCTTGTCCGTCCGCTTCCCGTAGACTTCTAGGAACCGCTCGAACTCGGCGAGCGCAGCGAGCTGCTGTTCTTTACCGGCAGAAGGCAGAAGGGAAGAGGGAAGAGGTATGGAACCATTTGGGTTGTTGGTCTGGAAACCACTTGGGTTTCCAGGTCTTCCACCGAGTTTCCCGTTGTCCCGGTTGCGCGCGACAATCCGTTGATACTCTTCTATCTCACGGTCACAGCGCTTGTTGTGGTGACCGCCTTCCGGCCCGCGAAAGAAGAACAGCGTCAGGACGGTTTCGACAGCGTCCACCGCATTCGGCAGTCCGATGCATTCTGCGATGTCTTCCGCGCATGCGCCAAGCGGTCTTTCATGCAGATAGTAGAGGTCGAGCATGCGTCGATATGCGAGGTCCTCCATCGGTCCCAGGTGCCTCGTGTGCGCGATGTAGTCGCCTATGTGAAAGCTGTAGCGATGCATCACCCCACCCCCCGCTCGTCCTGCGGCACCTCAACAGCCTGCGCCGGCTTCAACAGCGCCGCAACAATCGCCACGCACCGCTCTGCGTCAGGCACCGTATCGCTCGCCAGCGAGATGATGACTTCGGGCGCGCAGCCGAACACCTTGGCGACGAGCTCGAGCCGCTCAGCCGAGACGCCGCGCAGCCCACCCTCGAGGCGCGAGACCATCGACTCGCACAGTCCGAGATGCTTCGCCAACTTCGCCTGGTTGAAGTTGCGAGCTGCACGCAGGATCCTGACCGCTCGCCCGTAGTCGCTCATTCCTGATCCCTCTCGTCAGTCCACTTAGCCGCAAGTGGCGAGCAATCGCAGAAGCACGAGCTACACAACAGCACCGTCTTCGACGCCATCTCCTTGGTTGCGTCATTGCCGTAGCTGTCGAACACGTTGGCGAGTGCGCCGCTGCCTCCGAACATCGTGGCTAGCCCGACGTGTTGCTGCACCGCTCGTTGGTCGATGACGTGCTGCTCCACGCGCACGCGGAAGAAGACGGGATTGATGGACTTGCCGCACCCGTCACACGGCCTGAGCTCTTCGACCTTCATCGCTTCCCCTTCGCGCGCTTGCGCCGCGCGCCGGTCTTCCACGTTTGCTGGCAGAGAACGAGCGTTTTGACGATGCAGCGGTCTGGAATCGCGATATCGCCGCGCGCGAACAACCGCAGCCCTTGGCCCTCGCCGCTGAGACTACTAACCAGCACAGTGACGCCATTCTCGTGGCGCACGAGCCAGCCCACAGAGCGGCAGCGCAGGGGCTCTGCGCCGAGTTGGTCAAGCGGCCCCCACTCGGCCCCTCCATACGAGTCAACCCACTCGACGAGCAGCAGCTTCACTTGCGCCCCTTCGCGCGCTTGCGCTTCTTCGGCTTCTCGGCCTCGCGCGCCGCGGCTTCGATGCGCTCACGGACGGCGTTGAGGATCACTCCGAGATTGAGGATGACGCCTTTCGCTCCCGTGAGGATCGGGTCTTCCCAGTTCTGCGGCACCAGCTTCGCGGCGTCGCGCAGGCCGTCGGCGTAGCGGTTGGTCGTCATCGCCGCAGCTCCCTTGCATGGCGCAAGCCGAACCAGCCTTGCAGTCTCAGCTCCCGTAACCTCTCACGGATGAGTTGGTCGGCCACGTCCTCGATGCGTTCGCCGAAGAGTCCGGTATCCAGAAGGTTGACGAGTAGTTCGCGCGCCTCTGGGCACACGTTGATGCGCAGCGCGATGGGCGAATCGTGGCGGTTCATGCGTCGCCTCCGATTGCTACGCGCAGTGCTACAACCGGCTGGATTACGGCGTCATCCTCGACGTGTCGCGCAGTCTCGCCGCGTTGCCCGCAACCGCCTTCCCCACCATCACCTCGGAATTGTCGGGTGCCGTTTCTCGCGCGTTCTCGCGAGGCATTCGCAGGTTTTGAAGACCGGGCCAGACACCAGCCTGGATGCACTCCCGCGCTGACGTAAGTCGGTGCGGACTCTACCGAGCCGTCCACGATTCGCAATCGCATCGTTCCCCCAGTGCTACACGTCTTGCTACAACCCGCCGCCCCATGCCGAAACTCAACCGCTATCCGTTCGTGCAAACGCTGTGGCGTGACCGCGAGAAGCAGCAGGCTCGTGGCTATCGAGGCTGGGCCACGCTCTGCGGTGTCCGCAAGTTCGGACCGATGCGTCAGAGTGCCGCCGCTGCCCACAGCGATGCGGTGAAGATGCGCGCTCTTGCCGAAGCTCCGGCGTGGGGCGGAACCTTCGAGTCGCGTGCCAACGAATGGCTCGCGGCAGTCGGTGTGCGACTCGCGCCCGACTCGCTCGAGTTCTACAGGGGCAAGCTGAAGAACCTCTACAAGACGATTCCGAAGCGCATGCCCATCGAGCGCATCACGCCCGCCATCGTCAACGAGTTCGTGCGCGAGGCCCGCGACGTGCATCACCTGAGCGCGCGAACGATTCAGCACTGCCGCCGCACTCTGTCCAACTTCTTCGGCTGGCTGAACCGCCGCAACTTCGCCTCGCACAATCCGGTCTCGGCTGTCGAGTGGCCCAGTCCCGTCGAGACCATGCCCGACGTGCTGAACGAGGTCGAGCTCGCCGGCCTGCTGTCGCGCATCACCGAGCCGTGGGCTGCTGACTTGGCTGTATTCATCGCGCACACGGTCCTGCGAAGGGCTGAAGTCGCGCGACTGCGCTGCGCTGACGTGAACGTTCGTGACCGAACGCTGTGGGTGCGTGGCAAGAGCCGCGACCAGAATCACCCGCTGTTCGACGACGCGCTTCCGGCTGCCGAGAGGCTGCTGGC
>Ga0065705_10104830_pt1 | contig 10754 bp, 8 predicted proteins | sample SwibulcommuniRL2_FD_59092 | JGI IMG/M metagenome (GOLD analysis project Ga0065705, IMG submission 59092) | Bulk soil microbial communities from switchgrass field near Rose Lake, East Lansing, Michigan, USA - RL2 Bulk Soil v2 (version 2) | ecosystem: Environmental > Terrestrial > Soil >... | reverse complement strand
GATTTTGCTCGGCCTGATCGGTTTCATTGTTTCGATGAAAAACAAGACTTGGAGCGTCGCGGGCGCAAGCCTCGCAATCGCTGCAGTAAAGCCGCATTTGCTGTACTTGCTCTGGCTGGCGTTACTCTTGTGGACGATTAAATACAAAAGCTGGAAGTTGGCCGCCGGATTTATACTGACAGGGATCATAGCGGCCTTGTTGCCGCTGTTCTGGGATCGAGAAGTCTATATTCAATATTTCGCGTTATTCGAAAGCGGCGGCGTGACCCGTCCATTGGATTGGGCGACGCCGAGCCTGGGAACTGCGATCGGCGAGCTCTTTGCGATTGCGGATGCTTGGATGCGCTGGTTGCCGTCGATGGGCGGCGCCATGTGGCTGTTTTGGTACTGGGCGCGTCATGCTGAAGCATGGGACTGGAGATTCGAGCTGCCGTTGATTCTGCTCGTATCGGTGGTTACGGCGAGTTTTGTGTGGACGTTCGATCATGTGGTTTTGCTGCCCGCGGTGATTCAGGGGTCCGTGTGGACTTCGCAACGTGGCACCGGCACCGAACGGGCAACCCTCGTAGGTGCGCACATTGGCCTGGCGGTTATCTTGCTCGTTTGCAAAATCTTTGTGCGCAATGATTTCTGGTATTTCTGGGCCGCGCCGGCCTATCTGCTTCTTTACCTCTATGCGAGGGCAACGGTCGGCGCGGCGATAAATGGCGCACAGGCGGGCCGGATAGCCGAATGATCGACGCGGCAATTCTCATTCCAATTTACCGCTCGTCCGACGGCGAACTTCATATCGTCATGATCTTGCGCAATCCAGGTGGAGTGCATGGCGGGCAGATCGCTTTTCCGGGCGGCAAACATGATCCAGAAGACGAAACGATGCTCGACACGGCGTTGCGCGAAGTGCGCGAGGAATTGGGTTTAGCTGTCGCGAGGGAGGACGTGCTTGCCGAACTCCCGATGGAACAAACGAGAACGACGGGCTACCGTGTGTTTCCGTTCGTGGCGCGTATAACCGTTCCCGAAAGGTGGCAGATTGCCGAGCGTGAAATCGCCGCGATCGTCGATGTCAAATTGAGCGACCTTCTTCGCCCCGGCGCCAGGGATAAAATGATCGACCGCTTTCCAACCTGGCAGAAGGCGGAACAGGTCTCGTACTATCAAATCGGCCCGCATCGGCTCTGGGGGTTGTCGTATCGGATATTGCAGCCGGTCATTCCACGGCTGGTGGCGGGGGAATGGGGTGTCTGAGAAGCGGTTACAACGAGCTTAGAACTTTACAAATATCTCTTTCGCTTCGTCCCCGGTTAACTGCTTGATCGTCGAGATCCGGTCGCTGAATTCTTTCAACGTGCCAAGGGACGCGGGTCCCATGTCTATCAGGATAGAGAATAGGGAGAATCCAAGTTTTTCTTTTTCGTCACGGAAGGCTTCGGCCCATTCGGGATCGACCTGGCATTCTCCGTCGGTGATAAAAATAATATCGCCCTTTTTGAAGCGGGCCTCGCGGAGGCATTCCAGTGCGGCATCGAGTGGTTTCTGAAAGTCAGTGCCGCCGCCGGGAAAATATTCGGCCAAGTCCATGACGGTTTTGGTCTCGACTTCGTAGCGATCGCGCGGATTCATGTTGAGGACTTGCAGCGGTGTTTCCGCCGACGAGAAGCAGATCGAGCGGAAGAGCCGGCGCTGCTTGCGGGCGATTTCCAACAAAGTCAGTGTGACCGCTTTGGACCAGATTTCTTTATCGCCCGACATCGACGAGCTGCCGTCCAGGCAGACGATCATTGGACCTTTGCCTTTTTCTTCGACCCCGCGCAGCGAATACTGAATCAGCTCCTGGTCGAGAAAGCGCCGGTAGAAATCTTTTTTCAGGATCGGGTGATGCAAACTGAGCAGCTCGTGGGGCAAGAGGCGATGCAAGGCGTCGCCTCGCTCAACTTCAAGTAATTCTTCACTGGAGCGTTCGAACACTTTTTTGCGCAGCGCCTGGGCGTGAAACTTCATGCGTCCGACCATGCGCGCGAGCTTCTTGAGTTTTTCATTGCCGGCGAGGCGGCGGCCGAGCTCGAGTTTTTGTCCTGGGGGTGTGCGCGAGCCGGTCCCTATGGTTTCGCCCCAGGTCTCGGCTTCTTCCGTCGCATCTTCGAGCTCTTGAGCGACTTTGATCGCTTCGGCTTGCAGACGGTTGGTTGCCTGGGCTTGGATCTGTTTCAAGTCTTCCTTGAGTTGCTGCGTTTTATGGCGCAGCAACGCCTCGGCGCCCTGAACTTCGCCGCTCATTCGTTCCTTGGCTTTTTGCAGCGCCTTGCGCCCCTCTTCGGACATCTGATCGTCCGGAATGGTATCGGCGTTGTCGTACTCTTCGAGCTTTTGCCCGACGACCTCTTCTTGTTTTTGAATGTCCCATAGATCGCGCATGTCGCGGCGCGTCAAAAACTTTTCTTCGCGCACCAAAGCCAGCAGCCTTTCACCCAGGATCAAGGTTGACAGCCCGGCGTGAGCTTCGTTCAACAGAGTCTGGTCGCGCAGGAAATCATATTGCGCGCCTTGATGGATGGCGCGCAGGAATTGTTGATTGAGCAGGGCGCTTGGGAGCACTGCGGCGTCGTTGCTGTAGCTAATGTTATACTTGAATAATAGGCAGAAAATATCCTGTAATAATGAGCCAAAATGTGGCAGCAGTGTGCTGCCCAACTCCTCTATTCCGCGCAACGACGGTGACTCGGCGCGGAGCTGTCCCCAAACGCGCCGGTCGTAAGCGTCGTTGTCGATCCAAAAGGTGTTCTTCGGCAGGGGTTGAAAGACCCGTTTGGTTGGCGGCTTTTTGCGCGATTTGGGCGGCATTTCGTTGCTTAAGAACTATTCACCGAAGAGGCGCTGAGTGCGCAGAGTTCGGAAATTTGATTTATCGAAACTTTATTGCTCTGTGTCCTCTGCGCCTCTGTGCGCTTAGAACTGCTCCAGCATGTCTTTCTGCAGTTGTTCGATCTCATGGCGCACGTTGTTGACGCGTTCCAACGGGCGCCCGAGGCGCTTGGCCTTTTCCATGATCTGATCGACTTTCGTCAGGATGTTTCTGAGCTTGGTGTGGAACTCGATGAGCGCCCGGGCGCGCTCCTCGCTGGTCTTGCCTGTCTCGGCAGCCGAGTCGCGGATCTCACGCGACTCGTAGAGAAGCTCTGCGATCTCTTCCTCGTAGCCGAGCAACAGATCCCGAATCGTGCTGCGCACGGTTTCATGCTCCGCCGGATCGCGCCAGAGTACGTGCTCGAGAAAGAATAAATCCTTTTCCTGAACCTCGTTTGCGCCTTGCAAATAGGCGTGGGCTTGCAGCAGGGCGAGGGATTGCCGGTAGCGCCGGTCGGAGGCCTGGATATTTTTCTTGTTGAGCTCGCGACGAATGTCGGCGATGCCGCGATAAACGTGGGTTGGAATCGGCAGAGCCCGCGCCGCCTGCTGTAGCTCATTCAATTCCGCTAAGGAAAGAATCGTGCGTTCCGGCTGCGCTTGCGATTCGAGCATGCGCAGAAAGCGGAAATCTTCGGCGATATAGTTGACGACGAAGCGCAGCAGAAAGCGATCGTAGAGCGCGGTGAGCTCCTCTTCTTCCGGCAATTCGTTGCTGGCGCCGAAAAGCGTCAGCAAGGGCACGTGCGCAATCTCCTTACCGTTGTGAAACAATCGCTCATTGATCAAGCTTAGAATCGCGTTGAGAATCGAAGAGTTCGCCTTGAAAATTTCGTCCAAAAAGGCGATGTGCGCCTCCGGCAGTTTGCGCGCGGTGACGCGCCGGTAGTCGTCCTGCTCCAGGGCTTTCAAGCTCACAGCGCCAAAAACTTCTTCCGGCGTCGTAAAGCGCGTCAGCAGCCACTGAAAATAGTCCGCGCCTTCAATGCGGCGGCAGAGTTCGTCGGCAAGCATCGATTTTGCAGTTCCGGGCGGACCGATGATCAGCAAATGGTGCGATGAAAGCAGAGCCGCGAGCGCGCCGTCGATCAGATCGGCGCGCTCCAAGAACATCTGTTTAAGCTCGTCGCGAATCTTTTTCAGTTTTTCTTGGGCAGTCATGGAAAATAATTTCAATCAGATTAACAAAGGAACCGTGCAGAAACAATCAATAGACTTTCCGCGGGCTTTTGGATATTGAGGATGTACTACTGCGGCAGGAGGATCGGTTCGATGAAGAAACGCTGGATTCCGACTATCGTTCTGGTTTGCTCGATATTTTTATCGGCCGTGCCGCTGCTGGCTCAAGACGGTAAACTCATCGAAGCGGCGAAGAAGGAAGGCGGCAAAGTCGTTGTTTATGGTTCCATTGAAAACGACACGATGGATTTGATCGGCGCCGCGTTCAAAAAGAAAACCGGGCTGGACGTGGAGTTCTGGCGCGCGGCCTCGACCAAGGTGATGGACCGCGTGCTCGGTGAAACCCGCACGGGGAAACCGCTTTACGATGTCGTGCTGACCACCACGCCGCCGATGGAGTTCATGTTCAATGAGGGCGGATTGTCCAAGTATGATTCGCCGTCGGCAAAATTCTTTCCGAAGGAAGTCATGCACCCGAACCTCGGCCCGCAGTATCGCAACGCCGTGATCGGTATCCTCTATCACTCCGGTATCATCAAAGCGGCGGATGCGCCGAAGTCTTTGGAAGATCTGCTCAAGCCGCAGTACCGCGGCAAACTCGTCATGCCCGACGCCAGCCTGCACACGACGACAGCGCAGTGGTTGGCGAGTTTGCATAAAGTCATGGGCGGCAAGGAGCGCGCGGACAAGTTCATCCGCGACCTAGCCGCGACTAAACCTCTGCTGGTCGATTCCCTGACGCCAGCCGGCGAGCGAGTCACCACCGGTGAGACGCCCATCGGTATCGGGTTTCTCAAAAATGTTGTTTTCTACGGCAAAAAGGGAGTGCCGATCGATTATGTCAGGCTCGGAAAGTTCATGGGCGACGGTCAAGCGGTGGCGCTCGCGGCGAAGCCGGTCCATGCCAACGCGGGAAAAGCATTTATCGACTATTTCACCGGCGAAGATGGACTCAAAATCATGGCCGGGATCGGCGAGTTCGTTACCCGCAAAGGCATTTATCCACCGATCCCGGATGCCGATAAGATCGAGTTGGTCGAGATGATCGACATGGACAAACAAACCTACGCGGCAAAAATGGCGGAGTACAAAAAAATATTTTTGCAGCAATAAGTACAAGTTTCCAGGACGACCGCAATGATCGACGGTGAGTGGGACGTTATTCTAATCGGCGCCGGGCAAAATAATTTCGCCCTGGGCACCTATCTCGGCAAGGCCGGTCTCAAGACGGTGATCTGCGAGAGCCGGCTGGAAAACGGCGGCCGCCTGGCGAGCGAAGAGATCACCATGCCGGGCTACTGGCACAACACGCTCGCTTACTTTCAGGATAACCGCGAGAGTTCACCGGTATGGAAGGATCTCAACTGGGCGAACGGCTATCACGCTGAATTTGTCGCGCCGCCGGTGGTGACTGCTTTGCTGTTCGCCGACGGTCGATCGATAGCGCATCATCATTCGCTTGACGCGACGGTCGCTGATATCGCGCGATTTTCCCGCAAGGACAGCAAAGTCTGGCGCGCAACGCACGAGCGGTTTCATCAGCTCATTCGCGATTATCTTATTCCCTATTACCATACCCGCCCGCAGGACACGGGCGCTGTATTACAAAATATCGATGCGCAGCCGGAGGGCGAAGCATTCCGGCGCCTTTGGCGCATGACGCCGCGCCAGGTGGTCGACGAGATCTTCGAAAGCGACGCGGTAAAAGCACTAATCCTGTCGCAGATGGCGATTCCGCGCGGCGTGGCCTTGGATTATTCCGGCGGCGGCATCGAAGTTTTGAAAATGATCGCCGGCGATGAAAAGCCGGAACTCGCCCGCGGAGGGTCCCATTCGATCGCGCAGGTGTTGCAGCGCGCCTATGTGCACAGCGGCGGGCAGATTCGCGCCATCCATCATGTCGAAAAGATTCTTATCCAAGACGGCCGCGCCGCAGGCGTGCGCCTGCGCGACGGGAGGGAATGGAAGGCGCGGCTGGCGGTGGTGTCCAATGGCGATCCCTACTCGACCTTCGTCGACATGGTGGGGGAGGATGAGCTGCCGCGCACATTTGTTGAGCGGGTCAAGGACATCCAGTGCGATGAATTCTCCTATTTCCAAGTTCACGTGGCGCTAAAGATGCCGGTGCGTTATGCGCTGCATGAAGCCAACGATGCGGCGGTCGCTCAAGCCATGAACGTCAACCTGGGCCCGGAGAGACCACAGGATGTCGAGGAGATGTGGAAGGAGATCCGCGCCGGCGAATTTCCCGAGCACCCGTGCCTGCACGCGATCTGCCCGACTGCGTTCGATCCGCTGCAGGCGCCCAATGGAAAGCACGCAGCGTCGGTTTATGTGCCGGTGCCCTTTGAATTGAAGGGCAGGAGACCGGAAGACTGGGTGCGCCTCAAGGATGGTTTTATGGAGTCGATTTTAAAAATATGGCGTCGATACGCGACCAACTTGACGGACGAGAACATTACGATGAAAGTAGCGATGGATCCATTCTACATGTCGGGCCGATGGCCCAACATGCGGCGCGGATCGGTCTGGGTTGCGCGGAAGATTGCCACGCAAATGGGCGAGCAGCGGCCCATCGAGCAGATCGCCGACTACCGCACGCCAATCGCCGGGCTGTATCAGGTGGGCGTCGCCATGCATCCCGCCGACGCCGTCATCGCCGGATCGGGGTATAACTGCTGGCAAGTGATGAAGGAAGATTTGAAGCTGTAGTGCTTTGGAGAAACGTTTTGAACCGCTTGAACGATTGGAACGATTTGAACCTATTGAACCTTTAAGGATATGACGAAAATACTAGAATACGACGGCGTCGTCATCGGCGCCGGGCACAACGGCATGATCTGCGCGGCCTATCTGGCCAAGTGCGGACAGAAGATCATGGTGGTTGAGAAAAATATGGAAGTCGGCGGCGGTCTCGATTCGCACGAGGATCGCAACTATCCAGGTTTTTGGCATAACATCCATTCTGTCTTTCACCGCGGCTTGACGATGCTCCCGTGGTTCAAGGATTTGCAGCTGGAAAATTTTGGCATTCACTACTATCGGCCCGACCCCGGCGTCGTGCATCACTTCCTCGACAAAACCTATCTCGGCTGGTTCGCGGACGTCAAAAGGACGGTCGCGACCATCGAACAATTTTCCAAAAAAGATGCGGCGGCGTTCGTCGATATCTGGACGCGATGGCAGCCGGTGGTTCAGAAAATTGTTTTCACCGAGACCTACGCGGTGCCGCTGCCCATGGAAGAAAAGCGCCCGCTGCTGGAAAAGATTCCCGAGGGGCGGGAGTATCTCAAATATTTCGACACCACGCCGGAAGAATTTGTCCTGCGCCATTTCGAGCATCCGCGCGTGCGCGCTTTCATCGGTTTTCTCGGCGTCATGCGCGGCTACGAGCTGGACGCGCCGCAGACGGGGTACCTGATCCCGGCGATGATCGCCTGGGGCGTCAATCCGCAGCTGTGCCGCGGCACATCACACGCCCTGGGCGACAATCTGGCGCACATGATGTCGCACAACGGCGTCGACTATATCGAGGCCAACGGCGTTGAGAGAATTCTCGTCGACAAGGGCCAGGCTACCGCGGTGGTGCTGGAAGACGGTACGGTGATCAAGGCGCGGAAATTCATCGCCTCCAACGTCAACCCGGTCGAAACTTTCATCAAACTCGTCGGCAAAGAAAATCTTGACGAGGGTTTTGCCGCGCTTGCCAGCAATTTTCGCTTCTCCAAAACGACACCGATCTTCGCGACCAATCTCGCCTTGAACGAACGGCCCAAGTATATCACGGAGGAAAAGCATCCCGAGGTGGCGGGGGCGTTCATGCATATTGTCGGGCTCGAAGAGTATCAAGACTTGGTGAACCTGTTTGAAGACTGCCGGACGGGCCAATTGCCGCGCAAACCGTTCATGAATGGCGCCACGCCGTCGTACCACGATCCGACGCAGGCGCCGCCGGGCAAAGCGACGGCGTTTATGTGGCAGCTCATGACCTATAATCTGTGGGGCAATCCGCTCAACTGGGAGACAGCGCGCGATGATTGGTTTCAAAAACAATTCGCCGTCTGGCGGAAGTTCGCGCCGAATCTGGACGACAACAATATTCTTTCCACCGATTCCACCACGCCGTTGGACATCGAGCGTCACGACAAAAATATGTATTGCGGTGACTGGATGGTCGGCGAATACTCGGGGGATCAGGCTCTGGAGAACCGGCCGTTCCCCGGGTGGGGCCAATACCGCACCCCGATCGAGGGATTGTTCATGTGCGGCTCTTCTTGTCATCCGGGCGGCAATATCACCGGTGCGCCGGGATACAACGCCGCGCGCGTGATCGCGGAATCCCTCGGCATGAAGCCGTGGTGGCAGCCGGTGGACTTCAAGCAACACTTGGAAGGGTTGCGATGAAGAATTGGAGTGGTGGAGTGAACGCGGATTGGAGTGATGGAGTAATGGAGTGGTGGAGTGATGGGTTCGGAACCCAATACTCCAGTACTCCAACACTCCAGTACTCCCGGAGGGGCCGATGAGGTTGAGTGGCCGAGTCGCCATCGTCACCGGCGGCGCGCGTCACATCGGCGCGGCCTATTGCCGCAAACTGGCGGAGGAGGGCGCGGCCGTTGTGATCGCGGATATTCTCGATGGCGAAACGGTGGCTCAAGAAATTCGCACCAAAGGTGGCCAGGCGCTCGCGCTCAAGGTGGATGTATCGAATGAAGCCGACACCAACCGCATGGCCGCCGAGGCGGTGATGGCGTTCGGCCGCATCGATATCCTCGTCAACAACGCAGCGATTTTCATCAACATCCAGCGCCATCCCTTTTATGAAATCAGCAGCGAAGAGTGGGACAAAGTGTCCGCCGTCAACATCAAAGGTCCGTTTCTTTGCGCCAAGGCGGTTTTTCCACAAATGAAGGAACAAAGGAGCGGCAAGATCATCAACATCTCTTCTTCGACGGCCTACTGGGGCACGCCGAATTTTTTGCATTACGTCGCGTCGAAGGCAGCGCTCATCGGCATGACTCGGTCATTAGCACGGGAAGTCGGGAATTACGGTATCTGCGTGAACGCTATCGCCCCAGGTCTGGTCGAGCACGAGGGACAGAACGCGCCGAAAGCGCTGACCGAGTTGCAACTCAAAGAGCGCTCGATCAAACGGCTGCAGACGCCGGACGATCTGATGGGGACGCTGGTGTTTCTCTGTTCCTCGGACAGTGATTTTATGACGGGGCAGGCGATCGTGGTGGACGGGGGAAGTGTTTTTCACTGAAATCGAGACTGAGGCGTGTGAAGTGTAACTGCGCAGAATACGGTGACCTTGAAATAAGCCGAGAGGATATTTCGGCCCGAATCAAAGCGACCCGAAAACTTAAGGGGCGACTCAAACAATTGGCGATTTCAGGCGACAAGGAGCACCGTTTATTTGTTTGCGAAAGTTGCAGTCAATTCTGGCAGCTCAGCCGTGCTTGGGGTTGGGGTAACGAACCATACCTTTTTCGAGTGTCCAAAGTTTCGGAAATCGAGTGGCTGAAGGAACCATTCGTACAGCCGGACGAATTGCTAAGCTACGTGGTAGTTTTTCAGCAGTTTCTTCAGATTAGTTTTGAAATCAGATCGGAGACTTGTTCCAAAGAAGCTTGTGAAACCAAGGCGGTTAGCGGAAGTGTTTTCTGCTTGAAGCACCATGTGGAAATGCTTGAAACGGCAAAGATACTGCCAGAATTTCCTACGGGAAGGTGGTTCCCGCCATATGAAGAGAAAAACTTTCGGCCTCCTCTATAAGCTCCGAAGAAAAGGACGACCCATTCAATTGCTATAGAGAGCGTTGGCCATATTCGGGCCCTGCGTTTTTCAGTAGACGGTGTCGTTTTCGTTAGATATATTTTCCCTATGGCTGCACATGATCACGATCACAGTGAGGGCTCCCATCTCTCCGAGATGGATCTGCGGGTGCGTGCGCTCGAAACGATCCTGGTCGAGAAGGGCTATATCGAAAGCGCCGCGCTCGATCGCATTGTCGAGCTTTATGAGACCAAGATCGGCCCGCACATCGGCGCGCAGTTGATCGCCAAGGCGTGGAGCGATCCCGGCTTTCGCAAGTCGCTTCTCGAGGACGCGAGTAAAGCGGTCAACGCTTTCGCTGAAGTCGGACGCGTGGGCGATCATCTGATCGCCGTCGAGAACACGCCGCAGGTGCACCACATGGTCGTGTGCACGCTGTGCTCGTGCTATCCGACCGATGTGCTCGGCCTGCCGCCGACATGGTACAAGTCGTTCGCCTACCGCTCGCGCACCGTTAAGGAACCGCGCAAGGTGCTTGCGGATTTCGGCGTCGCGCTGCCGGCAGAGACGGAGATCCGGATTTGGGATTCGACGGCCGAGACCCGATACCTGGTCGTGCCGATGCGTCCGGCCGGTACTGACGGCTGGAGCGAAGCGCAGCTTGCCAAGTTGATCACGCGCGACTGCATGATCGGCGCCGGCCTGCCGAAAAATCCTAGCGAGGTGGCCTGATGGACGGCGTCCACGATATGGGCGGTATGGACGGCTTTGGAAAGGTCGAGCCCGAGCCGAACGAGCCGGTCTTTCATCACCGCTGGGAGGGACGCGTGCTGGCGATGAGCCGGGCGATCGGTGTCTTTCGCGCCTGGACCATCGATACCAGCCGTTATGCC
>Ga0065705_10104831_pt1 | contig 10756 bp, 11 predicted proteins | sample SwibulcommuniRL2_FD_59092 | JGI IMG/M metagenome (GOLD analysis project Ga0065705, IMG submission 59092) | Bulk soil microbial communities from switchgrass field near Rose Lake, East Lansing, Michigan, USA - RL2 Bulk Soil v2 (version 2) | ecosystem: Environmental > Terrestrial > Soil >... | reverse complement strand
GATGCAATATCATCGGTGGCAGCCCCGATGGAACAAACCACTGATCTCGAATCCGGCGACCAATGGTCGCTCAACGAGACCCGTCGTGACGATGAGCATCAGTTCGTTCTGCCCGACAGGACTCAACCAATCGCCTCGAACAAGCTGGTCGACGCCCCGCAGGATTTTCCCGCAGACGATCCGTTTTTTGCCAAAGCCCAAAGCGCCGATGAGCTCGACGAATCGAACAATATCCTGGCGCTTTCTACGTACCGCGAACAAAACGCATCGATCCTGCCGTTCGTCACGCTATTCGGCCTGCTGATCATCACCTTCTCGCTTGTCACCGTCTTCAGCTACGCCAAGCCCCAGGCCTCGGAAGGCATCATCAAGACCATTCCCGTCATTGGAAATTCAGTGCTGAAAAACAACTATCTAAAAGACGGGATTCTCATCCGGTCCTTGCGCTCCGGCTTCCAGACCATTCAGGGCAATCGCGAGGTTTTTCTAATCAGCGGGGTGGCGACCAATCAGAACCCCGTCGTGGTGCGGGAGATTAAACTTTCCGGTATCGCGTATAGCGATGCGGGTAAGGAGTTGGAAAGACAGACCATCTGGGTCGGCAACACGATATCGCCCAAGATTATCCGCGGCATGACTTTGGAAGACATACCGCACCTGCAAAATCTTAAGCCGCTTAAAAGCTTTGAAATTCCGCCCGGGGACTCGATACCCTTTACGATCGTGTTTTTGAAATCGGCAAAATTCGCCAGGGAGTTCAGTTGCGACGTGCTTACGGCCCAAGGCGTGACCTGAGCGCAATCCCGGCTAGCGATCGCGCGAATCCTTTTTCGGCGTGATATCGACTTCATCGGGATCGCTCATCGCTTTGCGAAACTTTTTGATGCTCTTGCCTAGGCCGTGGCCGAGTTCGGGCAAGCGCCGGCTGAAAAGCACCATAACGATGACCAGGATAATCAGCAACTCGCCGATACCTAAACCAAACATGAAACCTCCTAAGACCTCGGCCCGGTGAGACTACCACCCCAGGTCTTTGCACCACGGAAATGAATGCATAATATATGCTCGTGGAGGTCTTTAACACAGCCTATTTGCGGTTTTTCGCGGTCTCCATCGTCCTGCATCTGGCGATGTTCCTGGTCTTGTACTGGACTCCACCGGCGCGGATCAGCGCCCCGGACCCGATTCCGGTATCGATTCTTGAGCCTCCGGCGAGAGATTCCGCAGATCTCACGCGTATTCCAAGAACGGCAATTGCCCGCCAGGCCATCCTACCCGCGGTGATTGCAAAAAAAGATTCGCTGCGCGCCTACAAAGCCGAGCCGACACGGGAAAATCGCAGTCCTCAAAACGATATCATTGCGCGCTCCGACTCGACACCTCCCCCGCCGCAGGCGCCGCCGCGCGAGATTGTGCCCGAGCCAAGCGTGATCGCCGAGCGCTCGCTGCCGACCATCAAGGAGCTGCTGCCTCCGGTGAATTGGTCATCGAGATCCCACGAGAGCGGTCCCATTAGCTTAAACAGCAAAGATCCGGTTTACGTCTCTTATTTCACCAGGATCAAGCAATTGATCGAATCCCAGTGGCAATATCCCGAGCTCGCGCTGCGCTACGGATTACAAGGCCGGCTTGCCTTGGAATTTACCATCGGCGCCAGCGGCCGGCTGGAACGCTTGCGCGTGGTGCGCTCCTCGGGCTCGCAGCTGTTGGACGAAGAAGCGCTGCGCGCGATCAAGGCCGCCGCCCCCTTTCCACCCATTCCGCCGTGGATCAAACCCAATCCGCTATCGATTTCGGCGGCGATGGAGTACCACGACAATCGCGTGAACTATGAATTCGCGCGCTGACGCGCGCGGGTTTGCTCAGGACTCCCGGTCGTTCGAGCGGCGCTCCCAGCGAAGCACCGGCTTGCGCGCGGCCCGCGCTTCATCGAGTCGTTTGACCGGTGTGGTATGAGGCGCGCTCTTCACCAATTCCGGATCGCTTTTGGATTCCTGCGCGATGGCGATCATCGCATCAACGAAATCGTCAAGCGTTTCAACCGTCTCGGTTTCGGTCGGCTCGATCATCAGTGCGCCGGAAACCACCAGAGGAAAATAAATCGTCGGCGGATGATAGCCGTAGTCGAGCAGGCGTTTGGCGATGTCGAGTGTGCTGACGCCGTTTTTTTGTTGGAGGCGGTCGGTAAAAATGCACTCATGCATGCACGGTTCATCGTAGGCGAGATGGTAGGTTTTTGCTAATTTCCTGCGGACGTAGTTGGCGTTGAGCAAGGCCATACGGCTCACATCTTCGAGTCCTTCGCCGCCGAGCGCGATAATATAGGCATAGGCCCGCGCGAGCACACCGAAGTTGCCAAAGAAGGACCGCACGCGGCCGATGGACTTCGCGCTGTCCTCCTGCAATTCGTATCGTTCGCCGGACTTGAGGATGCGCGGCACCGGCAAATACTCGGCAAGAGGACTTCTTACCGCCACGGGTCCCGCGCCCGGCCCGCCGCCGCCATGGGGCGTGGAAAAAGTCTTGTGCAGGTTCATGTGCAGCACGTCGACACCCATGTGGCCGGGCTTGGCGATGCCCATGAGTGCGTTCAGATTGGCGCCATCGAGATAAACCATGCCGCCGCGTGAGTGGACCACCGCGGCGATCGCCTCGATATGGGTCTCGAACAAACCAAGAGTGTTGGGATTGGTAATCATCACCGCCGCGATATCTTCGTTCATCGCCGCCGCCACCGTCGCGGCATCGATAACGCCTTGTTCGTTGGACGAAACCTGCACGACATCGTAACCGCACAGGGTCGAGCTCGCCGGATTGGTCCCGTGCGCCGTGTCCGGCACGATGATTTTCTTGCGCGGATTCCCCCGCTCAGTGAGACACGCGCGGATCAGCATCAATCCGGTAAGCTCGCCTTGCGCGCCCGCCGACGGCTGCAGGCTGACAAACTCCATGCCGCTGATCTCGGCGAGCAACCGCTCGAGCTCGAAGAGCAGCGCCAGGGCGCCCTGCAGCAGATCGGCCGGCGCCAGCGGATGAGCCTGAGCATGGCCGGGAAAGCGGGCGATCACTTCGTTGATCTTCGGATTGTATTTCATCGTACAGGAGCCGAGCGGGTAGAACTGGCTTTCAATGGAGAAGTTTTTCTGTGACAGCCGGGTAAAGTGCCGCAGTGTTTCAAGCTCGCCCAACTCGGGAAAGCCGGCGATCTCCCGGCGCAGGAGTCCTTCGGGTAGGGAGTCCGCGGCCGTTTCTTCCTCCGGCCAGAAGAGCGCGCTTCGGCCCGGCGAGCCGCTTTCGAAGATCAGCTTTGTTGCCGCCGTGCGCGCGGGCGGATCAATGGACGAGGGTTCGGACAAGATGGTCAACCTCCTCCTTTTCGTTCATTTCCGTGACGCAGACGAGCAAGGCCTCGCTCAACTCGGGATACCACTTCTCCAACGCGATTCCGGGAACGATTTTTTCGCCGGCGCATCGGGCAAAGAAGTTTTTTATGTCCCGTGCGCGCAAGACGAATTCATTGAAATAGGGACCGGAAAACACCTCCGATAAACCGGCCTCGCGCAGGAGTCTTGAGCGCGCCTGATGCGCGCGCGCGAAGTTGACTTGGGCCACCCGGCGCATGCCGCTCTTCCCCATCAAGGACATGAAGACGGTGGCCCCCACCGCGCAAAGCGTTTGACTCGTGCAAATGTTGGACGTCGCCTTTTCGCGGCGAATATGCTGCTCGCGGGTCGCGAGGGTCAAGACAAACCCGCGCCGGCCGTCGCTGTCGACGGTCTCACCGACCAGCCGCCCGGGAATATTTCGGACGAATTTTTTCAAGCAGGCGAAGAAGCCGAATGCCGGACCGCCCAGACTCATCGGCACGCCCAGACTTTGGCCTTCGCCAACGGCAATATCGACGCCGAATTCGCCCGGCGGCTTGAGCAGTCCCAGGGACAAAGGCTCGGTGGTGACGGAAATCAGCAGGGCGCCTACTTTGGCGCAGGCGGCTTGGATCGGCGTCAAGTCTTCGATCACGCCGAAAAAGTTGGGATAACCGGCAACGACGCACATCGAGCGATCATCGAGCTGCTCGGCGAGGCGATGAACGTCGGTCGCGCCGGTCGCGTCGAACGGGACTTCCTCGAGGGCCACATCGGCGAGATTTTTAAAATACGAGCGCACGACGGCGCGATACTGCGGGTGCAGCGCCCGGGATATCAGGACGCGCCGTCGGCTCGCCGGTTGAATGCGCCGCGCCATCAGCACCGCCTCGGCCGTTGCCGACGCGCCGTCGTAGACCGCGGCGTTGGAAACTTCCATGCCGGTGAGCTGGCAAATCAGCGTTTGGTACTCGAACAACGCCTGCAGTGTGCCTTGACTCACCTCGGGTTGATAGGGCGTGTAGGAAGTCGCAAATTCCGAACGCGAAATGACGGCGTCGACCGCGCTCGGAATGAAATGGTTGTAGATTCCGCCGCCGAGAAATAAACTCCAGTCTCCCGACGCGGCGTTTCGGGCTGCCAGGTCGGCGAGGCGCTTTCGAACTTCGGCCTCACTCAACCCCGGGGGCAGATTGATTTTGGCGCGCTCGCGCAGCGTCAGAGGCACATGCCGATAGAGGTCCTCGATGGAGCCCAGGCCGATCGAGCGCAACATGCGCTCCTGGTCGGCGGCCGTGTGGGGAGTGTAGCGCATGAAGCGGGGCTATTTCTCCTTATCTTCTTCCTCGTCCACGTCTTCCTCTTCCTCATCTTCGTCGTCGTCCTCATCCTCGTCGTCGTCCTCCTTTTGCTGCTGGACGTACTCGGCATACTCTTCGGCATCCATGAGATCGGTCAAATCGTCTTTATCGGAGAGCTCGACGCGAATCATCCAGCCATCGCCGTAGGGATCATCGTTGATCGTCTCCGGATTGTCGGGCAGGATGTCGTTGATCTCGAGAACGCTGCCGCTCACGGGCGCGTAGACGTCTGAAACCGCTTTGACCGATTCCACCGCGCCGAAAGGGTCGTCCTTGACGATCTTTTCCCCCAACTCGGGCAACTCCACATAAACGATATCGCCGAGCTCTTCTTGCGCATACTCCGTGATGCCGATCGTCGCCGTGTTGCCTTCGACCAGCACCCATTCGTGCTCTTTTGAATATTTAAGTCCTTCAGGAAACTCCATGATGACCTCCTTGAACCTCTGCCTGCTCGTTTAACGGCTGTAGAATGGCAAGGAAACGATTTTTGCCGGTGTTTTTCGGGCGCGAATCTCTACGTCGACGATATCACCAGGGGCGGCGTGCTCGATGCCGACGTAGGCGAGCGCGATCGACTTGTTGAGCGTCGGCGATTTGGTGCCACTGGTCACTTGACCGATGTTGACGTCGTTTTTAAACAACCGATAGCCGCCGCGCGCAATACCCGGTTCGATCATCTCCAAACCCGCAAGTCTTCGAGTGACGCCGCGTTGCTTTTGTTCCAGCAAAATGTCCCGGCCCATGAACTCGGGCTTGGAAAACTTGGTCACCCACTCCAGCCCGGCTTCGAGCGGCGTCGTCGCTTCGTCCAACTCGTGGCCGTACAATGGATAGGCCTTTTCCAATCTTAAGGTATCCCGTGCGCCCAAGCCGGCGGGCACCAAACCCTCCGGCAGGCCCGCGTCGAGCAGCGCCTTCCACAGTCCGGGCGCGGCGTCGCCGTGGCAGTAGAGCTCGAAACCTGCCTCACCCGTATAGCCCGTGCGCGCAATCAGACAGCGTATGGAGGCGACATCGGCAAAGCCAAAATAAAAACTTTTGAGCCCGCCCAGGGAAAGGGCCGTGAGCGGTTGCAAAATCGTTTCCGCCCGGGGTCCCTGCAATGCCAGCTGGGCATATTGGGCGCTGACGTTCTCGACCTCGACCGTTCCCGCCGCCTGTTCGCTGAGCCAGGAGAAATCCTTTTCGCTGTTCGACGCGTTGACGCAGATAAAGAAAATATTCTCCTCTAAACGGTAGAAGATAACGTCGTCGATAATGCCGCCGCGCGGATTGAGCAATAGGTTGTACTGGGCTTGAAACCGCTTCATGCGCGAGACATCGTTGGCGGTCAAGCGCTGGCAGAACTCCACCGCGCCGGCGCCGCGCACTTCAATCTCGCCCATGTGACTGACGTCGAAGAGGCCCGCGCGGCTGCGCACCGCCCGGTGCTCTTCGATGACGCCCTGGTACTGCACCGGCATTTCCCAGCCGGCGAACTCGACCATTTTTGCGCCCGCCCGCCGGTGCGCGCCAAAGAGCGGCGTTCGTTTTGTTCCCTGAGCCACAAAACCAGGCGAAATTTTAACGCTCGCGCTGCAGCGAGTCCTTGGCGGCCTTGAGCGTGTTGTAGAGCAGCATGCAAATCGTCATCGGGCCCACTCCTCCCGGAACCGGCGAGATCGCGGCCGCCCTCTCCTTCGCCGTTTCGAACTCCACATCGCCGCACAACTTGCCGTTGGGCGCGCGATTGACGCCGACATCGATCACCACGGCGCCCGGCTTGACCCAATCACCGCGCACCGCGCCGGCCTTGCCGATGGCCACCACGAGAATATCAGCGCGCCCGACTTCGTCGCGCAGATTGGCCGTGCGCGAATGACAAATCGTCACTGTGGCATGCTTAGCGAGCAGCATGAGCGCCACCGGTTTGCCGACGATATTGCTGCGCCCGACCACCACGGCGTTTTTTCCTTTGGGATCGCAGTTCACCGACTCGAGCAGCTTCATGATGCCCATGGGCGTGCACGGCTTAAACCCATCGGCGCCGAGCAAAAGCGAGCCCTGATTGACCGGATGAAAGCCATCGATGTCTTTGTGCGGTGAGACCGCGTCAAGGATTTTCTCCGCGCGAATATGCGGCGGCAGCGGCAGCTGGACAAGAATGCCATGCACTCTTTTGTCTTTATTGAGCTGCTGCACCAGCGCCAGCAAATCTCTTTCTGAAATCGTTGCCGGCAGCAAGTGCTCGAAGGATTTAATGCCGACCTCCTTGCAAGCTTTCTCCTTGTTGCGGACGTAAATATGCGACGCCGGGTCGTCGCCCACCAATACCACCGCCAGGCCGGGAACCAGTCCCCAGCGCCGCTCCAACCCTTCCGCATCTATTTTAATTTGTTTTTGAACGTCTTTGGCGACGGCTTTTCCGTCGATAATCACGGCCATGACTCACTCCGTCACGAGATTGACTGTCTACGCGCAGAAAAACCCGGTGATGGTTTTTTGTTATAGATTAACTGCATGACATGGTGAATTCTAAACGTCAACACTTTCCAGCGAAGAACTTTTTAACCTAAGAGACGCCATTTCAACCGGTCCCGGCGCGACTCTCGGCATTTTCCCGGCGGCAGGTTGACAACCCGGAGGTGACCCTTTATAGCCTGACTTGTCGAGGCCAACTTGAATTCTCCCGGCGCAAAATCGCGCGCATAATTACCTTATTAGAGGTTCGGTCCCATGGGCAAGCCACGCACGGTTGAGGAAGTAAAAAACGACATACGTGAACGCGTCGGGCGGCGAGCGCCGTTTCTTCACGCCGACAAGAATGAAGCGGAAGAGGCGCTGGCCAGAATGCCCAACTTCGAGGGCGAGACCTGGGCCGCCGCGTGGAACGCGCTCGGCGAGCGCTGGGAAGCAAGCGCCCGGGCTTCAGAAAAGATCAACAATGCCGCTCAGGCAAAGGACGCGTTTTTAAAATCCTACGGCTACTACGGCATCGCGCGCCACCCGTTTCCGAGCACTCCAGGCAAGCACCACGGCTATGCAAAAACCCGAGACATGTTTCTGGCAGCCTCCAGGTATTTCGACATTCCGGTCGAACGCGTGGCGATCCCTTTTCAGGGCAAATTTATCGTCGGCCATTTGCGCCTGCCGAAAAAACTGCCGGCGCCGATGATCATGCACTGGGGCGGCATTGACAACTGGAAGGAAGAACGTCACTCGTTCGGCGAAGCTTTCGTCAAGGAAGGCTGGGGCTGCTTCATCATCGACAGTCCGGGCACGGGTGAGTGTCCCCTGCTCGCCGCACCCGAGGCGCACCAAGTCCATGTCGCCGTGCTGGATTACCTGCTCGGGCGCCCGGAGGTGGACACGAATAAAATCGCCGTCGTCGGCGCCAGTTTCGGCGGCCACTGGTCGACCAAGTTGGCCCACATCGCGCCCGACAAATTGCGCGCCGCGGTCAATTGGGGCGGTGGCATTCATTATTTTTTCCAGCCCGAGTGGCAGGAACGCTCGCGCCACGCCGACTCCTACCTATTCGACCTGATCGAGGCGCGCGCTAATCTTTTCGGCAAGAAAACCTTCGACGAACTTTGCGCGGTCATGCCGGCCCTCTCGTTGCTCGATCAGGGCTGGCTCGATAAACCGTGCGCGCCGCTGCTGATCGTCAACGGCAAGGAGGACAAGCAAGTGCCGCTGGAAGACTTTTATCTCCTGCTGGAGCACGGCAAGCCAAAAACGATCCGGCTTTTCGCCGGCGGTCACATGGGCGCGATCCCGAATATTTTCAAAACCGTGCTCACCTGGCTGCACGAAACATTGGACCGCTGATATGAGCCTTTACCAATTGCAAAAATTAATTTACCACGTCAATCGCGATGGCGCCCAGCGCGAGCGCTATCGCCAGGATCCGGCGGCGTTCGTGAAGAATTACGAACTGACGGATGACGAGGCCCGGGCGGCGCTCGCCGTTGACGTGCGCGCGCTCTACGGCATGGGAGTTCATTCCCTGCTGTTGCGGCCGTTCACCCTGCTGCATAAAGTTTCCAACGAAGATTACGCCAGAGCGCTGAAAGGATTGGAGTGAGCGATGCCGATCGTATTTGCCTGCGCGGCCAGCCACGCACCGGGAATGACCGCCTGGACGGAAGCGGCGCCCAGGGAGCAGGCGGAAAACTTTCTCGGCAGCTATCGCCGCCTTGGCGAGCGACTTGCGGCATCGAAGCCCGATGTCATCGTCGCGCTCACGGTCGAGCACTGGGCGAATTTCTTTCTCAACAGCATGCCAACTTTCTGCATCGGCCGGGCCGCGCACTACGAAGGTCCCATCGAAGAATGGCTGCGCATCCCCAAGGCGCGTGTTCCCGGTGACAGGAAGCTGGCTGAAGAAATGATCGACGCCTGTCTCGACGGCGGTTTCGATCCGACGTTTTCCGACGAGCTCTTATTTGATCACGCGACCTTTTTGCCGCTGCATTTTCTAAATCCCAACATGGCAGTGCCGGTGGTGCCGGTTATCCTGAACACGCTCACGCCGCCCATGCCGACCGCCAAGCGCTGCTTTGCCTTCGGCCGGTTTCTCGGCGATCTGCTCGAAAGAAACCAAAAGCGGATTGCGGTGATCGCCACCGGCGGCCTGTCGCATTGGCCGGGCGAAGCCAAACACGGCAAGATCAACATTTCGTTCGACGAGCAGTTTTTAGCGACATTAGTCGCGGGAGATCGGGCGCGACTTAGCCAATACACGCACGAAGAAATCAATACGGAAGCGGGCTCCGGAGGTCACGAGATTCGCACATGGATCGCCCTCGCGGGCGCCGTGCAAAGCTGGAAAGCAAAGCTGGTTGCCTATGAACCGGTTGTCCCCTGGGCGACGGGCTGCGGCCTGGTGGAATTCTCCCGCTGATCGATAGCCGGGCCGCAGCATGCTGTACCGCTATGATCTGTCTTACTCATGCCTCGCGCCTCGCGCCTTCTTGATCGGAGATTCCAATGAAATTCAGCCTGCACAGTCTTCACGGCGGCGTTAAAAACATCGACGAAATTCATCAACGCGCCAGGCGCGCCGAGGAATTGGGCTACGACGGCATATTTCTCGGTGAAAGCCATCTGAGCTCGATCGATTCTTTCCAGACCCTCGCCAGCTGCGCCATGATCACCCAACGCGTCCTGCTCGGCATCGCCGTCACCAACATGGTCTTTCGCCATCCCACCGTGCTCGCCGGCGCCGCCGCATCGCTCAACGAAATCTCCAGAGGCCGCGCGATTTTGGGACTCGGCACCGGCGATGGCCCGGTGTACGGCCAGGGCCTGAAGGCAACGCCGCTCAAAGAATTCGAGGCAGGCGTGAAATTGATCCGCGATCTCGTCCAAGGAAATCGCTCCTCCTTTCCGACCGGCCAAGTCGGCATCGGCTTTACGATCCACAGCCCGGCCGCGATTTATGTTTCCGCCGAAGGGCCGAAAGGCCTGCAACTTGCCGGCCGCGCCGCCGACGGCGTCATTCTCGGCACCGGCTTCGATCTGCGCGTCTATGAGTGGGCCAAACAAAAGATTCGTAGCGGCGCGGCGGAAGCGGGACGGAAAGAAAGCGACATCGCGGTCATTGCCGCCGGCATGCTCTGCGTGCGCGACGATGGCAATGAAGCCCGCAAGATCGTGCGCAACCGCATCGCCAACCGCGCCCATCATAATTTCCGCTTCACCTACGAAACCGTGCCGCCGGAGGAATTGGCAGGGGTCAAAAAGTTCGTCGCTGGCTTCGACGTCATGAAACCGATGGAAGACCGCGTCGACCCGGACCTGGTCAACGAATACCTGGTGCATCGATTTTCCATCGCCGGAACGCCCACGGAATGCATCGAAAGAATCGAAGAACTGAAATCCGCCGGCGTCGAGCACCTCATGCTCACCGCGGCGCGCAAGGTCTATCACGAAAGCGTCGAAGCCTTCGCGACCAGGGTGATGCCGCACTTCCAAAAATAGCCACGCCGGGCTAGACAAAGAAAAAGAGTCAACTCTGAAACCCGCTCGACCGGAATCATCCCG
>Ga0065705_10104832_pt1 | contig 10757 bp, 6 predicted proteins | sample SwibulcommuniRL2_FD_59092 | JGI IMG/M metagenome (GOLD analysis project Ga0065705, IMG submission 59092) | Bulk soil microbial communities from switchgrass field near Rose Lake, East Lansing, Michigan, USA - RL2 Bulk Soil v2 (version 2) | ecosystem: Environmental > Terrestrial > Soil >... | reverse complement strand
GACCGCCGTGCTCGTCATCTCGATCTGCTTGGCGCCGGGTAGGTTTTTTGCCAGCCACTCGCGGCACTGCGAGAGGGCCTGCGGCTTGCTATAGACTTCGACCACTTCGCCGCGCGGGCATTTGCCGAGCAAGTGATGGTGAATCGCCAGTTGCACCTCGCCCGTGATCCGCGTCGGCAGGCGGGCGAACATGTCGAGCGTGTCGGCAATTCGGCCATCGGTCGAATTCTCAATCGGCACGATGCCATAGTCGGCCTGACTGAAGTGGATCGACTCAAAGACTGCCTTGATGGTGGCTACCGGTGTCAAATCGAGCCCGTCGCCAAACCGTTCAATCGCCGCCAGATGGCTGAAGCTGTACCGCGGCCCGAGATACGCAACTCGCACCGGCTTGACCATCGTGCGGACGGCGCCGTGCAATTCGCGGAAGATCGACCGGAGAGCCCGTTCGTCGAGCGGCCCTTTGTTCTGCTCGACGAGTTCCGCCAGCGATTGCTGTTCGTTGGTCAGATCGTAGAGCGGGGCACCGTCGTTTTGGCGGAGTCTGGCCAGCTTCTGACTCGCGCGGGCACGATCCGAAAGCACCTTGACGAGATCACGATCGAGCCGCTGGATTTCCTTGTTCACCGAGTTGATCGAGCCGCCGCCGGAACTCTTCTTTTTCTTGGTCATGGCCGGTCGTGGGTCAGGATGGGGAGGGACGCGCTAAATCAAAAATGACGAAAGGGGGTGCGTAAGTTTACGTTGCGGATGACGGTTCGTGTCATCCTCCCTGTTTCCGTTACGACGGTGACGGTTGTGCCGGGGAGTGTAAATCAATTGGGGTGAAGTTGCGACCATGCGGGGAGGCATCACGGGCCGGGCGACGGTCGCGAGCCGATTTGGCAGGCCGTCGCGCGAGCTTCGCCGGGTGTGCTGAGAAGGGTGGAAATCAGAGTGCCAATTTGACAGACCGCGCCCTCCAGCCCGAAGCTGGAACGCGAACTCTGCATACCTGTAATGTCATAACCATTTGCCAGTAAAGCACTTGTGTCGCGCTTGTTTGCCTGGCAGACAAACTGGCACGCACTTTGCCGATCCGACTAGGGTCGAGGAGTTCAAGTCGATTCGACGGCGGGGCGGCACCGTAGCTGGTCGCCAAGCCCTACCTGCTGACAATTCAGTCTGACAAATCAAATCAAGACACAGGCGATACACGCACAGGAGCAAACTCATGGCCGCGGGCGAGAAGATCATTGGCATTGACCTCGGGACGACGAACTCGGTGGTGTCGATCATGGAGGGGAGCGAACCCAAGGTGATCGCCAATGCCGAAGGGAACCGGCTTACGCCGAGCGTCGTCGCGTTCAACGACAAGGGGGAGACGCTAGTCGGCGAGCCGGCCAAGCGGCAGGCGGTCACCAACCCGACGCGCACGGTTTATTCGATTAAGCGGTTCATGGGCCGCCGACACGCGGAGGTCGAGACCGAAGAGAAGATGGTGCCCTACAAAGTTACGGGCGGCCCGCAGGACTATGTGAAGGTCAAGATCGGCGACAAGGAGCACACACCGCAGGAGATTTCGGCCAAAGTGCTGCGCAAGCTCAAGGAAGCGGCCGAGTCGTACCTGGGGCACAAGGTCAACAAAGCGGTCATCACCGTGCCGGCCTATTTCAACGACGCCCAGCGGCAGGCCACCAAGGACGCCGGCCAGATCGCCGGCCTCGAAGTCGCCCGCATCATCAACGAGCCGACGGCGGCCGCTCTGGCCTATGGCCTCGACAAGAAGAAGGAAGAGAAGATCGTCGTGTTCGACCTCGGCGGCGGCACGTTCGACGTGTCGGTGCTCCAGGTCGCCGGTGGCGGCGGTGAAGAGACCAAGGTCTTCGAGGTGATTAGCACCAACGGCGATACGCACCTCGGTGGCGACGACTTCGACGAGGAGCTGATCAAGTACGTTTCCGGCGAATTCAAAAAGGAGAACGGCATCGACCTGCGGAAAGACCCGATGGCTCTCCAGCGGCTTCAAGAGGCGTGTGAGAAAGCCAAGAAGGAACTTAGCTCGCTACCGCAGACCGATATCAACTTGCCGTTCATCACGATGGTCGATGGTGTGCCCAAGCATCTGACGATGACCATCAGCCGCAGCAAGTTCGAGGAGCTGGTCGATCCGCTCATCGAACGGTGCCGCAAGCCGGTGGTCCAGGCCCTGCAGGATGCGAAGCTGCAACCCGGCCAGATCGACGAGGTGGTGCTGGTCGGCGGCTCGACGCGCGTGCCGAAGGTGCAGGCCCTGGTGAAAGGCATCTTCCAGAAAGAGCCGCACAAAGGGGTCAATCCCGATGAAGTGGTCGCGGTCGGCGCGGCGATTCAGGGCTCGGTGCTGGCCGGCGAGCGTAAGGACGTGCTATTGCTCGACGTGACGCCGCTGACACTCGGCATCGAAACCGAGGGTGGCGTCATGACGCCGCTGGTCGAGAAGAACACCACCGTACCAACCGAGAAAAAACAGGTCTTCAGTACAGCGGCCGACAACCAGACGGGCGTGACCGTCCGCGTGTTCCAGGGCGAGCGCAAGATGGCCACCGACAACCGCCTGCTCGGCGAATTCGACCTGTCGGGCATTCCGCCGGCTCCGCGCGGCGTGCCGAAGATCGAGGTCAAGTTCGACATCGACGCCAACGGCATCCTCAACGTTAGCGCCAAGGACCTGGGGACCGGCAAGGAGGCGAACGTCAAGATTCAGCAGAGCTCGGGCCTGTCGAAGGACGAGATCGAGAAGATGCGCCGCGACGCCGAGTCGCACGCCCAGGAGGATAAGGAACGTTTCGAGCTGGCTACCCTCCGCAACCAGGCGGAAAACATGTGCTACCAGCTCGAAAAGATGATGAAGGAGCACGCCGACAAGCTGACCGAGGCCGACCGGGCGCCGCTCACCAAGGCCATCGAGACGACCAAGGAGAAGGCCAAGGGAACCGACGCCGCGGCCATCAAGAGCGCGATCGAACAGCTCGAAGCGGCTTCGCACGCGTTCAGCAAGGTCCTTTACGAGAAGGGGGGCGCGGGGGCTGCTGCCGGCGGCGACGCTGGCGCCGGTCCGGCGAGTGGCGGCGCGTCGTCCGAGAAGAAGCCCGACGATGACGTGATTGAAGGGGAGTTTGAGGTGAAGAAGTAATCCCTTCCATCGTCCGTGTTGGATCATTCGCCGCTGCCCGGGTTGCTCCATGCAGCGGCGTTTTGCTGCGCGTGAATGTCGCATTGCGACTGGGTATCCTGTTGGGCGGGGAGTGCTTATGGCGAAGAAGCAAACCGCAACGAGTAAGGCCAAGGAATTCGCTGCGCCATCCAGTGCGCCTGGCTTGCCCACCGGCTACATCGAGCTGCTCGGCGATCTGAAACGACGTGTCCGCACGGCCCAAATCAAGGCGGCCCGTTCGGTCAATCGCGAGTTGATCCAACTCTATTGGGAGATCGGCGGCCTGATCGTCCACCGCCAGCAGGGTGAGATGTGGGCTAACGCAGTCATCGAGCGGTTGGCCGCAGACTTGCAGGCTGAATTCCCCGAGATGAAAGGGCTTTCGCAGGGCAATCTGTACCGAATGAGATCGCTGTATCTCATTTATGCACAAGGGTTTACAGCTTTCGCGCAAGCTGCGCGAAACATTGAAGGGACAGTATTCGCGCAAGCTGCGCGAAACTCCACTCAACAACAAGCGCCACAGCCTGTGGCAGAATTGCAGACCCCTCCAAAGGGTAGAATAGTCGCACAAGCTGTGCGACAATTGCAGGCCCCTCTGCCGAGTGATGACGCAATCCAACAGGCTGTTGGACAATTCCCGATCGCACCGCTGCCGCCCGAAATCGCAGAGCTTCCCTGGGGCCACAACATCGCTCTGCTGGAGAAGCTCGACTCCAACGAAGACCGTTTGTGGTACGCCCGTCAAACCGCCCTTCACGGCTGGTCGCGGAGCGTCCTCGTCGCCCAGATCGAAACCGAGGCCCACAAGCGGCAAGGCCAGGCCCTGACCAATTTCGATCGCACGCTGCCGCCGCCGCAGTCGGACCTTGCCCGCCAGTTGCTCAAGGATCCGTACACCTTCGAGTTCCTGGGCCTGGCCGACGACATTCATGAGCGCGAGCTGGAGCGCTCGCTGCTTGACCACCTCAAGCAGTTCCTGGTCGAACTGGGCACCGGATTTGCCTTCGTCGGCAGTCAATATCATCTGGAGATCGGCGGCGACGATTTCTACATCGATCTGCTCTTCTATCATCTGAAGCTGCGTTGTTTCGTCGTCATCGACCTCAAGACCGAATCCTTCCAGCCCGAGTTCGCCGGCAAGATGAACTTCTACCTCGCGGCGGTGGACGACCTGGTCAAGCATGCCAGCGACAGCTCCTCGATCGGGTTGATCCTTTGCAAGGAACGAAATCACGTCGTCGTGGAATACGCCCTCCGCGACAGCTCGCGACCGCTCGGCGTGGCGACCTATCAGCTGCTGCCCCCCGCCATGCGTGCGAATTTGCCTTCACCGGAGCAATTGCAGGCCGAACTGGACAAGTACACGTAAGCAGCCCGACAAGGCGGGCCGCCGGTCCCACGATTTGGAACGCTGTTTGCCCTTTCCCTCAAAAGCTGGTCCAAACCGGCCAAAATGGAAGGAAACTCCATGGCATTCCGCTTCGACAAACTGACGATCAAGGCCCAAGAGGCCGTGCAGGCGGCCCAGTCGCTCGCCGCCGAAAAGGGGCATGCCGACATGGACCCGCTGCACCTCTTGGCCGCCCTGGCCGGCGAGACCGACGGCGTCGCCCGCCCGATCCTGGAGAAGATCGGCGTCAATGTCGGCCAACTCTCGCGCATGGTCGAGGCCGAACTCGATCGCCGCCCCAAAGTAAGCGGCGGTTCGCAGCCGCAGCCCAACCGCCAACTTACGGCGGTGCTGGAAGGAGCGGTCAAAGAATCGGCCGCGATGAAGGACGAGTTTGTCTCGGTCGAGCACCTGCTTCTGGCCCTGACCAAGACCGACTCGCAGGCCAAGCGACTCCTGGAGCTCAACGGCGTCCGCGATAAGGACATCCTGGAAGCCCTCAAGAGCGTCCGCGGCAGCGCACGCGTCACCGACCAGAACCCCGAGGGGCAGTATCAAGCCCTGGAAAAATACGGCATTGACCTCGTGCAAAAGGCGGTCCAGGGCAAGCTCGACCCGGTAATCGGCCGCGACAACGAAATCCGCCGCGTGATCCAGGTCCTTTCGCGCCGCACCAAGAACAACCCCGTGCTGATCGGCGAGCCGGGCGTCGGCAAGACGGCGATCGTCGAGGGGCTGGCCCTGCGGATCGTCGATGGGGACGTGCCCGAAAGCCTGAAAAACCGCCGAGTGGTCGCCCTCGATATGGGCCAGCTCATCGCCGGGGCTAAGTTCCGTGGCGAGTTCGAGGAGCGGCTCAAATCGGTGCTGCGCGAAGTGCAGCAGTCGGAAGGGCGAATTATTCTTTTCATCGACGAGCTGCACACGGTCGTCGGCGCGGGAGCCGCGGAAGGAGCGGCGGATGCGTCAAATCTGCTCAAGCCGGCTCTGGCCCGCGGCGAGCTGCGATGCATCGGCGCGACGACGCTCGACGAATACCGCAAACACGTCGAGAAAGACGCGGCCCTGGAACGCCGGTTCCAGCCGGTCTATGTCGGCGAGCCGAACGTCGAGGACACGATTGCCATCCTTCGTGGCCTGAAACCGCGCTACGAGGCCCATCACGGCGTGAAGATCACCGACAGCGCCCTCGTCGCGGCCGCCAAGCTCTCGCACCGCTACATCACCGACCGCTTCCTGCCCGACAAGGCGATCGACCTGGTGGACGAGGCAGCCAGCCGACTGGCGATGGAGCTGCAAAGCGTGCCGACCGAGATCGACCAGGTGCAACGTCGCGTGCGGCAACTGGAACTAGCCGCCCGTCAGCTCGCCGAAGAAACCGAGGAGTCGGCCGTCGAGCGGAAGGCCGAGCTGGAAGCCGAAATCGTCGAAGAAAAGCGCAAGCTCGCCAGCCTCAAGGAGCAGTGGGAGGCCGAGAAGCTGGGCGTCGGCGATGTGGCCAAGCTCCGCAAGGACCTCGATCGCGTCGAGCTGGAATTCAAGCAGCTCGACACGACGATCAAAGAGAAACAGTCCGCCGGCATACCGCCCAGCGAGCAGGACTATCAACAGCTCCTCAAGCTTTATAACCAGCGGCAGACGCTCGAAAAGCAAATCGACAAGGCCGATGAGCAGGCCGACGCCAAGCCGGTCGAGAAGCGGCTCCTCCGCAAGGAGGTGACCGAGGAAGAAATCGCCGCGATCGTCAGCGCGTGGACCGGCATTCCGGTCGCCCGCATGATGGAGACCGAAAAGCACAAGCTGCTCGTGCTCGAGGAGCGGCTGCACCAGCGGGTGATCGGCCAGGATGAGGCGGTGGCCGCGGTTGCCAATGCCGTCCGCCGCAGCCGCAGTGGCCTGCAAGATCCACATCGGCCGATCGGCTCGTTTATTTTCCTGGGCCCGACCGGCGTGGGCAAAACCGAGCTGTGCAAGGCCCTGGCCGAGGTCCTCTTTGACAGCGACCAGTCCGTCGTGCGAATCGACATGAGCGAGTTCGGCGAAAAGCACAACGTCAGCCGGCTGATCGGGGCCCCGCCGGGCTACGTCGGCTACGAAGAGGGGGGCAAGCTGACCGAAGCGGTCCGCCGCCGCCCGTACAGCGTGGTCCTGCTCGACGAAATCGAAAAGGCCCACCGTGACGTGTTCAACGTCCTCCTCCAGGTGCTCGACGACGGCCGCCTGACCGACGGCCACGGCCGCACTGTCGATTTCACCAACACCATCGTCGTCATGACGAGCAATATCGGCAGCACGGCGATCCAGGAGATCACGCGCGAAGGGGGCCGCCAGGACGAAATCCGTGATGCCGTGAAGGACATTCTCAAGGAGAAGTTCCTGCCGGAGTTCTTGAACCGGATCGACGAGACAATCGTCTTCCATCCGCTGTCGCGCGAGCAGATCAGTCGGATCGTCGAGATCCAGCTCGATCACCTGCGGAAGCTACTGGTCGAACAGGACGTGACGCTCGAGATCACGCACGCTGCCAAGAATGCGATTGCCGCGGAAGGCTACGACCCGCTCTTTGGCGCGCGTCCGCTGAAGCGCGTGATCCAGCAGCGGATACAGAATCCTCTCGCCACCGAGCTACTCCGCGGCCGCATTGCCCCCGGCAGCGGCGTGCGGATCGACTATCGGGGCGACGAATTCGTCTTCGAGCCCGTGCCGCCACCGGCAGCGAGCAAGAAGCCATCCGGCAAGGACGGCAAAAGCGGCGGCACGAAGGTGGAGACAGTGGGGGTGAGGTGAGGCTTGATCTGGTAAGCCCGCTTCAGCGGGCTCCCTGTTAGCCGCCGCCTTCAGGCGGTGGTCGGCGAGCGCGATTTTCGCTTTGAATTTCAGCAGGCTTCAGCCTGCTTTTCGACCCGGCGGCTTCAGCCGTTGGGCGCCGAGTTTCTCGGGAGGACGACGCTCCTGCGGAGCCGCGCAGCGGCGGCATTGTGTAGCCGTAGGCGTGAGCCTACGGTCAACTTTCCGTGGGCTTACGCCCACGGCTAAATTCTTTCGCCGCTGCGCGGCTGAGGCGTGGTACGATATCAATGGAGAGAGTCTATGACCGCATTACTTCAAAAGGCCTTTGACGAAGCTTCGAAGCGTTCGCGCGAGGAGCAGGATCTGCTTGCCGCTCGCCTGCTTGCGGAATTGGCTGCGGAAAACGCTTTCGATCAGACGATTGCCTCTTCGGCGAACAAGCTGGCCAAACTGGCCCAGCAGGCAATCGACGAGCATCGGGCTGGCGAGACCGAAGTGCTCGACCCGGACCGACTATGAGCTCGCCGTTATGAACTCCCGCACCACCCGGCGAGCGGCACGGCCGAAAGTAGGTCGCTGACGCCGTCAGCGACCAGAGGCGGGATGGATACTCGCTATGCGGGGGCCGCGGATTGCCAATGCGGGCTCGAATGCACGTCTGGCCCCGACGGCGTCGGGGGCCTACTTTCCGCTCGCCGACCAACGCTTCGCGTCGGTGCCCGGAGCGGACGACGTTGCTGGCCAGCGCAAAAAATCAGCCCGCCGGAGAAGCAGTGAGCGGCGGGCTGTGAGGTCGAGCGGTGCGTCGGCGCCGCTCGGCGTCAGTCTAAACAATGTTTACCGCTCGCGGCCGGGTGCCGGCGGCTGCGGCGTTTGGGTCTGCGCCGGCTGCTTGAGCCGGATCAGCAGGTTGGTGTCGGTATCGTCCTTGCCCTTGTGAATGAGGACCGGCGTCTGCTCCTGCGTCAGGTTGTAGAGGCCCGTCTCCATCACTACGTCCGGATTGTCGCCGATCGTGAAGGCCACGCGCTGCGTTTGCTTATCAACGCGGCCCTGGATCGGGAACGTCTTGTCGGTCACTTCGTCGTACATCGTCCCGCTGACGATCCCCTGCTTATCGACGGCCAGCTGGACCACGCGACGGGGACTGGTGTCGTTCTGATCGGCCGCCAGGGCAAAAGTGCCCAGCGGCAGCCACTCGCCCCCTGCCTGCCGGTTGATATTGGCCGGATCGACAGTGGCCAGTGCCGCCGCCGACTGGGCATACTCGGCTGCCGTGCCGACGGGCTGGTCGTTCACACAGACGCCGCCGCCAGAATAGACGACGTTGCCGCCAACGCCGTAGTCATAGTAGTACGGCGTATTCCAACCCCAGCCGGGAAACCACCCAACGCAGCTATTCCACGTGGGGAAGCCCCACCAGTACGACCACGGCCACGGGCTATGCCAGTAGTAGCCATAGCCCCAGGGGAAGAACACATTGTGCAGGGCCCAGAAGTGGTTGTTGAAGTGGGAGTGGTGATGATGGTCGTCGTGCCAATTGTTCCTCACGTGGTCGCCCCAGTCGGCCCAGTGATTGGCCCGATCCGGATGACGATCCAGCCAATTGCCGGCGGTCAGGTCTCCCCCCACACCCCGGTTGCCGCGCACTGATCCATCGGCCCGGATCGAATCGCGGAACGCCACGTCGAGATTGCGGTCGATGCGGCCAAGGTCGCGATCACTCCGCATCCTGTTCTGCCAGGACGGCCGCAGATCGGCTGTCATGCCTTGACGGAGATCTGCCCCTCCACGGGCCGCGTCTCGGCCGCCCATGAAGCGGTCGATCTGATTGGCTCGCGAGATGTCCGCACCACGGTCCCGAAGATCGACTGCCGACCGGTTCGCAAAGTCGCGACTTGAAACGTCGCGGCTCGAGAACTCACGGTCCGCAAAGTCACGGCTCGAAAAGTCACGCCGGGCCGTGTCAGGCCCGCGAGAGTTTGACGAGCGAAGATCAGGTGCATTGTCTCTGTCTCTGCGGAGTGCATCGGGCGTCAAATCCCGGCCACCGGCACCACCCATGCGGTCGGCAAACCTGAGGCTATCGGCCTCGCTGGAAATCGAGGGCCGATCGATTGTCGGGCCCGGTCGCGAGAATTCGCTCCGACTTTGCGCTCGACCCCCTCCGGCCCCTCCCGCGCCACTCCACGAGCGAACGTCCATCCCGCCGCCGGATGGAGCGCGAACTGTCCCTCCGCCACGAACTGCCGCACCACCGCCGGCCCCCATGACCGGTCCAGCACTGCGGACACTTCCGCCGCTACGAAAACTTGCCCCGCCTCCTGCTCGGCCACCGCCTCCACCGCTTCGGGCGCTGGCACTACCCCCACCTCTTCCTCCACCCCCACCGCCACCGCGATTTTGCGCCAACAGTGAGCCGGCTGATAACAGTGCGACTAGCGCCACACTGGTTGCGATTTTCAATTGCCTGTACATGATCAAAGTCCTTTCGTCCGATGCTGCCCGGACGTTCCCTCCTGCGCCCACTCGGGCATGCGTTCGAGCGCCTCGTCGCAGTTACGCACCTGCGCTGCGAGCCGCTACGGGCAGAAAACACTCATCTTCTATTTCAATCCTATGCATTCAGAATGCCACGAAGTTGACCCCGTGGCGATTTGCGCCAGTCCGCAAAACTGGGAGCGGGGGGTGGCCTGACAGAACGTCGCCGTGTCGCGACAGCGCCGCGTGGACACGGCGGCTAAGCGGTTGCAACCACAGACGGCTGCTCGGTAGGTTGATGGGTCCACCGGCAATCCCATCCATGCTGACGCCCACTCGAGCCGCGATCGTGCTGCGCTGGCTACTCATCGCTAACGGCGTGATGACGCTGTGCGCGCTGCCGGCAGTGTTCATGCCGACGGCGTGGATGGATGCGTTTCATCGGCATTTGTTCTTGCAGCCGCTGCCCGACGGGCCGATCGTCCAGTATCTGGCCCGCAGCGTCTCGGCGCTGTACGCGGCCTTTGGATCGCTGACGCTAGTCCTGGCGCTGGACCTGGCGCGTTATGGCCCGCTCATCACCTGGTGGGGAATCACGGCCATGGTCTTCGGCGCGCTGCTGCTGTGGGTCGATACGAACGCGCCGATGCCGGCCCATTGGACGTGGGGCGAAGTGCCCTACCTCGTGCTGACAGGGGCCGTTGTGCTGCTATTGCAGAGCCGAATGCGAGGATTGCGATAATTCGCTCGTCAAGCTAGCAGGAACGCGACGCAACTTCCGACCGAATCGGGGGTTATACGAGCAGGCGGGCTTTGCCTTTTCGTCGCCCCTTTCGTGGAGTTATTGAATGCGTACCGTTTCGCTGGCATCCGCGGGTTTGCTGCTCCTTGGCACGGCAACGGCTACGCTTGCGGCCG
>Ga0065705_10002647_pt1 | contig 10757 bp, 9 predicted proteins | sample SwibulcommuniRL2_FD_59092 | JGI IMG/M metagenome (GOLD analysis project Ga0065705, IMG submission 59092) | Bulk soil microbial communities from switchgrass field near Rose Lake, East Lansing, Michigan, USA - RL2 Bulk Soil v2 (version 2) | ecosystem: Environmental > Terrestrial > Soil >... | reverse complement strand
TCCGCAGCGGTCTCATTGAAGAATGCGCGCCGCAGACGAACCGCCGCCGCTGCTATACGGTCACAAAAAAAGGGAAGACGGCGGCCAAGGAGGAGGCGAAGCGATTGGCAAGCCTCGTCCGCACTGCACGTAAGCGCGGTCTGCTGGCAAGTGAAACATGAACGCCCAGCGACTCTACGGAGTGTTGCTGCGACTGTATCCGATCCGTTTTCGACAGCAATACGGCGATGCGATGACGGACGCGTTCAACGATCTCCATCGGCACGCCAAGAGCAGGGGCCCGAGCTTCTGGTTATTTGTCGCATCCGACACAATTCGCGCCGCGGCAGTTCAGCATCTTGACGTCTGGACATCTGAGGACCGCCGAGTCAGCGCGCGCTGGCTCCTTGCCTGCACGGCCGGAACAGTCCTCTGCAACCTGGCAGGTAGTGCGGCGATGTGGGCATTTCGCTACTTGTACCACCCGTACCTGGAAGGGACGACGTTTTTGCCGTCGGCGTATGGCGCGCTGCTCGGCGCGACGCTCGGGGCGACTCAGTCGTTGATGTTCGCGCGCGTCAGCGAACGCGCTACTTGGATTGGGGTGAGTGGTCTGTCCGCGGCGGTTGGATGGGAGTTGGCGACACACACCGCAGTCCTGTCTGGCGCGATCGGGTACGCCCTCGTTATTGGAGCCACCGTCGCCAGCGCGCAATGGATGGCGCTTCGCGGCCGCATGAAGCGTCCCAGCGCGGCAGTCTTGATCAGTGCTTTCGCCGTCAGTACGGCGGCCGTCGCGGGGAGCGTCGCCGTGACTCGCTCCTTGGCTGGATTGAATGCTCTCCGTCTTTCGCCTTCGAGCGGCCGCATCGCAGCTGAAGTAGCTTTCAGGAACTTCTATGCGCCGATGGATTGGAGGCAGTGCCTGTTTGCTGTCGCGGCGACCGCAGTGGCGGGCCTGCTCCTCGGCGCGATCACGGTGAGGCCCGCCTCTTCATTGCTTGCTCGAGCGCACTAACCGGAGGTCTGGAATGTTGATCCAAAAGGCTCCCGACGTTCGGTCGTCTGAAATTACGCCAAAGCCTCTGTACTGCGAGCGTCGACACATGCTTCGTCTGCTCGGCATGGCGACGGTATCCGTCATCGCGCCGTCCGTATACGCCGAGACCGATCCAGGCCGTGGGAAGCCGCTGCACATCACGAGCAAGATGGTGACAACCACCGACGCCTTCACCCCGTACAACGCGGCCACGCAATACAACAACTTCTACGAGCTCGGCATCGACAAAGACGATCCCGCGCGGAATGCGGGTGTATTCAAACCGCTGCCTTGGTCGGTGACAGTCGACGGGGAATGCGCGAAACCGGGCACCTACACATTGGAAGATATCCTGCGGCCGCATGCGCTTGAAGAGCGCGTCTACAGGATGCGGTGTGTGGAAGGCTGGTCGATGGTGATTCCGTGGGTCGGCTTCCCCTTGCGCGATCTCCTGAAACGGTTCGAGCCAAACGCCAACACGCGATTCGTCGAGTTCACAACCGTGCTCCGTCCAACCGAAATGGTCGGGCAACGTCAGAGATTTCCTCCGATCCTGCCCTGGCCGTACAAAGAGGGCCTCCGTCTAGATGAGGCGATGCACCCGCTCACGTTGATCGCCGTTGGCGTCTACGGAGAGACACTTCCGAATCAGAACGGCGCGCCGTTGCGGCTCGTCGTGCCGTGGAAATACGGGTTCAAGGGCGCCAAGTCGATCGTGAAGATTTCCTTCGTCCGCAAGCAGCCGTTGACCACGTGGCAACAGGAATGGCCCGACGCCTACGGTTTTTACTCCAACGTCAATCCGGACGTGCCGCATCCGAGGTACAGCCAAGCCAAGGAACGACGGATTGGAGAGTTCTTTCGACGCGACACGCTCATGTTCAACGGCTACGGCGAGCAGGTGGCGTCGATGTATGCAGGCATGGATCTGAAGAAGTTCTACTGACCGCGCTTCAATCGCGGCGACGGATCAGCGAACGACGAACCGCTCTTCGTGCAGGAGGGAGCCGTCCTTGGTTCGGACCTCCACCCTCCAATTCCCTGCGTTTTCAGCGCTGACGGTGCGACGGCTGTACGTGCGGTATCCGCTTCCCGGGCTGGCTTGAATGCGAAGCTCCACCGATTGGCTCAGCCGATCATCGCGATACCAACGATGTTCAACCGTGGTGTTGTTCGAGGCGTTCACGCGCGTGTAGAAATACAGCAATCCCGCGTCGACCGGGCTGCTTGCCTGGTCGCACCGCCAGTCTCTGGTCGATAGACGGCGACAGAGGCGCGCCTCGGCGATCGTAACGACGACGGGTGCCGATGGTGCAGGTGCGCGATTCTCGCGCGCGACCGAAGTACCACTCTCCGGTGGTACCGATGTGCCGCTACGCGCGTTCGAACTGTGGTTGTCCCGAGGTAGCGATGTATTCGCCTCGGTGACTTCTTGCGGCTTTCGTTCAGGCCCGACCGGGACACCTCCTGGCGTCGTCGCCTGCTGCTGCGTCGATGTTTGCGCCTGGTTCGATGAGGAGTCACCTGGGTCCGATGAACGAAACCATAAAGTGGCGACAACCAGCACCGCGAGCGCGACGGCACCCACCGCCGCGACAGCGATTGGGCGAGAGGATCTCTGCACCGGTTTGCGCAGTGGAACCCTCTCGGGTGCCAGCGCAGACCGATCAAACGGTCGTCCCCGCGCCTTACAGAAGTCCTCGAGGTTCTTTCGGCTCGTCGCCACAAAAGGATGGCTTGGCTCGAGAGCCTTCATTGCGATCGCGTAGGCGCGTCGGTAGCACAGCTCGGCCTCGGCCGGGCTGTCGACGCGCTCGTATATCACCCCGAGGTTGTTGAGCGTGTTGGCCAGGTCGGCGTGGAATGGTCCGAGCTGTGCCTCCTGAAGTGCAGCCGCTTCACGGAGTTTTAACTCGGCGGTGACGTAGTCACCGCCGGATGCGGCCTGATCCGCCGCTTCGATAACGGGTCGAAGTTCGTGGGCCTCGGGCATCAAGTCCGGCCAGTGAGAGTCCGCGTGTCACCGGCGCCACCATTGTAAAACAACGTTTTCAGCCTGCGCTTGCGCGCGAACTGAATACTGCGATTCGCACCGCGTGCGGATCAAACTGCAATTATGATCGGCACGCGAGGAGGACGCTGATCATGGATTCAACCAGACGCTCAATACTGACCGCGGGCGTTGCGGCTGCCGCAGCGGCCGCCATGCCGCAGCTATTTGCGCAACAGACGCGCACCGGCGGCAAGTTCTACGAGAGAGGCTCGGTCCGCATCTACTACGAGGAGGCCGGTTCTGGCTTCCCTCTGTTGCTGCTTCCGGGCGGCGGATTGAACGCGACCATTGGCTTCTTCACCGGTAACCCGCCGTTCAACGCGATCGAGGAATTCAAGGGGGAATACCGCTGCATCACGGCGGATCTGCGCAACGCCCCGAACGGCCAATCGACTGGTCCCGTCGAAGTCGACCGGCCGTGGGAATCCTATGCCGACGACCAGCTCGGCCTGATGGATCACTTGGGCATCGACAAGTTCTCGGTGATGGGTTTTTGCATTGGCGGCCCCTTCATCTGGAATCTGCTGAAGCGCGCGCCTAATCGGATTGCCGCCGCCGTGGTGGCGCAGCCCGTGGGCTGGCGTCCGGAGATGCGCGACCGGAAATACCAAGGCGCATTTTGGGCGAACTGGGGTGCACTGTTGACCGCGAAACGGCCGGAGATCTCCTTGCAGACGACCGATCAGTTCGTCACCAGGATGTTCGAGACCAACCCCGACTTCGTGTTCACCGTGACACGCGAATTCGTGCGAAGTTGCCAAAATCCGGTTCTGATCCTGCCGGACGAGGTCCCTGCGCACCCGTACGCGGTTGCGATGGAATGCGCGATGCTCGCGCCCAAGGCCGAAGTCAGCATGTTCCCGTGGAAAGAACCGAAGGAGCGAATTCCGCTCGCCGTGCGCCAGATTCATTCGTTCCTGCGCGCGCATCGGGCAGCCTAGACGGTGCCGAGGCACGTAGGTACGCGTTGACAGGATCTAGCCTCATCCTTTCCGTGCTTTTGGCACACGTCGCGGTCACGTCGGCCGCCGCTCAAGAGAATGCTCGCGGCGCGTGGCGCGCCGCGAACAACGATTGCTTCATCCAGGCGTTTGTTCTTGGCGATCGAGGAATGGCATTGGTCAGCTACAGCAACGGCGTCGGCGAACAGCGCGCCCGCTGGACGTGGGAGAGACAGGGACTGAACATCGTCTCCGACCAGCGTGGAGTCCTCCTCATGGACGGCCACTATGAAGACACCGTGCTGGTCGCGAAGGTCGATTACTCCACGACCGACGATGTGGACTTCAGGACGTGCAGGTTCACGCGATAACAGCACCTGCCCCGAGCGAGCGTCAGCGTCAGGAGCTACTGACCGATCTGGATACCGGACGGCTTCGCCAGCGTGTCCCGATACTCGATCGCTTCCGACGGTATGCAGAGCGTTTCGGGGAAATCCTGCGCCTTCATCCAGTACAGGTTCGCGCGCATGAACGTCCACGGCCTGGTATAGAACTTTGGGTCGGTCACCGTGACGGTCAGCTGGATGTTGTATTGATCGACCCGCGTGTAACGCTCCTGAATGCGTGCCATGGAGCTGCGCGGATGTCCCACCGTGTCGAGCCACGCACGTTCGTCCAGACCGGTCGTGTCGATGACGAGCGTGGTGTCGTTCTCCCAGTGGCCGACCGAATATCCGTAGTAGCGCGATTCGGGAGCGCCCCTCACGTCGACCGCCTTCGGCAGCGCGCGGCCATCCATCCAGATCTCGCGCCAGAGGCGCTGCTGCTCATACGCCATGAGGATGCGGTTGGGCGCGGCGCCGAAGAGTACTCCCCCACGGTTGGTGATCGCGTAGGTGAGCACATTGCGTGGGAAGCCGAGCGGATCACAGGTGATGGCCGGGTCGTTCGACGCTCCGGGCGCGGCGTCCGCGTTGCTCCCGAGATTGGTAGCGATGTTGTACGCCTTGCGTTCTTTGAGGATCGCCTCGCCCGCCGGCGTCATCGGCGGCGCGGGATCGGGCTTGTTGCTGGTGCCCGGTCCTACCCACGCGCCGGATAGATCCCGTTTCGGCGCGGGGCCGGGTGGGTTCGGCATCTTCGGAATGCCCTCGGATATGTACTCCTCGCCGGCTTTGCGCAGTTGTTGGCCTTGAAGCGCGGATTCCAAGGCGTGCGCGACGAGCAGCGCCGCCACCGCGGCCGTTGAAGCCAGGATGAAGTTGCGCACGGTCTGCCTCCTCATTGCCACGAGTCCACCGCCTTCTTTGGCAGCGACTCCGGAATGTACTCATTCAATTCGATTCGAGTACCGTCCGGATCGAACACGTTGACGTTCTTCACATGCGCGCCGGGAGAAACCCCAACCGTCTGACCGATGGTACCGGGCGCGTTGCCAGCGGCCGCCGGGAGGCCGGCTTGCCGGAGACGAGCGATCGTGGCATCGAGATCGCGCGTGAGCAAGTGGAAGTGAGTCATCCCGAGACGTAGATTTGGTCCCGCCGGCTGCAGCTCGAGGAACGTGTCGCGACTGGTTTGGTAGTAGACATTCATGCGTTGGGGATCCGTGCTGCCAAACGTGAATGCGACTCGAAACCCCACGACATTCTGATAGAACTTCGCCGATGCTGCCGCGTCTCTGGCGGCGACGCCTACGACGCTCAGCGTCAAGCCCCTCGCGTCATCCGCGGCGGTCCACGCGTCCGTCGCTTTCTTCATGAGCGACTGGGGGACGAGCTCGTTCAGCTCCAGCCTGATGCCATCCGGATCGTAGACGTTGGCATTCTTCACGAAGATGTTTTGAGAGAAGCCAGCCGCACTCACGGAGCTTGCAGACTGGCTGTTCGGCGACGCTGTCGCCAACCACGCCTGCCGCAGCCTCGCGAGCGTGGCATCCAGATCGTCGACGACGAAATGAGCGTGTGTGAGGCCAGGCCGCACATCTGCGGTCGCCTGCTGCATTTCAAGGAACGAGTCTCGGCCTATCTGGAAGAACGTGTTCGTCCGCGTGCGGTCGGGGTTCGAGAACTTGAAGGCGATCGGAAATCCCATGACGCGTTCGTAGAACGCCTGAGACTTTGCGTAATCGCTGACCGCAATGCCGACGAGGGTAAGCCTGAGGCCGCTGCTCTTCCCCTGGCCCTGAGCCGCACCTGGCTGCAGCACGAGAATCGCGACGAGGGCGCCGAGTACCGCTGCGAACAGCGCGAATCGCTTCATCTGATGCCTCCGTCAGAACAACAATCGGAACCCGACCTGTACCGTGCGGAACTCACCGGATGTCGGTTTCAAGTACAGCGCGTTGTTTTCCTGCGTGTTGATGGTGACGTTCGAGTCGTTGAACACGTCGAATGCCTCGGCGATCAGATCCAGCGAGACCCTGGCAGGAAGCACGATGCGCTGTTGCAACCGGATTGCGGTCCGGTTACGCGCCGGCTGAACGAACGCGTTGCGCGGCACGATTGTGCCGTTGGGCCGGAGCCGCTGGATCGAGACATCGCTCCCACCCAGATTGCGCAGGTCGCCGCCGTAGATCGTCTGCGCACGCTGGCCGACGGCCGTGTAGTGCGTCGCGCTCACCTGGAAGCCGCCATAGACCTCCCAGATCCCGCTCAAGACGGCGCGGTGGCGCAGGTCGGACGAGGACAGGCCGTATTCGCCGTTGAGATCGGGGGCTAGCTCGAAGGTCACTACCTGAGGCGTGCTTCCGGTCACTCCCTGCAGCGGTTTGCCGAGCGCATCCCACAAACCGCTCAACGTATACGTGACCGCGCCTTGCCAGTGATGGCTCATGCGCTTGGTCACGGCGGTCTGCAGGCCGTGGTACGTCGATCGGCCGTTCTGCACGGTCATGGCGACGACGCCGAAGTCGGGGTACGGCAGCAGACTCCGGTTCGAGTTCGGATAATTGACGCCGGTCGCAGGATTGAAGGCGATGTTGACGTTCTGCTGCTGCCACCCCTCGTCTCGACTCTTCGTGAAGATGTAGTCCGCTTCGACCACCGTGACGGCGCCCAACTGCCGCTCGAAGCCGATCGACGACTGCCAGCTGCTGTTGATGTTGTAGGGAGGCGGCTGCTTCAACTCGCCATTGCCACGGAGCAGGCATGGTGCGTTGCCCGCGTAGCCGCTCGCTTTCCAGGCCGCGAACGCGCCCGCCTGCTCGGGCGACGAGCAATACCTTCGTATGGCCTCGTCGTAGGTCGGGGTCGGACCGTTCAAGGGATTGGCAGCAAAATCCGGCCGGCCGTCGTTCAATACCTCGACCACTGCGACCGTCCTTGCTTCCGACGGGTACGTCGTCTGGACCATCTCACCGTAGTACTTCCCAGCCCCTCCTCGCAGCACCGTCTGCTGATTCAGCTGATACACGAACCCGAGGCGCGGCTGGATGTTCGCCGCATTCTGCGGCCGCCCCGACAGCATGAACGGCGGGAACGACTCCTGGTTCTGAAACATGTTCCACAGCAGGTCGTAGCGGACACCAAGATTCAGCGTCAGCTTCGCCGTCGCATGCCAGTCATCCTCCATCCATGCCGCGTATCCCGGGATCCGGATGGGCTCCCGACGGGACTTGATGATTCCCAGCGTGTAGCGTCGCACCAGCGGCGAGATCGCCGCCAGGTCCCAGGTGTCGGCGTTGAACGCATCCGGCAGGAGGGACTCGATGTTGGCCGGCGCGGCGCCGCCGCGCGCATCGATGATCCCCATGCACTGCGTGCAGTTGTTGGTGTAATGCTGGTGCAGGAACAGCTCGCCACCGACCTTCACGTCGTGGCGGCCGCCCGCATCGTAGGACGAGGTCCAGTTGTCCCTCACCTGATACAGGTCCTGGGTCCGATAGCGCGGCGCGCCCTGGTTGCCGCCGATGGTGAAGTTCGTGAACGTGATACGCGGCGAACCCGTCGTGATGGGACCGAACGGGCTGCCCTGCGCCAGCCAGTGATGCGACCAGTGTGTAAGGTTTTCTTCACCGAACAAGAAGCCCGCATGCCCCACCATCAGCTCGTTGACCGTCCGGTTGCTCAGCACGTTGGTGAGCTGCACGGCCAGCTGATCGGAGTTCTCCCATCCTCGCGACGTCCCGGCCGGATGGCTGGTATCACCGGGGCCGAAGGGCGTGGAGACCTTCGCCACGTTCAACCGGACCATCACCCGGCTCTGCGGCGAGATCTGGTAATCGAGGCGGCCGCCGCCGATCTTCTTCCTGGACGTGCCCTGCAGGGAGACGTTGAATCGCGGGTACGGCGTTCTCCACGTTTCTTCTTTCGGCTCGCGCTCGTACTCGTCGTACGCGAAGAAGTGCAGCCGGTTGCGCACGATGGGGCCGCCAAACGTCGACGCGTACTGCTGGTTCTGGATGGGCGTGACGCGATGGAGGATCGGATCTGGAGCGTTGAACCGATCGTCGCGGAAGTTGCTCCGGAACGATCCGGCGTAGCGGTTGGTTCCAGATTTCGTGACGAGGTTGACCTGGAGACCCGAGGAACGGCCCTGGGTGGCGTCGAACCGATTGGAGATGAACTGGAACTCCGCGATCATTTCCTGGCTGAACGTCGGCTGGCCACCGCCGCCCATCGTGTTCTGAAATTGCTGGCCGTCGACGTTGGTCTGAAACTCCCGGATCCTGTCCGTATTCCTCGAATTGATTCGCGCGACGGTGTCGCTGGTGGTGCGGCTCCCGGGAGCCAGCAGCAGCAGCGCGCCCCAGTCGCGTCCCTGGAGCGGCATGTCCTGCACCTGTTTCGGATCGATGTTGCTGCCAAGGACCGACGAGGAGACGTTCAAGAGCGGCGGCTCCGCCGTGACGGTGATCGTTTCCGCCAGCGTCGATGGCGACAGCTGCAGGTTCACGACCAGCGTTTCGCCGACGAGCAGCTGCAGGCCTTCACGCACGACGGTCGCGAAGCCCTGTAATTCGCCTGCGATCTTGTAGGCGCCTACACGCGCCGGGATGCGGTACACGCCGCGGTCGTCGGTGACCGCCGCGAAGGTGTTGCCGGTGGCCTCGAGGACCGCCGTCACGGTCACACCGGGCAGCACGCCGCCCGTGGAATCGGTAATCGTGCCCGTGAATGTCGCCTCCTGCGCGTACGCGACGACCGGCAGCAGCGAGATTCCGCACGAGAGAAGCAGCCGTCTGACGATCCTGAATGTCATGACGTCTCCTGATACGTTGACCCGAGTGTGGACGCCGTCCTTATACACCAACTTCGTATATAGTCGGACCCTCCGCGGAGTCTCTCGTCTTTCACAGGAGGGTGTGCTGTGAGCGTGAGAAGGCTTGCTGTGATGGCGATGCTGGCCTGTTCCGGTATGGCGCAGATCCGGACGTATACGCCGCCACAAACGGCGGCACCGGGTGCGGACTGGACCAAACGCATCGAAGAGATTCTTCCTCCCGGCGTGGAGAGTCGCGCCGAGGCGACGGCACGCATCGCTGCCTATAAACCCGATCCTGTGAAATACCCGGTGCCACGCACGCCATGGGACGGCAAGCCGGACTTTTCGGGCGTCTATTGGCCCGACGCGGTAGTCACCCCGCCCGCGGTGCCGCTCGAGTCGCTGTACCGTCCAGACGCACGCGAATACCGAGAGAGGGGCGGTGCCGCTGCAGGCCTGATCAATTGGCGCGGCATTGACACTCCGAACTATCACTGCTGGCCGCCGTCCCCTGTCGAAGGCTCGATGGGGGGAACCGTCCAACTGGTGTCAGCCCCAGGGTACCTCCTGTTGCTCAANGAGGGCGGGAGCAACTTCCGGATCATTCCAATCGTTGGCGAGAACGGACNACAACCGAGCGCGTCGCGCAAGCCGTCCTTTCAAGGCTCGTCGGTCGCGCATTGGGAGGGCGACACGCTCGTTGTGGACGTGACGAACTTCAACGGCAAGCCCTGGCTCGGCAACGCCCAGCCTCCGAACCGGTTGCCGCAAACCTCGTCCGACGCACTCCACATCGTCGAGCGCTGGAGCCGGCCGGACGCGCAGATCTTCGAATACCAGGTCGTCGTGGAAGACCCGAAGATGCTCACGGCTCCATGGACCGGATCGACAAGCCGCCGGGGCATATTGCCGTATGACTCGGTCGAGGAATCACTCTGCTTCCTGGATCCAGAGTTGGACGCACGACACCGGGAGTTTGCCGCGGAACAAGCAAAGAAGAGGGCGGTCCGATGAGTAGACGCGCGGTGGCCGTCGTCGTCGGCGCGATCGTCATCGGGGCTGCCGTACTGGTCGGTGTGCGGATGATGCGGCCGGCGGGTACTGCTTCCTTTACCGCACGGACCGCATGGGGAGAACCAGACCTGACTGGTGTATGGCGGGCCGCACCGCTTGGCGCTGCCTCCGGGCGCGATACGTTCAACCTCGCGAAGCTCGAGGAACTGTATACGCCCGAGGCTCGCGCACAAATGAAGGCACTCTCGGCGAGCGACGACCCGACAATGCGTTGCGCTCCTCCCCTTTTTCCTCGCGCCGCGATGCTGGGACACTCGGTCCAGATTATTCAGCGATCTGGATTCGCATTCGTCTTCACCGAGGCATACCCGGTCTTCCGGATCATTCCGACGACCGGAAGGCCTCACACCGCACCGCAATATCTGTTTCCCACGCACATGGGCGACTCGACGGCGCGCTGGGAAGGCGACACGCTGGTGGTCGACGTGATTTCCTTCAACGGGGAAGGCTGGCTGGCGAGTCCCCTCGA
>Ga0065705_10000234_pt1 | contig 10757 bp, 10 predicted proteins | sample SwibulcommuniRL2_FD_59092 | JGI IMG/M metagenome (GOLD analysis project Ga0065705, IMG submission 59092) | Bulk soil microbial communities from switchgrass field near Rose Lake, East Lansing, Michigan, USA - RL2 Bulk Soil v2 (version 2) | ecosystem: Environmental > Terrestrial > Soil >... | reverse complement strand
GCGGGCAGACTTCTACTATATTACCATAATAGACATTACCATAATAGAGACTAAATGTGTACATTAGAGCAGACCTAGCATTGCTCAGTTGTTCCAAACAAGGCATGGGAGAGGGCGGGGCGGTATCAAATGCAATGGATTCCCATTCTCATATGCATATCCAGTAAAAGTTCAAAATCTAGAAAAACAATAAAAATCTGTTTTTATTTTTTCATCCATCTTGAAAGTTTACCTTTCTATGAGCGCCATCACAGAATGGCTTATTCTCCGATGCTCCACAACGACAGAGAGTATAATGTTCTTTCGACGCTCCTTGCCCAAATTGAATATCTTCACCAAACAATTCAATTCCTCCTGTAATATGGTAAGGTCCATTTTTTTAACACCGTAACAGTGGGATTTCTTTGTTCCTTCGGATCTCTGTATTCAACGCCATCAATGGAGTAACTTAATGCGCCAGACGGACATTTTCTCACAGTGTCTATTATATCGTCAATTTTGGCACCGTCAGGGTCAATCCAAGGTCTGGATCCTAACTTAAATACAGAAGAAAGATTATTAACACACTCTGCTGCATGTGAACAAATTTTTCTGTTATCATGGATTGTAATCTCTTTTCCAGGATAGTCACGCCTTATATTTTTAATAACGGTCCTATTGGGACTATCGTTCTTGTCTGTTTCTGCAGTCTTATTCTCACTTGAAAATCCTATTATGCTATGTGTGCCGTCGCAAAATGGTTTGTTCTTTGATCCCCCACAGCGACATAATGCTATCCCTACAATTGTACCTAGAGGCTCTCCTTTAGAANTTAAAAGATTATTGACTACTTTTGGCTGCAGATCGTTTATCAGATAATACGGGCCGTTGGGTAGTGGTTTAATAATTGGTTTCACATTAGCACCCCATAATTGTTGGTTTCAGCGCCTGAATGTCCACAATTGGTTACCCTGAGTGACAAGTTTGCTATCTGATAAAAAATTCATCAACATAACACCACTTCCAGTTTTCGCCGGGTTCAANGGATCTTATGATTGGATGACCTGTAGACTTGAAATGCTTTGTTCCATGCTTATTTACAGAAGAATCACAGCAACCGACATGACCACACGTCAGGCATAAGCGTAAGTGAACCCAATCAGATCCGATTTTCTCGCATTCTTCACATCCTTTAGTATTTCCCTTTAAATCTTGATTAACTTTATCCATATGCTCNCATGAATCAGCAACCTTGTTATTCACTTTACATCATATCATTATCAACTAGACAATATTTAACTATTTGATGGTTTAAACCGAACAATTTGACAGACAGAATAGAAGTTTCTAGTTTCTTTATAGAGAACTTAACTTCACACGTATATATCATCCGAAATTAATATGATTTTTGGTTCAGTTCAATAAAATTCCTATTTGGATGAACTAAATAAACGAGTAATACTATGTGTGCAAGTATTGGGNTGTTAACTTCTCCTAATATATGGAAAGAATATACTGATCAAAAAGGTCTTCAGGATTATGTTGACAATTTTTTTCATTGAGATGTTTATCTAGTATGTTCAATAGACGAGATGCTTCGTTACCGCTCGTTCTTTTTGTCATACCTGTAATAGCTTATTTGCCAATAAAACTTGATAAACCTTCCAGCTGCTTGCTCTCAACTAACTCCTTCAGTAATTGGTTATTAGACCAGTTACATAACCCAAAAAGCATCAGTGTCACAGTTTACACAAGGTGGAAATGTTTCTCCAGCGGACAAGGGTATGTCTTTTTCATCTTGTCTGAGGCTACATGTGCTACTTTCCACATGTCCTACAAAAGTATACATTCTTGTAGAGGGTGCTCTTTCCCCTGTATGAAAAGTTTCCATATAAAGACATGCCCAACAAACTATAAGACAATTAAAACTGATGGGCCACTTTGATGGATAAGAGGGTTGGTCCAGAAGAAATCATTTGTCTCTATGAGTAGACAAGCAAATCTGTTTGGTAGTAGATAAGATTTCAGGATCTAATTTAAGGAAGACTTAAGTATATGAAAGATAAACTCGATGGGAGTTAAGATCTAGATTATGTCAATAGGGAAAGTGATACCACAAGATAAGAGGGACGCCATTATGAACTTATACACATCTAACATAGATGTCGAATTCATATCTATGCAAGTTGACTTGGACATTCCAACGGTTATTACCGTTCTAAGAGAACTTGGAGTCTACCAGGAAAACAAAAAAAGCACGTGAAGGATACACGTATCAATTTTCAATTGATAGATCTGAAGCTGATAGATCTGAAGCTGGAGTTTTGTGAATCATTTTTGACATGATTTTTGTATCCAACAAAGAAAAATAATTACTTTGGCATTGTGATTGGTAATTGTATTAAACTTTAAATCGACCAATTTTAACTGAAGTAGATTTTCGAAGTTTGTTCTATTCAGTTTCTAAAAAGGTCTGTAAGTTATTTATATTTCCTCATATCTGGTAATTAGTGAGCTAAATTANGATTCAGACGGAATTTAATACATCTAATTTGTCGTTTTATCCTTGATATCATTGTCTTTATTTGTATGGTTTCCATTGCCATTGTTACCAATACCAAGATTATTTGGATCTCGTGCCTTCAATATCTTTTCAACCTGGCTATCGTATAATTTTACCAAATCTGCAATCGTTACTATGCCAATGACTTTTTGGTTTTGATTTGACAAGACAGGCATTTCTTGAAGATCATTTGACGAAAGTCTAACTAATGCATGGTGCAGAGAATCAGACGTGTAAGCAAAAAATGGATCTTTTACCATTATGTTTGCTAGTTTAATAGACTTACGATATTCTTCAGGGAACTCAAAAAGTTTGTATTTATATACAACGCCCTCTAGCTTGTCATCTTCATTAACTACCATTATCATTCTGCTGCTATTTCTATTCAATATTTGTAATGCTTCTTCTATGGACAGATCTTTTGAGAGCCTATTGATTGGATCTTTCATAACATCCTTTACATAAAGATCGCTTAGTATGACGCGTTGATATTCCATCCTGTGAGCAGGTGAATCCGATCGGTTCAAAACCTGGTTTCGGAATATTGAATTATGTTGTCCTGACATAATGTATGCAATGAAGGTTGCTAGCATCATTGGCGCCAGTAGTGCATAACCCCCCGTTAACTCACTTCCCATGATAATAGCGGAAATTGGAGTTTTTGCGGTAGCCCCAAAAAACGATACCATTGATACGATAATTACCGAAGTAACATCTATCCATGTAAATAGTCCCAATAAGTGGAAAGCTCCCCCAATAAATGCACCCAACAGGCCTCCTATCACCATTGAGGGCCCAAATACACCAGCACTGCCTCCAGAACCTATCGTAAGAGAAGTAGCCAATATTTTGAAGACTATTACAGCTCCTATCATTTCCAAAGGAAACAGGAGATAGTCCTGGTTGATTGCTATTTGTAGCCACCCGTAAGATGTTCCCAGAATTTGAGGGAACACTATTCCAATTATCCCTACCAGAACTCCGCCAATAGCCGGTTTCACATACTTTGGAATTTGCATCTTGGCAAAAAAATCTGAAATCGTATAGAAGCTTTTTACATAACCTACGCTTACTCCAGCGGAGATCAGCCCAACGAGAGCGTAAAGAAGCAGCGATACAGGATTGGTATACTTTACAAGGTCTAGAGGAATGGTGAAGAGACGATCCCATCCAAAAACAAAACCAAATACAGTGTATCCAGTTACAGATGCTACTAGACCCGGAATTAAGGCCCTAACTTCGAAATCTCTCCTGTATAATACCTCGGCGCTGAAGACCGCCCCGCCTAATGGAATCTTGAATATGCTGCCTATACCTGCTCCCAGGCCTGCAGCAACCGCAATTCTTCTCTCATCTTCGTTTAGCTTGAATAGTTTTCCTATAAGAGAGCCGAACCCTGCTGCTATCTGGCCCGATGGCCCTTCAGTGCCCCCACTTCCGCCGCTTCCTATTGTGATAGAGGATGCTACCGCTTTGACAAGAGGAACCCTTGTTCGTATGTTGCCACTTTTGTGGTGATATGCGTCAATCACTGCATCTGTCCCATGCCCTTCAGATTCAGGAGAGAATTTTGTTGTAATTAACCCAACCAGTAAACCGCCCAAACCCGTTATTAATGGAATAAGCCACGGCTTTTCAATAAACANTGTGTAGGAAAAATTAGCCTGAAAACCTCCAGGTAACGGAGGAGAATATCCTGCTCCCATTTCAAGAAATAAGGTTGTAAAAAACTCAACTGAAAGAAATAGGGCTACGGCACCTAACCCCGCAACTACACCAAGTAAAAAACCTATGAGTATCCACTTTCTGAAGTAACTAAAATCTAAATTCCACTTCATAGCTCTTAATGACCTTATTACGGATTGCAGTTGGTAGTAGAAGGGAAGATCAGGTTTCATCTAAAATTCAATTCATTAGTTCTTCAAAAGCACACCTTTTTAATTATTATCTAGACTCTTCTATGAGTTTTATCTATATCATTGCCCGATGTCAAACATATTAGCTGTTTTGTTCCATTTCCGAATCAAAATAGATTTAAATCTCTAGTTAGAGTTTTTTATAAAAGCATGGCAGAAATATTACAAATGGATTTCACATTGCTGACATGTTCAATATTATTATCTACAGAATTTAAACTAGCAAGTATAAAAACAGGTAACGCTAAATTGGAATTTTTAAATTAGATACATAATAATATTTATAGCGAAAAATACTAGGTAGTTAGGATTTAAGAATCAAATGCTTCAATTAAAAAGAGCCAAAATTAATCCGATTATGGTGCCTGATCCATCAAATTGGTGGGAATCAAAGGCAGTGTTTAATTGCTCGGTTCTCAATGATGGTAAAAATATACACATGCTCTACAGAGCAATTGGCGAATACGAGGATTATGTATCTAGGATTGGTTATGCCTCGAGTAATGATGGCCTGTCTTTCATAAGACGCAAGGAACCATCGATGTATCCAGAGATGGAATACGAAAGTTATGGTATTGAAGATCCTCGTCTAACGATTATTGATGATGAAAACTATGTAACATATGTTGTACTGTCAAATTACGTTAGAAATAATCCTTCAGTATCAACAGCGCTTGCAAGGACAAATGATTTTTTTAACTATGAAAAACTTGGCATAATAACTGTCGAGGGATCACAAGATAAAGATGTTGTTCTTTTTCCAAAATCTAATGGCGATAGTGAACTTGGAAAATACATGATACTTCACAGGCCAAGCAATTGGATAGGTCCAGAATACAATACGGATAGACCCAGCATATGGATCGCAGAAGGNGATTCGGTCACCAATTTTGTGAAGCACTCNCTGCTCATTAAACCGGAACAGAGTTGGGAGGCGTTAAAGGTAGGAACTGGTGTCCCGCCCATCAAGACAAAAAAGGGGTGGCTTGTAATTTATCATGGAGTTAGTTCAGAGCATGTTTACAGTGCTGGGGCCTTTTTACTAGATATAAAAGAGCCAAATAAAATTCTGGGAAGAACAAAAAGCCCGCTACTTGCTCCAAAAGAAGACTATGAGTTAAAAGGTGATGTCAACAATGTCGTATTTCCTAGTGGAGCCTGCGTTTTGGACAACAAGTTATTCGTATATTATGGTGCTGCAGATAAGGTTTGCTGTCTTGCCATGGTTGATTTGCAAGAAATAATAGATTATTTATTATCCGACGCATGTGCAATTGGACTTGNTAAGTAATGGCCTGAAGTTGACAATTCCCTGCCAAGATCAAGAAGTAATTTTATAACGCACTGAATCAACCGAAATGAGATTATTTTTGAACGTTGCATAACAATATTTTATAGTTAATATTACTTTTTGAGTTTTCAAGAAACTATGACTGGATCACCCTATAGCTACTTTCCCGAAATAAACGGCTTATTAGTTAAATTGAGAAAACTCTCACTTGATGACGCCAAAGATATTAGTCAGTTAGTAACTCATAATGTATCCAAATCTTTATGGAAAGTCTCCTTTCCGTACACTCTAGAAGATGCTCTAAATTTTATCGATTCAAGTCATAAAGATTTCACGTCACTCAAGGGTCTAAATTTTGCGATAGAGTAGAAGAATAATGCTAATGATCCTATTCGTTTAGTTGGGATAATAGGTCTAAAGGATTTAGATATTGCCAAGAAGAAAGGAAATTTAGGGTATTGGATTGGAGAACGATACTGGAGAAAAGGTATAGCAACTGAGTCTGTGGCCTTAGTCATCAATTTTGCGTTCTCTGTTTTAGGATTAGAAGAGGTGTGGGCATATGTGTATTCTGAAAACAAAGCTTCGATACGAGTTTTAGAGAAGAATGGGATGACAAAGAAAGGCGATATGATGGAGTATAATCAGATGCCTGGCATTCATAAATCTACAATTAAGTATCTTATACAAAGGCGACATTCAAGAGACGTAGAATCCTCAACAGTATCAAGAAATTACCAATATAAATTAAATTCTAACCATACTAGTTGAAATTATGGATGGTGTGGGGTTTTAATTCTAATCGAAATATCAGAATTCATCGTAGCAAAAGGTCCAAAGAGTATGATCTTTATTGATAAAATAATTATTGCTTATATACCAATTTTTAGGATAGTCATTAGTTCTCACTATGCTATTATTTAGTTATTTTCGGGTGTAATCGTTTGAGAAATTTTTTGCAATATCCTTGAAATTGAACCTATTTGGATATTTTAACTCTCCCAAAATATGACTTTACTTGCGGTCTGTAGATGTAGTAAAGGATTATTCCACTAATAATTAATGTAGGAATGCTTGTTATATTAGCACCCATTATTGCCACAATACTAAATACTACAGATATTATAGCAAGAATTACAGTGATCAACCAGGCCCAACCTTTACCAGTAAACAAGCCCCAAGCTAACCCAAACCACGCAATTCCTAGTGCGATTGCCGCAGATGANACGATATANACTATATTTATTATTGCTCTAGTTAGGGTGGGACCGAATTCAGGACTTAACTGATTTGTACTTGTAAGGTTAGACATTTCGCTAGTGAGTTGTGAAGTAATTATGTCTGGAACAAGATATATAGTAAAAACAGCTCCAACTATAAGGATAATTCCGCTAACTATAGCTAGTACGGCCACTATGGTAACACCAGAAGGGCGGTTTTTTTCCATCTTCTTTTGCTATCACGAGTGTACGAATGCTATGATAAATAGTTTTAGCTAACATGAAACTTGATTGACTCCCATTCCAAGGATTTAGATAAATTTCAAAATCATGCCCATCATAAAAATTAGAATATATCTACCGACTGTTCTTTCTCCTAATATATGTCGGAACGGTTTCATTAAATCATTTCATAAATTTTGTAGCATTAAATATTTGACAACATAAACAAGTGAAAATAACTGATACGATACCAAATACAGCACTGATAGCTGGAATCCAAATTTCAATTACCATATTTTCTGCTGAAAATATTATTCTGAGTAATTTAAAATGCCAGTTTGGTAACAAATCCATCATTTACCGTAGCGCCCGGATATGATCCCATTATAGCTCGCTCAAGCAAAAATACCTATATGGATCTTGGTTTTGAATGGGACTCGTCTGGTAAAAATGGGTTCTATTCTAAGTTCAAGTATGGTCCCTAAATCTGAGGGCCTGAGTAAGTCAATTTCAAAAAGACTTGACATTACCAAGTATTGAACTAATAATTCTGCCNTATTTTGTATAGATTAATTCAGAATTTGTTTTATTTTTTATTTATCGCACAGTTAGAACCGGACAATGAGCAAGCCTTACAACATCGGAGGTAACACTGCCGAGCACTAAGCTCCTAAGTTTGGATCTCCCTCTTGGAACAACTACAATTAAATCTATGTGTTTATCCTTGGCGTAACTTACAATTGCATCAGAAATTTTGATTGAGGCAATAATTTCGGTTTTAATTTTTACAATATCTTCTGCATCACTATGTTTGTATATTTTTTCAGAAATCCTGCCAAGATATGATTCTGCTTGCTTCTTGAAATGAATTACATGGCTTGGAAGGTTTACGGTGTCCAAATCGGACTGTGTACGAACTACATAAAGGACCACCAATATTGCGTTGTAGTCTTGAGCAATTCTAGTTGCATAATCCACCGCTTTGTCTGCCGATTTACTAGATTCGTGTATGGCAACAAGAATTTTGGAAAATGTTTTCCTTTTGATTTCTATATTCATTTTTAATTCCAATTTTACATTACTGNTGGTATCTAAAAAGGAATTCTCTGAATNTTCAAATTAACAAAAAGGAAGTGTAAATACAAACCANCATCATCATGCTGGCTNTCCATACAACCAGCATTTTAATTCGATGTTACTCAAGCATATACAACTCAAAAGGCAAATAATATTGTCCATGCATGTACATATTTTACTTCGCACTATCTTATCAAGGCGGTAAGTCATTGAACGAAACCAAGCTAAAAGATTTGTTCATTAGTTCCCTGGAGTCGGGTCGTATTTTAAATCATAATGGCGATTCAATGTCATTTGTAAGTCCCGGAGACGAAATAAGAATAAAGAATGAAGCTTACTTTGGTCAGTTTGATCTGGTAATAGCAATTCTCTCTCGAACTAAAAAGCAATCTGAGTTTGGTGGAGAAAACGATTTTTACAACAATGTGCTGATGCGGACAGGCCAATTGATGGAGTTTGCTAAAAGCGAAAAGTGTAGTGTAGATTCTATATCGTTCTACCCGATTGAGCTTAAATCAAACTCTGATACTTTGGACGCACGTCTGCCAAATCAGATAATTAATGCAATTCTGACATTTGGAAGATCCATCGTAGTTCTAGATGAAAAACATGTTAACAAAAAGTCTCTCAGGTTTCTGCGTTTGCTTCCTGCAACTATTGTAGGCTATACAGGACGAGAAAATTACTTTAGAGTCCTATCCGTGTTTGTCAGATTTGTGAATGATGGAATGCTAAATTTACCAAAGAGAAGTTTTGTAAATATTCTGCATGACAATGGGATTATGGAAGATGCTGATAGACTTTATCACAGGCTTGCGAAATTAGAACGAATAAATCAAAAAATTGTTTTTAATCAGCTGTACAATTCCAGAATAGGATTTCTAAAAGGTGAGATTGAATTCTTACGGGAGTTTTCGAAAATCAAATCAAGGATGTCATACATAAATGAGGCAAAAAGCATTGTAAATGTTAGTAAAAATCTAAAGGTCACAGATTATTTATAGTGCGGATATACCGAATCTAACCCAAATAAATTAGGGTAAATTAAAAACATTTGGTATATTTAAATTAAGGGTATTGGGCTCAAGATCCAAGTCTTTCCATGGTAACAAATGAATATAATTTTTTTGGTGGGAATCCTTGCAATGTTTTTCAGTTTATGGAGTACAGTTCCCCAGATCAGGAAATCTGGTAAGTCGAAAAAAACTGACGACGTATCCAAATGGCTTATAATTTCCCTTATAGGTGGACTTTCACTATGGGTATTTTACGGAATACTAAAGGGAGATATAATAATTGTCCTAGCGAATGCAATTGGTGTATCGCTGAACCTTTTCCTCTTATTTCTAAAATGGAGGTATACTAAATCTGATAGCTCTCTCCCTAAATANAATGTAACAATCATNATTAGGAAACTCAAGCTGAACTAGACGCATATGAGATTTAAAAATAATAACAATGCTTCAGAAGAATATTAAATATACTCTCAAAGTAACGATAGAGAATTAAACATTGTTAAAAGTTTTTAAATTTTAAATTTTATTTATGAATATTTTATTCGTTTGTTTTGTTCAATTTATTTAGGGTTTGTTTTTTCGATGGTTACCTCGAGCATTCCGTTTATGATGGTCGATTTTATTCGTTTAGTATTTGCTTCAATAGGTAAATGAATGATTTCATAATACCTTCTTTTCTCACTCTCTGCATCTATCTTTAGTTCCTTGTTATAGACATTCATTTTGATTCTTTCCTTAGAAACACCCGGAAGCTCTGATATTATCTTAACTTCTTTTCCCCTTGTTATTACCTCGCATATGAGCTGTCTCTGTACAACTCTTCCATTTTCCTCAGCCTGGTATTCCAATTCTTCGCTCATTTGGTCTAATATCCAATCAATATCGCCTTTCCCTGCAGAATATCCATTTTCGTATAAAAATCTCTTGATCCTGTCAATTACATTGGCGTCCATTCTATTCTATCTACAATATCATATTTATTACTTCGATAGTAACCGTTTTATTTTATATTTTGTTGAAGAGGACCAGCATAATGGTATGGTCAAGTCAAGCAATCTTTATCTTTTCTATACACTTGTCACAGTATTTCTCAACCAATGAGATTCCCCCCATATCATAATGTACAATCTTTGTAGGTACTTCATGACATATGGCACAATGCTCACCTACAAAACGTCTGATATACTCCTTTTTCCGATACTCGGACAATCTAGGATTGGCTAATTTTTTGGCGATGAATTTTAGTTTCTCTTCGGGATATACGATTGCCCTTATCGTGGGTTTAGGTTTTTTCACGGTGACCTTACCTCGCGAATGACTCCACCTTGCTTACTTGGAGATAGAACAAGAATTTTCACATTTGAGCACCACATATTTTGATGTAAATCCCACGTCTTTTATAGTTCCTGTTATTATCTTCTTTTCCACTCATTGGATCAAGATACATAACAAAGTTTAATAGGTGTAGTTGAT
>Ga0065705_10002203_pt1 | contig 10780 bp, 8 predicted proteins | sample SwibulcommuniRL2_FD_59092 | JGI IMG/M metagenome (GOLD analysis project Ga0065705, IMG submission 59092) | Bulk soil microbial communities from switchgrass field near Rose Lake, East Lansing, Michigan, USA - RL2 Bulk Soil v2 (version 2) | ecosystem: Environmental > Terrestrial > Soil >... | reverse complement strand
GGAATGGGCAAGGTCATCCTTGCCATGGGATACACCAACCTGGAAGTGCTGATTGCCTCACGCGTCCTTTCCGCGGTGCTGGCTGGTTTGACGATTGTGCTGACCTATTTCATCACTCGTCGGATCAGCAATAATATCTATGTTTCAGGATTAAGCGGTTTGCTGCTGCTGAGCGTCAGCGAAATGAGTCATAACGGTCGCTTCGCCCACAACGACACCTACATCACCTTTTTCGTCACGCTGACCATTTTGTTCCTTGTAAACTACAGGATCACGAATCAAAGAGGCTGGTTGTATGCCTCCTTCATCAGCATCGGTATGGCCGCCTCCAGCAAATACAATGGGATCAGCCTTATTATCGTTCCCATTCTTCTCTATTTGTTCTCCCAACGCCATTCATTCCTGAAACGACCGCTTCGCATTTTGGAGACATTATTTATCGGCGGCGTGTTGACCTTTCTCGGCTATGCAGCCGGCACGCCCAAATCGCTTTTTTGGATGACATATTATTTCAAACGGATGATTCCCGCCCTCCTGCATACCGGCAATTACGCCCGACAGCCAGATAGCCTCAGAGGCATCCTCGGTCAATATGGAAGTTTTGCCAATGGGGTGGGACTGCCCTTATTCATTCTGTTTACCGCGGCATTTCTCTGGGCGTGCTATCGAGTATTGCAAGCCTATCGATTGAGAAGCGAAAACCGGGATTCAAGATCAACGTTTCTTGTCCTTCTTTTACTCGTGATCGTGGCTCTTGATCTGCCTATCACGATCTCTTATAACTATCCCACCCGCTTCTTTCTTCCCATGATGCCGATCTTCGCAGTGCTGAGTGCCTTGTTTATTGAAGACTTATATCAACAAATAAAAACCAGGGAAAACCTTTCCTATCAAAGACTCTTCAACCTTGGTCTCGCTGCAATCATCCTATTCTCCTTTGCAAGAAACTTCAGTGTCATGCTTTTGTTCTTCAATGATGCACGTATTCCTGCCAGCAAATTCATTAAAAACCTGCCTGTTGAAACCTCCCTGGAACATACGTTTTACCCGCCGGCCATCCCCGCGGAGCACTTCGAGCGGGAGCATAATTATCCAATCTTTTTCAGCAAGACTCCTGGCGAGATGGCTCCCACAAATAAGAATTACAAATATAACGTGGGTGAAACGGGGTTGGATGACCGCCTGACGGATTATCTGGTGGTGGACAATTTTACAATTGACCGATTACGCGATCCGTATATTTGCCAGAGCATGCAGGTGGAATGCGATTTCTTCAAACAACTTGCCAGCGGACAATCGGATCACTATAAGCTCATGGCAGAATTTTCTTATGCACTGCCTCCTTATCTGCCTCCGTTAAAAATCTCATTCGTCAACCCTGAGATTCGTATTTATGAAAGGCTCAAATGACAGATTTTCGCTCAGGCTTCATCGCGATCATCGGCCGGCCGAACGTTGGCAAGTCCACGCTGGTGAACGCGCTATTGGGACAAAAGATCGCGGCGGTTTCGCCAAAGCCGCAGACCACCCGCAAGCGTCAACTTGGGATTTTGACCATAGACGGCGCCCAACTCGTCTTTGTGGATACGCCAGGCATCCACAACCCCCGCCATAAACTGGGAACGTTTCTAAACCAGGAGGCGCAGGAATCCCTGGAAGGCGTGGATGTGATCCTCTGGCTGGTGGATGGATCCGTGAGACCCACCGAAGAGGACAAGCAGATCGCAGCTCTGCTCGGACGCACCCCGCGTCGGATTCCGATTGTGCTGGCCGCGAACAAAATGGATTTGATCCCAGTTGAGGCGTTGACTCCGAATCTCGAAGCTTATGAAGCGTTGCTGAAGAAAGCTCGCGCCGCGGCGGGAGGCAGCGGTCGAAACGATGCACATGTCATTTCCCTCTCCGCGACCCAGAATCGAAATCTTGATCAGTTACAGGAATTATTGATTTCACTCTCTCCGTTCCGCCCACCGGAGTATGATGAAGAACAAGTGACAGATTCCTATGAGCGCGATATCGCCGCCGATTTGATCCGTGAGGCCTGTTTGCACGGGCTGCGCGAGGAAGTGCCGCATGGCGTGGGCATCCGCATCGATGAATTTGCCGAGCGCGAGAATGGAATGCTCTATATTGCCGCGACCATTTTTGTGGAACGCGAATCGCAAAAGGGAATTGTGATTGGCGAAGGCGGAAAGATGCTCAAGCAAATTGGTTCCTCCGCTCGCAAAGAGATCGAAGAGATGGGCGGGAGACCCGTTTTCCTGGAATTGCGCGTGAAGGTCTTGAAAGATTGGCGCAATGACGAGAATATGTTGAGGCGGTTGGGGTATAGGATAAATAATAAGAAGAAAAGAAGATAGTTAATCACGTCGTTGCGAGAAGGGCTTCGGCCGGACGAAGCAATCCCATAATGAGGATGTAAGATTGCTTCGCTCGCTCGCGATGACGATATGGGAGGAACATATGGTTCTCTGGCTTATCCTGGCTTTGATCTGCGCTGCATTGGAAGTTTTTGTTGTATCAAAAGATTTGCGGAGATGGGAATACTTTGCCAAACCGGCGGTGATGATCTGTCTGTTTCTAGCGCTGTATTCAGGCACCAGCTTGCAGGGCAATGCATTTTGGTTCGGGTTGGGAGTAATATTTTCGCTGCTGGGAGATGTACTTCTCATCTCATTGGAGAGGATGTTCCTGCCCGGCTTGCTCGCGTTTGTTTTGGCACACATCTGTTACGTCAGCGGGTTTAGAGAAGAGATTGTCACGGTCACTGCCTGGTCATTGATTTTGGCCGTCTTCATTGCAATCAATGTCGGGCGTCTCCTGCGGCGGATTGTGGGCGCAATGCGTGCCAAAGGCCAGCAGGGATTGGTCATTCCCGTGATCGCGTATGGGACCGTGATTTCCGTGATGCTCTACGCGGCCATGTCAACGATCTATAACCCCACTTGGAAAACGAATGCTTCTTTTTTTGTCAGCCTGGGAGCGTTTTTATTCTGCGCTTCGGATGCCATCCTGGCATGGAATAAATTTGTCTCTCCCATTAAGAATGGGAGAGACTGGAATATCTCCCTGTATTATCTCGGGCAGATCGGATTAATGGCGGGGGTGATTGCTCAGTTTGGATAAGCGGTGGCTATGTTTTCAAAGGTCTGAATCCTTCGCCCAAAGCCTCATGCGCCACGCCAATGACCATGAACGCCTTCGGATCCACTTCATGAACGATGGCTTTCAGAGTTGCCACTTCTGCACGCGTGATCACACAATAAAGCACAGGACGACCGGCCCCCGTATACGCGCCTGTCCCTTCCAGGATCGTAATGCCGCGTTCAAGCTCCTCGAGCACGCGCGCGGAGATCGCTTCCGCCTCGCCTGTGATGATCATTGCCGTTCGCACCGTCCCGCCGCCCTCGAGCGTTGATTCCGCGACCAGGCCACTCACGTATAAAGCGATCATGGCGTATAAAGCTGCCTTCCAGCCAAAGACAAATCCCGCGCCCAGGATCACAGCGGTATCCACGATCAGATAGCTTTGTGTCATGGGTACGCCGCGATAATGATTCAGGATGCGCGCCAGAATATCGGAGCCGCCGCTCGAGCCCCGCGCTCGATAGACGAGACCATATCCAATCCCGCTGACAATCGCGCCGTAGAGGGCACTCAAAAAGATGTCACCCTGCAAATCATTGATGAGTTTCGTCCCTGCACCATTTGGGGTGAACAGAGGCGTTGCCAGCAGGAGATCTGTGAAGATCGAATAGGTGAAGATGGCAACCGCCGTCCGCAGGGCAAAGCGATAGCCACCCAGGAAGCGCCAGCCTAACGCGAAGAGCGGAATATTCCCCAGCAGGATCATCAAACCGATGGGCCAGCCTGTAAAGTGATTGATCAACTGGGAAATACCGCTCACACCGCCCGACGCCAGATTGGCAGGGATAAAGAACAAGCGCAACGAAAGCGCCTGGATCAATGCTGCGGCAATGATCAGGAAATAATCTAAAATCGTAGGCCAGTATTTTTTCATTTTCATAGATAAACGGTGGTTGAGTAGTCCAGCGTGTTTTCCGCTGGACATATCGAAACCACAAATTTCAAGTTTGCTTGGTATTACTGGTCTCGACGCAAAGCGTCTCGACCAGCGGAGTATCCTAAATTATTTTCACTCCCGCCTTCTCTTCCACCACTCCCACCACTGCAGAATTATCCAACTCGCCCATCCCTGAGTCGATCATTTGCTGGAAGAGCTTCGTGTTTTCGATGGTTCCCGAGATCGGGATCTCATATTCCTGCGCGGTGTCCAGAATAATTTTCAAGTCCTTCAATTGCATATGAGCTTTAAAGCCCGGGTTGCGATTACCATCGAACAGACGCGGCGGCTTGACGTCCAGAGTCCAGCATTGAGCCGCGCCCCCTTTGATGGCGTCCACCACTTTGCGCGGGTCCACGCCGGCTTTCTTCGAGAAGACCAGCAGCTCTCCCATTGCCACCATCTGCGCCGCAACCATGATCTGATTGGCCGCTTTCGCCACCTGACCCGCCCCCGAATCGCCAACATGCGTAACTGTCTTTCCCATGGCCTTGAAAATAGGCATCACTTTCTCCAGCGCGGACGCCTCGCCGCCGACCATGATGGTCAGCGTGCCGTTCTTCGCACCGATGTCACCGCCAGAAACGGGAGCATCCAGGGCAAAGACATGTTTCTCAGCAAGTTTGGCTGCAATCCTCCGCGCGGAGGCGGGCTTGATGGTTGAATTGTCAATATAAATGAGTCCCTCATGCGCGCCTTCGAGGATCCCGTTTTCGCCCAAGACGACTTTTTCCACATCCGGAGTATCGGGCAGGTTGGTGAAGATCACGTCCACCTGTTCAGTAACTTCTTTGGGAGAGTTGGCTGCGCGCGCGCCTTCCGCAACGAGCTCATGCACCGCGGCGCGTGAGCGATTATGAACGACCAGTGGGAAGCCTGCTTTGAGAATATTGCGCGCAATCGACTTACCCATTAATCCGAGACCGATGTATCCAACGTTGAGCATGAAAGACTCCTTAGACCCTGTGAAGATTGTTTATTCGTTTGGAAATTATAACCTTGCAGCAGATATATACCCTCAAAAAGTAAAAGCTTTAACCACGGAGACACTGAGTCACGGAGAAATCTTGAACTCTGTGTCTCCGTGACTCAGTGGTTAATCGGCGGTGAAAAGCAAAGAACCTGCCTCCGTTACAGGAGGCAGGTTCAGGCTTGGAGAGAACGAAATAATTATTTGAGCGCGTAGCTGATGTTCACGGTCACCGTAAAGGTCAACTGTCCGGGCTGGATCGGGACGGAGGCTGCATCGGCTGCCACTGCACCGCCACCACCCTTGCCCTCAAATATCGGCTGACTGTTGTCAAAGAAGCCAATGGATTGGATCTCGCCGAGCGAGACACCCGCGGCTTCCGCCAGTGACTTGGCCTGGGCCTCTGCATCCTTCACTGCATCGGCACGCGCCTGCTTGAGAGCGTCGGCTTTATCAGCCACATCGAACTGGACACTGTTGACCGTGTTCGCGCCAGCACCCACAACGGTATCGAGCAGGTCACCCAACTGGTCAAGCTTGCGTACGGTGACATAGACGGTGTTATCCACCACGTACGTTTTGTCGCCAGTCGGTGTGCCGGTCTGTGGATCGTATTTGTCCTGCGGATAAATGCTGAAATTCGTGGTGCGAATATCCTTCTCATCGATGCCGAAATCCTTGATCGCCTGGATCACGGTCTGGGTCTGTGAGTTGTTTGCCGTCACAGCTGCCGCAGCGGTCGGATTTTCGGTATGCACCCCCACGTAGATATAAGCAATATCCGGGGCAAGATTGGCCTGTCCGGTTCCAGAAACATTCAACGTACGCACATTTGAATTACCGGCGGTTGGTCCGCAAGCGCTCAGCAAAAGCGCCAGGGTCATAACTGCAAATAGTATAAGAGATTTAGTCTTCATAGTAATACTCCTTGTTGAGATTTTCTCCTCCCAGACTAGACGACAGGCATCATAAAAAGTTCCCATGGCAACCAGATGGAGGGGTGTCCCATCAGGATCGTCATAATGAATTCATCTATAAAACCTGGACGGGTCGCCCCTACGCTTTATCCACATCCCCCAAATAGGGGAGTCAGAGGCATGAAAATGCCAGATGTAGGGCATTAACTCTTGTCTTTTCGCGTCTTTACCTGTACAATCTTGATACATTTGTTCTAAGAATGCGCGTTCTGTGGAGAAACGAGAAGTTATGCCGATAGACTTCCAGCAAATTTATGCTCGGATCCGAGAGATTGCAGCGGGGGCAGATGAACGGAAACGGACTCTCGAAGAAAAACGCGACCTGGCCCGCGGCCTGCTCAACACCTACGCCTCGGAACTGGATTACCTGCATCAGAAAGTGGAGGCTGCTATCGCGGTGGACTCCAATATCCGTTGTGCAGCGCCTTTAGACGAGCCGCTCACCGCCACCTATGGTCCGCCAGCTGCCGTTCCGGATGTGACCGTGATCGCTGCCGATGGTTCCCAGGTCAATCCGGATCGCCACGGTTCCATCCAATTTGGGATTATCAATGTTGGGGTCATCACCATGAAGCTTCGCTCCGGGCAAGCCCCGGAAATTTGCGTCCAGACCGAAATGCTCTATGGGGATGAGCTGATCTCGAACGGCAACCTGATCTCGGACGGCATGGTTGCCATGCGACGCGACATCAGCGAGCGCCTGAAACTCGATGAATTATCCAAAGGGCTCAAGGGACAGGTAGTCAACCTCACGGACGGAACGATCGAATTATGGGGAGCCAAGGGGGATGATCCGCAGGCATATGCAGACTTTGTCGAAAAATATATCAAGGTGCTGACGCGACTCTACCAACGCGGGGTGGTCACCGCAGGCTACGTGGAAAAGCCCACCGCGGACCTGGTGGTGCGCCTGCTCGAGATCGCGACCGCCGATCAGGAGCAGATCCAGCGGCTGCGGGATTACCAGCCTCTGCGCGGCGTCAGCGACCGCTGGCTGTATGGGGAACGTGAAAATCCGCTCCTGCCGCCCGGGCATCGCTCGGCAGTGTTCGGGCTTCAATCCGGTTCCATTAAAAAATACAAGGGACCACTGGCCCTGCATTTCTTCTATTTGAATGTGGGCACACTGGGGCATCCCTGGCCGGTGCGCGTCGAAATCCCGAAGTGGGTGGCAGAAGACAAAAAGAAACTGGATTTATTACATTGTGTGTTGATCGAGCAGTGCAACATGATGGGAAGCAAGCCATATCCCTATCTGTTGCATCGCGCCCACGAGACGGCCGTGGTCCGACGGGAAGAGAAGGAACAGGTCGAGCAGTTGCTGGCATTGGAACTCCGCCGGGTCCGTGATGAAGTCGGCGATCAGTCTCATAAGAGTTCGGCGAAAATGTTGAAAGGAAGAGTAAGACGATAAATAAAACGACAAGCTAACTGACCGGGCGAGGTGTTCTCGCCTTCCACCGTACATAGTTAATTTTAGGCAACACGCGCTGCGTTTGCCGTTTACTAATACGGAGGCACAAGTATGAATCATCAAATCGAAATTGGAAGGCTGCTTCGCGCAGGGACGACCGGTTTTACTGCAGGCTGCCGCGTCTCTCAGTTTACTGTCCCAGCCCTCGGCTCCCTCGTGCGCGCCCATCTCGGCGATTCTTATATGGTTTATGGTCTCATCTATGATATTCATATTGACGATGATGGGCTGGTGCGCCAACTGGTTACTGCCGATAACGTCAGCGAGGAAGTTCTGCGGGATAACCGCGAGCGGCGCATTGTACCCGTGGAAATGTCTGTGATGACAGTCGGATATGAGCAGGACGGCCGGGTCTATCATCTACTCCCACCGCGGCCGCCCTTGAGCCTGGATGTGATTTATCTGTGCGAAGACAAAGACCTGGTGCGCTTCACCTCCACAGGGCGCTTCGGTTATTTCCGTCACCTCCTGCACAACAGGGATGTGCCGGTCGCGGAAGTGATGGCAGCCCATCTTGCCGAGGCCAGCAAAGCTCATGGAAAGAACGGCGCGCTCTGGAAAGAGAACGCCACCCACGAGTTGATCACGCTCCTGCGCGATGATTATTCGACTCTGATGTCGGTTCTTGGAGTATTATCGGAAGTGACCTAAAACGGACTCAACGACTCCAGTCGTTGGTATTATTAATGAAATTACAAAGTCTGGAGACTTTGACTCCGTATAACTTATGGGCTTTTCCTTTATCCAGATCACCGATCATCACTTGCTTGAATCTGAGGAGGGGCATCGCGAAGGATTCGTGCCTGGCCACGCGCTTCGCATGGTGATGAAACACATTGCTGAAAACGTTGCAGACAAAGCGGACTTCATCATCTCGACCGGCGACCTGGTCGAGCCGCCCACGGAAGCTGCCTACGCGTGTGCGATCAAGTTACTGGGACTGTCGTCACATGCAGCCCTGCCCGGACCTCAGCATGTCAACATGGAAGGATTGCGTGAGTATCCGATGTATTTTCTGCCGGGCAATCACGATGATCGTGAACTGCTCACGCGCTGTCTTTTCCCAGATTCAAAGCCCGTAGACTTGTACAATTTCACGGTCGAGCATAAAGGGATACAGTTTATCTTCATGGATTGGGGCACGGAATCGAAAGCCGTTTTCCTGCCCGAGACGCGCAGCTTTCTCTCGCAGGTATTACAATCTGAGTTGCCCTCTGTGATTATCTGCCATCAACACGTGAAACGGATTGGCAGCCGCTGGCTGGATAGTTTTATTGCCGATGATATTGATCAATTCTGGGAGATCATTACTCAGCCAGGGATCAAGGAAAAGATACTCGGCATCCTCTGCGGCCATGTGCATATTACATACGAGGATGAGTACAAAGGCATCCAAATTCTGGGGCTGCGCTCCACCGCCTACCCCTTCGCAAAGACGGATGACGTACTGGTCATCCTCGCCCCGCCGCATTATCGATTTGTCAGTATTCAGAATAATATTTTAACGTCACGGATTTATAAAGTACTGATTTAACAAGGACTCAACGACTCCAGTCGTTGGAATTTCAAAGTACCAAAGTCTGGAGACTTTGACTCCATTCTTAGTTAAAACCTAGTGACTTCTTATGTCCTTGGTGAACCCTTAAACCTTAGTGTCACTTTGTAGTGAGGAGAAACTTATGGAAGTACAACGAACAAAAATTGGCTACTTGGTCGGTGGTGGATTGAAGGAAAATTTCCGCGTGCGTCTCACGGTCTCCCCGCAGGAGATCCAGGAGGGCGCGTTCGTCGTCATCCAGAGCGGCGACTGGAACTACTACGGCATCGTGGTCGACATCACACTGGGCGCGACCGATCAGCGCTTTGCCGATGAGCAGTCCGGGATCCGTTATTCCCCGAATATCGCTAAGGCCCTCTACGGACAGACGCTCTACGCCAATTTGGAAATCCTGCCGAACCTGATGCTCGAGATCGGACCCGAACCTGGCTCTCCCGATTTCAAGGATTGGCAAGGCATGATCAACGCGGGCCTGAAGGAACCACCGCGCATCCTGCCGGTCAAGAACGTTCCGCCGCACCATGCCCAGGTCTACCTGGCAGATGAAGGCGACATTGCCGAGATCTTCGGCGACCAGCACCAGGGCGGCAACTTCGTCATTGGCTACACGCGTGAGCAGAGCCATCCCGTCTGTATCGATCTGGAGAAATTCGTCCAACGTTCGTCAGGCGTGTTCGGTGCCACAGGGACAGGCAAGTCCTTCCTGACCCGCGTCGTCCTGGCAGGCTTGATCCAATACAACAAAGCCTCCGTGCTGGTTCTGGATATGCACAACGAGTACGGCTTTGACGACATCGCTTCCGACACGAAACGGCCCGTGGTGGGACTGAAGAGCAAGTTTCGGTCCAAAGTCAGAGTCGTCGGCCTGGGAGCGGGAGGCACCATCCGAGGGCAGACCCCTGATTTCAATCTGGAAATCGCCACCAACGACATCTCCACCTCCGATATCGAAACGCTTTCACGCGAATTGAATCTCAAGGAGACCACACCCACCACGCTCAATGCGTTGTACTCTTCGTTCAAACATGAATGGTTCGCAAGCTTCCGATCGATGAACCGCGAAGAGGTGGAAGTGGAGGATGAAAAGGGCCGCATCAAGAAGGTGCCGCATTCCGATAGTGTCGCCGCCTGGGCGAACTCGACCGGCGTCAATGTGACCGCCGCCGAAGCCCTGCACGACAAACTGCGGCGGCTGTTCAACAAGCCTTACATCGTCGACCGGCCCTCCAGTGACAGTGTCAAGGAGATCATCCAATCGCTCGAAGGCGGACAGCACGTGGTGCTCTCGTTCGGCGAATTCGAAAGCGACCTGGATTATCTGTTAGTCTCGAACCTCCTGACCCGCAAGATCCGCAACGCCTGGGAACACAAGACCAATGAGTTCCGCTCGCACGGCAAAACCGAGCCGCGTCAGTTGATCATCGTGGTAGAGGAAGCGCACAAGCTCCTCAACCGCGAGATGGCTGCCCAGACGACCTTCGCCACCATCGCCCGTGAGTTGCGCAAATACTACGTGACCCTGCTGATCGTGGACCAGCGCCCGTCGCAGATCTACGACGAGGTCCTCTCGCAATTGGGGACGCGCATCTCCGGTTGGCTGGGCGACGAGGACGACATCCATGCCGTGCTCTCCGGTCTTTCAGGACGGGAAGCCTTGCGCGGCATGCTGGCAAGGCTCCAACCCAAAGAGGAAGTGCTCCTGCTCGGCTGGGGCGTC
>Ga0065705_10002906_pt1 | contig 10781 bp, 10 predicted proteins | sample SwibulcommuniRL2_FD_59092 | JGI IMG/M metagenome (GOLD analysis project Ga0065705, IMG submission 59092) | Bulk soil microbial communities from switchgrass field near Rose Lake, East Lansing, Michigan, USA - RL2 Bulk Soil v2 (version 2) | ecosystem: Environmental > Terrestrial > Soil >... | reverse complement strand
GGTGCTCCGATTCGCGGGTACCCGCCGAGATCGTCTTCGACCAGGGACTGGGCGACCTGTTCGTGATTCGCGTCGCCGGCAACATCGTCGCACCCTCGCAGGTGGGAAGCGTGGAATTCGCCGCCGGGCTGTATGGCACGCGCCTGGTGGTTGTGCTGGGGCACTCGCAGTGCGGGGCGATTCTGGCCACCATCGATCAGCTGACACGTCCCACCGCGAACCACTCAAGAAATGTCCAGTCGATCGTGAACCGGGTTCGTCCGTCGGTGGAGCCGCTTCTGGCCCAGCACGGACCGCATGCCGATTCGGACGCGCTCATCCGCGAAGCGGTTCGCGCGAACGTCCGCTCGTCCGCGTCCCAGCTACGCCACGGATCTGACGTGCTCGAGCAGCTCATCGCCGACAACGGCCTGGCCATCGTCGGCGCGGAATATTCGCTGGAAACGGGAGTCGTGGAATTTTTCGACGGCGTGTAATCAGACGCCGCAGCTGGAGGTCGAGATGCGTAAAGCCGCCATCGTCGCGCTCACCGCGTGCCTCACCGCAACGGTCCTCGCACAGAACACCCAGCGATTCGAGATCGATCCCTATTGGCCCAAGCCACTCCCCGAGAAATGGATTATCGGACGGACCGGCAGCATCTGCGCTGATGCGCACGACCATCTCGTCGTCACCAACCGGCGCGACATTACGGCCGAGGAGGCGGAAACGTCCGTTCAGGCGCCGTCCGTGCTGATCTTCGATCGCGCCGGCACGCTCGTGCACTCCTTTGGCGATTCGAATACGGTTCCGGGAACCATTCACGGCTGCTTCGTCGACCACGAGTACAACATCTGGCTGACGGGAAACGGCGACGGCATCGTCCAGAAATGGAGTCACGAGGGGAAGCTGCTGCTGCAAATCGGCAAACGCGGCGTCGTCGACACCTCCGACGGCACCGCCAAGGGCGAGCGCTTGAACGCCGGTAAGACGCAGTTCTTCAACCCGGCCGGAGTCGTTGTCGATCCGGCGAACGGCGATGTCTACGTGGCCGATGGATACGGCAACCGGCGCGTCGCCGTCTTCAACAAGAACGGCGAGTTCCTTCGTCAATGGGGCCGCCAGGCGACGCCGCAGGAAACCATCGATGGCGTAAGCGGGGTGTTCGCACAGCTGGTGCACTGCATCGCGATGAGCCGCGCCGGGCTCATCTACGTCTGCGACCGTCAGGGCGATCGCGTCCAGGTGTTCGACAAGATGGGCACGTTTGTCAGGAGCATCTGGGTGCGAACGGGCACGCCGACGCTGCCCGATCCGCGCGGCACGGTCTGGTGGATTGCGTTCTCGCGCGACCCCGAGCAGAGGTTCATGTACGTCATGAACGGGCGCAACGAGCAACTGCACGTTCTCGATCACGCGAGCGGCAAGATTCTGTCGAGCTTCGGCCGGCCCGGTCACTGGCTCGGCAACTTCACGCACGGTCATGCCGTCGCGGTCGATTCGAGCGGCAACCTGTACATCGCCGAAACCGACACAGGGCGGCGGATGCAGAAGTTCACGCTGCTGAAGTAGCTCTTACAGTTTTGGGTGTTCCATCGTGCAACACCGGCCTTGATTCCCCCTGAATCGGCCGGTTTTTGCGGGCACCCCCTTTGCTCTCTCTCCCCGGTCACCGCGAAGACGCGGTCAATCCACAAGTTCGCAAGGAGGAACTGTGATGCGTTCGAACACGATCGTGGGAAGTGCCTGCCTCATCAGTCTCCTGGCTATGGTGGCGTGCGCGCCATCTCAGTCGCTCGACGCGGCGGCCAGAGAACCCGATCAGCCGGCGCTCGAGCTGCAGGCGGCGGCCCAGCCCGCACCCGAAGCGATGGCCGTGGAAGCGCCACAATCGGCGAAAGCGATTCAGCCGAAGAGCCCGGCCACCAAAGCCGCGAAGCCGGCTGCCGCGCTGAAAACTGTGGTCGCGACTGCGTCGGCAGAGCCCGCAGACGCCACATCACCCGCGAAGGGAACACCGGCGATGGAATCGCGCTCGGTCGCAACCAACCATCAGGACGAGGAGAGCATCGCCACCACGATCGGCGGATGCCTCGTCCACGATGACGGGATGTTCAGGCTGAAGGATACCGACGGCGATCACGCGCCGAAATCGCGCAGCTGGAAGTCGGGCTTCATCAAGAAAGGCTCGGCGCGCATCGAGCTCGTCGATGCCAGCCACCGAGTCGACTTCACGTCGCACGTCGGCTACCGCGTCAGCGTCTCCGGCATGCTCGCCGACCGCGAGATGCAGGTCCGCTCGATCAAGGGCGGGACGGAGCGTTGCGACTGAACCATTCGATAGTCAGCAGTCGGTAGTCGGCAGTCAGCAGTCGACAGTCAGCAGTCGCAGTCAGCAGTCGCAGTCAGCAGTCGCAGTCAGCAGTCGCAGTCTTCGGTCGTCAGCCTCGATCTTCAGCCTCAGTCGTATTGACTGACGACCGAAGACTGCCGACTGAAGACTGCCGACTGAAGACTGCAGAGTGAAGACTGCAGACTGCCGACTGCAGACTGCCGACTGCAGACTGCAGACTGCCGACTGCAGACTGCAGACTGCCGACTACCGATCTATACTCGCTGTATGCGTCCAGCTTCACTCGCGGCTCTCCTTCTCTTCGTGTCCGCCAGCCTGTTTGCCGAATCCGCGGCCGGTCTTCGATGGACGGCGCCCCAGGGCTGGAAGCCTGAAGGCGAGCGGCCCATGCGTGCCGCGACGTATTCCATCGTGCCGGTGGCCGGTGATACCGGCGTCGCAGAGTGCGTGGTGAACTTCTTCGGTCCTGGCCAGGGTGGCGGCATCGAGGCGAACGTCGAGCGATGGAGGAACCAGGTGCTCGGCACCGACGGCAAGCCGGCGGCCGCCAAAGTGGACAAGAAGACCGTGCGCGGCGTGGCCATCACGATGGTCGATGCATCGGGTACGTATACCGGCATGGGAGGACCGATGATGGCGGGTAAGCCGGTGCCGGGGTACCGGTTGATCGGCGCCATCGCGGAAGGACCCGGTGGCAACGTGTTCTTCAAGCTGACAGGACCGGCGAAGACGATCGCCGCCCAGCAGAAGAGCTTCGAGCAGTTGCTGATGTCGATCGCGCCGGAAAAATAGCGCAAGGGTTTGCACACCGAGGGCGGGTAGTCGACCCGCCCGTGAAATAACACCCACCGATTGTCATGGCCGACCTCGTCGTCCTCCTCCACTTCCTGTTCGTGATCTTCGTGGTGTGCGGAGGCGTGCTCGCGCTGTGGTGGCCGCGCATTATCTGGCTGCACATCCCCGCCGTTCTCTGGGGTGCATTTATCGAATTCAGCGGTTGGATTTGTCCGCTCACACCGCTCGAGAATCGTCTGCGCCGAGCGCAAGGCGAGACCGCATACCAGGGAGATTTCATCGCCCACCACATTCTTCCGGCGCTCTATCCGGGAGGACTCACGCGGACCCACCAGCTCTTCCTCGGCGGTCTGGCGCTGGCCATCAACCTCGGCATCTACACGCTGGTGTTCGCGCGGCGTCGCCGATCTGCAGTGAAAGACATATGATCAATCTCCGATGAACTGGGATCTCCAGGGCCTCCCGCACTCCGCCCGCACCGCGCTCGTCTCTCTGCTGATCATCGCCAGCGCCTATGTCGCCGGCAGCGTGGGACGCCGCATCTTCGCCATGCAAGTCAGCCGTCTGGTGCGGCGCACGTCGGTCCGCTGGGATGACGCCATCAGCGAGGCGATCGCACGCCGGATCCCGTTCTGGAGCCTGCTGGTCGGCGTCTATCTCGCCGCAGGGTGGTGGACGCTGACGACCAACGCCGCTACGACCCTCGACAAGGGTCTCTACGTCGTCGCAACGGTGTCGTTTACGTTCCTCCTGTCGGAAATCCTGGTCATTCTCGTCCGCTCGCAGAGCCCGGCCATCGAAGCCGCGATGCCGACGACGACGCTCACCGAAAATGTCATCCGCATCGTCGTCGTGACCATCGGCCTGCTCGTCGTCCTCAATGGGTTGGGACTGTCGATCACGCCGATGCTGACGGCCCTCGGCGTCGGCGGCCTCGCCGTCGCACTCGCGCTGCAGGACACGCTGGCGAACCTGTTTGCCGGGCTCTACCTGACGGTGGCCAAGCACATTCGCATCGGCAACTACATCCGCCTGTCGTCGGGTGAAGAAGGCTACCTCGTCGACATCGACTGGCGCGCGAGCCGGCTGAGGCAGCTGTCGAACAACACCGTGCTCGTGCCGAACGCCAAGTTCTCGCAGTCGATCGTCACCAACTATCACCTGCCCGATCTCGAGCTCGCTGTGGTCATCGAAGCGAGCGTCGACTATGCAAGCGATCTCGAGCGTGTCGAGCGGATCGCGACCGACGTCGCGAAAGACGTGATGCAGACGGTGCCGGGGGGCGTGCCCGGCTTCGAGCCGTTCGTGCGGTACCACACGTTCGGCGATCCCGGTATCGGCTTCTCAGTCATTCTTCGCGCGCAGGAGTTCGTCGATCAGCACCTCATCAAGCACGAGTTCGTCAAGCGGCTGCACCGGCGCTTCGCCGAGGAACGCATCGCCATCCCGATCAAGGCACTGGTGCAGCGCCACGACGTGCCGTCACCGTCGGAGTGAAGATGCAGCCCACCACATGGCCGGGTTCCGATCGCGCCAGCGTACCCACGCGCACGCCGTTCTACGGCTGGGTGGTGCTCGGCGTCGCGGCGGTGGCCATGGTCGGAACGCTGCCGGGCCGCACGCAGGGGCTCGGCCTCATCACCGAGCCGCTGCTCGCCGATCTGAAGATCGGACGAGTGGATTACGCGCAACTGAATCTGTGGGCCACTCTCGTCGGAACCGCCGGCGCGTTCGGCGTCGGCCGCTTCATCGATCGCGCCGGCAGCCGCGTGGTGCTGGCACTCGTCGCCGCCGCGCTCGGCGCCGTTGTGTGCTGGATGAGCCGCGCTGCCTCGTTCACCGAGCTCGCCATTGCCGTCACGCTGACGCGAGCGCTCGGCCAGAGCGCGTTGTCGGTCGTCAGCATCGCCATGGTCGGTCAATGGTTCGTGCGCCGCATCGACATGGCGATGGCGGTGTACAGCATCGTGATGAGCATCGGGTTCATGATCGCGTTTCCCGTCGTGGGGTCGATCGTGCAATCCGCGGGATGGCGGGCGGCATGGTTCGGCGTGGGCGTCACGATCTTCGCGGGGCTCGTGCCGCTGGCGCTCTTGCTCGTGCGGAACAACCCGGAATCGATTGGACTTCGTCCCGACGGTCTGGAACCTGGAACCCACAACCAGGAACCCATGAACCGGAACCCGGAACCTGGAACCCGGAACCCTGAACCGCCCGGGTTCACTCTGTGGGAAGCTCTGGTGACGCCCGCGTTCTGGATCTTCGCGGGCGGTGCGGCGTTGTACGGGCTCGTCGCCTCGGGCATCGGCCTCTTCAACGAATCGATCCTGGCCGAGCGCGGATTCGGTCCGGAGATTTACTACCAGACGCTCGTCGTCACGGCGATTACCGGGCTCGCGGGAAATTTCGCCGGCGGCTGGCTCTCGCGCTTCATGGCGCTGAACGGTCTGCTGGCGATCTCGCTCCTGGTGCTCGGCATCGGACTGCTCGTGCTGCCGTACGTCAGCTCTATTGGGATGGCGATGGGTTGGGCGACGATGATGGGGCTTGGCGGCGGCCTGGTGATGGTGCTGTTCTTCAGCGTGTGGCCCCGCGTCTATGGCCGCCGCCATCTGGGCCGCATCCAGGGCGTGGCACAGGCCATCACCGTTGTCGCATCGGCGGTCGGCCCCCTTCTGCTGGCCACAACGGTCGAACGGACCGGCAGCTATGCGGCGATGTTTAACATGCTGGCTGCCGCGGTCGGCGTCTTCGCAACAGGCGCGGTCCTGGTGCCGATGCCGTCCAGTCCGTCCACCAGAAACTAAGCCGCGTCGGCCGGAGATGCCGCACGGGGCTTTCTGCCGGCGTAACTCCTGTCGTAAGCAGCCTTTCCCGCCGGGGCGTATTCAAGTAACATCCGAATCCGTATGCTGAAACAGCTCCTTTCCATCGCCACAATCTGCCTCATGTTGGGCACCCCCGCTCTGGCACAAGGCCCGCGCCGCGTGGCCATGGGCGACTGGCCCGAAGCACGAGGCGCGAATCGCGATGGCACGTCAGCAGAGACCGGTCTCCCCACGACATGGGATATGAAGGGCTCGAATCTGCTGTGGCGCGCACCGTTTGGTGGCCGTTCGGCACCGATCGTCATGGGCAATCACGTGTACGTTCAGAACCCGTCTGGACGCGGAACGGCGTTGCAGGAACGGGTGATGGCGCTCGATGCGGACAGCGGCAAGGTGCTGTGGGAATACAAGTTCAACATCTTTCAGAGTGACGTGCCGCCCCACCGGGTCGGATGGGCCTCGCCTGCAGCGGACCCGGAAACGGGGAACGTTTATGCGTTGAGCGTCGGCGCCACGCTGGTCGCGCTGAGCGCCGACGGCAAGCCGCTGTGGCAGCGATCGATCGGCGAGGAGTTCGCGGCGTTCACGACCCACGGCGGCCGGACGATGTCGCCGATCGTCGATGGCGATCTGGTGATCGTCAGCGCGGCCGTTTCGAACTGGGGCACCCAGGCCGCGCGCTCGCATCGCATCATCGCGCTCAACAAGCGGACGGGTGACATCGTCTATGTCGCGAACCCTGGCGGGCGTCCGTACGACACCGCCTACGCCGCGCCGCTCATCGCGACGATCAACGGCACGAGGCTGCTGATTGTCGGTCTCGGCGACGGCGGTATTCACGCCATCAAGGCGCAAACGGGCGAAAAGGTCTGGAGCTACGTCGCCGCGAAGCGCGCGATCAACACGGGCGTCGTGGTGAGCGGCAGCACCGTCATCATCTCGCACGGCGACGAAAACCTCACCGGCAACGAGATGGGCATGCTGGCCGCCATCGACGGTTCGCAGACAGGCGACATCAAGGCCACCAGGTGGGCGCACTACGGCGAGCAGTTCGGTTTCTCTTCTCCACTCGTCGACGGCACCCGCCTCTATCAGATTGAAAACGGCTCGCGCCTGATCGCGTACGACATCGAGACCGGCAAAGAGCTGTGGAGGCAGCCGCTCGGCACGTCGCAGAAGGCGCCGCCGGTCATGGCCGACGGGAAGATCTTCATCGGCACCGAAAGCGGCAAGTTCTTCATCGTCCGGCCGCACGCGGACCGCGCCGAAATTCTCAGCGAGGTCGAGCTGCCGATCAGCAAGAACAGCATCGGCGGATCGGAGGGCACGGCCGAACAGGTCTTCGGCGGCGCGGCGATTTCGCGCGGCCGTATTTTCTTCGCGACGACCGATGCGATCTATGCCATTGGACCCAAGCAGCGCAAAACGCTGACCGGCTTTGCGGTCAACGAGCCCGCTGTCGTTGGCGAGGGTGCGCCCGCCTACGTGCAGGTCTCGCCGACGGAGCTCGTCGTGGCGCCGGGCCAGGCGGTCAAGCTCACCGCGAAAACGTTCGACGACCGTGGACGTTTCCTGCGCGAAGAAAAAGCCACGTGGTCGCTCGACGGATTGAAAGGCACCGTCGCTGACGGCGCGTTCACCGCAGCCGGCGATCGCGAACAGGCCGGGCTGGTCAAGGCGGCCGTGGGATCGCTCACCGGAGAGGCGCGCGTCCGGGTTGTCAGGCCGATGCCGTGGACCGAGACGTTCGACTCGCTGCCGGAAAAATCGGCGCCGGCGGGATGGGTCAACGCCGCCGGACCGGTGGGGCCAATGGTGGTGGCGTCGCTGGATGGCCAGAAGGTCCTCGAGAAGACACCGACCAACACACTCTTCAAGCGCGGCCGGGTCTTCATCGGCCCCGTCGAGTGGTCGAACTACACGATGCAGGCCGACGTGCGCGCACCAACACGCCGGCGCATGATGGCCGATGTCGGCATCACAGTGCAGCGCTACAGCCTCGTGCTGTACGGCACCACGCAGCGCCTCAAGCTCGAGCCGTGGGAGCCAGAAACACAGCGTTCGGTTGTCGTGCCGTTCGCCTGGAAAGCCGACACNTGGTACACGGTTAAGCTGCGCGTCGAGAATCTCCCCAACGGACAAGTCCGAGCGCGTGGNAAGGCATGGGCGACTGGCGAAGCCGAACCGGACGCGTGGCAAATCGACAAGACCGATCCGATTGGCAATCGCCAGGGTGCGCCAGGTTTTTTCCTCGACGCGGAGTTCGGGGCTTACATTGACAACTTACAACTGACGCCGAATCAGTAACCCCTCCCACTAGGGATTAGGGATTGGGGATTAGGGATTAGGACATGACAAAAGCTCGGGTGTTGGTCGCAATAGCGTTAATCGTTGCATCACTTGGTGCATCTCGTCTGGCGGCGTCCGATCCGGGGACGGGCGACTGGCCGATGTGGGGCGGGACTCCCGACCGCAACATGGTGTCGAACGCCAAAGGGCTGGCAACCGACTGGGACGTGAAGACGAAGAAGAACATCAAGTGGGTGGCCGACCTCGGCTCCCAGAGCTACGGCAATCCGGTGGTGGCCGGTGGCATGGTGTTCGTCGGGACCAACAACGAGAAACTGCGCGATCCAAAGCAGCCCGGCGATCGCGGCGTGCTGATGGCGTTCCGCGAAACCGACGGTGAGTTCCTGTGGCAGCAGACCCACGTCAAGCTCGAGTCGGGCCGCGCGAACGACTGGCCGTATCAGGGCATCGCCTCCTCCCCGATGGTCGAAGGCAACAAGCTGTATTACGTGAGCAACCGCGCCGTCATCTTCTGCCTCGACATCGAAGGGTTCCGCGACAAGGAGAACGACGGCCCGGTGACCGACGAGAAGCTGACCGGCATGAACGACGCCGACGTCATCTGGTCGTTCGACATGATGGAAGAGGTGGGTTCGTATCCGCACAACCTGGCGAATTCGTCGCCGACGATGTGGGGCAATCTCCTCTTCGTCAGCACGTCCAACGGGCAGGACGAAAGCCATGTGAACATTCCCTCGCCGCGCGCCCCGGCCATCATCGCGCTCGACAGGACCACGGGCAAGCTCGTCTGGGAAGACAACTCGGTCGAAGATCGCATCCTCCACGGCCAGTGGTCCGCACCATCGGTGGGCACGATCGGTGGCATGGTGCAGGTGGTGTCGGCGCAGGGAGATGGCTGGGTGCGCGGCTACGAAGCCCAGACCGGGAAGAAGCTCTGGGAATTCGACACGAACCCGAAGGAAGCCGTGTGGCCGAGGACCCGAAACGAGCTGATCTCCACGCCGGTCATCATCAACGACCGGGTGTACATCGCGAACGGCCAGGACCCCGAGCACGGTGAAGGTGTCGGCAACTTCTACGCGATCGACGCGACCAAGCGGGGCGACATCACGCAGAGCGGACGGTTGTGGCACTTCAACAAGATCCGCCGTTCGATCTCGACCGCCGCGGTGGCGGACGGCCTTGTGTACATCTCCGACTTCAGCGGCTTCCTCTACTGTCTCGACGCGGAGACCGGCAAGGAAGTCTGGATGCACGATCTGTTTGCCGCCGTGTGGGGATCGCCATTGGTGGCCGACGGCAGGGTGTACATCGGCGATGAAGACGGCGACGTCACGGTGTTGGCGCAGGGACGCGAGAAGAAGGTGCTGGCGGAGATGAACATGGGCAGCTCGGTGTACTCCACCGTGACGCCGGCGCACGGCACGATCTTCCTGAACAACCGTAATCAGTTGTTCGCGATCGCGAACAAGTAATGAAGGGCGACAAAAAAAGATGAGATGGCTGTTGTTCGTGGCAGGTGCAGTGCTGTCGTGGGGCGCGTACGGGGTCCTGCTCCACCGCGGTCAGGTGATGCTGGGCAACCCGTTGAAGGCGCTCTTGTGCGTCGGCGTGGCGTATTTCCTGATTGGCGTGCTGATTCCGGTCGGTGCCCTGGCCTCGCAGGGTGGTCTCTCGGGATTCGACCAGAACGGCTTGCTTATCGCCACGATCGCCGGCGCGCTCGGTGCGGCCGGCGCCGCGTGCATCATCTGGGCATTCCGCGCGGGCGGCCTGCCCGTCTACGTGATGCCGCTGGTGTTCGGTGGCGCGCCGATCGTCAACGTGCTCCTGTCGATGGCGTTCCACCCTCCCAAGGTCGCGCCCAGTCCAATGCTGTACGTCGGCTTCGTGCTCGCATCGGTGGGCGCGGGCATGGTGCTGTACTTCCGACCCGCGGCCTGAAGCCGGTAGGGACCAGCAACCACGAACTACCAACCACCAATGTACCGAACCGTCGCGTTCGACCTGACGCTCCGCGCCTCTCGCACCCATCGCACTCATCGCACCAGGCGCACCTATCGACCCGACGCACCTAGTTTGCGGCGGCGACGCGATCCGAGCGCAGAGCGGCCGCCGTCCACATCGCACCCAGCGCGTCGATAACGGCGAAGACCACGACGACGGCGGGCACCAACCCACCCACCACAAGCACCGAGACGCCGACGAACACCGTCGATCGGCCAAGGATGGTCCATCGGAAGAACGAGAGAACTTCCTCGTAGGCCGCGAGAATGTAATAGAAGGAAAGCGCGAGCGTCACGATCCCCAGCATGCGCAGCCAGGGCTCATGCGTCGGCTCAATGCCGAGAGTGGTCAGCAGCAGGTTGGGCGCGACGATTAGAATCAGGGCATTCGCGAAGATGTACCAGCCGAAGACGAAGACGCTGAGCGCGGATTGACTCATCGGACCTCCTGAACCACGAAGTCACGAAGGCGAACCACGACGGAACCACGAAAACACGAAGACACGACGA
>Ga0065705_10104826_pt1 | contig 10796 bp, 10 predicted proteins | sample SwibulcommuniRL2_FD_59092 | JGI IMG/M metagenome (GOLD analysis project Ga0065705, IMG submission 59092) | Bulk soil microbial communities from switchgrass field near Rose Lake, East Lansing, Michigan, USA - RL2 Bulk Soil v2 (version 2) | ecosystem: Environmental > Terrestrial > Soil >... | reverse complement strand
GGGGCTAGGGGCTGTAGGGAACGCCCTCCGTGGCGTTCCGCCGCTTGGGGTTCAGGGTTCAGGGTTCGGGGTTCAGGACCGGGAGGGCGAGGCTCCTGCCGAGCCGTTGTTTCATTCTCGTCGATGATGCGGCGGAGCAGGCGTGCGCGGGCCAGTAGCGTGCGGTCGTCAAGCCGCTTGTCGCGGAGCTGGAGGACGTGGACGCCGGCCGAAATCAGCTCCTGTGCGCGGAGGGCGAACTCGCACTCGGATGACCGGCCGTCGAGGAGGACGTACAGACGGGCGTCGGCCAGACGCTCTTGGCTCGCGGCTGTGGTGGTGCATGCCTTGGCCAGGGTATAGGCCTGGTAGCGGATGGCTTCCACGCGCGGCGCGATGTCCGGCGCGAGCAGCTTGGCGTACTCCTCGATTGCTCGGAGCGCCTGCTGGATCCGCTGCCATCCGGCAGCTGCGATGTGTGCCAGCGAGCTGCGGCTTCGTTCTTCCGGCGTGTTGATGTAGGCGCCGACGTCGATTTGGGATTCACGGGCGGCATGAAGCTGGTCCCGCGGCAGGGCACGCAAAGCTGCAGTCAGGTCGTGGCGCAAGCGTTTGCAGCACTCGGTCAGGTGCCCGTCGTTTAGGGCAAATCGGCAGTGCTCTTCGATCACTCGCAGCCCCTCCGCCGCCCGATTGAAATTGGCGTCGATGATCCGCAGGGCAGCTAACCGCTCGCGTGGTGAGACAGGCGCGTTGAATTGCTCGCTGGGATTGGCGTCGTTGTCGATCATTGCACAGCGAGGATGCGGTTTGGCACGGCCATTGCACTATTGTCAACCTAACCGGCTGGCGATGCAATCTTGGCAGCCCGCGGCACACCCGTTGAATCGCTGGCTTGCATAACTCGCATAAAATGCATAACGGATTGGTCTCAGTTTCTGTCGCAAATCGTTACTGCTTAATGGTTTGTGCCAAGGCGGGCACCAAACAAGAAATTGCGGATGCATTTAATGACCGGTGAGCGATCCGTCGCAGGGGAGGGAAGGCCGCTCCTGAATCCTCAGATTTGACGTAACTATTTACCAGCCTTGAACTTGGCTTGTTGAAGAGGAAGGGGAGGCGTAAAATCTCGCGGCGACTTGATTCCGATTGTTGCCTGCCAAGTGCGGCATGGATGCCGGAGCCCGCCCGCGATGCGCGCTGTGTCCTGGACGACCTGCTTGTGGCCCGGTTTGACCGGGCTCTGGCTTCGTGGTCGCTGGAGCGGCTTGGCCGTAGCGATCGCGTTTGGCGCGCTGCTCCAAGTTGCCCTGCTAAAAACGTTTGCGCCCTCGGAAATGCCGAGTTTCCTGGCCACCGCAACCAGCTCCCCGTTGACATGGTTCTGTGTGGTAGGGTTTTGGATCGTCGGTGCGTGGCTGGGTTGGCGTGGGCTGATGCCGGCGAAAGAGGCTGCCGATCCGCATCTGGATGCCTGGCTGTGCGACGCTCAAACCGAATACCTGAAAGGACATTGGATCGAAGCCGAGACTCTGCTGGCGCACCTGCTGGCAAAGCGACCGGACGATGCCGAGGGGCTGTTGCTGTTGGCCAGTATCCAGCGGCGGACGCGGCGGTTGGCCGAGGCAAAACGGACGCTAGTGCAGCTTACTCAGATCGCATCCGCGGTCCGCTGGGCCCTGGAGATTCACACCGAACGGAGCCGCCTGGCTGCTGCCGAACAGGCAATCCCCGAATCCACCGCCGAGGAAGACGGCCCGCCGCTGGCGAGGGCTGCGTGACGAGTGCAATTTCGGCAATCCGCACTCCAAAGGCCGCGCAGTCCCCTAGCCACTTGGCGAAAGCCAGGCGAAGGGAAACAATGCGCGTAGTCAGTCGAATGCCCCGAATGATGTCGAGGCCCGCCAGGTTCGTCTCGCGCCGCGAGACGTGCTCGCCGCCAGGGCTGGCGGCGGCAAGTATAAGTCAGCAGCAAGAACAGGCCGGAAAGTCCGATTGCCGGAAAACCTAAGGGGACGCACCCATGTATGAACGATTCACCGATCGTGCCCGCAAAGTGATGCAGCTCGCCAATCAAGAGGCGCAGCGGTTCAATCACGAATACATTGGCACCGAGCACATTTTGCTCGGCCTGGTCAAGGAAGGCTCGGGGGTCGCGGCCAACGTGCTGAAGAACCTCGACGTCGATTTGCGGAAGATCCGCTTGGAGGTCGAGAAGCTCGTCCAAAGCGGACCCGAGATGGTCACGATGGGCAAGCTGCCGCAAACGCCGCGGGCCAAGAAGGTCATCGAGTATTCGATGGAAGAGGCCCGCAACCTGAATCACAACTATGTCGGGACCGAGCACATCCTGCTGGGCCTGTTGCGCGAGCAGGAGGGTGTCGCTGCGCAGGTGCTCATGAACTTGGGCCTGAAGCTCGAGGAAGTTCGCGAAGAAGTCTTGAACCTGTTGGGCCACGGCCTCGAAGGCGAAGGGGGTGGCGAGCGTGGCGGCCGCGAAGGAGTCGGCGTTGGGGCCAGCTCGTCGGCCGAAGGACAAAGCACGTCGCGCGGCAACAAGAGCAAAACGCCAGCACTCGATAGCTTTGGCCGCGACCTGACCGAACTGGCACGCCAGAACAAGCTCGACCCAGTGATCGGCCGCGAGCGCGAAATCGAGCGGGCGATTCAGATTCTCTGCCGCCGACAGAAGAACAACCCCGTGCTGCTCGGTGAAGCGGGCGTCGGCAAGACGGCTATTGTCGAAGGCTTTGCCCAGCGCGTCGTCGCCGGCAACGTGCCCGAGATTCTGGCCGAGAAGAGAATCGTCGTTTTGGACCTGGCCATGATGGTCGCCGGCACCAAATACCGCGGCCAATTCGAAGAGCGGATCAAGGCCGTGATGAACGAAGTCCGCCGGGCCCGCAACACGATCCTGTTCATCGATGAGCTGCACACGCTCGTAGGGGCAGGCGGCGCGGAAGGGGCTATCGACGCGGCCAACGTGCTCAAGCCGGCTCTGGCCCGCGGCGAAATCCAGTGCATCGGGGCCACGACACTCGATGAGTACCGCAAGTACATCGAGAAAGACTCGGCCCTGGCTCGCCGCTTCCAGGAGATCATCGTCGAGCCGACCAGCAAGGACGAGACGGTGCAGATTCTCAAGGGACTCCGCGAGAAATACGAAGATCACCACCGCGTGCAGATCACCGACGACGCCCTCGTAGCCGCGGTCGATTTGTCCGAGCGGTACGTCACGGCCCGCTGCCTGCCCGATAAGGCGATCGACGTGATCGACGAGGCGGGCGCCCGCGTTCGCCTGCGGGCGATGACCCGGCCGCCGGATCTCAAGGAGATCGACGACGATATCGAGCGGCTCAACAAGGAAAAGGAAGAAGCCGTCGCCAATCAGGACTTCGAGAAGGCGGCCTCGCTGCGCGATTCGGCCGACAAACTGAAGAAGAAGAAGGACAACATCACCCGCGAGTGGCGCGACAAGTCCCGGGCCACCGACGGCGTGGTGGATGAAGAGGTGATTGCCGAGGTCGTCAGCAAGATGACCGGCATTCCGCTCACCCGCATGAGCACCGAGGACAGTCTGCGGCTCATGAAGATGGAGGACGAACTGCACAAGAAGGTGATCAGCCAGGATCAGGCGGTGAAGGCAGTGGCCAAGGCCGTCCGCCGCACCCGCAGCGGACTCAAAGACCCGAAGCGGCCCACCGGCTGTTTCCTTTTTGCCGGGCCGACGGGCGTGGGCAAGACGCTGCTCGCCAAGGCTCTGGCTGAGTTCATGTTCGGCGATGCCGACGCGCTCGTGCAGATCGACATGAGCGAGTACATGGAGAAACACAACGTCAGCCGCCTGATCGGCGCTCCGCCGGGCTATGTGGGCTACGAAGAAGGCGGGCAATTGACGGAGAAAATTCGCCGCCGCCCCTATGCGGTGGTGCTGCTCGACGAAATCGAGAAGGCCCATCCGGACGTGTTCAACACGCTCCTCCAGGTGATGGAAGAGGGGCGGCTGACCGACAGTTTTGGCCGGCGCGTCGATTTCCGCAACGCGATCCTGATCATGACGACCAATGCTGGGGCCGAAGCGATCAAGAATGAATCGGCCTTCGGCTTCACACGGTCCGACGCCGATGCGTCCTACGAAGGGATGAAGGAGCGCGTGCAGGAACGGATCGAACGGGCGTTCCGGCCGGAGTTCATCAACCGTCTGGACGACATCATCGTCTTCCGCCACCTCACGACCGACGACTTGAAGAGCGTGATCGATCTGGAGCTGAAGAAGGTCCGCGAGCGGCTCTTGGAGCGAGGCTTCAAACTCGAGCTCACCGATCTGGCGAAGGAGTTCATCATCAAGAAGGGTTCGAACACCGACTTCGGTGCGCGACCGCTCCGCAGGGCAGTCGAGAACTACATCGAGGACCCGCTGGCCGAGGAAATCCTCAAGGGCGAGTTCCAAGGCAAGGACACGATCCTCGTCGATGCCATCAAGGACGACGAAGACAAGCCGCGACGGCTCGATTTCAAGGGCCTCGTGACCGGCGACAAGCCGGCGGCGCCGCCAGAGCCTGTAGCAGCCACAGCTGAAGGGGAAGCGAAATAGCGACGCTTGCGTGTTTGCCAATTTGACCGCGCGGTCCGTCCGGTCTATCCAACTTCATCGCCCTCTCCGTCCGGAGAAGGCGGTTGGGTGACGGCGCGCCGCTTCTAATTCATCCTATCGGTTGTCGATTCCAGCGCGCCGCGAACGACTACCTTGTGGCCAAAGGCTTACCGCAAGTCAACTTCGCGCGTGCGGAGCCGGTACGCCTCGAGCCAGAAGGAGAAGTTGCGATGCGACGATACATGATGCTGGTGAAGTCGAGGCCGGATTATGAGGCGGGCATTTTTCCCGACGAAAATACCCCCGCGATGGTTCAGTGGAAAGATGAGCTGGCGCGGTCCGGCGCGATGCTCGATTGCGCGCGGCTGCAGCCCAGCTCGCAAGGTAAGCGCATCCATTTCGCGCGCGGTAAATTCACGGTGACCGACGGACCATTTACGGAAACGAAGGAATTGATCGCTGGGTTTTGCCTGATTGAGGCGGCATCGCTGGAGGAAGCCGTCGCGTGGGCCAAACGCGTTCCTTTTCAGGAAGGTGAGATTGAAATCCGCCCACTCTTCGAGCTGTCCGACTTCCCTGTCGATCCCGCCGAACAGCCGGATGGCTGGCGGGATAAGGAAGAAGCGATGCGCGCCGCCCCGCCGCCTTCCCGCAAACCGGGGACAACGCGCTATATCGGAATGCTCAAAGGGGACAAGGACACGGAGGCGGGCGTGATGCCTGATGAAAAGTCGCTGGCGGCAATGGGAGCGTTCATCGAAGAAGCGGTGAAATCGGGCGTGCTTCTCTCGGGCGAAGGGCTTCAGCCGAGCTCCAAGGGCGCGCGGGTGCGATTTGCGGGCAGCCAACGAATGGTGACCGATGGTCCCTTCGTGGAAACGAAAGAGCTCGTCGCCGGCTATGCGATTCTTCAGTTCGCGTCACCGGCTGAAGCGCTAGAGTGGACCAAGCGGTTCGTGCAGGTCGATGCGCCGGGGCGGCTGGGTGCGGAGTGCGAGTGCGAGATTCGGCCGTTTGTGGAGTGACTTCGCAGCGGTCCTACCGCTCGCGATAGATGATCCGGCCCTTGGTCAGATCGTAGGGAGAAAGCTCGACATTGACCTTATCGCCCGGAACGATGCGGATGAAGTTCTTGCGCATCTTGCCCGCGACGTGAGCCATCACCTCACTGCCGGTGTCGAGCTGCACGCGGAACCGTGTATTGGCCAAGGCCTGCGTGACGGTGCCGCTGACGACGAACGCTTCTTCTTTGGTTGCCATCGAGTCTTCCCGAGCCGCGAAATCGCCAAAACCCCAGACCCCATAACGACTTACTAACGAAAATATAGCCGCGCCTCTGGCCGGCTGTCTAGCGGAAGACCGCCATTGGAGCCGGAGCCATGGCGGTGCCTTGCAAGGCGGCCCGGATGACATACAATCCGTGATTCGCGCCGCGCCAAATCGTAACCCCGCCATTTAGCGTCCCCAACGCCCTCCATGTTCAAGCCGTTCAACCGCAAAGACCAGAAGCCCCGCCGCAAGCCCAAGCCGCGGATCAAGATCAAGAAGAAGGACCCGCTATTCGTCGATGGGGTCCGCCCGCGGCCGATGTTCGTAGATTACAAGGACATCGAGCTCCTCAAGAAGATGGTCAATCGCCACGGCCGAATCGTCAGCCGCCGCAAGTCCGGCTGCACGGCGGTCAGCCAGCACGCGGTAGCCCAGGCGATCAAGCGGGCCCGCCATATGGCCTTGCTGCCGTACGTGGGCGAATAAGTGGGGCAGGTTTGCAACCTGCCATAGCAATTAGGTAACCAATTGCCCATGAGCCACTCATGGGCTTTTTTGTGCCCGCGCTTAAGTTGCCTTTCGCTCCGCGAAAGGCGCCGGAGGCTCCCATGACGTCCTCTTTTCGCACTACGCGCCGCGTCGAGTTCTGCGACACCGACGCCGCCGGCATCGCCCACTTCGGCTCGTACTTCGACTTCATGGAGCAGGCCGAGCACGAGTTCCTCCGCAGCCGCGATCTCAGCGTCTTCATGAACGACGACACGGGAATCATCAGTTGGCCGCGAGTGGCGGCGAAGTGCGAATTTCAATCGGCCGCCCGCTTCGAGGATATCCTGGAGATCGAAGTAAGCATCGCCCGGCTGGGCGAAAAGAGCATCACCTACGCCTTCCGCTTCCGGTTGGAGGAGACTGACGTAGCAAGCGGCGAGATCACGTCCGTCTGCTGCCGGATGACCGATCAGGCACCGCCGGAGCCGATCGCCATTCCGCAGTGGTTCCGTGAGAAGCTAGGCGCCCAGTAGTTCAAGGTTCAATGTTCAAAGCTGCCAGGCTCCCAATTAACCTTGAACATTGGACTTTGAACCCATCAGCATGCCCTATCTCCAAGACCTGACTCTGCGCCTAGCCGCCGGCCTGGCCGCGCTACCGGCTGACGTGCGCACACGTCACGGCCAGTATCTGCTGACCGCGCAGCGCGAGGACGGCGGCTTTGCGGGGCGCGAAGGGGGAAGCGATCTTTACTACACGGGCTTCGCCCTGCGCGGACTGGCCCTGCTCGGCGAGCTCTACGGCCCGCCCGCCGAGAAAGCGGCGAGCTTCTTGCGCTCACGGCTCGGCGGACAAGAGTCGATTGTTGATTTCTTTTCGCTCGTATATGGTGCGGCACTCTTGGACACGGCCGCCGGGATTGACATCTTTGGCGAGGCCGGACCGGCCTGGAAGACGAATGTCGCCGCGCTCTTGGAGACCTTCCGCCGGCCCGACGGCGGCTATGCCAAAGGCCCGGAAGGAACCGCAAGCAGCACCTATCACACCTTCCTCGTGCTCCTTTGCCTCGAACTTGCCGGGCGTCAGCCTCCCGAGCCGGAGCGCGTCGTCGCCTTCCTCCAGTCGCAGCGCGCAGACGAAGGAGGCTTTCGCGAGATCCGCGCGAGCAAGCGGGCCGGCACCAACCCTACGGCTGCCGCAATCGCCGCATTGAAAATGCTCCACGCGCTCGACGAACCAACGCGCCAGGACACGCTTGACTTCCTTGCCGAAATGCAGACCGACGAAGGAGGCCTGCGGGCCAATACGCGCATTCCAATTGCCGATCTCTTGAGCACTTTCACCGGCCTCTTGACGCTCGAAGACCTCGGCGGGGCGGACCTGATTGATCTCGCCAGCGTGCGGCAGTTCGTCAGGTCGCTGGCCCGCGACGAAGGGGGCTTTCACGGGGCCGCGTGGGACACGGCCCACGACGTCGAGTACAGCTTTTATGGCCTGGCGTGCTTGGGTCTCTTGGCCAACGTTTCGAAAGCCTGAGCACCCCTCAACCGCAGGCGCCCTTGTTGCATCGCGCCCCGCCTCGGCTACGCTGCACACATGGCACACCTGCGCCACCTCGCCCTTCGCTGCCGCGACCTGGAGCGCTCGCGAGACTTCTATGAGCACGTCATCGGCTGGCGGTTCATCGATTACCGACCAAGCCGCGGGGGGATCGACATGACCGACGGTGTGAGCAACATCACGCTTTTGCCGCATCCGGCTGAGCCGCCGCGACCCAAGTTTGAGGAAGGGACCGAATACATTCACTTCGGTGTGATTGTCGAGGATTTAGCTGCGTGCTGGCGACGCTGCCGCGAGTGGGGAGCGGAAATCTCCAAAGGGGATGTAAAGGAGCGGACCGCCGCCGATCCGTCGCAGCCGCCCCTACGATCGTTCAAGGTGCTCGATCCCGATGGCAACGTGATCGACATCACAGCCAATCGCCAGGAGTGGCGCGGCGTGAGCGTGTGAATGGGCCGGTCCCTGTGTGGTGGACTAGGACTCTGGCAGGGCCTCGCTGAACTTGCGAATCCAATTGCCGTGCATGATGCCGGTGATGTCGGTTTCGCTGTAGCCGCGGCGGGCGAGGATTTCGGTGAGGCGGGCCAGGTCGGCGATGCTGTCCAGGTCAAGTGCGGTCTGCTCGGTGCCGTAGCCGCCGTCAAGGTCGGAGCCGATGGCGCAGTGGCGGGAAGTGCCGGCGAGATGGCAGATGTGGTCGAGGTGATCGACGATCGTTTCGATCTTGGCGCCCGTATCAGCCGGGGTCGTTTTGCCGCGGACCCAACCGGGGACCATCATCCAGGCGTCGAATGCCGCCCCAATCACGGCGTCGCGGCGAATCAGCTCTTTGAGTTGCTCGTCGCTGAATTGCCGCTGATGCGGGACGAGGGCGCGGCAGTTATTGTGGCTGGCCCACACCGGGCCGTCATACAGGTTGAGCGCCTCCCAAAACGCTTCGTCGGTCAGGTGGGTCACGTCGAGCGTGATCCCTAGCCGCTGCATTTCGCCAACCAGGTCGCGGCCCGCGGGAGTGAGGCCGCCGCTGGCGCCGGTGCCGGGGCTGTAGCGCCCCGCGCCATAGTGGGCGGGCCCGAGCGCCCGTAGGCCGCTGGCATAGGCCCGCTCCAGGTACGAGAGATCGACGATCGAGTCGGCCCCTTCCAGCGACAGGATGTAGCCGATCGGCGCATTCGACGATGGATTGTTTTTCCAAATCGCAACGTGTCGGGCGAGCGTGGTGCGATCGGCGATTTGCACCATTTCGCCGCGGCGCTCCATGGCGCGGTACCAGGCGAGCTGCCCCTGCGTCATGGCCCAGGCAATTTCCGGCGAGTACCATCCGGGAAGTGGATTGTCCGGGGCGACGTAGCGGGCAATCTGCGTGGCGATGCACAGCCCGATCTTGCCGCGCCGCATCTCGGGGAGCGTACAGACGCCGCGGCCCCGATCGACCTTGTCGGACTTGCCCGCTTCGCGCTGGCGGACCTCGGCCAGGGGCCGCGTCAGGTCGCGGTTCCACTCCAGGGCGTTCATGGAGAGATCGAGATGGCCGTCGATGAGGAGCATTGGCGCGGAGTGATTGGTGAGTCGTGAGTGGCAGTTACTTCGTTAGCTGCCAACCGTTTGTGTTGACCGTCAGTCCCGAGTGGCCGCGGTGCTCGTCATAGATCTTTTCGGCTTCGGCAATGCTGTCGAAATAGCCGACGATGAACGCGGCCGAGAACGACTCGCCGGCCTTGATCGGCCGCTCGCCGAATTCCTCGATCATGCAGACGTAGCCTCGCTGGTGACACCACGCTTCGCTGACGATTGCCGGGTCGAGCGTCATCCCCAGGAGCCACGGGCCGGCTTTCCCGCTTGCCGCGTCGCGAAGCCGATAGCCGCGAATCATTCGCGGGGGAGGCTTCTTCCCCCCTGCTTCCCAGGCGTCGCGGCGGTAATTGAACCGCTCGTCGGGGGCGAAATCGGCTAGGAACTCCTTCGCCGGAATCGGCTGCTCGAAATAGCTCAGGTACACCTCGCTGAACGCATCGCCGGCTTTGTGCTTGATGTGCCCGGGCATATCGACCCGCAGGAACATCGCCGGGCTGTCGTTCACGGTGTCGATCCGGTCGGACGAGACAAAGTAGCGCTTGCCGGCCGGGAAGACGATCCGCTGCGTCCACGTCGAGCCGGTCTTCTTGCCCGGTGCGGCGGTTATGTAGGCGAACGACTGTTCGATCGCCAGGAAGTCTTTGCCGCGAATGACTTGCGGGCTGAGCTGTTTTGCCTGCGTGCAGATTTGCGGCCCTTCGATCGACCGCTTGGGACGCTTGCCATGCCAGGCGTTGCCGAACTGATAGACCATTTCCTTGGGCAGTTGGTCACGATAGGCGTCGTCGCTCCCCGGCTCCATGATCCAATCGACGATATCCAGGCCGAAGCCGGCATCGCGAAAGCCGGTTTGCTTGTCGAGCAGCGAACCGGCCGCGGTGCCCGTCACATAGCCTTGTTTGCGGACAACGGCCTCGAGCTTGTCGGTGGCGAGCGTGATCTGAGCGTCGTCTTCCTTGACTTCAATCGACTGAGCGGCGGCGTGGGCGGCAAGAACTGTGAGCAGGCATACGGGCGCAAGCTTGGAGAAGGCGTTCATCGTGGGCTGGCAAGGCGGGGAGTTTGGGTCAGGCCGAGCCATTGTAGGCAGGGGGCAATGGCCCGATCAACAAAGCCTAATGTCCCTTGCTCAAGAGCTCGCTCAAACCCCGGACCAGCCGATCGATTTGCTCGGTGTTGTTGTAGAGGTGGCACGAGACGCGGATGTAGCGCGTACCGCCGAATTCGACGATTGGGACTTCCATAGCCAACTCGCGCCAGATCGTGTGCTGGAGCGGATTGGAGACGGGGCAGCCATCATCGGCTCGACCGCCGGATTCCGCAGGCGCGC
>Ga0065705_10104824_pt1 | contig 10822 bp, 7 predicted proteins | sample SwibulcommuniRL2_FD_59092 | JGI IMG/M metagenome (GOLD analysis project Ga0065705, IMG submission 59092) | Bulk soil microbial communities from switchgrass field near Rose Lake, East Lansing, Michigan, USA - RL2 Bulk Soil v2 (version 2) | ecosystem: Environmental > Terrestrial > Soil >... | reverse complement strand
AGCCATTCGGCTCGGGTGGCAGGCGGGTGCGGACGTAGTTGAAGCGTCCGGTTCTCAGGTCTTCCTTGACAGCTTCCCGGATGTAGTCGGTGGGTGTGTTATTCGGATTCTCTTCTGGATTCATTTTGATGCCTTCGTTGGATTCTCGGCTCTGATCTTCGCCCTGGCCTGCTTCCGTTTCCAGGAACATTTACGCGGCGAAAAGAGTCAATCCAGTATTATAACAAAGGGCAATGTATAATTCATTGCATCCGCAATCCGGGAGTGGCGCTTTCGGTGTGGTCAGCCACAGAGTTCACAGAGGGCTGAGTTTTTTCTCAATGGGCTCAGTGCTCTCCCCTGGCACCGTACGCCAGGACGGTGTGTGGCTGAGAAGAGTTTTACACACGCTTTTCGCCACTCCCCGCAATCTTCAGGATGTTACTCAAGAGAGGCTATGATGAGCGAAACAACCGAAAAACAGCCCGTTTACCTTGGCACTTATTTCGATCGGGATTCGATCCTGCGATTCTCTCGCTGGGCCGATATTTTGGCATGGGTCACCCTGACGGTCTATGTTCTGAGCTGGCTTGCTACGATGCTGTTGATCACTTCGCAGTATTACAATGGCATGTTCTTCGAAAAAGGGATGACATTCCTGAACGCAATCAGTTACTTTTCGCCCTACCTGCAACAACCGCTGCCCGGTGTTTTTTACTTCTTTGGCTTGCAGGCAGTCTCGAAGGGACTTCTGATCCTGCTCGACATGGAAGACAATACCCGCCGCGCTGCAAAAAAGTAAGTCTTGCTTCCACTCTGATGGCGTGATACAATACCGCCCGCTGTGGAATTTTGGGGCCTCGTCTGATGGCAGGACGACGGGCTCCCGATTAATCGATAACTAAATTGGGGATTGGTGCAACGGCAGCACGCTACGCTCTGGACGTAGAAATTGGGGTTCGAATCCCTGATCCCCAGCACATGGATAGTACCCTGGAAAGAAAAACCAGGGTACTTTGATTTTAAGATCATACAGCCTCGACCATTTGGAGGAAATCAATGAACTCGCCAAAAAAAGACTCTCCGGAGAGAGTCTTTATCGTCCTAAAATCGTCGAGCGGTTCAGCTTTGCGATACAGGCGCCTGAGGAGATGTGCGTTCCGGCTGACGGACGATTAGCACGAGGGCGATGCCTGTGATCGCTCCGGCGACGAGCCCACTGGTTACAGAGATGAAGGATGTACTTGTCAGCGGCGGAATGGCAGGTTCATTGAAGACCAAATTCAAAGCCACCTGGCTGAAGTAGAAACCCGCCGTCCATCCGATCACGTTGGCGACGATCCACATCCAGAAGTGGGGGATTTCTCTGCGTAATAAGGGCCATTGTACGATGGCAACAATGACTCCAAAGAGGATATAACCGATCCAGCCACCAAATCCGGTACTGGCGAGGGTGTTGATGAGGAACAGCCCAAGCGCAAAGCCAACAGCCCAACTGGCGCCGCCAGCCAGAATCCAGTCGGAAGAATTCGTCAGGTAGTTTCTCAGCACCGCCCATTGCATCAGTCCGATCAGAAACCCGGCCAGCAACGGGACGACGATGCGCGCCCATTGCAGGTCGAGTACATTCACGAGCAGCAGGGACGGCAAAAAACCGAACAGCATCCCCAGGGCGGTCGCAAGGGTCCATGCCAGCCACAGACCGAACTCATTGCGTTGCACCTTGGCTTCATCAAGATCAATTCCTCTGTTCATCTTTGTCTCCTTTTCGAATAAGTGCATCTCACATGATGGTATACATATTTCTCACTGTACATAACGTCACTAAAACCTACATCGCACGTATTAAACCTTAAAATATGAGGAGTTGATTATGTACGGTCGACAATATGTCAGGAGGGGCAGTAGCGGAGGATGCAGCAGTCGTCTTATATTTGCCGCGATCATTGCGGCTGTTTCCCTGTTCAGTTATTTTGGATCGCGCCAGGATAACCCGGTTACGGGAGAGACTCAATATATTGGCATCACGGTAGACCAGGAAATTGCCCTGGGTCTGCAAGCTGCGCCGCAGATGGCAGATGAATTCGGAGGTGAAGATCCGAATCAGAATGACCAGGTAGTTGTCGATCAAATTGGAAACCAGATCGTGGCAAGTTCTCCGGCGAGTCAAACGCCGTACGAATATGAGTTCCACCTGCTGGCAGATACACAGACCATCAATGCCTTTGCGCTGCCGGGCGGGCAGATATTTATCACGCGTGCGCTTTACGATAAGCTACAAACGGAGGGAGAACTTGCCGGTGTGCTCGGACACGAGATCGGACATGTTGTTGCCCGCCATTCGGCAGAACAGATTGCCAAAGCCCAGCTTACTGAAGGGCTAACAGGAGCCGCGGTGCTGGCAACTTATGATCCGAATGATCCGTCCAGTGCAGGCACAGCCCAGGTCGCGGCGCTGATCGGGCAGCTGATCACGCTGAAGTATGGGCGGGACGATGAACTGGAGGCGGATAACCTGGGAGTTTGTTTCATGGATGACACAGGGTATGATCCTCAGGAGATGGTCAGTGTGATGCAGATTTTGGAAGCATCGAGTCAGGGGAATCAGCCGCCGGAATTTTTCAGTACACACCCCAATCCTGACCGGCGAATAGAGCGCATCCAGGCCGCTATCCAAAACCTGGGCGCCTGTCCGTAAAGAACCCAATTAGAGCGGAAAGTCCCTCGACGGCGGGACTCTTTCCAGTGCGCCTGGAATCCTTGGTGCTGGTATGACGGCGCGGCAGATTAATTCATGATTCTCGGAGCGCGCTGCTGATGTAGATTTCACCGTTCAGGACGCGTTTCACACCCTCCAGCATGCCGGGAATATCATCCTTGAGGACGTAGCCGCGGGCACCAGCTTCCAGAGCTCTCTTCACATAGAAGGGGGTCAAATGACCGGATAACATCATGCAAAGCAATTGTGGGAATTTCTCGTGGATGATGCCGGCGAGTTGGATACCATTCATCGCTGGCAGAGAAACATCGATCATCAGTAAATCCACCGCAAGGTTCGGCAATTTTTCCAGCACTTCCTCGCCTGATCCGATGACCCCGAGTACGTCCATATTTGCCTTCTCGGTCAGAAGGCGCACAAGCGCTTTTCCGAAGACTGCGTGATCCTCAACGACTAAAATTGAAGCCATAATTTACGCTCACTTATCCAGCGGAATATCAATAATCACCTGGGTGCCCTGAATGCCTGGTTTTGAGTTGATTCGCATGCTGCAACCCATGAGATTCAGGCGATGCTGAAGGTTTAGCAAACCTCCGGAAGTTTTCGAACCCTGCAAGATTGCCTGTGCGTCAAAGCCCATGCCGCTGTCGCTGATCGCAATGCGCGTATGACCGTCTTCCTGATCCATCACGATGGTAGCCTCCAGCGTGCCAGCGTGTTTGACAACATTGAACAAAATCTCGCGAACGGCTTGGAATATGAGGATCCGCAGAGCATCCTCAAATCTTCCGGCAATCCCGTTCGAATTCAGCTCGACCTTCAATCCGTACTTACTCTCCATCTGTGCGGCTAACCAGATCAATGCCTCCGTCAAGCCCTCTCCCCGAAGGATCGCCGGGCTGAGATCGATGCTCAAGTTGCGGGTCATGGAGATGGATTCGTCCAGTCCTTCCTGCAGCCGCTCAAAATCCACCTGGGCAGATTCCAGATTGCCGCTCTGATATGCATCGTGCAAAGTAGACACCTGCAGCTTGGTCGCAAAAATCCGTTGCTGTAGATCATCATGCAGGATCTGGGAGATTCGCCGACGTTCCTCCTGCTCAGCAGTTGTCAGGTCATAGGCGAGGGAACGGATCTGCTGCTCAGCTTTGACGCGGTCGGTGATGTCAATGAATGACATCAACAGTGCCCGGGTTTGATCAATATTGATCAACTGGATCGAGGCAAGGACCGTGGATTTCTCGCCGGCTGCGCGCTCCAACTTTATTTCGAGGTTCTGCAGTAAGTTTTCCTTCTGCAGTCGGGCAATGATCCGGGAACGTATCTCTTTTTCAAGCGGTAAACCTAATTCCGGCGCAGTGTGACCCATCAGCTCGGTTCGGCTTAGACCCGCAAATTCCAGGTAGGCGTCGTTTACATTGATGAATTTGCCATCTTCCAATTGGGTGAGCGAAGTCGGGATCGGGTTGGAATAGAACAGCTTGAAGAATAGATCGCGGACCTGAACGACCTTTTCGTTTGCTTTGTTTAGTTCACGGGTTCGTTCGTCCACGCGTTCCTCGAGGGTCTCGTTGGCAACCTGGAGTTGTCTTTCACTCTCTTTAAGAGCCGAGATGTTGATAAAGGTAATCACCACACCCTCGATCCGATCCTGTGCGGTGCGGAAGGGACGGAAGCGGAGCAAATACCATACACCCTTTTCTGTTTGCACCTCCCGCTCGAGGGGGATCAGTTGTCCCAGGACCTGCTCCGCATCAGCGGTAAACTCATTGTATTTCAGCTTATGAGTCAGATGACCGATCGGACGACCTCGGTCCGTTGGCATGATGTTGATGATGTCACCGACTCCTGCTGTAAAGCGCTGGATGCGCAGCTCCCTGTCGAGGAAAAGGGTGCCAACTTCCGTTGCGCCCATGAGGTTCTCGAGTTCCTGATGAGCGCGGGAAATTTCCTCCAGCTTACTCTTCATATCGTTATTTACGGTCTGCAATTCTTCATTGACCGATTGAAGCTCCTCCTTGCTGGTCTCCAGCTCTTCGGTGGCAGAGCGATACTCCTCATTGATGGATTGCAGTTCTTCGTTCGAAGCTTTCATTTCTTCGTTGGAACTGTCATATTCTTCGATGGTCACGTGCAGTTGCTCACGCAGATGTTGAATTTCCGATTGCAAGTGTGCAACCAGCGTATTATGTTCCGCCTGGTTGGCAAGCTGATTTTCATCGTGTCCTGTCGCGTCAACTTGCTCATCCAGTTCATTTTCAAGGAAAAGGACTAAGGCTTCCTTTTCGGCTGGCGTGCCGGAACTAGTTGTCGCGGTGCGCGGACGTACCGAAATGACGACTCGATGCGGATGCCCATTGAATTGCACGAATACTGGACCGCTGACTATGGAGCGGTCTTTTTCGAAAGCCTGAAAGATGGCAATGCGTAGCTCGAGCTGCAGTTCCGGGCGCACCAATTTGAGCACATTTCCTGTGATGGGTCCCCTGGGTTGGAGCAGGTATCGCCCGGCGGTTTCGGAAACATGCAGCACTTTGTGGTTCTCGTTGATGATCAGGCTTGGAGGTGCATAGGTCTCGAGTGCCTTCTCATGCTGGTCTTGGAGCGTGGGAATATCCATATCGTAGCGCCCAGAACTGGTGCGATTGTGAGTCACAGCCTGCGTAGATCGCCGACCCCGTTGCAAGGTTAGTGGCAGGGAAGGGATATGGGGCCCTTCTCCCTGCCAGGCTTTGGCCTGGTAGATGCGATGGTTCTTGTCAATCACGTGGAAGAGTTCAGGCAGGTGCTCGACCGATTCCGAGCTGCCCAGAAAAAGGTAGCCACCCGGATGGAGAGCATAATGAAAGATATCGAAAACTTTCTCCTGCACCTCACGCTGCAAGTAGATCAGCACATTTCGGCAGGCGATCAGGTCCTGACGTGAGAAGGGTGGATCACGCAACACATTATGATTCGTGAAAAGCACAAGATCGCGAAGCTCCTGCTTTATACGAAAGTATTCTCCCTCACGAACGAAGAATCTCTCGAGACGCTCAGGACTTACATCGGCTTCGATGGCGGCAGGATATATCCCTTCACGGGCGCGTGAAATCGAGCTTTCGTCGAGATCGGACGCGAAAATCTGGAGGCGCGGGCGGAAATCCGACCTTTCGCCCTCCTCGACGAGCAGCATGGCAAGTCCATAAGCTTCTTCACCCGTCGCACATCCAATCGACCAAATACGGATCTCGTCTCGCAGCTTCTTTGCTTCGAACAGATCCGGGATCACCTTTTTTTCGAGAGTCTGCCATGAGTCATGGTCACGGAAGAAGTTGGTCACGCCGATGAGAATGTCGTTGAACATCGACTGCGCCTCATTGGGAGTATGGCGCAAGAAATTCAAATAGCCCTCCAGGGTTGGAAACCCGTTCAACTGCATACGGCGCTCCACGCCGCGCAGGATGGTGGAGAGCTTGTACTGGTTGAAATCCTGACCGGTGCGGGCATGCACCTGCGCCAGGACACGCTGTAAAGTATCGGCTTCCTTGTCGCTGAGCTGACCTGGATCGTGCGGCAACTGAGGCCGATGCCGAATGTACTCAACGAGTTTCTCTGCCAGTTGATATACTGGTAGTACCACGTCTGCCAGCCCCGTGTTGATGGCGGCGCGCGGCATGCTATCGTATTCCGCATCGCTGGGGTGTTGGACCATGATCACACCACCCGATTCCTTGATATCCTTGATGCCCACCGAACCATCTGTTCCACCGCCCGAGAGAATGACTGCGATCGCTTCGCGGTGTTCACTTGCCAGGCTTCGAAAGAAGTAATCGATCGGGTTGCGCTTGCCGTGTGGCTGGGTGAATTCGTCCGTTTCCACCTGCGTATCCGTCATGATAATGCTTCGGTTGGGTGGAATAACATACACATGATTCGGTTCAACCTTCATCTTACTTGTCACCTGCAGTGTCGGCATCCGTGTATGCCTTTGCAGAAGCTCAGCCATGTGACTTTCGTGGGAAGGGTGAAGGTGGGTGACCACCACAAACGCCATGCCTGTATCAGGAGGTAACGTATCGAAGAAGGAATATAACGCGGTCAGACCGCCCGCGGATGCGCCAATGCCCACCACTGTAAGGGATTGCACTCGGTTCGCGGGTTCTGCAGGGGATTTGGCTTCCCGTTCTTTTCTTTGTGGTGTTTTATTTTTGGGGGTCGTTGGAGATTGCAGTGACTTGTTGTTATTTTTTGAAGTCATCTGACACAAATGGTTACTTCCTTTTCCTGCGTAGACACTGTAACCGTGCGATTTCATTATACACCTTGTAACTTCCGAAGTACAACCGATGACCCAAGTGGAACGGATTCTTATGTGGGCAAACCTTGTTCTGTTTGGACACAGCTGGATTTGGGAATCTAAGCGTTCCTTTGCTGGTGAAATTCGGGCTTGCATAAATGATTTGGTGCGGGATTCTGCGGAGCCGATCAAGGTTTTGAAACGAAAAAGCGCTCACAAAATGGGAGATGAGAATTAAGTTCACTCTCATAATGCGAGCGTCGTGGGTAGGTTATACTACTTCCACGGTACCAACTCCATTTTAGAGCGAAACTTTCAAAACGAAACGGGGTTTCGATGGTTGGTACTAAGGAGTATTTGAAATGATAACCGACACAACAAAATTATCGTTTTTTGATCGTCCCGCTGTCGAAAAAGGGACGATTCAAGTGGGTGATGGGATTCCATTTGGGATCGAACGCGTCAGCAATCCCTCCGTTGGCATCGGAGGCGTCTATGGCACCTGGGGCGAGAGCTACGATAACGACTCACTGCCTTCGTTCCTCGAGCAGAGACTTGGACATCCGCTCCCCGCGAACGAAAAGCTCAATCTGTCCGAACTGGGTTTTCGCAATCGACATCATCTTCCGCTCAACCTGACCCGCGATGAACATACCCGGCTCGAGGTGGAAGTGGGCACGTGTTTCCTGCAGGAAGCCATGCGCGCCTGTAACTGGCAGCCCTCGGAGGTCGAAGCCGTGCTGATCGGGATGAGCGCGCCGGTCACGGAAGATTACCTGAATCAGATCACTCGCGCTGCCGGCATCCCGGAGAGCGCGTTGAAAGTCGCCATTCACAAGGCCTGCGATGGCTCGACCAGCAGCCTTCATCTGGCATTGAACCCTGAATTACCTGAGAACAAGCAACTCAATCAAAACATTGCCGAATCACTATACGGCAAGAAAGTTTTGGTCGGCGGCATTGAAGGACTGAGCCGTTTTATCATTTCTTCGCATGACGCAAATGCCCTGCAGCTTTTTGGCAACGCTGCTGGTGTGCTTGGCGTGATCCCCGGCCAAACCATGAAATTCCTCGCCGGAAAATCCCGTGAAGTTTTCGATGATGAGGGTGTCCTGCAAGTCCAGATGTATTATCCGCATTCCAGGCAACGTCCGGAGGGCCAGAGCAATGTGGATGTGACCGAACCCTTGATGAACAATATCCGTATCGCAGGTTTGATGCATGAGCCGCAGGATGGCTCCTCGATTGCCATGGCAGGACCCATGGGCATGGTCAAGCTGTTTGTGCGCACAGGTGTCCAGGTGGTGCGCGATGTCTACGCCGCCTACCAGACAAAGCTCGATGAGCTCGGAATGGCTGGTAAGTCGCTAGCCGTTGCGATTGTCCATCATGCTAATTTCAAGATCAACAAGTTGAAGGAAAAACACCTGCAGAACGAGGGGATCGTCCTGCGGATGCCATGGCTGTTGAGCGAGTTCGGCAACGTAAGCGCAGCATCCAACATGATCGCTTTTCTGCGTGAGCTTCCCAATATGAAGCCGCTGGATCACATTCTGATCGATGGCTTTGGCGCAGGAACGTATTACGATGCCCTGGCGGTCGAATTGGGAGGCTAAAAGGAGATCCGCCGCCCTGTGTGAGCCCGGACAATTTTGGTAACCGGGCGAAACTTTTTGTAACTTCCAGTTCAATCGTTCGTCTAGTAGTTAGAACGGGAAACCCTTACAAAGAGAGCATCTACGATGTATCGTTCAAACCAAAATCAGGACATAGTCCATTTACTTTTACGATTACGGACAGTGGAACAGGAATACCCATCCGTTTTGCGGTCTATGCGCCGAGTCTCGTTCCTGATACTGATTTCGCAATATGTGGGTTCCTGGATTCGAATATAACAGGGTCAATTAACGAAAAAATCCCCTCGTAGGAGGGGATTTTTTCGTTAATTTGTTCAGGCGGCGGCTCGATTGGAACGCCGGAACCAGTTTCTCCATTCCTTGTTCTCCCAGACCACGAGGATCGGGGATGCATTGAAGATGGAGGAGTAGGTACCGCTGAATATGCCGACCAGCAGGATGGTCACGAAGTGCCGAATGGTGTCGCCTCCGAAAAGGACCAGGGCAAACAGGGTGAACATCACTGTCAATTGAGTGTTAATCGAGCGGTCAAGCGTTTGGACGATCGAGTGATTGACGAGGGTTTCATAATCGACCCGGCGATACACATGAGAATTCTCGCGAATGCGGTCGAACACCACGATCGTATCGTGCACCGAGAAACCGATGACCGTCAACAGGGCGGTCAGGAACAGGGCGTCCGCCTCCCAGCCCAGGAAATATGCCAGGATGGCTTCCACACCAATCACGACCAGGATGTCGTGGAGCATGGCGAGGATGGCAGCAGTTCCGTAGCGGATGGCATGGTCCACGCCGCGGAAGGCATACCAGATATAGGCAAGGATCGCGGCAGCGGCGAGCAAAATCGCGATACCCGCGGCTTTTGTCACCTCGGCGCCAACGGATGCGCTAACGGAGGAGAATGCCAGCACTGTGACCGCGCCGCCGGAAATGGTTTCGAATTCGCTGACGATCTTACCCTTGGCGGCATCGTCGATGGCGCGCGAACGGATCGCATACGAATCTGTGCCGAGCGGTTGAATAACGGGAGTGGCATCCGGGGCGAATTTGGTAAACGCATCCTGAATTTCGCTTGTCTGCGGACGCGTGCCGGCGAATTGCACTTCGAGCAGTGAGCCACCGGTGAAATCAATGCCAAGGGGCAGGGCTTTGCCTGTCTGCGCCCAGTTGATGATCAGGAAGATCAGACCGGGGATGATCACCAGCAGGGAGATCAGGAAGTATAGATAACGATTCTTGATGATATTCATTGTCGTGCTCCTACAGACCGAACCAGCGCTGGTGATCTGAGACTTGGAGATTATCGAGCAGAGTGTGCAGGAATGTACGCGTTACGATGATGGCGGTAAAGAGACTCACGCCGATGCCCAACGCTAGTGTAACTGAGAAGCCTTTCACCATGCTGGCGCCAAACGTGCTGCCGAAGGCATATAGGATGCCACATGTGATCAGCGAGGAGGTATTTGAATCGCGGATGGATGGCCAGGCACGGCTCCAGCCGAGGTCAATTGCCTGACGCAAATTCCTGCCAGCGCGCAATTCCTCCTTCAACCGTTCAAAGATCAGGATGTTTGCATCCACTGCCATACCGATGCTGAGGATGAAGCCTGCGATACCGGGCAGTGTCAGAACAACTGGAATGAGTTTGAATAGTGCCAGTGAGAGCACCGCATAGAGGATCAACGCCAGGTCCGCAATGGCGCCCGGCAGACGATAGTACAGGATCATAAACAGGATCACAACGCCGAGGCCGATCATGCCGGCAAGCAGACTCTTGCGAACTGATTCTTCGCCGAGTGTCGCACCGACAGTGCGGCTCTCCACAACCTTCACCGGGACAGGGAGCGCACCATAGCTCAGTTGAACTGCGAGCTTATTCGCCTCGTCGGCAGTGAACCGACCCTGGATGATCCCCGATCCGTCGGTGATGGGTGTGTTCACCACAGGAGCGGAGATGACGATCTTATCAAGCACGATGCCGAGATACTGACCGGTATGTGAAGTAGTGTAATCGGAGAAGATCCTCGCTCCATTTGTGCTGAGGCTAAAGCCAACTGCAGGTTGTCCAAGACTGTCGGTCGCTACATGAGCCTCTTCCAGGTCGGCACCGGTCATGACAGTCTGATAGACGGTCGCCGGAGGCTGGTTGGGATCGGTCGTGGGCGCGGGCTGATTCGGATCAGTGGTCGGGGTGGCAGCCGGTGTTGC